>Ga0233425_10000474_pt1 | contig 104653 bp, 115 predicted proteins | sample Watercolumn_Towu_2_FD_181712 | JGI IMG/M metagenome (GOLD analysis project Ga0233425, IMG submission 181712) | Freshwater microbial communities from Lake Towuti, South Sulawesi, Indonesia - Watercolumn_Towuti2014_140_MG | ecosystem: Environmental > Aquatic > Freshwater > Lake | place...
ATGATAGACGTGATTCTGGTAGAGAAGAGAGAAGAGATTCGGGATTTAGGGGCGGATTTGGACGAGATGGAGGATTTAGACGCGACAACGACAGACGTGATTCTGGTAGAGAAGAGAGAAGAGATTCGGGATTTAGGGGCGGATTTGGACGAGATGGAGGATTTAGACGCGACAACGACAGACGTGATTCTGGTAGAGAAGAGAGAAGAGATTCTGGATACAGAAGAGAAGAGCGACGCGAGTCCAGAGTCGAGGGTGGATTTAGAGGAAGACAGCACTCCTCAAAAAGACCTGCCCAGAGAAGACGCTGGTAATCTTTTTTAGACTCGAATTATACTAGATTTCAATGGAAGTAGGTTTTGTTTTACTCAATTGTGACCTTGGTGCAGAAGAATATCTGCTAGATGAGATAAAGCAAATTCCTGAAGTAAAGCAGGCATATTTGACATTTGGTGCATATGACATCATAATAGAGATTCACGCAAAATCACCAGAAGACTTTGACAAGACAGTATCTAATAAAATTCGAAGACTGTCCCGCGTCATGAGCACAATGACACTAAAGGTTCTTGCAAGTAAAACCAAGTAAACAGGTAACCAAATTGGAAAAGATTCAATATTCTGGAACAGTGTGGGCAATAAATCACAACAACCCAGAACCACTAGTTACTCATTGTCTAAAAAAGCTCCAAGAATACGGAATCAAAAAAGAAGACATTAGACTAACGGATGCGCCAGAAAATGTCCAAGTTGGCGAAATAGTAGTAGAAATGTGGCCATACCACATTGATGTTGCACGCGTGAGAACAATTCGAAACGAATCGTTCATCTCAGGATCGGTCATGCAAATTGAGCTAAAGGCAGATGAACAGGGAAATTACATAGATTAAAAATAAAAAAAGTTAGTTTACTATTACTTTGCCAGTCATCCACGGATGAATGATACAAAAGTAATCGTATTTGCCAGCTGTATCAAATTTTTGTGAGAATTTTTCTCCTGCAGGCACAAGACCGGTGTCGAATTTTCCATCAGGTCCGGATTTTATGTTGCCACTTGTTGCGGTGTGAGCTGCTGTGTCCTTGTTTACCCATGTTACTGTTCCACCTTTTGTGACTTTGGTCTCAAATGGAGAATAACACTTGTTGCCTTTCTCACAGCCCTCGTTTGCAGAGCCTTTTACCATCTCTACTGTGGCCTCAGATGTTGTCTTGCCTGTTGATTTAGCTGATTTGCTGTCTTTCTTTTTAGTTTCTTTCTTTTTCGTCTCTTTTTTGACAGTCTTTTCTTTGCTTTCTGCAGCATCTGCGTATTGCATCATTGGAACAGATAGAATTGCTCCAAGCAACGCAAACAGTGCCACACTAGCAAGAATTGCCTTGTTCATGATTTGATGAGCCATACCATAACTTAATTAATTTTGTTCATGATTTAACCTAGAATAATAAAATAAGAAAAATCAGAATTTCTTCTGATTATTGGACATTGACTGTGCCTTTCATCCACGGATGAAGAATGCACATGTATGGGTATGAACCCGCAGTGTTGAATGTGTTAGAAGCAGATGCGCCTGCGTTGACAAGACTAGTGTCAAAAGAGCTGTCAGTTGCGGTTGCAGTATGAGCTGCAGAGTCTAGATTTTTCCATGTAACTTTGCCACCCACAGTAACTGTTACGGTGCTTGGCATGAAGCATTTGTCACCACAATTGGTGTCAGATGCGGTACCTTTTGCCATATCGACTGCGGCCTCTTTTACTGCTGTGCCAGATGGCGTTCCTGTCGTTTCAGTCTTTTTTTCTTTAATTTCGGCTTTCTTGGCATCTTTCTTTTCTTTAATTTCGGCTTTCTTGGCATCTTTCTTTTCTTTAATTTCGGCTTTCTTGGCATCTTTCTTTGCTTTCATTTCGTCTTTCTTTGCCTTGTCTTTTTTCTCAGCAAAGGCAGAGTCAGTCAAAGAAATGCTAACGACTGCTGTCAGTAACACAAATACTGCAAAACTTGCTAGTAATTTGGTATTCATTGTTGATCACCGAGCTCGACTTTTGATATATTAAGATTGTTCAGAATTTCTCCACATCAAGATGGTCTTGTGTTTAGTGGAAACACAACAAATGTAAATTCTTTCGTTATGCTCTGGTGTTTTTCTCCAGATACAGTCACCACCAGCTTGTATATTCCGGTTCGTGCATTGTCTGGAATTATTACCGAATCTTCATAGTAACCAAATTTCTGTGTCATGCCATTTGAGGTCTTAATGACATCACCTACTGGATTTGTTATTGCAGCTGAGATTTTCATTCCTTCCAAATATCCAGAGTTACCATAAAAATCAGACAAAGGGTTTGCCTTTAGATCAAATGTACGTATTGTGAATTTGTATGGAGATTTCCACTCTACTCGCTCGGTTTGTTTAACCAGCAACAGAATTTCGTTTTTTGTATCCACAAACTCTGATTGAGTAACAGGTTGTAGTCTTGCAAAAATCGAAAAGGCATTACCGTTTGAGGTTTTGCCGCTAATTTGGTAAATGCCACCATCAGTAACTGAAACGACTAGCTTGCCAGAGGCCGAAAGTGAACGGGTCCCAGTTTTTGCATCCAGCCGAACGAGTTTTTTGTGTTCAGATAGGAAAAAACTCGCTTCATCAATTGAATACGAGTCCTCACCCAGTAAGAACTGTCCATCCTTGAAAACAGGTTTGCCAGAGTCTTGAGATTGCAACGATATTTGCAGAAAAGTTGGTTCGATTTTACCGTTTATTTTACCAAGTCCATTGCCCACCAGAACAAAATCAGAATCAGCATACAGTTCTTGGATTGTTATTGCCAGCATACCAAGAATTACAATTAGGAGTAAACTCCACATTGTGCTATTTTGTGTTTTTATGATTAATAATACTTGGGTGGGATTTACTTGACCAATAATTAATATCGCGCCTCAAATCCCAGATCAAACAATTTGAAGAAAAAAGCCACTTACATTGCAGGCATTGCAGGAATAATCATCATCACATTAGCAATATTATTTACATATTCAGCAGATCAGGCAAAAAACCGCGGTAAAATATTTGGCGACAGTCTTCAGACAATTCAAGCCGAGCTAAAACAAACCCAAACCGAATTTTACTCACAGAGAAAAATGCTAGAAGAAGGCACCATACAAAAAGAGGAATTCCTAGAGTTAGGAAACTCGCACATACAAAAAATGCAAGACATAATCAAATCTTATGATCTGCTTTTTCCACCAGAATCATTTGCAAAGTCTGTAAAGCTATTCAGAGAATCAACGCAAAAACAACTGGAAAGCGACCAATACCTCATACAGTGGATTGCAACCAATGACACATCACAGAGGATACGCTCAGATGTCTTGCTTCAAGAATCATTTGAAGATGAGCTTGCAGGCCTTGCATCATATAACCAAGCAAAAAACAGCGCAGGCCAAAACTAGAGCAAGCCTTTTTGCGATAACAAATCCAGTGTTGGCGATAACGCATCAAGCAGTTTTGATTTCTCTAGTGGCATATTTTGCGAGAATCTAATAGGAAAGGTTAGACTGAGCATGTCATTGTCAGTATGTGACATTTGAATAGAGTGTTGCATCTGTTTTTCAAGTAAAAATTCCTTCCAGGCGTCAAGTCTTGCGTGTACGTCCTCTATTTTGCTGGATAGCTGCAAGACATCCATTTCTTGACTGTTATCAAATATTCCAAACTTTACCATTGGTACTGTGACAAATCCGCCAGGAATTGGGTCGCAATTTTTGTGCATTTTTTCTACAATCTCATCATATTTGCTCTCAGGTAAGATCTGTCCATAATCCGGCCAAAAGTATCCCGCAATTTTGCGATCCTTGTCTAATATTCTAAAAAAATCGGAATCCAAGTCTAGCTTCCACATGACATGCTGAGTTTGCATCAAATGTTAATAAATCATCAAACCAAAAACCACAGAGTGGCACTAACAAAATACACCAAAGATTTTCTTGAAAATCAAATCGATTACTATATCAGCGAAGCCCAGTCATTTAGGCAAATCGTACAGAATTATTCCCCAGAAATAACTGCAATAGAAGACGCCACATTTGGAATCATCGCAGGATGCGTCTACTCTGCGTTTTTGCGAGCATATGAGAATGAAAGAAGAACAGTAGAACTAGACGACATGCAGGAATTCAACAAGCTAATCAAGGAAAAGGCAGCACAAATCAAAAAGGCAATAATACAGCCCTAGAAGGAATTAAATCTCTTATAGAAAAGATCCAAAACGTTGACAGACATTACAAAATACAGAATTAATCAAATTGTAGACAATGGCACCATAGTGCAAATATCACTAGCAGAAGACGTTCAAACAGAGCCAATCTCGCAAAAACAGATGATTTTGGACTCTGTTGCAAAAAAGCTCGACCCAGAGCTCAGAGAACAAGTCCAGCCATTATTGGAAGCAATTTTGCAGGCACAACCAACAGTCAAAATCAAAAGCTATGACCAAACCACCATTTCCATTACAATGCCAAAGGTTCGCTATGAAAGACTGGGAAGACCCCAAGTAGGCGAGGTCCTAGAAATCACACTAAGAAAGTAGTGGTTCTATTTCAGATACAGTTCTCAGTGGTAATGAGCAGCTAAAGTCTTTGCACACAAATACGGTTGTTTTATCTTCAAACTCTTTTCCTGCAAAATACGGATATTTTGCCAAGTCTTGGAGTTGTGCCTTGGTTTGTATTGTAACTAGTATGGATTCTGGCAAGAATCGTTTTGTCAGATAGTCATATAGCTCCTTGTTTTGAGGATTTAACAGGGTAATTTCTGTTGGATTTTGCAAGTACAGGTAAATCGTATTTAATAGATATCCAAACCCAAATGGGTTTTCTGCTGCCATTGTGGCAAACGCTTCCATTGTTTTTGCAGAGATTTCTTGGAATCTTTTGTTCTGTGTTAGATGATACAATTTTAGTAATGCATTTGCCGCAACGGAATTTCCAGAAGGCATTGAAAGATCATAATTGTTCTTTGGGCGAATGATGAGCGATTCATGATCATCTGCGGTAAAGTAAAAGCTGGAATTTTTCTCATCCCAGAAATGACTCACCAAATGATTTGCAAGTCGCGCTGCAAGGTCTAGATATTTTGTGTCTGGCTTTACCTCAAATAGATCAACTAGAGCATTGATCAAATATGCATAATCCTCAAGATACGCCTGCAGCTTTGCCTTGCCGTTTTTGTATGTCCTAAGAAGAGAATTCTCAGATAGGAGATTTTTCTCAATAAATGCAACACAGTTTTGGGCAGCATGCAGATATTGCGGATTATCCGTTACTCTGTACCCACGCGCAAAGGCAGATACCATCAATGCATTCCAAGACGTGATGATTTTATCATCCAAACCTGGCCTGATACGCTTTGAGCGCACCTCTAATAGTTTTTTTGAGGATTCTTCTAGTATGGATTTTACTTTATCCTCGCTCACACCACAATGAAACGCCACTGCTGATACTGCAAGAGAATTGTTCAGTATTGTGTGTCCTTCAAAGTTGCCACCATCTGTAACATCATAGTACAAACAAAACGCATCTGCATCTTTGCCTAGGATTGAGACGATCTCTTTTTTGCTCCATACATAGAATTTTCCTTCTTCGCCTTCAGAGTCTGCATCCAATGCAGAGTAAAATCCTCCCTCTGGCGAAGTCATCTCTCGCAAAACAAACCCAAGGGTTTTGTTTATCACATCCAAATAGAAAGAATCCTTGCTTAGATGATATGCCTCTGCATATGCTATTGGAAGTAACGCATTATCATACAGCATCTTTTCAAAGTGCGGGACAAGCCATCTTGAATCCGTGGAGTATCGGTGAAAGCCACCGCCAATTTGATCAAAGATTCCACCCTTTCCCATCTTGTTTAGTGTCCTAAAGACAAACTCGGAGAATTTTGAAATGCCAGAAATCTTGCCATATCGCAACAAAAACGAAAGGTTTGCCGCATTTGGAAATTTTGGTGCTTGTCCAAATCCACCATAAGTGTTGTCTGCTATTTGGAATAGATTCATTGCCGCTTCATCAAGAATCGATTCTTCAAGGGTTGCAGGAGTGGTGACTAATTCTGCGCCTTGCAGGTTTTTCATAAAGTTCTCCGATGCCTTGCGAACATCACTTGGTTTTTCCTTCCATGCCTGTGCAAGCTGCATTAGTATGCTTCCAAAGCCAGGCCTGCCATAGTTATCAAGAATAGGAAAATACGTCCCCACATAGAACGGTTTTTGGTCAGGCGTCAAAAACACACTCAAGGGCCAGCCTCCCTGTCCTGTTGCCATCTGACAGACCTTTTGATAGATATCATCCAAGTCCGGTCGCTCTTCACGATCTACTTTGATTGAGACATAATTTTCATTCATTATTTTGGCAATTTCTTCGTTTTCAAAGGATTCATGCTCCATTACATGGCACCAATGGCACGAGCTATACCCAACTGAGAGAAAAATCGGCTTGTTTTCTTGTATTGCTTTTTCTAGTGCTTCTTTTCCCCAAGGATACCAGTTTACAGGATTGTGTGCATGTTGCAAAAGATAGGGACTGGTTTCATGTACAAGGTTATTCTGATACACAAAATAGCGATGTTTGTTATTCTATTTATTTTGATGTCGGCGGTTTAGCTTTGTTTTTGATTTGTACATCAGATATTGTGAAATTGATGTACCCTATTTCTTTTCCCTTGTGTTTGCTAGTTATTTCGAATTTGCCAGTCTGCCATTTTTTTGTGAGCTTGGTAAATATCGAATAATCACCATCTCGAGTTGTTTGTACAGACAAAGTCTCAGTAGAATTATCTGGCTTTTTGATATGAATGTCAATTGGGGTTGGCTTTATTGTGTTGGGCAAGAGGCCAGAAATTATAACAGACGTGTTACGATCCTTTAGCGTTATTATCTCTCCCGGCACAATAGACCTACCAGAAGGCAACGTGATTCCAAAATCCACATATTGCCGCATAGAGTCTACCCTAGATTCCGAAACAATTACTGTACCTACATACCATGGATGAATAGAGCAATAATACGGATATGTTCCTGCAAACAGAAAAACGTGTTCGGATGAATGTTTTGGTGTGAGGATAAAGTTGAATCGCCCATCAGGTCCTTTACTTGTAGTTCCACTCACTATGGTGTGAAGTACAGAATCCTCGTTTTTCCACACTATAGATCCGCCTTTGTTTATGGTTATTTTTGTAGGCACAAAGCATGTTTTGTTTTCAATACAGTCTGCGGGAGATGTTTTTTTGGTTATTGATATTTTTACTCTGTCCGGTATCTCGATAACTGGAATTACATTTTTTGACGGATCTGTTATTTCCCACACATCAAATAATTCCAAATAAACTGGGCGCCTCAGTTCATCCCAGACTTGTAGTACGATGTTGGATTTTTTCAGTGGCTTTTGGAATACAAGATCAAAGTTTACCCAGAGGCTGGCATCTTCACGTGAATATTCTGACTTTACACTTTTGAGAAACTTGTTTTTATCAATCACAATTGTTTTTTTGCCCTTGTCTGCAATTATTTCAAAATTTGATAATTTGAGATCAGGTGAACTAGTTGAAATTAGTGAGAGATGTTCAATTCGGGTGCTTGCAAATACACCATCCAGTTTTACCTGTACTTGGAGTGGTTCGTTTATTTTGTTTTCAAATGTCGGAATTACTTTACCAGAATCATAGAATTTGCCAGATTTTTTGTATTTGCCATAGTTTTGAGGATCAGTAGTGTCACTATACTTGCTATAATTTGCAAGTTTGAGAATATCAGGTACGGTTTGATTTTGTGGGTGTATTTTGTAAAATCCCATGCCAGAAATTTTTGGTGGGGGATTATCACGTGGAGTCGTATATGTTTCGTATTGCAGTTCTGCCCAAGAGACCGAAATTGTTTCTTCTGGCGTAGTGTTATTACACGTCACACCAGCCTGACAGAAAACACGAAATTTTAACCGCAGATCGTTATAGTTGCCTATCTGAGCAACAACAGAAGGCGGAACCTCACGCGTTGATAATGTGAATACGTTTGGTAATGGCCCAGTTTCAGTCCAAGTAATGAGATCAGTTGCTCCCTGTTGCAAAGTCACTTGAAGGCTTGGAGAATGAGCTGCAGACAAGCCATTTTCTTTGAAGGTATAACGTATTATATGATCAATATCTACAACAGGATCGACTGCATCACTGAGTGAGAAAATTACAGTATCCTGTTGGTTTTGCCTCAGACCAGAAGATGTGATAAAGTCGGAATCATCACGACTAGATTCATTTATGGAATCGAATGTTCCCGCTGGCCAATTATTGCCAGAGCCCAATCCATCTGGCCTTTGAAAAATAGTCAGTCCGTATGCCCCATCTACCGTAGCAAAAAATATCACAAAAATAACAAATGAGAGAATTAAGAAGTGTAACATCATAGAATAAGAAATAGATCAAGTATAAAATTAATGAGAACGATTTATCCCAAAATGCTATCTAAACCAAGTCTTTTCCTCTATGTCATAGACTCGGGCATTTATTTGCGCCAGCAACTTCATCTTTGATTTTTGCGCCTTTTTGTTGTGTGAATAGTCCTTTTTCTCAATTAATGGAATAAGCTCTTTGAGATCCTCCAAGGATAGGGTTTTGAGTCCTTTTTTTGATATTATCTCCAATAGCTCGATTCGCCTTTTGTCGTCTGGCGCTACATCAGACATTACACTATACCAAGATATGAAGAGTTTAATTTTTTTATCTAAACCAAAAAATAGCCTGGATCTTTTTGATAAGAATATGCGTGCAATGGTATTAGAAAGACTAGGTCCAATAGAGACAAAGCCATTACAATTGCGAGAAATTGAGACCCATAAGATCAAAAAGAACAACGACTTGCTAGTCAAAATAGAAGCATGCGGAGTTTGCAGATCACAACTCCACGGAATCGAGGGAGACTGGCAAAAATACGGAATTCCTCCAGCATTACCAACCATACCAGGCCACGAAATTGTCGGCACCATAATCCAGGCAGGGCCCGGAGTGAAAAACCTCAAAGTAGGGCAACGAATAGGAATCTCGCCATTACACGGGTCTTGCATGCATTGTGATTATTGCAAAATCGGCAAAGAACACCTCTGTGATCAGGCAGAAATTACAGGTGAGACAATGCTTGGTGGATATGCAGAATACATTACAGTCTCAGAAGACTTTGCAACTCCAATCCCAGACTCGATGAAATCAGAATATGCCGCACCTCTTTTTTGCGCAGGAATCACAGCATACAAGGCAGTCAAGGCATCAGAGCCGGCAAAACAAAAGTCAGTTGGAATCTTTGGAGTGGGCGGCGTTGGTCATCTAACAGTAGAATTTGCCAAGCTGGAAGGAATGCGAGTAATAGGGGTTGCAAGAAACAAGGCCCACCTAGATGTGGCAAAGAAAGTAGGAGCAGACAATACAATCCAGTTCACAGATCAAGCAGAATTTCTATCAAGTCTAAAAAAGCAGGAAGGGCTGCTTGATTCCGCAATCGTCTTTGCCCCATCAGAAAAAGTTGTAGACTTGGCAATAAATTCAGTCAAAAAGGGCGGCACCATTGTACTAGGAGTACTAGCAAACATTCCAAACTTTGATGTGTTTGCAGAAAAAACATTACGAGGAACACTGATTGGCTCGCGCTCAGACATGTCAGATGTTGTAAGACTAGCAGAACAAAACGACATGAAGATAATTTACAAATCTTTTGCACTAGAGCAGGCAAACCAAGTCCTAGAGGATCTAAAATATTCTAGAATAGAGGCACGCGCAGTTCTTACGCCTTAAATAAACCAAAACCAAAACCGATTTTGTGAACTGCAAGCGCTGCCATCACATCAGGCAAACACATGAAGAATCAAAAAACGATTCGTTTCTGAAACTTGGCAGATGTGCCATCCCAGGATGCACGTGCAAACAGTTCCTAGAATCCATTGAAAAGCTAGACGAAGATCTCATGTGATTCATATTAGAATTAACAGAAAAACACACCAATGGGAAACCACCAGTCCTCAGATGAATTAAAAAAAGAACTGGACGCAATGTTATCAAAGCTAAACGCATTAGAGATAATAGCACATGATGAATTCCAAAAAGGAACGGTCAAGGTTTTGCGCAGGCTAGTCGAAGGACAGATTCACTCTATTAACGAATTTGACCACCTAAAAAAGGCACTAGACCTACTCACATTGCAACTATTTGAGGTCAAAAACAAGACCGACTCACTTTAGCACAGTATCAGACAAGCCACATTTCTTGCATTTTACCAAAATACTAGAACCCAAATCTTGGGCCTTTTCCATCGCGCCACCGCAGCAAGGACAGTTCATGGTATGATGATCTGCTAGTCGATATTTGTGTTATCGGAATTGCACGGAGGTGTGTATTTTTCTATAATTTTGTGTATGATCCTTTTTCGCTGTTTTTCATCAGAGTCCCACATTGGATAAATACAAAGGTGCAGATTTTGCTCACTTGAATGCGAAGTCCAACACTTGAACTTCTCGTTTTTTGTAAAAAAACCCACATCGTCGGTTTTGCCAGACTCGCCAACATAGAGTATCTGAAATGTCTCCTTGTTTTTTGATAAAATAAGATACAAGACTTCTTCCATTGGTGGACCCCACTCGGAGAGACGAATTGGTCCCAAAAACTCGTAGCTGAGTATCTGAATCGTCATAATATGGGTTAGTTTTGGTTGGTTTTTTTCCTTTTTGTGAAAAAAGCTGAAGGAGAATGCGGGACAAGAACCTCCGGAGAGGCGCCGCAAAACCTTCAGGGAATATAGTATAGTTGTCGCACTCAATAAAGATCTGTATGTTCAGTTCGATGCACACACGATCCCAGATGTGCAAAAAACCTAAAAAAGGATAAATCAGCCCAAAAATCAAGGCAATAACGATGACAACTAAGGAAAAAAACCCTCACAATTATCGAACGGTGGGTTATTCTATGATCCTAGTTTCTGCATCACTAGTCATAATTGCCCTTTTGTATCTGGCAATAGGCGACGACGTGCTCTACTCAGATAGAGTAAGCAAGGAAAAGCAATTTGAGTACAAACAGTTCCTAGAGGGAATGAAGCAAAAGCAGGAAGAGCAAAAAGCCGCAGAAGGAAAAAACCTATCCGTTAATTTGGATGAGGCAATGCAAGTATCAAACCCCTAGCGATATCCATTAGCAAAGTCTTCCCACATGTTCATCTTCGATGTAAGCTGGTTCATTTTGTATAATGCACCGCCAATTATTCCCGCATGGTAAAACGTGTACAGGTATACCTGTGATGCAGACGGCTCTGTGTGTGAGAGACTTAGCGAAACCATCGAAAAGAAAATGAATGTGCCAAAAAATGTCGAAATACTATTTACTATGCCCTGCAATCCTATGATTCTCTTTGTGGCAACTGCCATCAATGAGATACTGCTTACAATCAAAAATGTCAGGCCTCCATTATGTGAGCTAAACTGCGTTACCCATTCCACCAGTCCCAGATCCAAGAGTGATTTTTCCGGCAAATGAATTCCACCGTTTAGGGCAAAGCTTACCGAGCTGAACAGGCCTCCTATGATAAAAAAGAACAGCAATACTTTGATGATTCCTCGCTTTATTGGGCTGCGGGTTTCTGCAGGGCTGATTGCTCTCTCTGTTAGTTTTAGTCCAAACAAAAACCCAACAAATATGGTTGGAAAATATGCCAGCTCCATCAGATATGGTGTGGTTTGAGTAATGTCACGAATTTGAGGGGCAAATACCAAAAATAACAATATTGCAATAGATGCTGCAGAGGCAAAGATAATCAGATTAACAAATGAAAAGCGTCGCTCGCCATATTCATCCGCACTCCAATTATACATTTTTGAGCCTCGATAAAAACAAATTAAAGAAAGGAACGGAAAATCATTTGGTCTAATTATCAACTTTAGTATATTAAAAAAAGAAGATGAGGCTAGTTGCCTGTTTCTGCGTTGTTTTTGTGTACTTCATCTTTCATCTTGGTGTGTGTAGCATCGTGTTCTGAGCTGAGCATTTTCTCCATGTGGGTCGTCATGTCTATTGACTCCATTTTGGACATCATCTGATTCATTTTGGAGAGGAATTGAACTCGTTCTGCATTTGTCATGAGCCTCCATTTGTCTAAGAGTTTGTCTTGGTGCTGCTTGTGAATCTTGTCCATCCGATTGAATAGTGCATTGAGGTCTTCCTGAATTGGTTTGTTCTTCTCATGGTCTACGTGTGGCTTGAGGGACGGATCAGATGCACAAAAATGCATACCGCACACCTGGATTTGTGAATATTTTCCAAATTGTTGGGTTTTTGTTCCACTTGATTTTGCCGCATCTGCAGACAGACTTGCTCCTACAAAGAGCAAACTTGCCGCAAATACAGCTGCAATTAGTATTGCTGTCTTCATGTGTTTGATATGATGAAATATTATTAAAACTGATTTGCCAATTGCCAGACTTGCGCATCATTTAACAGACACAAAAACCACCGTACCTTAATGAAAAAAATAACCATCATAGTTGGAGCAATAATAGTTGCCTTTGGGGTATTGTTCCAATTTCAGGGAAGGGGAGTGGTTGGCCCAGAATCGTCGTTTATGTATTATAATAGAGACTGGATTTATTACGGAATCGCAATCATTTTGGCAGGCGCTGCAATTTGCGGAGCTGGTGTGTTTTTGTATGTTCGAGCTAGACTACGTGTAGGGTAATGGTGCTTCTAATTTTTTGAACTTGTCTTAACTGCGAGGATACCTGCGCTAGCTCCTTAGGCGTATCTGCTTGTATTTTTGCAACAATGTCATACTCTCCATATGTTATCATGGCGGTTTTGATCTGAGTAATTGATTTTATTTGCTCTAGGGTTTGGTGTTCTTGGCCCATCATACAACTAATCAAAACATAGGCAGTCTGCGTCATTTTAGCTCCAATGTTGATAGTTCGTTTGTATTTAGATCAAAGACTCGAATCAGATGATTATTAGTGTCTGTAATGTAGAGTTTTCCACCGTACAACTCTACATCGCTAGGCTCGTATAATGCCAAAATATTACATGATGGATTCTCCGGAAGGCAGACAGTTTCCTTTTCCGTCTTGCCGATCAAAGTATAGACCTGGCTTGATTTTAGATCAATTACGCGAATTGCGGAATTGTACGTGTCTGCTACAAATATTGTCTCGGAACCAGCGCACAATCCGAGTGGGTGTTGGAACAATGCGGAATCTACATTACCATCTTCATGTCCAAACTCAAATAGGCCATGACCTACAATTGACTGTACGGTGTTGGTTGCGAGGTCAATTTTTCTGATTGCCGAAGTCTCGCTGTCTGCAAAATACAAGATGTTTTCGTGTATGTACAATCCACTTGGTTGCGCTAGTTGTGCAGATTTTGCCGGACCGTCGATGATGTTTTCCTGGCCCGTCCCTGCAAACGGCAAAATCGTTTCTGTGATAACATCAAAAACCCAGATTTGGTGATTTCCTGCCATTGCTACATAAACTAGGTTATCCTTGCATGCAACATCCCACGGCGAGCTAATTGCAGTATGTGTTCCTTTGCCCCCAGGTGAGCGCCAGGGCCCTTGCTTGCCAGTGCCTGCAATTGTGGTTACTTTGTTTTGTGCAAAATCAATTTTGCGCAACACGTGGTTTTCAGTATCTGCTACAAACAAGACATCGCCATTCCATGCAACTCCCTGCGGCCTGAAAAATTTTGCATCAGCAAATCCTCCATCTACTAATCCAATTGCCCCATTTCCTATCGTATGTAAAATGTTGCCAAAAGTATCCGCAATTAATATTCTGTTGTGATTGGAATCGCTAATTGCTATTTTGCCTGACTTTGATATGGATAGTTTACCTGGAAAGGACAAGACATGGGCTTTTGTTGGCTTGGCAGATGTGAGCATAAGGGGTTCTTTTGCTAGCGTTCCTTTTTGTTGGTGTCTTTGCAATATCACATCTATGGTATCAGATATGACATCGTATTGTCCCTCACCAGACTGGTGATAGACCACATTTCCGTTTGGATCCAAGATTATGATTGTAGGCCATGCCTGAACGCCAAAGCCCTGCCAGATTGTCATTTGTCTATCCACTATTACTGGATGCTCTATTTCGTATCGTAAAATAGCAGAATGGACATTTTTTGTATCTTGTTCTGTGAAAAACTTGCCCGAATGAACCCCTATGAATACGACTGGCTTGCCGTGGTATTTTTTTTCCAGTCGTGATAGCGTGGGAAGAGTATGCATGCAGTTTATGCAGCAATACGTCCAAAAGTCCAGAACCACAACATGTCCCTTTAGCTTAGATAGTGTTAGCTTTGAATCCGTGTTTAGCCAATCAAAGTCAGGAAATTCAGGTGCCTTTGATACAGAAAAGCCAAACATTATTTGAAATAGTATGATTCAAAAATAAAAATCATCTAGTGACCGCCGCCACCTGTGCATTGTGGTGGTGGGTTTGGACATCCACAGATCTTTTTGTTTCCAAGCTTCCAGTTGTTAAATGACCAGTACTGTCCGCTTTCATGTTTGTGCCTTAGCTCATCGCACGACATGGAATTAACAGCATTATGTTCTTCTATTTCTAGTGGCCTGACAACGGTTTCTTTGTGATATACCACATAGCCTCCAAAGGCTCCGCCTAGTACCAAAAATACTATAGCTACGATGAAGATTGGATCCATCATCGATTTGGCGTTAACTGGGCTAGGTATTTTAGCTTTCTGAAATTAAGACCAGACTTTTTCTTTGAATGTCAGTTTTTTATTTAGCACAAAATTAGACAGCGCACTTGTTGCTACTGCCAATACCAGTGCTATTGGATAGTCCATTTTGTTGTAATCAACTAGCAAATACACCATTGCAAGCTGTGCTAGTGCTCCAAGTGAGCTTAGCCCCATGAATTTAGCATATTGGATAGTGGCGTGTTTTGGCTCAAAGTTGCGGTCCTCAAATGTCCAGATCTTGTTGAGAACAAAGTTGCTAGACATTGATACTGCTATTCCTATTGTGGTTGCGTGTAGATACCACATATTGGATACCACATCGGTAAATAACGAAGACACTGCATAGTTAATTGCAAGTCCTATTGCTCCAATAGAGTAGAATCTGCCTGCCTTTGAGAAAAAGCTAACAGACTTGCGTTTTTCTTCTGGGGCCACAGTCTTGCCATATCGGTATAGCTTCCAGACTGCCTTGAGATAGTCAAAGATTGTTTTAGAGTCTAGCTTGCTTGTACCAAATTCTCTATTTGTAAAGGTGTATGGAATTTCTATTACATTTGCGTTTTTTGCCTTGACTAGGATTTCAAGCAACATTTTGTAGCCTATTGCATCAAAGCTCAACCCTTGGATCACTGGCTTTTTGAATGCAAAAAAGCCAGACATTGGGTCTTTTGTTGGCACACCTAGTCCACGCTTTGCAATAAATGTCGCAAGCTTTGATAGGAATTTTCTCTTTCTAGTCCAACCCACAATAGAGCCGCCGTTAACATATCTTGATGCAACAACAATGTCGTATTTTGGATGCTTGAGCGCATCAATCATTTTTGGAATGAGGTTTGCAGGATGCGACAGATCACTATCCATCACAACTATTGTATTTCCAGTTGCAAGCTGGACTCCCTTTAGTATTGCAGATGATAATCCGTCCTTTGTCTTTCTGTGGATTATTTCTATGGTGTTGTTTGCAAATTTTTTGACTCCCTGAATATAGTCTTCGACTAGCTTGCCTGTGCCATCTGGAGAGTTGTCGTCAACTACAATTGTTTGGGCCTTGGTGTTTTTTGGCAAGTTCTCTTGGATTGATTTTAGAATTTTGAGTATGTTTTGCGATTCATTATAGGTAGGAATGATAATAGAGACCTGAGTATTTGGGATCTCGCTGTATTGCATGATTGATTCTTGCCTCAAATTTAGAGTATTAAATGATTATTAAAATGAGTTTAGTTGCAAGCTAAATTCTTTAAAAGCCAGCCTCAAGTGGGTTTTGCGGTTTTATTATTTCTCTCATAACCATGGTTGCAAACGATCCGCGCTGGAGTGTAAAGCTTGCCACATTATCATTTATTGCAAAATCATCGCATTGAATGGCTGCACTTCTGAATCCTCCCTCATGTGAGGACTCTTGCATTTCTTTTAGATAGAAATCAGAGGGCTTGATCTGCTCTTGCTCTAGTATTTTGGATATGTGATAGTCAAATCGCGTCTTTTTAAAATATGAATAGCCAACCAGTGGGATTGCAAGTTTTTGCAAATTATCCAGTTCATATTTGCCTAGCTTGGCGTTTTTATCAAAACACACGTCGCCTTGTTGTGGGGCAAACAAGTCCTCTCCATACTGGTATGATTCAGTTATGGTACGATTAAACAGATATGACTGGTATGCCTCCACATATAGTCGTCTAATGCCAATTGGCAGCTTGTGCAATGCCTTTTGCGGATCCCCATGAGATACCATTTCTGCTAGGATGATTTTTTCAAGGTCCATTTGTGGTGGAATCTCTGCAAGCAATCGTGCATAGTTTATCGAGTCTGCCATCTCTTTGCGCAGCTGAGTGTTTTGTGCAGAGTCATGCTCTGATGTAAATGACAAAAGAAGGCTTATTGCATCTGAGAATCTTTTTTGGATTATTGCCTTGCCTATGAGGTGTGTGACAGGCCGCTTTGAGCCAAATCTTTGGTATCCATAAAAATTTAGAATTTTATCAGACTCTGCAAAGTCTCCAGGTGTTGCATCTGCTCCCTGTATTCGTATGACAAAGTTATTTCCTATCATGTCTTTTGCAGAGAGTGGCTTTTTTGCATAGCCGATTCTCTCAAGCGATATTCTACCATCAGAATAGTTTGGTGCTGCCTTGCCAGATGCCATAGAGCAGACATATTGTGTAGTGACGGCATGTGCGTCTTTGAGTCCCAATGCCTTTAGTCTGGCCCCCGTTTTTTTGAGAACAAGATCTAGTGCATGGTTTGTGTCAATTCCGGATTTTTTGAGTCTGTATACTGCATATCCACTATCAGACAGCGAGTCCAGCGTCTTTTTGCTTAGAACTTCAGATACTGCAAAATCTTCTAGTATGACGCGGATTTTTCCGCCACAGCCCGCAAACTTTGTGCTGTATAATCCAATTCCAATGTCAGAGTCTATTTTTGGAATCACTGCGTTATGGTTACTGTGACAAACTCTGATACTGTAACATCTGCGGTTCTTGCAGAAATTAGGACTTTGTAGGTGCCAGGCAATGCAGATTGGCTAGTCACAATCGATATTGGAATTGATTGGGATTCAGAGAGTTGCGATATTGGTGTCTTTACTGTGATGTCTGAGAATTCGGATGTTGCCTTGGATAGAATTTGTGTTTGCTGGTCTGTGTTTATCATCACATCTATTGATGCTGTTTGTCCACGTGGGATGGTTACTTGCTTGTTTGATGTAACAAGTGTTGTGGATAGTGGCTTTGCAAGGTCTACTTTGCCTATTTTGTTTTCAACCCACTGGGTAAACCAGATTTTATTCTCAGATACTGTGAATCCAAAGACCTGTGCAATTCCACAATCAGTCATACTTCCACAGTCTCCCCAGTTCTGGTTCTTGGATGGTACGTGATATTCCACTAGTCTTTCTTGCTCAATGTCAAATACTGCCAGTGCGTTTGATGCCTGCTCATTAAAGTAAAGTTTGTCTCCTTGAATTTGCGCCCAATATGGCTGGCTGATTGGCATTTTGATGACACCCGATGCGTTTCCAAATGTTGCAAGAGGGGCATCAGGTGTGGTGTACTTTGTGTATGACTCATCGGATTCTGTGAATTTGTAAAAGTTGCTGCTTGCAGTATCTGCAATCCAGACTGCACCGTTTTTGTCAACTGCCAGTCCGTTTGGTGCTGCAATATTTGGCGGCAGATTAAATGCCTTTGAGAAATCCAACACTGTGACGTTTTTGCCAGTGTCTTGTGCTACAAAGTCTGCAAATTGATTATAATCAAATTTTATGAGTGCACCGCCTTGGCGTAGCATCCAGTTTGTGTACCAAATATTTCCTGCAGGGTCAACATCAAATCCACCAACAAAAGAGCCAGGAAGAGGTGTTGGAATGTTTGTGTATGTTTTGTCCTCTGAGGTTTGTGTGGTATCATAGAGACTGATTTTGCCTTCGTAAAAGTCATTTACTATTACTTGGTTGCCTAACACCTTGAGGTGTTGTGGTAATGCATCTTCTTTGGATGGAAAACCAACGCGTGAGTATTTTTCATCTGTTGTGGAGAAGCTCCAAATTGAATCAAATGAATCATCTGTATACCATACTTTTCCAAACGCATAGTCGATTCCCCACATCATGGAGCGCCCACCTTGTGGCCAGTCGGGATTTGGGTATTCAACAAAATATTCCGTGCTTGGATCAAATCTTGCTATTTTGCCCGTGTTTGTTTGCACAAAGTACACCATACCAGATTCATCTGTTGTGATTGCCAATGGCTGTGTACAGTCTGTTGGGATTTTGTATTCAGTGACATACGAGTTGGATTTTGCGTTGCTGGTTCCACAGAATTTGGGCCTGTCCAAGTCCGGGAAGTTGTCTGCTGGTGTGCCAGTTACGGTGGACTTTGTTAGTGGGTTTTGCACGCTCGGACTGGAGTTTAGTGCAAGTGCCAAAGTTGATGTAATTAAAATAACTGCAAAAAATCCTGCAACAATGATTCCTTTTTTCTTCACAAGTGCCAGTTTTGCTTACCGCATTATATCTATTCTGGGATTTATAGTAGTTTGAGCTCGCTTGTTATTTTGTCGATTTGCTCTTCGGGTGCAGGACCAATTGAAATGCAGGTAAACGTTCCAGGTGCAATCTGTGTGTGTCCTGCATCTGTGACTTGTGCCCAAGGCAGGCCCATCTCTATTGCATCGCGTTTTACTGATTCCAGCTCGGATTCTGAGTTTACTTTGAGTACAATTTTTGCCTGGCCGTCCCACCATTTTGAAAACCAATCAGGGTGGGACTTGCGAACATTTTCTGCACCAAGAACGCATGCATGACCCACCTGAGCTGCAATCTTGCCTTTGCCCATGCCAAGGTCTGCTCGCACTATGATTACCTGTTTTAGTCCCAACATTGAATCTCTTACACGTCACATTGAAAAACTTTGCAAATTATGCGAAATGAATTAAAGGAAACCTGACTAAAAGACAGCAAAATGTCCTATGATATAGTAATAGCAGGAGCTAGTGTTGCAGGTCTTTTTTGCGCACGGGAAATAGCAAAGGCTGGCCACTCTGTTTTGGTATTAGAAGAAGACTTTGAAATCGGAACTCCTGAGCATTGCGGGGGGCTGGTATCTGCATCAGGCTTGCAGGATTTGGGGATAATTCCATCCACTAAAACACTAGACTCACCAATACAAAAGGCAAGACTATCATCACCATCTGGCGTGACCTTGGACATTGACGCAAAAAAGCAAAACGTCATTGTGATTAATCGACGCGAGTTGGACAAGCAGATAGCGCACCAGGCACAAAAAAACGGCGCAGAAATCAAAGTAAAAACATCACTCAAAGAATTCAGGCCAGGCCAGGCAATTACCAGTGCCGGTGTAATTGACTGCAAAATTTTAGTTGATGCAAGAGGCATTGCCTCCATAATTCAGCGAGACAGAACCGGAACACTCCAGTCAGCACAATACGAGATCTATGCAGACTGGATTCAAAAGGGACTAGTTGAAGTAGACTTTGACTCTCAAAAATATCCAGGATTCTTCTCTTGGGTAATACCGGCAGGAGATGGAATGGGAAAGGTAGGTGTTGCAGGAAAAGGAATCAATGCAGTATCTGCAATTGAAAAATACCTAGAACAAAAAGGCAAGCACTCCATAATCCGCAAAATCTTTGCGCCAATCTGGATTAATGGACCACTTGAGAATTTTGTTGAAAACAACACCATCATAGTTGGTGATGCGGCAGGCCAGGCAAAGCCAACCACTGCTGGAGGAATCTATTCTTGCGGAGTAGGAGGAATCTTGGCAGGTAGAGCAATTTCTGATTACTTGAAATCCAAGAATCCAGATGACATAAAATCATACCAAAAATCATGGATGCAAAAATTTGGCAAGGAATTTGAAAAACAGCTCTTTGCGCGAAAGATGCTAGAGCGACTAGACAATAACACCATAGACAAGATATTTTCTACCATAACACCAGAGATGATTGCAGATATTTCAAACAATGATGATTTTGATTTTCACACATCAGCAATAATCAAAATGCTTGGACTGAAGGGATCGCTCAAAATTGCTCAAACCATTTTTGGCGGAGAAATACGCAAGCTGCTCAGCTAGCTGCAAAAATGCTTGGTAAGCTATAAATGGAATACTAAAAAAGACAGCACATGTCAACATCACTGACTCTTCCAGTCTGCAGCTGTTGCAACAAACACATCATGCCAAACGACAAATGTGTAAAATTCATGTGCCCAGAATGTGGCGCAGTCTTGGTATGGAGATGTCAAAGTTGCAGAGAGGCAGCAAGAACATACACATGCCCAACTTGCAAGTTTTCAGGACCATAAAATGGCACGATTGCTTTTGATAACAAAGATCCTCCCAGAAGGAACTGAAGTTAATCTGGACGATCTGGCAAAGAACATTTCTGCAAAACTTGAAGGCGGCATTACTATGGGAAAATACACTAAAGAGCCTCTTGCTTTTGGCCTATTCTTTCTAAAGGCAGAGTTCGATTTAGACGACAAGGAAGGACAGATGGACTTGCTTGAGAACACCATCAGATCAGTCGCAGGAGTAAGCGAATTTGAGGTCCTCAACATGAGCCGCAAATCAGTAGATGTGAAGTGATCTAGTGGCCAAAAAAGACGAACCTCTGCAAATGCGAGTAGGCGAGGCAAAGCAGAGAGATGTCGGCAAAAAACGAGCAAGAATCGGCCCAGATGCAATGGACTTTCTCAAAGTAAATCCTGGTGATGTCATAGAGATAACTGGCAAAAAGGCAAGCTGTGCAGTTGCATGGCCAACAGATGAAGACGACAAGTTCCCAGACGTGGTACGAGTAGACGGTCAGACGCGCAAAAACATTGGCAGTGCACTAAACGACATAGTCAAAATCAAAAAGGCAGCTGCCAAGACAGCAAAATCAATTGTATTAACACCAGTATCTGATGTTGTAACAGTAGACAAGGAATTTACCGACTTTGTAAAAAACAGACTAAAGGGCTTGCCGTTCTGCCAAGGCGATGAAATATCGGTAATGATTTTGGGCAACCCGATGGATTTCAAAATCAGCAAGATTTCCCCAAAGGGAATCGTAACAATAGACAAGAGTACCGACTTTGCAATATCTGCTGACAAGGCAATTGACAAAAAGGTACGCGTAACATATGATGAGGTCGGCGGACTAAAAAATGAAATCAAAATAATGCGAGAAATCGCCGAGCTTCCACTGCGACACCCAGAAATCTTTGACAGACTCGGAATAGAGCCACATAGTGGCATATTGTTGTATGGCCCACCAGGGTGTGGCAAGACACTCATTGCCAAGGTATTAGCATCAGAGTCAGAGGCAAACATGTTTTCAATTAATGGTCCAGAAATCATGAACAAGTATTACGGAGAAACAGAGGCAAAGCTTCGCGATATTTTCAAAGAAGCAAAGGACAACTCACCAAGCATAATATTCATAGATGAAATCGACGCCATTGCTCCAAAAAGAGAAGAAGCATACGGAGACGTGGAAAAAAGAGTGGTTGCACAACTGCTTGCATTAATGGACGGCCTCACAGACAGAGGAAACGTTATCGTATTAGGCGCTACAAACAGACCTGATAGCGTAGACCCGGCACTAAGAAGGCCAGGCAGATTCGACAGGGAGATAGAAGTCTCTGTTCCAAACGTAGATGGCAGACTAGAGATTTTGCAGATTCACACTAGAGGCATGCCAATTGCAGACGATGTTGAGCTTAGAAGACTTGCAGCTGAATTGCACGGATATACTGGAGCAGACATCAAGTCATTGTGTAGGGAGGCAGCACTCAAGGCAATTAGAAGATTTTTGCCAGAAATCGATCTGGAAACTGAAAAGGTCTCTGCAGAAATATTACAGTCAATGGAAATTGGAATTGCCGACTTTTACGACGCAATACACGAAGTAGTACCAACTGCAATGAGGGAATTCTATGTAGAGCGACCCAAGGTATTTTGGAAAAACGTTGGCGGCCTAGAAGAAGTCAAAAAGTCACTCCAAGAAAACATCATAGTTGCGCTAAAAGAGCCGCAAAAATTCTACAACATGGGAATCAAGCCGCCAAGAGGCATACTGCTCTATGGCCCACCAGGATGTGGCAAGACCTTGCTTGCGCGAGCAGTGGCAACAGAGAGCGGTAGCAATATGATCTTGGTTCGAGGACCGGAAATACTATCAAAGTGGGTAGGTGAATCAGAAAAGGCGATCCGAGAGATATTTCGCAAGGCAAAGACATCTGCACCATGCATCATAATATTTGATGAAATGGACTCACTTGCCAGAATAAAATCAGGTGAAGAGGCAGGAATAGGCCAGACCATCCTCAGCCAGCTGCTCACAGAAATGGAGGAAAGTGGACCATCCCGAGTCATAGTAATTGGAATCACAAACAGACCAGATTTGCTGGATAGCTCACTTCTCAGACCTGGCAGACTAGAGCCAGTACTGTATGTACAACAGCCAGACGAAAAAGGAAGATTAGAGATAATCAAAATCCTAACTGAAAAAATGCCACTATCAGAAAATGTAAACTTGGAGGAGATCTCTGTGTCTACTCAGAATTATACTGGCGCTGACCTGTCCGCATTGTGCAGAGAGGCAGGAGTTCACGCAATGCAGAACAATTCCTCTAAAATAGATAGTGCGGATTTTGCAGCTGCTCTCAAGAAGATACGACCATCAATTACAAAAGAAGTAGACCAGTGGTACTTGGCAATAAGGGAAACTATTTCTAATGTAGTACCAAAATCAATAGACAGAGCATTTTACGGATAACCATGGCAGACTTTCCAATCAAAAATATCGTATATGAAAAAATCAAGGATGTCACATCAATTACGGATGTAGATCTTACCAAGGCACTAACCAAGGCAGGCCATACCCTAGCAGAGGACAAGTTCAACAAAATTTTGCTAGACTTGGAAATAATGGGCCTAATCAGAGTGTCATGGCTCACAAAAGACACCAGAAGAGTCGAAGTCACCATACAAGAAGAGGAAGAAGACGAATACGAAGAGCAAAACAAAGAAATGATGGAAAAGGACTATGAGGCTTCTTTTCCTGGCGTTGAAGATTCCTAGATTCTAAAGTGAAACGCCGCATCTAGTGCAACTGCTACAAATATTATTGTCAGATATGGTGCAGTCACCTTGTATGCTTTCCACGCAAAGTCTGATGTTGGATTTTTTGTCAGCTTGTAGTGATACACTAGCATCAGCCCACCGCTTACTGCAGCAATTGCCACATAGACTAGACCCAAACCAAATGCATACAGTGCCAATGAATATGGCAATAGTATTGCAGTGTTTGCCAAAATGTACTTGGAAGTCTTTTGCATACCAATCAGTACTGGCAGCATTGGTACTCGCGCCTCTGCATAGTCATCTCTAATCTTCATTGCAAGGCACCAAAAGTGTGATGGAGTCCACACAAAAACCAAAAAGCCCACCAAGAATCCAAGCAAGTCAATTCCAGCAGGCGCTACAAATCCCGTTGCCGCAGTCCAGCCAGCCATAGAGGCCGCACTTCCTGCAAATCCGCCAATTACAATGTTTGACGAGTTTTTTCTCTTAAGCCATGCAGTGTAGATTATGACGTAAAAGAATATGCCAAGTCCTATGAAAAATGTGGAAACCCAGTTTAACGTAAAATATGCATATACAACCGATGCAACACTTACTGTCAAACCATATACCAGAACTGTTGGTGCCTTGATTTTACCAGATGGAATAGGTCTTGTGCTGGTTCGCTTCATTAGCGGATCTATGTCCCTATCATAGTAATGATTCAGGGCACTAGATCCGGCAGATGCCAATCCGCCTGCAATTATGATGTGAAGTAATCCCATTAGATCAAGTTCTGGCCCTACTAGCTTTGATGCGGCATACATTGATGTTACTGCCGTGATAACTAGCAATACCACAATTCTTGGCTTGGATACTTCGAATAGTTCTTTTGCTGCCAAACTCACTCAAAAACGCCCAGCTAGGCATTTAATTCTTTGACTAGATCCGCTACAAAAGGAATAAGTACCTCACTTTAGGCATCAAGCTCAAATGAGTAATTGGGACCTCATGATGCCAGGAATGGGTCTAACGGCTATTGGTCTAGCTGGAGTTACCGTTTCTTACGCAGGAATTGCACATACATTTGTAGATGGAATGCATGCCCTCACTGGCTTGGCTATGTTTATTGGTTTGATATTTTTGTCTGCTGGAATTTTGGACGGTGGCGTTTCAACTAGCAATAGAGCCAAAGCCACGACTTTGGTTATTTTAGGAATTTCACTTTCATTTGGAGCTGCTGCACTTGTATTCAACACTGTGACTAGCATTCCAACATTTGCAGGAGTAATGCTAATTGTTGCAGTTCCGGCAATAGTCATGGCATATGTGTCCATGAAGATGCCGCAATATGCCAAACCAATAGGATTGATATTCGTAATTGCAACGGGTGCTGCCATTGCGGCCTATGTAGGCTTTGGTGTGTATGGACCATCACAATATTTGATTCCACCACCAGAAGAAGTGGAAGAAGAAAAAACAGCTGCGCCAACTGCACCAGTAACATCAATATCAATTCTCAAAGGCTCTGCAGTCCAGGGAGCACCTGACTATGACCCAGATGTAGCCAAGGTTCCGGCAGGCAACAACATAGAGTGGACAAACAACGATGATGTTGCTCACACAGTTACAAGTTCTGCAGACGCAGGTGCAACGTTTGATTCTAGTTTGATAAACGGAGGCGGCAAGTTCTTGCTAGACGCATCCAAGTTGCAACCAGGAACATACGAGTACATGTGCATAGTGCACCCATGGATGAGTGCATCATTTGAGTATGGAGGAGAGGCACCAGCAGTACCAACAGTTTCAATTTCAATTCTCAAAGACTCTGCCACACAAGGAAATCCAGACTATGACCCAGACACCACACAAGTAACCAAGGGAGACATGATCGTATGGACAAACAACGACTCCACAATGCACACAGTTACAAGCAACGATGGTGGTGCAACATTTGACTCTTCAATAATTAATGCAGGAGAAACATTCAAGCTGGATACATCCACACTTGAGCTCGGCAAGCATGATTACATTTGCATAGTCCACCCATGGATGAGTGCATCATTTGATTTGACAGATTCATCAGGTGCACGACTTGCAGAAGGAGCAACAGCAACTGATCCAAACTCTATTCCGCCAGAAGAAATTCCAGTGGAAGAGGCACCAATTGAAGCGCCAGTAGAGACTCCAGAAGTCACAGTAGAAGCGCCAGAGACGGTGCCAGAAGAAATACCAGTAGAGGAAGCACCCATAGTAGAACCAGCAGTTGAAACTTCAGCCCCAGCAGAACTAGTCACAGTCGACATGGCAGCAGGCACTGCATCAAACACAAATTGCGGCAATGAGTGCTTTATTCCAAACATAGCTCATGTCACAGTCGGCGGAACAGTAACTTGGAAAAATGCAGACACTGCAGCTCACACTGCAACAGAAATGGAATCCAAGTTTGATTCAAGTCTTCTTGCGGCAGGTGCGGAATATTCCCATACATTTAGTGAAGCCGGCACATTTGAGTACATGTGCATAGTCCACCCATGGATGAAGGGCACCGTAATTGTAGGTTAGCTTGCAAAAAACAATAATTCTAAGCCAAGCCCAAAAACAAATCCTAATAGATCATGCAATAAAGTGTGCACCTGCAGAGTCATGCGCCTTGCTTTTTGGCAAAGAAAAATCAAACACATGCACAGTATCAGAAGTGTTTTTGACAAAAAACACCGAAGACTCGCCGGTGAATTTTACCATATCAAATGAAGAATTACTATTAGGATATCAAGAAGCAGAGCGAAAAGGCCTAGATGTCATAGGAATATTTCATTCTCACCCACACTCAGAGGCAAGGCCATCATCGACAGATAGAAAATTCATGACGATAAATCCTGTGGTGTGGGTGATATTCTCAAATATCAAAGATGAGCTAAACGCATTTGTTTTGGAATCAGAGATAACTCCGGTTTCAATCAAGATTCAGGCGTGAAAAGTTAGTTTTTTGTCTGCTGCTTTTTTGATAACAGATGCGTCTGGGGTTATTATTTTGCCAATGACATTTACCGGTGAATATGGTTTGATCAAAGCATCACTTAGTGGAGTTGGGCCATAAAAAAGACAGACTGCGTTTCCTGGAGGCCAAAATGCCACATCATACAACTGCACCACGTCTTTGGCATTTTCTGATTTTACAGAAAATGGAGCGGGATCGGTATAGATTTCCTTGCCCCAAATGTTTGCCTTTAATCTAAATGGTATATTTTTTAAAAATTCAGACACGGTTTTTGGCGCCAGAGAATCATCCAGTTCTAGTGTGATATTATCGGAATTTGGAACATCGACTAGTATGATGTGCTTCAATGACGCCTTGCCATCTTTGAATTAAATATCCCTTTTTTTATAATCAAGACATGATGGAAATACACGTCTACGATACATACGTAGAAGCAAAGGATGGCCACACCATGCACTTTGATGTCATCACATCAGAAAAAGACCACGGTAAGGCAATCCAATATGCAAAACAATGGCTCAAAACCATCGGCGAAAGCGAGGCCAAAGTGACAACAGAGGAATGTCAATTCTGCCACTCACAAGGCGCACCAAAGCCAGTAGAAGACGCAATCAAGACAAATGGATTCTTCATCCAAAAGATGGAAGGCTGTCCATAAGTCTTTTTTTTAATTTTTAATTACATTTTAATCCCAAAATCACCCACCAAAAATCATGTCTGAAGCAAAATACTACAAACATACAGTTGAAGGCGACAAGAAAACTCAGTGGATTTGTGGCTGCTTTGAGACAGTTGACGGTTATTTTTGGTTCTGCGCTGAGCACAAAAATTCGCTAAGCAAGGCAATTGAGGCTCAAATTGACGAACTTGACATGACTCGAGTCGTAGACTAAGGTTATTTTTTTGCTATCTTTTTGGCAGATAAGATCCTGAGGCCTTCCTCAATTATCACAGATAGTACCGAGAGTAACTCCACCCATGGTTTGACTTTGATATTAATTCAACCTGGCCGCGCTTTGTTCTTTTGATGAGGTCTTCTTTTTGGAGTGATCTTAGAACCTCAGATAGTGTAGATGATCCAGATAAAAAAAATCCGTACCCTACAGATTCCGCCACATATTGTAGAATACAACATTACAAAAAGCGGAATTGACCTAATTGTGGCAAGTTCTGCTCTGATAAAATGGGCAATAAAAACCAGAAAATAAAACTATAGGACCAATATTGCTACAAAGGCGCTAACAAACACAATTGCCACAGTGTTTAGTAGTTTGATTACTGTGTTTAATGCTGGACCCGCTGTGTCTTTGTATGGATCGCCGATAATATCTCCGACTACGGCGACTTTGTGCTCTTCGCTTCCTTTTCGTCCTTCCATTTCCACTAGCTTCTTTGCATTATCCCATGCACCGCCAGTGTTTGCAAGATGGTATGCGAGGAATATACCGGTCACTACTGCTCCCATCAACAATCCTGCTACTGCGGGTGGACCTAAAATTACACCAAGAACAATTGGTGCCGCAATTGCAATTGATGCTGACTTCCATAGCTCTCGTAGCGAGGCAACAGTTGCAATATCAACGCACTTTGCATAGTCAGGTTTTGATTTGCCTGTGAGAATTTCTGGATCTGCTTTGAACTGGCGTCGAACCTCATCTACCATTTTTGATGCTGCACGGGAAACTCCGCCAATCAGCTGACCTGTTATAATAAATGGAATTAGACCTCCCACCAGTAATCCGATCACTACTCCCGGATTTGATAAACCATAATCAAATGCATGTTCAAAGACTTTGGCTGCTTCGTATTGGAATGCTTGAATCATTGCAAGTGCCGCAAGCCCCGCACTTGCAATCGCAAATCCTTTGGTCACTGCTTTTGTAGTATTGCCAACTGCGTCAATTTGGTCTGTTATTTTGCGGTTTTCCTCACCCATTCCAGTCATTTCTACAATACCACCCGCATTGTCAGAGATTGGACCAAATGCGTCAATCGATAATACAATTCCTGCAAGACTTAACATTGCCATCGCAGTAAGTGATGTTCCAAAGATGCCATATAGCATTGCCTGCGAAGGATCTGGTGCTGCAGACGATGCAACTGAAAATGAAATTACGATGGCTACTACTAGTGCAATCATGAATGGTCCTGTGGACTGCATTCCTTTGATTATACCCATTAGTGTAAGTGACGCATAGCCCCATTTGGCAGAGTCGGTAATTTCTCGAACTGGCTTGTACTTGTAGTTGGTATAGTTATCTGTGATTCTCTGTATTACTGGAACCAGAATAACACCTACAACTGTGCAACCAAATAATGCGTAAGATATCTTATCGTTTCCTAGGAACATTGTTGTAAATACGTAGTTTAGTCCAATTGCGATTGCCGCAGAGATATAGAATGAACGATTAAGCGGCTTCATTACATCATTTTTGGTCTTTGAGCCAATTGTCGCAGTGCCAATTATTGATGCGATCATTCCTGCTGCACCAATCAAAATTGGGTATGTCATAATCTTTGGCATTCCAATTAGTGCACCAATTAGAATGGATGCTAAAACTGTAACAATGTAAGATTCGTATACATCAGAACCCATTCCTGCCGCATCGCCCACGTTATCACCCACATTGTCGGCAATCGTTGCCGGGTTTCTTGGATCATCCTCTGGAATGTTTGCCTCTACTTTACCCACCAGATCTGCACCCATGTCGGCTGCCTTGGTGAATATTCCACCACCAATTCTTATGAATAATGCAATAAGGCTTGCACCAATTCCAACACCCGCAATAGTAATTGGGTCCGGAAATACCATGAATAGGAGTGCTAGTGCCAATAATGCCATTGCTGGAACTGCCAGCCCTACTGTTGCTCCACCTCTAAATGCCAGAGCAAATGTTTTGCCAAGACCACTATGCGTTGCATTTGCAGACCTAACCGCTGCCTTGACTGTGATTTTTAGTGAAATTATTCCCGCAACTGCAGACAGTGCTGCACCCACTGCAAATGCAATTCCGTTTGAAAAACCAATGAAATAACCAATTACAAAAGAAAGGCCGATTGCGATTGGGACAATAATTTTGAGCTCTCTTCTTAGAAATGCCGCGGCGCCAACTTTGACTGCATCTGAGATATCAGTCATCTCTTTTGTTCCAGGATTTTGTCTTGTTACCCAGAGAGTATAGCCTGCAGCAACTGCAAACGAGGCAATGGACGCTATAATAGGAATGAGAAATTCTAGCGACAGTTCCATGATATAATTGCCTGCCTATAGCTAGGGCATATAAACCATAAAACTAGGATTTTCGCTTTTTGTATGGCGCAAAGGTTTTGCCCCGGAGGACTTGACGCACTAGCTTGTTGAACCGTTTGCCGTGAGACAAATATGGAAATCTTTGGTGAATCAACTCGTGCGCTATTGTGTCGTCTAGTACCTTTTCGTTTGGGATCTTTTTGACGTTGATGAAGATAAGGTTGTGCTGCATGTAAGACACCCCATAATACTTGTAGGCAGTAGTTCGCCTTCCCATAGTCATTTCCTTTGGCATCTCTAGAACCTCTTTTGATGTCATGAGTACTGTCGGTTCTGGAATCGATAGTCTGTTTGAATAGATTCCAGACTTTTCTAAAATACTTAGTCGAAGATCGTCATCCAGATGCATCAAGGGTTGGTTTTAGAATCAAACTAAATCAGGCAATGTCAATTCTTGTGCAAAAAAGGGTGCAAGATCTAATACTTGGATAGTATTTTTTTGTAGTTTTTGACCGCTTCTATGATTACTGTCTTGGCAGTATTTGCAGAATCCCAGCCCAGAACCTCTACTTTTTTTCCTTCCAAGTCCTTGTACACTTGGAAAAAATGCGCCATTTCTTTTAGGTGGTGCTCTTCAATGTCAGACACATCCTTTGTGTTCAGGTATCTAGGATCAGTAGTTGACACACAGATTATCTTATCATCAGACTGTCCTTGGTCCTTTAACTTGAGCAGACCTATCGGTCTGCACTCAATTAGGATTCCCGGAAATGTGGGATTTGTCACCAATACCAATGCGTCCAGTGGGTCGCCATCATCAGATAGTGTCTGTGGAATGATTCCATAATCACCAGGATAATGAAATGGTGAGAACAATACCCTATCCAGCTTTATCATGTTGTGTTTTTTGTCGTATTCGTACTTGTTTTGTGAACCCTTTGGAATTTCCACTACTACATTGATTATCTCTGGAATGTCCACGCCAGTTTCAATGTCATGCCAAAAATTCTTTGTCATGGTATCATACCAAGACAAAGAATAATCTATACTTTGAGATGAAAGGGTCAGAGTAAATAGTGTGTAATCATGATTCATACAGCCACCGTCTCATCATACCCCTAGATCATACGATCCAGTAGACTTTTTGTTTTATTTCTAACTTCTTGTGTTATTGACACTATTACTAGGCCTTCGTTTGGCTGTCCATACAGTACGGTCGAGTTTTCCGGTGCATAGATACAAACCGGAATCACAAGTAGGTCCTCTTCGCCATTTACCAGAATTTGGGTTGGTGGATTTGATGCAAGTGCTTGTTTTATGAGTTCAATGCTTTGTGGTGTGATTTGAGCTGCAGGATTATCACAGTATAGTTTTGTGGCATTGCTTTGCGGAGGAATTCTCTTGCCTCTTTTCTCATACCCATCAACTATTTGCAGGGATGGTACAAAGCCCAGCATCAGCATTTTTTCGGTTGTGGCATCACCAACAGTTATGATGTACGAGTTTTGAGGAATGTGCTTTGTGATGTTTTCCTTTGTGGTGTCTTTGAGTAAGACGCCTAGCGGGATTTTTAGCTCATCACGAAGAGAATCAGGTAACTTCAATGATATTATGCAGTTGCGCCCTGCATTTCTTCTTTTAGCCTAGCTGCCAAAATACTGCATTGGGCTGCAACATTTTTTGCCGAAGAGCGAATTGCCTCAGCAGAAGGAGATGTAGGGTGTGATAATATGACTGGCTTGCCCTTATCCGAGCCTTCCATGATACCAGAGTTGAGCGGGATTTCTCCAATGAATGGAATGTTGAATTTTTCGCTGATTCGCTTTGCACCGCCCTCACCAAAGACGTAGTGTTTGTCACTGCACTTGGGGCAAACAAAGTAACTCATGTTTTCTATCACGCCAATAATTGGAACGTTTAGCTTGTTGAACATGCCAATTGCTTTTGTTGCAACATTTGATGCAACATCTTGCGGGGTAGTGACTACCAGTATGCCAGTAATTGGAATCGTTTGTGCTAGTGTTAATGGAATATCTCCAGTTCCTGGTGGCAAGTCCACAATTAGATAATCAAGATTAGACCAGTCGGTGTCAACTAGAAACTGTTTTAGAATTCCTGAAATGATTGGGCCTCGATAAATTGCCGCTTGGTGTTCTTGTTCTGCAAAGAATCCAAATGACACTACTTTGATTCCATTCATTTCTGCTGGCTGTAGCTTATTGTTATCTACTTCCATGAACGCCTTTTGCATTCCAAGCATCAGAGGAATGCTAGGACCGTAAATGTCGGCATCAAGCAATCCAACTTTGGCACCAGACTGGGCAAGTGCCAATGCTAAATTCAGCGATACTGTTGATTTGCCAACACCACCTTTGCCGCTTGCAACACCGATAATGTTTTTGACAGAGGCCATTGCTTCGTCCGCATCCAATGCTCTGCCTTCCATTACTTTGGCAGTTACCTTAATGTCAGAATTTTTGATTCCATCCAGTTCTCCGATTGCTTTGCGAACGTCTTGTTCTATTTGGTCGTTGAACGGACATGCCGGTGTTGTTAATTCTAGTGTAAATTTGAGATTTCCTTCATTTAGCTCCAAGTCCTTTATCATGCCCATTGATACAATGTCCTTTTTGAGGTCTGGATCAATTACGGTTGCAAGCTTGGTGAGAACTTGGTCAATACCAACCATGCACAAAAAATTTGATTTACATTATTTAAAGATAGGTCAATTTTCAAAACAGCGAAATCTTTTTGCAGATAATTACAGCTTAGGGATTCCTAATTAGAAAATATTTTTTGGCAAATCAAAATCCAATCAATACAAAATTCACATAATATCACATATTGATGCACCAAGATTCGCAAAAATTATTGCAAAGTTACCCAAAGATTCATAAATTCTACGCATGGAGTTTCGCACAGTTGTTTTCTATATCGACCCTAGAGGATGTTGTTAGGATCCCGCCAAGCATGTTTGGAGCATCGCTCAAAAAGGCAGCAGTGGCTATTCTTAAAGAAAAATACGAATCCATGATCAACGCAGAACTAGGCTACATCATCATGATTTTGGATGCCAAAGTAGACGAAATGGGAAAAATGATTGCAGGAGACGGCGGAACATACCACAGAGTAGAATTTGAGGCATTGACATTTACTCCAAAACTGCAAGAAATTGTTTTGGGAGAAATCGTAGACATTACCGACTTTGGAGCATTTGTTAGAATCGGTCCAACAGATGCGTTATTGCATTTATCACAAGTAATGGATGACTATTTACAATCAGACGTAAAGTCCGGCATGATTATTGCAAAGCAGAGCAACCGAACCTTAAAGGTCGGCTCTACACTTCGCTCAAGAATTACTGCAGTGTCACTTGGCAAGGCGGCAACCATGGGCAAGATTGGAATCACATGCAGACAACCATTTTTGGGTGCAGAAGACTGGATTGCAGAAGAGATAAAGAAATCCGGCAAAGATGGTGGAGAAACAGAAAAGAAAGAAAAAAAACCAGTTGAAGTGAAAAAGTAAATGGTTAAGGAAATGGCTTGCAGAAAATGCAAGTGTATTTTTGTTGGAAAAGTTTGTCCGGTGTGCAAGTCATCTGATCTTACACCAGACTGGACAGGCGTGGTTCTGATTGGCGACCCACAAAACTCACACATTGCTAGAACCTTGGGAATTACCCAAAAGGGCAAGTACGCATTAAAGATAGCCTAAAAATTACTTGTTTGAATAAAACACACACAGTTTCTTAGCAAAATTAGAAAGACTACAAATAGCATTGTCGGATAATAGTCCCTACTTTTTCATCAAGGAGTTCTCCAGTGAAGAGCTGACCAAAGTTCTAGTGAATAAAGTAAGGGAGCTTCGAGCAGCCAAAGAAAAGTCAGAAGAACTCAACTCAAAGCTCCAAGACAACATGGCAAGGCTGGAAGAAACACAGGATGAGCTTGCAGGCCAGCGTGATGAGCTACAAATGAAAATGATAGAATTGGAAAATGCAAAACAAGAGCTTGCCAGTCAACGAGACAAGCTCCAAATTGAGATAATAAACAAAACTCAAGAATTACTAAAATCAGAAAGACTATCAGCAATAGGAAATCTTTCTGCCAGAGTAGCGCATGATTTGAGAAATCCCCTGAGCATCATACAAAACACATCACAAATTCTAAAGATAAAACTAGATTCAAGCCTAGATGAGAAAACGCGTGAGCAGTGGACAAGACTAGACAGGGCAATTTATCGAATGTCGCATCAATTAGAAGATGTCATGGATTATGTCAGAATATCGCCACTCAAAAAGAGAGATTATTCTTTGTGCGCCATACTGCAAGACGTAATAGAGCGAATAGTCACGCCAGAAAATGTTGCAATTCACCCGCCAGAAAACGACAGAGAGATTTTTTGTGATCCAGAAAAGCTAGAAATCGTCTTTGTTAATTTGATAATGAATGCCATACAAGCACTAGATAACAAAAACGGCACAGTAAGCATTGGAATTTTTGATGATCCGCAAGATAGCAACAATGTTCTAGTCAAAGTATCAGATACTGGATCTGGCATACCAAATGAGATTTTACCAAAGATTTTTGAGCCGTTATTTACCACAAAGCAGGTTGGGACAGGTCTTGGCCTGTCTAGTTGTAAAAACATCATAGAGCAACACAGTGGAGCGCTAACAGTCTCAAGCACGGTCGGAAAAGGGACCACATTTACCATCAAGATTCCAAAAAAATCTGAATGGGATAGTCTAAGCAAACCTGATGAAATAACCCAAGCGACATAGAAAAGGTTCTATTTAGGCACAAAACTAGACCGTATAATTGAATACAAAAAAAGAACTGGGCAGATTTTTAGCAGAAGATATCAATAAAGGCGATATTACCAGTGCTATTTTATCAAATAAAAAAATCACTGCATCGATAATTGCAAGACAGGAGGGAATTGTGTCAGGTGCAAACTATGCCAAAGAAATCTTTGCAATTAAACAATGCAAAGTGCAGATTTTATGCAAAGACGGTAAACGAGTCAAGGCAAACCAAACAGTACTTCGAATTGTTGGGCCCGCAAAATCAATTCTTAGCTGCGAGAGAACAGCACTGAATCTATTATCCAGAATGAGTGGAATTGCAACTGCAACAAACCAGCTTGTAAAACAGATAAAAAAAGTCAGCAAAAAAACAGACCTTTATTCCACAAGAAAGACTGCGCCAGGTTTGCGATTCTTTGACAAAGAGGCAGTAGAAATCGGCGGTGGAAGAAAGCATCGAGTAACCCTATCTGATATGATAATGATAAAGGACAACCACATTGCCTCAGAAGGCTCTATTGTAGAGATGATCAGGCGCGCAAAGAAAAAGGCCAAAACATTTGAGGTTGAAGTCGATACATTCTCAGACGCAATACTAGCCGCATCACTTGGAGTTCCAATAATAATGCTGGATAATTTCTCCCCTCAGATGATAAAAAGCACCATACTACAACTAGAGAAAATGGGTTTGCGCAAAAACATTCGCCTAGAGGCATCAGGTGGAATTAATGCAAAAAACATTGCACAATTTGCCAAGACAGGCGTAGATATGATATCAGTTGGCAGTATTACAAATTCTGCTAAAGCAATTGACTTTAGTTTAGAAGTCTAGCTGATAGCAAGCATTCGCTCAATAGCTAGCCTTGCCTTGTCTGCAGTTTGTTTTGGAACACGTACTTCGTATTTTTCTTCCAATAAAGCTGAATAGATCTTCTCCAGTGTGATCATTTTCATGTACTGACAGACAGCGCCTCTTGATGCTGGAATGAAATTTTTATCAGGATTTTGTTGCTGCATTCTGTATAGTATTCCAGTTTCGGTTGCAACAACAAAGTTCTGTGCGGCAGACTGTTTTGCATAGTTCATCATTCCTTCAGTTGACATTACTTGGACTTGACGGTTCTTGTAATCACCGACTGCAACGTCATACATTATTTGTGATGTACAGCTACATTCAGGATGAACCAACAGTTCTGAATTTGAGTATGAATCCAACAGCTTGTGTATGTCATCTGATCGAATGCCTGCATGAACATGGCACTCACCAGCCCAGATGTACATGTTTTTTCTTCCAGTCATTTTTGCAACGTATGATCCCAAAAACATGTCTGGCAAAAACAAGACATCGCGATTTTGTGGAATTGCTTTGACTACATTTACTGCGTTTGATGATGTGCAACAATAATCCAGTTCTGATTTTACCTCTGCTGATGTATTGACATAACCTACAGTTACTGCTCTAGGGTGTTGTTTTTTCCAGTCTCTCAGCTGGCCAACGGTTATAGAGTCAGCAAGTGAGCAACCTGCAGCTAAATCCGGAATGAGTACTTTTTTGTCAGGGCAAATTATGGCTGCAGTTTCTGCCATAAAGTGTACTCCGCAAAACAAAATAGTCTTGTGTGGAGTCTTAGCAGCCTGTCTTGATAATCCCAAAGAGTCGCCAACAAAATCTGCAATGTCTTGAACTTCGGGCAACTGGTAATTGTGAGCAAGTATGACTACGTCTTTTTCTTTTTTTAGTTGTGCTATTTTGTCTTGTAGCATCCGATCATACCAGTACCGGAATTGTTGATTTAAAGACTAAGATAATAGTTGGATTTTACAGGCATGCCCAAGATTACGGCAATTTTTGCCAAAATTACGTTCCTATTTTGATATCATCCACACATGCGGCACGCAGACATTCTATTGCAGATAGGATTGCAAGCCTACTAGTTTTTGGGTTTGTTGGGTCTGGAACATTTTCTACATGGATTGAGATTTTGCCGAATTTGCCAGTAGCTTCTATTTGGTGGGTGTTTTTGTTAGTTGCAGGATCTGCCACTATTTTGACTAGAGTCCTTACACTTCCTAGGCCTGCCAGGCTAAGCAAAGCTGCCACGTTTATGTTTGCAGGAAATAGGGTTACTGCTTCTTTTGCAGCGCCTTCGAAAATGGTAGTTTTTTGTGTAATGGAATTTACGTCCATCTTTTTTTCCTCAAAGAATTTTGCGCCTGCCAATGCCTTTGGGTTTTTTGTAGTGACTAGAGTTACTGAATCTAGCTCATCTTTGATGGATTTTATGGCGTCAAGGCCTGCAATTGCGCCAGACGGCAGATAGATCTTTTTTTTGAATTCCTTGCACGCATCAAATAAAATATCAAAGACAGACTCATCAAGCAAAGCCCCAACACTCATCATCATGAGGTCCTTTCTGTTTTGCAAAATGCTCAGTGCGTGATTTCTGACTGCCTCTTGTGATGCTGCTTCTACTACAATATCGACATTGTTTGATGATAATAAGTGAGGATTTGCCACTATTACTGGCTTTTTTGCAAGTCTGGCAACTAGTGTTTCTGCTTTGGCATTATCAAAATCATAAACATGGCTAAGCTCTGCTTGGATTTTGCCGGTATCTATTGCAAGTGCTATTTGCGTTCCAATCGCTCCGCATCCAAGCAGTCCTATTTTCTTCAACATCGAGTCGATCATACACCTAGTAAATGAATTATGGCATATTGCCAAACAATTCAAACTAGGAACAATTAACTAGGCATCATACAAAGCCAGTTTATGGCAAAAAGAAAAACAGGCAAGCACCAAAGATTTGCAGATCAAAAAGCAGCGCGCAGAAAACGCAAAAAGTAAATCAGCTTGGAGCTAGTTGCGTGTTAATGGTTATTTCATCCCAAGGGTTTTATTTTGTACAATGAAGGTAACCTATGCTTAACACGGTTTACAAAGAGGCAATAAAAAACCGCGAAAAGATTCTCTCCGTTCTAAAGGGACCCAAATTTGAGCAAATTGTCCAGCGTGCAAAGCAAAACTGGATAGACTACGCCCCAAAAAAACAAGACGCCACGCTATGTGGGATTGACTCTAGCTTTAACAGCACAAAATTCCAAGGGATGGAATTATGGGTAGTAACAGCAGTAGCCATACAGTCAGACGGCATTGTAATAGATGATCTGCATAGGCAAGGCTTGGGCAGAGTTGGTCTGGATATTTCCAGAATGGCAAGCGAAATGGAGGTAGATATTTGCAAAAAGGCAGTCGATGTATCAGATATCGTGATGATGGATGGATCACTGTACTCACAATTCATGACAAGGCAGGCAGGTCTGACGCCAGAAATTGTTCGAGTAATGACAAAGAAAAACAATGTAATCTTTATTGCAAAAACATCAAACACAAATGTCCAGTTCAAGGACCTTGGCTCTCAGGCAGGAGACATTTTCTATTATAATCATGCAACCAAGACACCAGGATTTAGTCGAGTCTTTGTAGACCCAGAGTTTGGCCGCGACAAGCAAATCTCGTCTATCTATGCCAGATTATCTGATTCCACACCATTAATCAAAATAGAATTGTTTGGTGACGGCCACACAGACGAGGAGATAAAATCAATTCTTGATAGACTCTACAAGACAAGCGTTGGTGGATATCCATACGCACTCAAGCTTGCACACAACAACTGCAAAATTAGCAGTGCCGACTTGGCAAAGCTAGTCAGCTTGTATGGTATATCAAATGAGATCGGGTCTCGGGAAGTCCTAGAATAGTTATTTTGGCTTGTGATTAATTACATTCAGTGTTGTGGTTCCTTTGATTCCACCTAGCTTGCGAATCTTTTTTGTGACAACATCAGAGATTTCAGTGTATGTTGGAGCAACGACATTGCAGATTATCTGAGATGAGAGCAAAACATCACCGTCAATTACCTCGGCAATTTTACCTAGGCTTTGCATGGTGTCGACTTCTTTTCCTTTTTCACAGTCCAGCAAAATGTATGCTTGTGACATGTATGTATCCAATATGTCTTTTCCATCAATTTTTTTGCCAAGTGTATTTTTGCCATCTGCAATCAAGGTGTATGTTGCTCGAATTCTAGGTAGCTTGCGAATCTTTTTTGTTATGATATCACGCATTGCGTCCTCTGAGCTTGCTTCTAGCTTGCTTAGAATGTCGTAGGTGCCAAACACTCCGGTTGCCATCCTAACAGAATCAATTGATCTTAGAGAAGACAAAACAAAGTCCTCAGAGCCACTATCACAGGTTATCAGAACGTATGCTTTTGCCAACCCAGACTATTACGCAAAACTAGACAAAAAGCATTTTGTCTATTCTTTGGCATTTCTTTTGGCTTTTTTATTATTCCATAATAGAGTCAATGTGACCAAATACCAATCAATTTTTTGGGAAACGATTTGAACCGGTTTTTGGATTTACATAGACAAAATTCAACAAAATATCAATGACAAATTTGTTATTTAGCTGATCAACACACATGCATAAAGTAATATTTACAAAAAAACAAAATATTTGATCAAATTTATCTAAAAATGGATCAAAATATTATAGCATTTGTTGATTTTTTTGGATTTTAATAAAGAACATTAATGTGCCGTTGAGCTATGGTTCATGGTTACACCGTCGCTTCAGATGTATGCTGGTGTCAAATCATACAGCATAAAGGGAAAACTGCTAACAAAAAAAGACTTTCAGACATTATCAGAATCGCGAGACTTGGATGAATTTGTAACCAGACTAAAAAACACATCATACAATGACACAATATCAAAAATCCAAAAACCATACTCGTCTCAGAAAATAGAGCTAGCACTGCGAGACAGACAGGTAGACTTGCACCACATGATGATGCAAGCATCGGGTGGCTCTAATGTAATGTTTGCATATTATTTGAGATTTATTTTGCGAAATCTCAAGATCATTCTCAAGGGAAAAATTCTTGGCAGAACTCAGGCCGAGATCGAAGCGGCACTAAGTTTGCATCCAGAAGAGCTGATCAAAGAAAGAGATATTGTTCTCAAGGCACTAATTGCTAAAGACGTTGAAGAGGCAGTAAGTGTCCTCAAGGCAATCGGAATTGGCGAGGATGTAGAAAAGGCGTATTCTCTGTATAATGAGCGAAAACAAATTCAGATTCTGGATCTGTATTTTGATAAATCATTTTATGAAAACCTCAGTAGAACTGTGAAAAGCTCTGGGGAGTTTTCGTTGCATTCGCTTTGTGGGATGGAAATCGACTTTTACAACATAATGAGTATTCTTAGGGGCAAGTTTTGGAATTTGGATGAGAATCAACTGCAGCACATCATCGTATCCAATGCATCAAGTGAATCAAAAGAGATCTTCACCAGAATGATTTCTGCAGACTCTATCAAGGGAGCACTAAATGAACTACTTGGGACACATTACAAGGATCTAGTACCACAGGATGACAACGATGTCATTGCAAAATTTGAACGTGCATTTGAGCGTAGGATTTATGATACTATGAATGCCCAATTTGTGCGTATTTTTGGCTTTTCGACCGTAATTGCAATAGTCAGACTATTAGACTATGAAATAAGAAATCTCTCATCTATTGCGTTTGGTGTGGAACAAAATATTCCTAGCCAAACTGTAATGGACAGATTGATCGTAAAAGAAAGCTAATGCGGTTTTGCCAAGTGGTATCGTAGTTTTTCTACGGTGGACTTTATGTTTGCGCCAATTCTCTTGTATCCCTCTAGTGTTTGCTCATCTATGAATAGGTCTTTTTGTGTTTTCCACTCTGAGGTTATGAGAATTTTTGCGTGTGATTCCTTCTTTGGTTTGTATTTGTACCAGTACGAGTCATCTTTGACTATTTGTGAGATCTCATAGTTGACCTTTGCCTTTGGTTTGTACACAGAAACAGTTATGATTTGTTCCTTCAATAGCGCATGCATCATCAATTCGCGCAACTTTGTGTCTGCATTTAGCACTGCAATTACATCATCTGCTATCATTCCAGGTGGAAGTGTTGTGAGCTTGCCATATCCACTCCAGATGAAATCATCTACTTTGGAATGGAATCTTCCTTTGAGTACTTTGGTCAGAGTTCCAAAGTTCAGCGGGCCAAGCTCGTATTCTGATGGAAATGATAAAAAGAATCGCATTTTCCACATTGTTCCTTCTGCAATTCCCATTCCATAGAATCCGCCTGGAGCAAACTCACTTCTGGAAACAGTTTTTCTTTTGAGTATGTCAATGTAATCGAAATCTCCGGTTACTTTGAGCACCCCTCTGCTGGCCACTCCTGGGTTTGGGCCATCAAGGGATGATCTTGGATAGTCATACTCAAAATCCATCGTCCCATCTGGAATCAATTTACACTCTAGGCCAAGTGAGTCTAGGTGCTTGAACAGTTTTTTTGCTACCTTTTCTTCGACAGATGTTGCAACTATAGTGTCTGGATAGTGTAGCACTACTAGGGTACGTATTCAATATTTTTAAGATTATCTATTCAAAAAGAGAAGAATTGTAAGAATTCTATGATCTATGATCGAAATTCAGACTAAAACATGCATGAATATGTAATTTTTACATCATGCGTAAATCATGCGAGTGTTAAACGCATTTGCGATTAGATTTGGGTCAATGCGGAATCAATCTTGGAATTTATTTATCAGCCCGGGCTAGTTTTTTTGGAATGAGATTTTTTGGAGTCACGCCATGACACTGGGAGTAGTAATTGGTGAATCAAAGCCAACTGCAGTAACTGCACAAACATCACGCCCTCTTTCTGTTGGCGAATATGTGATAATTGATTCTCAGGATGGTAAGCTATTAGGATTAGTTGAAAGATCATTTGTTACCAGTGCTGCATTAACTGACATTCACAATTTTGATGAAGCAATTGAAAGCAAAGAAATTGCAGATATTAATTCACGCGATAAAAGCTTTACTGCAAAAATTGGAATCTTGGGTTATTTGGCGCAACTACAAAAAAGCATCGTAGTATTGCCTGCAATTCCGCCAATTCCTGGCACTGGAATTTTGTCTGCAACAAAGGATGATCTTGGAAATATTTTTGCGCCAACCAAAGACGAATGGGTTAGAGTTGGAACACTATTGAGAAATTCACAGATTGAAGCCAAGATAAATTTGAACAAAATTGTCTCACGACATCTTGGAATACTTGCAATGACTGGCATGGGAAAAAGTAATTTAGTTTCATTATTGGCAAAGCAAATCTCAACACTTGATGGCACTTTGATAATTTTTGATTATCACAATGACTATGCAGACTTGCACATTCCAGGAATTAATGTAATTGATGCAAAGATAAATCCAAGACTATTGGATGCAAACACACTATCAGATGTTTTAGAAATTAGAGAGAACGCAGACATTCAGCAAAGAATACTTCGCCTAGCATTTACACCAGATGTCAAGGAATCTCAGAACTTTTGGGACGCACTAGACCACAATGTGGAGATGATTGGTGCAAATCCAGAGCGAAAAGACGACAGGCATTCTGCAGACAGGGTTCGAGACAAAATTGATGATGCCAGGCACAGATTTGCAGATGTTTTGGACCCAGACATCATGGATCCATTAGGTTTGATAAAGCAAGGCAAGGTAAATGTGCTAAACATATCAGAGCTATCAGAAAAGCAGGCAAATGTTGCACTAGCATATTATTTTCAAGAACTGCTCACGGATAGAAAATCTGCCCTCTTGGCAAAAAATGCAAAAAGCAAATCAGCACACCGATACAGATTCGAGTCCCCAGTATTTGTGATAATTGAGGAAGCTCACGTATTCATTCCAAAAGGAGAGGACACTCACACAAAATACTGGGCTGCAAAGATTGCTCGAGAGGGACGCAAGTTTGGCCTAGGTCTGTGCATCGTATCGCAAAGACCTAGAAACATCGATCCTAATGTCCTATCCCAGATGGGCTCACTTGCAGTAATGAAAATAGTCCAAGAAGACGACCAGCGACAAATAACGGCAGCTGCCGAGTCCATTTCCCATGATCTGATAAACCAGCTCACATCGCTAAATGTAGGCGATGCAGTCTTTGTGGGACAATGGGTGAACCTTCCCGCCATTGTCCATATTGAAGAGGTAAAGGACAAGCCAATTGGCTCTGATAAAAATGCCATCTCAGAGTGGAAGTCTGCAAAAAAATTTGAGAAAATTGCAACCGAATCTACGCAAAAATTAATACAAAAAGATCTGTTGCTTGACTAGTATGATCTTTTCCCACATTTCCGATACGCACTTGGGCCTAACACAATATGGTCTAGAAGAGCGAGAGGATGATGTCTATTCTGCGTTTAATCAATCAATTGATCATTCCATAAAAAACCATGTCGACTTTGTGATATTTGCAGGAGATATTTTCCATGTGCCAAACCCATCAGGCACTGCCATTTTACAGATGGCAAATGCGCTCAAGCGCCTAAAGCAAAACAGCATCGAGTCGTTTTTTGTGCTAGGCGAGCACGACATTTCCCGGATTCGCTCATCACCAATCCCATACGTGTATCATAATTTGGAGTTTTCAAGATATGTAGGCCAAGGCAGGCCCCACATCCACAAAGGAGTCCTAATTGCAGGATTTGACAAGATTCGACGTGGAGAAATGCCCCAGTTTTTGGCAAAATTCTCCGAGCTGGACAAAGTTGCAGCGCAACATTCTGGCCATAAAATCCTGATAATGCACCAGGGACTATCAGAGGTAAACCAGTTTGCAGGCGAGCTTGCATCAACTGATCTGCCAAAGAACTTTACATATTACGCGATGGGCCATCTACATGATAAACACCTAAAGCAGTTTTCTCATTTGGGCGGGCCTGTAGCATATCCGGGTTCCATAGAGATGACCACAAGTGAGGGAATCAAAGAAACGCAAAAGGGATTCTACATAGTAGATATTTCCACCAAAGATGCAAAGACAGACTGGATAAAGCTGGATACAAGACCACAACTATCAGAAAAAGTCGAATTTGAAAGTCTATCAGAGTCTGTGGGAAAGATTTTAGAAAAAATCGCCACATTTGCAAAAAAACCCATAGTGGAGCTAAAAATCCACGGCAAAGACATTGAATCAGAAATAATACAAACACAAATAGCAAGACTTGCGCCACACGCCCTACATTATACTTGGAAGATAATGCAGCAAGAAGAATCTGGCGGCTCCATACTATTAGAAAGACCATCAAGTATTGACGATGAGTTATTCAGGCTGGCATCAAACTATTTGGGATCTAATGAAAAGGCGACATTTGCCATACAGGAATTGCTGCCATTATTATCAGCAAACAAGATCAAAGAAGCAGAACAGGCAATTCTAGAAGAATTTGTGAGGTTTAAGAAATGATAAAATCAATAGAGCTTGGAAATTTCATCTCACATTCGGAGACAAAGCTAGACTTTGATGATGGTGTAACGGTATTTGTTGGACATAACGGTGCCGGCAAATCAAGCATAATTGATGCAATAACGTTTGCGTTATTTGGCGAGCACACCAGAAAGTCAAACAAGAGCCTAATTAGGCGCGGAAACACGCAGGCCTACGTCAAAGTACGATTCACATCAAAAAACAAAACATACGAGGCAACGCGCAAAATAGATTCCAAGGGAACACTTGCAGCCCAGTTTACAGAAATTCAAGGTGGGCAGGAAATAATCCGTTCTTCCGGTGAGAGAAAGCAGTTTGGTGAGTCCACCACGCATGAAATAGAGTCCACATTGGGCCTGGATTTTCAGAAGCTAAAGGTAGCATCAATTGTACAGCAGGGCGAACTTAACTCCATAATCAAGGCAAAGCCAAAGGAATTCAAGGAATTGCTCAATGCAATAATTGGAATTGACAAGCTCGACTTGGCATCAGAGAACCTCAAGGTGGCTCAAAAATCATTCCGACAGACAATTTACAAAAAATTCGGCTATGATGATACTCACATTCCAATACTTGAAAAAGAAATTGCAGACAAGAATGCAGAAATAAAAAATGCCGAGCCGCAAAAGCAAGAACTATACCATAAAAAGGAGGCCATGACAAAAGAACTAGAATCACTCCAAAACAAGTTCAGCTTGGATTCTGCCAAAGAAATCACACTAAAGCAAATAGAAGAGCGCAAGTCAGAATTTACAAAATACGTCAAAGAGGCAATACTCTCAATTCAAAAAACCATAACGGAAAAAGAGCGAAAAATTCACGACTGCCAAAACTGCTTTGATATTGCAAGCAAAAAAGAAAGCCTAGAAGCAAGACTACAATCAATCAAATCCGAAATAGAAAAAGATACAAAGAAAATTGCCGAGCTTGAAACCAAAAAAGCAATCCTAACAGAGCATGCAGAGTTGGCAAAAAAGCTCCAGCTTCAAGACGGCAAGTGCCCTGTTTGTGACTCTCATGTAGATATGCTCAAACCAGTCTTTCAAGTAGAGCACATCAAAGAAGAGCAAGAAAATCTCAAATCACAAATCAAAATACTAGAGTCAAAAAAAAGTCAGCTTCTCCAAGAAGAAAAAGAAACACTAGAGCACAGCAAAAAGGCAACTGCCGCAAAGGCAACACTTGATGCTCATTTCATACAAAGACCGGAGCAACTAAGCCTGCTAATCCAAGAAGTAGAATCACAAAAGGCGCAAATCCAAAAAATTCCCCTAGTCATGACCACATCTGGATTATTGCAGGCATCAGAAATCGACTCGCATGCAAAGACATTATACGAAAAAATCGAAAAAATGCAACAAGAAATAGCAGGCTTTGATCAGGCAGAGTTTGCCAGACTAAAATCAGACTTGGAGGCTGCCAAAAAAGAACAAAGCCGACTGGACCAAGAATATGGCGCAATCACACAAAGAATATCGCAGGCAACCACACGAACAAGTGAGCTAAATGCCATACTAGCTGAGCTAAGACACGTCAAAGACTATATCGCAAGACTCGATGAAATCCAGGATAACATCTACAACAGAGACGGACCAGTTGCTACAAGCCTCAGATCATGGGCCCTATCCACAATATCTGCCAAATCATCTGAATATCTGGAAATGCTAAACACAAAAATTCATAGAATCGCCCTAGCAGAGAAAACCAGAGACATTTCCATTACGTGTTATTCCAAAAACACCATAATCGATATTGACTCACTTTCCGGCGGAGAGCAGGTAAGTGTTGCATTGTCATTAAGACTTGGAATGGCGCACTTGCTTGGCTCATCAAATCTGAATTTTGTCATACTAGATGAGCCAACCACGCATCTGGACAGCGAAAGGCGAAGATCCTTGGTACGAGTACTATCTCAGCTGACTGACGTATCCAATGCAAATCCAATCCAGTTTATCATAATAACACATGATGCAGAAATCTTTGAGGATTCATCAGTTGAGAAAATTTATCGATTCGAGTCTGCCGAAAACGGAACCCAGGTGGCGCTTCTCTAGCCGCCTGTGAGTTTTGCAAACTTTTCGTTCTTTGATAGCTTTTCCATAAATTGCAGATTTGATAGTGCAACTATGGCTGATTCTACCACAGGTGGGCTTGGATCAGATAATGCCTTAGTCAGTGTTGGGATTGCGTCTTTGGCGCCAACTACTCCCAATGCGATTGCTGCCTCGTGTCGAACAAACATGCTTGGGTCATTTGTTGTGGCATCTTCTAGATGCGGAATTGCGCTTCTATAGCCCATTTGTCCTAAAGAAAACGCTGCCTCGTGTCTGACCAGCTCGTTTTCGTCATTTTTTAGAACCTTGGCAATGTATGGAATCTTGTCTTCGCCGCCAAAGTCAACTAGGATGCATGTGGCACGAGTTCTAATGACGTAATCGTCATTATTTAACAATCCTACGAAATAATCGACGTCCTTTTTCTCGTATCTGTCTTCCATTTGTGCAAAGAGTGCCAGTCGTTTTTCTGGGATTACGTCCATTTGATCTGCGGATTTGCCAGCTGGTATATTATTGTATAATTGGCAGTTACATTTTATAATAAATTACAAAAAATACAATCATGTCAGTGCAAATCGGTCAAAAGGCACCAAACTTTGAAGTCTCAAAGTGGATTCAGGGAATGCCGACTAACTTTGATCAGGAAAAAGATCACATCATTCTAGTCGAAGTATTTCAGGTGAACTGTCCGGGATGCTTTTTGTATGGAATTCCAGAGGCAATCAACATTTACAACAAATACAAGGACCAAGGGGTACGGGTTTTGGGGATTGCGACTGCGTTTGAGGATTTTGATAAAAACACCACAGAAAATCTAGAGATGCTCGCCAAGACTGGAGAAACAGTCGGTGAGACAAAAAAAGCACTTGCAATGTATGGCAAAAGCTCTGACGGTAAAATCCCATATAAGATTCCATTTCCACTTGCAATGGACAATCTGGTGAAGGTCTCAGGCAAACCATCACCGCAAGCAGTAATGGAATTCATAAAATCACAGCTACCAGACTTTGATATGCAACCAGAAGACTATAGAAAGCAGATCATTGCACGCGTAGAGCAATACATGATGTCAAAGGAATATTCCGCAGGAACATTTGACAAATTCCAGCTTCGAGGCACGCCGTCTACCATTCTAGTTGACAGAAAGGGAATCTTGCGAGATGTCTCATTTGGTCAATCAGGACACATAGAGTCCATGATTGAAAAACTGTTGCACGAAAACTAGGTCTTTTTTCTTTTTAGATAAACTGCCATAGTTGATGCTGCACCACCAGCAATTACAATTCCTACTGCTGCCAAAATTACCATGGTGCTGTCCGGTTTTTCCTCTGCGATTATTTCCGGCTGGGCGATTTCGACTTCTTGTTGCTCAACAAAATCACTTTTTATTTGTAATGTATGGCTGCCGTTTCCTGCAAACTCTAGTGTCACAAATGAAATTTTCTCATTTTTTTGTACCTTTGGTGTTATGATAGTATCATCAAGGAAAAACTGTAATTCTCCTTTTACTATTTCGTTTGGGATTTGCATTTCGGCAAAATTGTTCTCAAGGCTGCTTTGTATTGTAAATACCAGAGAATTATCTTCAAATGAGATATTTCTTACATCAAAATTTGCAACAGTTTCAATATCAAACGATTTTGAATTAATAGAAACTGGAAATGTTGTTTTCAGGCCGACCTTATCAGAGAGAGGTTCGGCAAATGCGGGCAATACCACAACTAGTAACAATAATGCAAAGAGAATGTTCAATTTATGCTGCAATTACTCTTTTTCGAATCTCTTTGTCCTTTGAGATTCTTGGGTGTGCCTTGTCTGCCAGGATAATTTCAAACCAGTAATGGAATCCGTCCTTGTACAAAAAGTACGAGCCAAGCAATTTGAGATTCTTGTATTTTTCTGCTGTTCTGTTTTCTGCTACCTGCTGCATGTTAATGTCTGCCTTGATTCGAGTAACACCTAGGTGCTTTTGTCTTCTTCCGGCAACTGGTCTTTGACGCCTCATACCGCCGGTTCCTACTCGAGTTCGAATAACTACAATTCCTTGCTTTGCCTTGTAGCCAAGTCTTCTTGCCTTGGTAATTCTACTTGGTTTTTCAATTCTGTGGAATGCTGGTTGTTTTCTCCACTCTATTGCAGTCTTTCTAATTTCTGGTGAGTTTTCTTGCCAGTGTTTTAGCCAGACTTTATCTTGTGCGGTAAGCATTAACGCGATTATTTTTTACCCCTTAATATGCGTAAGCTGGGCTTTGTGCATAGAAAATGTCTGCGAGTGTCAGAATTCACCTAGGGTTAGTTTCACCCGCAGGAACAAACGTTCGATCATACACAGTATCACAGCATCATAAAGATGTCGGACTAGTTTGTGTGTTTTAAACGACTAGCAAGACATATGTCTTGTTTCCTACCATACCACATGCCAGAAAAGCACATCAACAGACTAACCAAGTCAGAAGAGGAGATAAAAAAACACTACAATCAAGATGTCTCAGCCGAGGATGAATGGGCTCACATCACAGAAACTGGGCCTAAGCTGGAAATAGTAGACCCCCTGGCAGTCACTGCAAGACAGATTAGTTTTGGCAGAGAGAGAAGCTATGCCACAAAAGAAGAAGCAGTACAAGACAAATCCGAGAGATTCAAAGACGACATTTCCAATACCAATCAATATCTAAAATTTGTAAATGCACATCTTGCCGCAAAAAAGACAAAAATTGAAAAACTAAAGGCAGATGAGCAACGATTCAAAGAAGAACTAGAAGCATTACAAAACTTTCAAGTAAAGCCAAGAACGGATCTTGACAAGATTCATTACAAAAAAATCACACAAAACGACACCAATTCACTTTTGCTGCATTTACAGTCAGAGCGCGAATCAGCGCTGGAAAAAATTGCGTATCACCAAACCCAGATAGAGCGCTCAAAACAAGAACTAGCACAAAAAGACACACAAATTGCCGAGCTCAAAAAGGAAATCGAGTTTCTCAACAAGAAAAAGCAGATAGAAGCGCCAGACCCAATTGAGGTAATCAGGGCAGAACTTGCAAGACTTGGAATAACTGACGATGCTGCAAAGATTCTAGGTGCAGTAAACTCGCTAGAAAGTCTGGTAAAGAAAAAACCTTAGTAACGTTTTTGACTGGTCTGGACCTGGTAATATCGTGAAAGTTGCACTTTTGATTTTATTGTTGGGTGTAGTGTCATTTCATCTTGCATACGCCCAATCAATTTCTGTGCAAACTAACAAACCCATTTACAATTACGGTGACTATCTTTCCGTTACAATATCAGTATCAAGTGTTAGCGGCAAAAACGCAATAATGCACATCATAGATTCTGAAGGAATCAAAAGCAGTGCCATTCCCATACAGATAACAAAACAAAACACCACAATTACAACCCCTGTTCCATTCAATGTAGAATTGTTCAGAGAGGGAAGATACCAAATCCAAGTAGAATATGATGGAGTAAGATCATCAGCTCCATTTCAGATCATAGATGCAGGAAATGTCGTCATGCCATTTGGAAGTAACATCATAATACCGCAATGGCTTGATGGCGCCATAACAGACTCTATGCTATTCAAGTTTCTAGTGGAAAAAAACACAATCAAGCTGCCTGAGGGGCAAAAACTAGAGCAAAAAACACAGATTCCCTACTGGTACAAGATAAACGGCAAGTGGTGGTCAGAGGGAAAAATATCCGACTCTGAATTTATCAATGGATTGCAGTATTTAGTGAATCAGAAAATAATCTAGTTTTTGCTTCTACTTGCTCTGCCGATTGCCCAGAGAATAATCATTACAATAAATGAAATTATAAATGCCGCAACTAGGCCAATCATTAGTTCAGTTCCCTTGCCTTTTGGTGTCGATGTAGTTGGAGCTGATGTATCCAATACACACTGTCCGTCTTGGAGAATTGTTCCAGGACCACATGTCTCATCTAAGACACATTGGCCGTCTTTGAGTATAGTTCCCGGACCACATTGGTTTGTCTGCTCTGGTACTGGCTCTTCAACTGGTGCCGGCTCTTCCTCTACTGGTTCTGGGATTGACTCTGCAACACAGCTGTTTGTTTGTGGATCAAGTACTGTTCCCGGACCGCATTGTGTTGCTGGCTCTTCAACTGGTGCCGGCTCTTGCTCTACTTGTTCTTCAACTGGAGTTTCTGCTGGCTCTTCTGCAGGAGCTGGCTCACCCGCTCCAAAGTTTGTGGTTCCAAGAGATATGATATCAATAGAGTTTGTTCCTGCTGGAACGGTAATTGCCAAAGTGCGCGTGGTGTCGGTTTTATCATCAACAAATACAGCTTCTTCGGTGTCAGCTAGTATCAAAAAGTCATCGTCTGCACCATCCGTCTTGGAATCAAAAAAGTTTCTATCAAATGTGATCACTAGTGTTCCCTCTACTTCTGTTGTAGTGACCAAAACAGAGACGGTTGCGGTACTAGTGTCTGCTTCTAGTCCTTCAACTGCCAGACCTGTTGCCTCATATGTTATTTCATGCGTGTTTCCATTTACTGTAATTGATGCAGTGGATGCATATGCATTAGGTAAAATCAGTACTAAAGACAATAGTGCGAAGGCAAGAAGCGATTTCAATTTAGACTGTCTCCGTAAAATTCTGTATTAATTGTTTATTTTCCAGCAAGAGTGCGCTTAGGCTCAATTCAACAGTGATTTTGTGAGATTTTTGATAAATTATGGGATGATTTTATTGTGATTGTTTGGTCAAAAATTGCACTTTAGCTAGCCTCAAATTATTATCCTAGAGTAACCCTCAAGTGGACTTTATTCCGGCCTTGACAATATTTGGCATAGTTTATGGTCTGATAATTTTTAGAAACATTCGCGGACTGAATGTGCCAATTTGGGTAAGCATGGGAATTGGCGCCATATTAGTACTGATACTTGGAATTTCCAGTCCATCAAATGCGTTTTCTGCCATAAATTTTGATGTCATTTTGTTTTTGCTCGGCATGTTTGTTTTGGTTTCTGGCCTTGAATCATCAGGAATGCTGAATCATATTACAAATAGGATCCTATCATACGCCAAGACTCCAAACCAGATTCTTTTTGTTGTGATTTTTGTCATGGGGGTATTGTCGGCATTTTTGATAAATGACACCATCGCACTTGTTGCAGCCCCTATTGTGATTGGCTTGGCAAAACAGATGAATATGCGTCCTGCCCCGCTTTTGATCTCATTGGCATTTGGGATCACATTAGGCAGTATGATGACGCCGATGGGCAATCCCCAGAACTTGCTAGTGTCATTGCATAGCGGGATGGAATTTCCGCTATTGACATTTTTGAAATACTTGATTCTGCCTACAATCGCATCTCTGATCTGCACATATTTTATTGTAAAAAAATACTACAAAAAGGAATTTTCACAAGCCATCATGCCAACTATTACCCAAAGTGTAATTGTGGATAACGGCTTGGCAAAAAGATCAAGCATTCTGATAATAATTACCATGATTGGATTTTTTGCAGTAGGAATTGCCAACATGGCAGGCCTAGAAACACGCCTGAATTTTGCACATGTCGCAATCTTTGGTGGAGTTGCCTTGCTCATATTGGGAAACAAAAGAACGCAGATCGTTTCCGGAATAAACTGGCAAATCTTGTTGTTTTTTGTAGCCATGTTCGTGTTTGTACATGGACTAGTGGATGGAGCCGTGATTGGATTGTTCCAGGAATTACTACCGTTTGATGTATCGCCAGACTCACCCACATCCACAATTGGAATAATTGGCACAAGCATTGCGTTAAGCCAGCTAGTCAGCAACGTGCCGTTTGTTGCAATCTATCTTCCCATAATGGAAGATGCTGGCTTTGTTGGCTCTGATACCATAGCATGGATTACTCTTGCTGCCGCAAGCACCATATCTGGCAACCTCACAATACTAGGCGCTGCATCCACCATCATAATACTAGAGGTTGCTGAAAAAAGGGACGGTCGTGGCTTTTCATTTTTGGAATTTTTCAAAATAGGAAGTATTGTTACTGCTACTAATGTTGCAATATTGATATTTTTCTTGGTAATACTTGTTTAGAGTATAGTTCGTCTTAGGCCATTTGCACCGCGTATTAAGTAGAACATGCCATATCCAAAAAGACTAAACGTGACTAGAACATCCAAGAAGGACAAGACTACGAAGAACTCTCCCTGTCGGATTTCAAGAAAATCAAATACAAAGATTGCAATGCCGAAGATTAGGCCAAAAAATGCCTTGATAAAGTTCTCTTTGGCATAAACTAGATGTTTTTTGTTTTCATTATCACCTTTTGATCTATTAAACAGAAAAGATGCAGTCGTAATTGCCAGACCTGCAAGTGGGAAAACGACGCTGACTTCCAAATGACCATCTGTTTTTGTAATAAATTCAGAAAAGCTGGTAACTGTTTGTGATGGTTGCGCATCAACTTGGGCAAAAACAGACAAAATATCCAGAGCAAACAAAGGAATTACAAAGAATTTGATATTTAGTATGATGTAATTATCATCTAGGAAATTTAGATTACACCGCGCAGAATCTGGATTACTTTTTCTGCAATTACGGTTGCAGCAAGGGATTGTGCCTCTTTGGTTTGAGCACCAATGTGCGGTGTTGCAATGAAATTTGGTAGGCTGATTAGCTTGTTGCCAATTGCTGGCTCTTTTTCAAACACATCAAGAGCTGCCCCACCAAGATTGCCCGATTTTAGTGCCTCATACAGTGCATTCTCATCTACAGTTCCGCCACGTGAAGTGTTGATTATTTTAGCAGTTTTTTTCATTGTGTTAATTCTTTGCGCATTGATTAGATTCTTTGTACTATCCAACAATGGAACATGTAATGAGACATAGTCAGCACTCTGCAATAGTGTATCCAAATCTGCCTTCATCAAACCGACTTCTTTTGCAAATTCCGCATCAATTGGCACAACGTCAAATCCAATAATGTTCATGTTAAGGGCTCGCGCAAGTCTAGCCAGTCTTTTTCCGATATTGCCCAAACCAACTATTCCAAGATATTTTCCTGCCAGCTCGGTTCCCATGAGTTCTTTTTTTATCCAGTTGCCATTGCGCAACTCCCGGTCTGCTCGAGGAATGTCGCGAGCCATTGCAAGCATCAGACCAATTACTAGTTCTGCTACGGCATTCATTGCACCTTCTACTGCGTTTATGACTCGGATGTTTTTTGCCTTGGCAGCTTCTGTGTCAATGTTGTCCAATCCGACGCCGACTCGTGCCAAAATCTTGCACTTGATTGCCTTGTCGACTAGATCCTTTGTAATGGTGGTTCTGCTTCTTACTATAACTATCTCATAGTCGCCGATTTTTTTTGCCAGTTCTTCTGGAGTGATTTGCGGCTCGTATGTAACTGAAAGACCGTTTTTTTGTAAAGTGTTATTGAGGACTGCATCTACTTGATCACAGATCAAGACTTTGTCTGAAAAACTCATGTAGTGTGCCTCTTGAAATACGAAATATAATCATTTACTAAAAATACAAAAATAAGAAAATAGGGGTTTTAGAGTCCTAATTCTGACTTTAATTCGTCAGCACGTTCATCAGTGTACAATCCGTGCAAGTTTAGTTTTTGCTCAAGTGAGTTCTTGCCCATTGGTGGGACTGCATCACTTGGGTTTCCTAGCAGGTCTGCATATGATGCTGCGTTTGTGCCCAATTGTTCATTTAGACCAAATGGATCGCCTGCAACGAAGATTGATGCTGCACCTGTAAAGATTGCTGCATAGTCATGGTTCACAGCTGCATAAACTCCTGGCTCGTCAAAGACGATATCCATGATTGCACCTTGTGATCCACCAATCTCATATGTTTCAGTACCTTTTGCTTGCACTACGTTGCCCTGAACTACACGGTCAATGATTTCACCCACTACATGCCAGAACACTGGTTCATTTCCTTGGTTCTCAATGAAAATTCTCACGTGTTGGCCTTGCTCAACGAACAATAGTTGTGACTGGTATTGTTTTAGGTCTGGAGAGTTCCATGGCTGAACAACGAAGATGTTTTTGTTTTCATCTCCTTTGATTAGTTTGTTGTGAGCTGCGTTTGGAACGTAACCAAATGACATACCATTAACAACTGTGTAGGTTGTCTCGTGTTTGAACATTTTTCCTTGGTCGTATCCACCCTCATCGTTTAGGTACAATTGGTTGTACTGGAGGGAGAATTCGCGTGCATCTGCGGAAACAGATTGTCTTTGAACTTTAACATTTCCACCATCAACTACTGTTTTTTCAGTGAGTAATGGTTTGTAACCCTTGATTGGGTCGACAATTGTCATTCCGTACATGCCGGATAGGACATGTTGATCCATAGCTGCAATGTCAACGCCAGAGCAGTGATACTTGAAGGTACCAGGTACTTCGGCTACATAGCAATATGTTCTGGATTCACCTGGCATTACTTTGCCAAATGGACCAGAGTGCATTTGTGATGCATGCATGTCGTTTCCGTGTGGAGTTGGTTCATCTTCTGGAATGGTCAGTGTCATCATTACGACGTCGCCTTGTGTGACTCTAAGGGTTGGTCCTGGGACTTGGCCGCTAAAAGTCATGGCTTGGTAAGTCTTTCCACCCAAGATTGGGAGGTCAGCACTTCTTGCGTAAAGATCAAAGCTAACCACATTTCTTCCATCTTCGATATTGTCGCAATCTAGTGCGGCAAATGCCTGTGGCATAACAAGCTTCAAACCACCCATTTCATGGATTTTTTGAGTCATGCTATCGTTTGAGGAAGCTGCCAGTGTTGAACCGACAACTTGTGATTGTGTGTATGTGCTTCCGAATAAGGTTGCTGCCAATACCGCTACTGCTGTAACGGAAAATAGCATACTGTAACGCTTATTCATTGAGTTTGGGACTTGTACCAGCCTATATAATAATTCCCCTTTTTTTCACGCGACTTTGCAAAATTTAATGGGATTTTTCGTTGAGAATTTATTTTAGTTGGAATTGGGTCATATCATTGGAATACAGAATTGACAGGGATTCCCTGGGCGAAGTCAAGATCCCATCTGATGCATACTACGGCGCATTTACTGGTAGAGCCATTCAACAATACCATGTCACTGGCAAAAAATCCCACAAGCATTTGATTTCCGCATTTGTGATGATAAAGCGCTCAGCAGCAGTTGCCAACATAAAATGTGGCGCAATAGACAGAAAAATGGGCAATGCCATCATAGCTGCTTGCGATAAAATTCTGTCAGGAAAATTCCAAGAATGGTTTGTAATAGAAGAGATCAATTCCGGTGCAGGAACTGCATTTAACATGAACTCAAATGAAGTCATTTGCAATGTTGCACTAGAAATTTTGGGCAAAAAAAAGGGCCAAGACCAGTTTTTGCACCCCAATGATCACGTAAACATGTCTCAATCAAGCAACGACACATTCCCAACTGCAATGCATGTTGCAATTTTGCTGAATCTCAAAGAGACATTACCTACAGTGGATGTTTTGATTAAATCGCTAAACAAAAAGGCAAAGGAATTCTCTGGATACAAAAAAATCGGAAGAACTCACCTAATGGATGCACTTCCAGTTACACTAGGAAGTGAGTTTGCTGCATATGCAACATCAATTACAAAGGCAAAGAATGCAATTGTACTAGCTACTAAAGAGATGGAACTAGTTGGCCTTGGAGGAACTGCAGTTGGAAACGGTGCAAACACTCCAAAGGGATACAGAAAAATCGCAATTGCAGAACTAGCAAAGATTTCTGGATTAAAGCTGCGGCCAGAACCAGACATGCAACATTCATTGCAATCAAAATTTGCAGTAGCAAATATTTCATCTGCAATTAGGAATCTGGCCCTTGAGCTAAACAAAATTGCAAACGATATTCGACTCATGGCATCTGGCCCAATTGCGGGATTATCAGAGCTTGGCATCCCTGCAGTGCATGCCGGCTCTTCTATAATGCCAGGCAAAGTCAATCCGTCATTGGCAGAATGCCTCAACATGGTCTGCTATACTATAATAGGAAATGATACTGCAGTTGCAAACGCCTCACAGGGAGGACAGTTTGAGCTAAACGTAATGTTGCCAGGAATGCTAAAGGCGGTGCTGGACTCTACAGACATGCTCAAGAACTTTCTGCCAATATTTTCCAAGAACCTAATTGATGGTCTGAGCGCAAATGAAGAGCGACTGCGACAAAACATAGAGAAAAGCCCAGTCATCGTTACCTTGCTTGCGCCAAAAATTGGCTATCAAAAGTCAGCTGATCTGTTCAAAGAATCGCTAAAGACTGGCAAAACCATTCGTGAATTAGTAGTGGAAAAGAAGCTGCTATCTGAAAAAGAAATCAACGCATTATTCAAGTAATATGGCAAAAATCTGGGTTGAATCCTATGGTTGTTCTGCAAGTTTTGCGGACGCCGAAATGATCTCAGGACTAATTGTAAATGGCGGCCACACTTTGGCAGAGAATTCGCGCGATGCTGATCTAAACCTCATAGTAACGTGCTCTGTCAAAGATGCAACTGCAAATAAGATGGTAAATAGAATCAAGAGACTAAAGTCAAAGCCACTAGTAGTAGCTGGATGTCTTGCAAAGGCAGAACCAAAGTCCGTCCAAAAGTTTTCTCCAAACGCTAGCCTGATGGGGCCAAACTCTATTGGCAAGACTTTGCAAATAATAGACACCGCATTACTGGGCAAAAAAAGAATCGAGCTTGAGGACTCGGATGTTACAAAAACAGGGCTGCCCAAAGTCAGACTCAATCCTGTTGTTGGAATAGTAGAGATTGCATCTGGCTGCATGAGTGAGTGTACGTTTTGCCAAACCAAGCTTGCGCGAGGAGACCTACAATCATACCGATTAGGCGATATTGTACGACAGGTAACTCACGAAGTACAAGATGGATGCAAAGAAGTCTGGCTCACATCAACGGATAATGGATGCTATGGGCTTGATATTGGTACCACATTACCAGAACTTGTAAACAGGGTCTCAGAAATCCCACATGAATTCATGATTCGAGTTGGCATGATGAATCCAATGTACATGCCAAAAATCAAAATGGATTTGGTAAAATCATTTGAAAGCAACAAAGTCTTCAAGTTCTTGCACATACCAGTACAGTCCGGAAGCAATCAGATCCTACATGAGATGAAACGTGGCCACACAGCAGAGACATTCCGAGATGTGGTCAGAAAATTCCGGGACAGATTTGAAAAATTCACCATATCAACAGACATCATAGTTGGATTTCCAGGAGAAACACAAGAAGACTTTGATCATACAATACAACTAGTCAAAGAGACAAGACCGGATGTGGTGAATTTATCCAGATATAGTCAGAGGCCTGGAACTCCGGCAGCGGAAATGATTCAGATTCCAGTAACCGAAGTCAAAAACAGAAGCAGAAGACTATTTGATATAATCAACAAAATCTCCCTGCAGAACAACCAAGAATGGATTGGCTGGACTGGCATGGTATTATTTGATGAGCAGACAGACGATATGGTTCGGGGCAGAAACTTTGCCTACAAGCCAGTCTTTGTAGAAGAGCCAGTCAAAATAGGCGACAAAGCCCGAGTTACCATAAACCGTGCAACAAACCACGGATTGTACGGTACAATAGCAAGCTAAATCTTTTAGATCGGAGTTTGGATCAAAATTAAGTAAGAAGGTTTTTTATCGAATTTTGCGAGAGGCTCACATGGACTTTGTACAACCCGTCCTTTTGGTCGGAATAGGTGGCGCAGGCTCAAAGATGGCACAAAATGCAGCATCCTTGATTGGAGCCGACACATTTGCAATCAGCCATGACAGCAATGACTTGAGCTCCCATCATGACATCAAAATTCATGCAGAATCCTATGTCAACCCATCCGCATACCTGATTAGGGCAGAGGCTCAAAAGTCAATGTATAAGATTCGTGACAAATTCGCAAATTACAAGACAATTGTGATTTTTGCCAATTTAGCAGGCAAGTCAGGCTGTGCTGTTTCTCCACTTGTTGCAAACATTGCAAAAGAGGAGGGAAAACGAGTCTTGTCCTTTGGAATAATGCCGTTTAGATTTGAAAAAGAAAAACTGTTCTTATCCGGAGTATCACTCAAAAGACTACGTTCAAGTTCTGATTCCACCATAGTTGTGGACAATGACGCATTACTAGAGGCAAATCCAGACTTGACCATACCAAAATGCTATGACATAACAAACCACGCAGTAATGTATGTAGTAAATGCACTTTCCGTATCCAGCATCTCTGATGATATCAATATTCTATCTACTAGTAAGAATGAGCGCGACATCGAGGCATCACTTCGCGAATCCATCCAAATGTTATACGAGGATGCTCCTCCAAGCAGTGTCAAAAAGACAATGCTGTATGTGTTTGGCTCTGATAATATTTCAGTAGGCAAGATTAATTCTGTAGTAAATACAATTTCTGGCATATTCAATGAGAATAACACTGGCGTATCACTTGCAACCACACAAGGTGACAAGTCCCAGGTTGTAATGGTAAGCTCTGTGCAGGGCTCACTAAAGTTTGATTCCTATGATCCACTCGGTATGATTCCTAAAGAGAACACCATAGACTGGGATGTTCCAGAATCATCAATCAAGACTGGAATTGAACTGTATCAACTAGAATAGATTTTAAAATTTAGAAATTATTTAGATTTCTTTGCTGTCTTCTTTGCCTCTGCCTTTTTGGCTGGCTTGTTTTCTTTTTTGGGCTCTGCCTTTTTGTCTTGTTTTGCAGGCTTTTCTTCAGCTTTCTTTTCTTCCTTCTTTTCCTCTTTCTTTGCTGGCTTTTCCTCTGCCTTCTTTTCTTCTGCCTTTGGATCTGGCTTTGCTTCTTCCTTCTTTGCCTTTGGCTTTTCCTCGTCCTCATATGGAGATACCATGACATAACCGTCGTCGGTCTTTGCCATTCTTACTCTGATTTTTCTTGGAGGACTACGAATTCCTTTTTCCCAAATCGCATGTGACAAGTCCTGATCGATTTTGATCTGGCCTGTCTTCATGTGGTGTTCTGTGAACTCACGAATCATGTTGATTGCTCGCTTTGCTCTCTGGTTGTTTGGTGAAAGCCAGACCTTACCTAGGTTAATAGTATAAACGCGCTCTGCTTCTTGGGACAAGTTATCCTACCTCCACGTCAGTCTGTCTCCAAGCTCGTCGCTTTGGATTTGAGCGGACCTGTCTTTTGGTCTTGAGAATAATCCACGCTGGTACTGCAGAGTTTTGCTTCATTTTCTTTTGAAGTCTGATTTTGCGTCCAGAGTGTTTTCTTGTCGCCATGAAAATTGAGGCATTTCACCCTATTTTTAAATGAATCTGAGTTTTTGTGTGTAAATTTTACAAGAATCGGTGAGAGTGGAAAATATCTGCAATTTGTTTTAGCATTCTAGCTGATGCGCCCCAAATCAGCTTGTCTTGGTATGTCAGCTTGTATGCCTCAAATAATGATCTGTGTTCTGGGTCATCGTCATCTGATAGTGTTTGGAGTAATTCTAGAATAGGAATGTGTAGAATTTCGTCGACTTCGGAGTTTGGCAATAATTGTTGTATTTCATCTAGTATGGCAACAAATGGTATTATGGTATAGCCGGAGTTTCTTGTTTGGACTGGCTTTAGCTGGCCTATCACGTTTTGTTTTGGCACGACAAGGCCGATTTCCTCTAGGGTTTCTCTGATTGCAGTGTCCAGCAGATTCTCATCGCTTGTGTCTATTTTGCCACCGGGAAATGATATCTCCCCGGCATGCTGTTGCATGGTAAGCGGCTTTTGCGTCATGATTATTTTGTAGTCATTACCGTAAATCACAATTAAAACGGCTGCGTGTTTTGTGGTGTGATCATGTAGATGTGGTACAATATCGGAGCTTAGAATTTGGCGTAGTGTCTCACCGTTCATTATTTAGAAAATACCAATCGAGCTTAATGATTTATTCCTTCAAAGGTTATTAATCAAGAAAAACAGAGAACTAGCAATTGACCATTCGATACGAGATAAATCCACCAAGAGTGATACAGGACGGAGTATTATCGCACAAGCAAGTCAAAGAACTGCTAGGAAAAGTGGAAAAAAGAATCATTTCTGCTTCTAAATATTGCGATGGAATACACCTGACTGATTCTGTTTTGGGCATTCCAAGAATTTCCCCAATTACCACTGGGGCCATGATTCGAAACAAAATAGACAGACTAGACATTACTGCCAGCCTTCGAGTGCGGGACAGAAACATTACTGCTCTGACCCAGTCTGTGTATGATGCGGTGTTATTAGGACTAGACGGACTACTAATACTAAAGGGCGATGAGCCACCTGCAGGACCCAAAGACTCCAAGCTCATACCAAGCGAGGTGGTAAAGCATTTCACAAAACAGGGCTTTGATAAAAACCTGGACTTTTTCCTATCCATTTCTGCCCATCCAGACTTTGATAAAATCCAGAAAAAAATTGATGCCGAGCCGACTGGGTTTGTAACGCAGGTCATTCAATCGCCAGACCAAGTGCACAGACTGGTGGATAAGCTAAAGCCGCAGGGATTCAAGGTAATACCGTGCGTGATGATTCCGTCTGTCAAAAACGCCAACTCGGCAAAGATGGTCGGAGTAGACTTTGCGCAATATGAGGAAATCGTGCTGGACTTTATTCGAGAGATTCACAAGTCTGCAAAAGACATTCTAATTACATCACCCAATGACTCCAAGTCTGCGCTCAAGGTTTTATCGCAGATTAAAGGATTAAAAAGAAAATAACCGAAAACCAGTCCATGACAAAGCGCCCATTCTTGGATGCAATAAAAAGCGATATCTTGCTATTTGATGGTGCGATGGGAACTGAAATCCAGAAATTTGATCCAAAGCCAGAGGACTTTCCTGATGGTAAGGATGGATTCAATGATGGACTGATTCTGACTAGACCAGAATGGATAAAAAAGATTCATCGTAGTTACTTGGAGGCAGGAGCGGACTGTATTGAGACAAACTCGTTTGGCTCTAACAAACTAAAACTGGATGAATATGGATTTGGGGATAAAACCATAGAAATCAACAAAAAAATTGCCGAGCTTGCATCTAGTGTGGCATCTGAATTTACAGACAAGACGCGATATGTCATAGGAAGTATGGGCCCTACTGGATTTTTGCCTAGCTCAAATGATCCCGACTTGGGCCAAATTCCACTGGATAAGATCAAGGAAGCCTACGCCCTACAAGCAGAAGGTCTGATCCTAGGTGGAGTTGATGCATTACTAATTGAGACAAGCCAGGACATTTTAGAAGTAAAGCTTGCAATAGAAGGCGCACAAGAGGCAATGAAAAAGACAAAGAAGATACCACTAATTGCAAATGTCACACTGGACCAGTACGGCAAAATGCTATTGGGCACAAACGTTCAGGCTGCATATACTACAGTATCAGACATGGGAATTGATGTGTTTGGCCTCAACTGCTCCACAGGCCCCATAGAAATGACATCCAGCATACAGTGGCTAGACGAGCAAAACGACCTGAATTTACTTGTGGTGCCAAACGCTGGAATGCCAGAAAACGAGGGTGGTCATGCAGTGTACAAAATGACTCCAGAGAAAATGTCAGAGGCACTAGGCGACTTTCTTACCAAATACAAAAAGGTGCGAATCATTGGTGGCTGTTGCGGAACAAACCCCGCTCACATTTCCGCACTGCGCAAAGTAATTGACGCACGAAAATAATACTATACTAAATTACCAAAAATGGAATTGTGTGATAAAGATTGTGTGCTGTTCATAAAAACCAACATAACCAAGTAATGTGTGGCTTTTCCATATTTGGCAGATGGGATTTTTATATTGAGAACCCAGAAACACGAACATGACAACAAAATCAGTTCCAAAAAGCAAGAAAAGCATTACGCTGGAAAAAGAAATAGAAACAAAAGTACGCAAAATCCAAGCTCGACTAATTGAAAAGACTGATCAAACTTGGAGTCTTTCAGTGGTACTAAACATCCTAGTAACTGCTGGTCTGATGCAGACAAAAAAGATGAGTCGCGCAGACTGGCAAAAAATCAAGACACTAGTAGAGGACAAGACAGTCACATTTGGCGATGATCTGATTTCGGATTTTGTCAAAAAAATGTCTGAATAAGTTCTATTCTTCTTTTATTATTTTACAAAACTCTATGTCCGGCAGATCCTTTAGATTTTTGTATTGAAAGTAAGCACACTGGATTTTATCTTCGGGTTGTCCTAGGAATTTGTAGAGAACAGTTACAATATCTTCGCTTCTATGTGGTTTGTCGTATGACGACATGAGACTTTCGCATTAAAAGTGCGAATCTCATACTGTGATAAATATTTTGTTTATAATGCACCCACATGAGAACAAAAAAACTGTCAGAATTTAACGATATTCGATATTACCCTAAGAGTATCGTATCACACCGATATACCGCATACACACGGTCAATAATAGAAAAAGCGTCATATATTTACAAAAAACCATAACTCTTGAAAACAAATTGAAAATTCCACGAGTGAGCTCATCACTAAAGGCAGTAGAACTCAAGCAAGAGCCCGCACCAATGATAATAGGTGAGCGACTAAACACGCAGGGCTCTAAAAAGGCAAAGCAGTTGGTACTGTCTGATGACTTTGATGGCCTAATTGATCTTGCGCGAATTCAAGTGGAAGACGGCGCACACTGTTTGGATGTGTGTGTTGCCACAACTGAAAGATCAGATGAGCTTGATTTTATGAAAAAATTGGTAAAAAGACTATCATTAGAAATTGATGCGCCACTTGTAATAGATTCAACTGATCCTGTAGTAATAGAGGAAGCCATACAGCAAATCCCCGGCAAGCCGATGATTAACTCGATTAATCTGGAAGGTGATGGTTCCAGATTTCATCGACTCGCACCAATCATGGCAAAATATGGCCTGCCGGCAATTGCATTGTGCATTGGCCCAAAAGGCATGGCAAAAACTCCGCAGGAAAAGCTGGAAACTGCCGAACTATTGTACGAGACTGGAAAAAAATACGGCCTCCGAGAAGACCAATTCGTATTTGATGTCCTAACATTTACACTTGCAACTGGTGAGGCAGAATTTTTGGATGCTGGAAAAAATACGCTAGAGGGAATCAAGCTAGTAAAGAAAAGATTTCCAAATGCATTTACAACATTGGGTCTGAGTAACATCTCGTTTGGTTTGGCACCGGTTGCACGCAAGATACTCAATTCTGTGTTTTTGTACCATGCGGTAAAGTATGGTCTTGATTCTGCCATCGTGAATGCAAAAGAGATAGTCCCATACCCAGAAATTGACGCCAAAGAGTGCAAGTTGGTAGAGGACCTCATATTCAATACTCATCCAAATGCACTAGCAGAGGTAATTGCGCATTTTGAAAAAATTGGCATCCAAGTCACTAGCACCAAAAAGGTCGAAGTCGACCCAACTTGGCCTGCAGGAAAGCGTGCTCATTTCAGAATTGTAAACCGACTAAAAGATGGAATTGAGAATGATGTGATATCTGCCATATCAGAAAAGATTGTAAACAAAGCTGCCGTTCTAAATAAAGACGGCAGACTAGTCATTGATGCACCAAAGGAAACAACCCATGATGCGGCAATCTCTACACTAAATGACGATCTGTTGCCCGCAATGAAGGAAGTAGGCGACAAGTTCGGTGCAGGAGAATTGATCTTGCCGTTTGTGCTAAAGTCGGCAGAATGCATGAAGACAGCAGTCGGTGAGCTGGAAAAATACCTGCTAAAAGAAGAAGGTGCAAGCAAGGGCAAGCTAGTCCTCGGTACTGTATATGGCGATGTGCACGATATTGGCAAGAATCTAGTCAAAACCATCTTTGAGAACAATGGCTATACTGTGTATGATCTAGGCAAACAGGTACCATTACAGAAATTCGTAGAAAAGATAAACGAGACAAAGCCAGATGCCATTGGCCTGTCTGCTTTGCTAGTATCAACATCAAAACAGATGCAGTACTTTGTGGAATTTGCTAGGGAGAACAAGCTTGCAATTCCAGTATTATGTGGTGGCGCAGCAATCAACTCTAATTACATCAATCGAATAGCAAAGGAGGGAAATATCTACCCACATGGGGTGTTTTACTGCAAGACAATGTTTGATGGTCTCAAAACAATGGACAGATTGGTATCTTCTGAGAAATCAAAGTTCATCTCAGAGTGGCAGACAAAAATCCAAAACTGGAAAGAAACCAAAATTGAAAAGTCAACTGAGAATCTTCCTCGATCCGAGATAAAGCCAGTAACACCGCCAGTTGCGCCAGTGTTGTGCCAGCCAATCAGACTGGAACCAAAGGACTTTGATCTGAACAAAATCTGGGAAAAACTATCCAAAAAATCACTCTTTGTATTATCATGGGGTTTGCGAGGTCGAGGAATGGAAAATGCAGATGTGGAAGGCGAAAAACTGCTTGCAGAATGGAAGAATAAAGTACTAGATGAGAATCTCTTTGAGCCGCGGGCTGTGTATGGATATTTTGTGTGTCATGGTAGGGATAGGCTCCTAGTAGATGGTCCAAATTATACTGTAGAACTTGACTTTCCAAGGTCTTCACAAAGCAAGCACCTGTGTTTGACTGACTATTTTGGTGAAAATGATCTGGTTGCATTCCAGGCAGTAACTGTTGGAAATAAAGTCCAAGAAGTAATTGATAGATGGAACAAAGAAGGCCGATACACTGATGCGTATTATTTGCATGGTCTGGCAGTGGAAACTGCAGAAGCAATGGCTGAGCTGATAAACCAAAGAATTCGAGACGAGCTGAAAATCAGTGAAAAACGCGGTTTGAGATATTCATGGGGTTATCCAAGCTGCCCTGATGTGTCACAGCATCATTTGGTGTGGAAGCTAATTGATCCTGTCAAATCAGGAATGACATTGACTGAAGCTGGCCAAATCATTCCAGAACAATCTACTGCAGCTATTGTAGTTCACCATCCAGATGCAGAATATTTTGTGCTGTAATCGTCACTTTGAATTAAATTAATCAGAGTTATGATCGTATACAAGTAAAAAATTCATGCAACAACTAAACAACCTCCTGCGAGGCGCCACATTTTTCCAACATGCTGGCGTATCCATAATCTATGTCTTCATGCCGATTCTGGCCCAGTCACTTACCAGCAACATATTCGAGGTAGGGCTGACAATAGCGTCATTTTTTCTAGCACAAATTCTATCCAGTCTGTATTTTGGCAGAATCTCTGATGCAAAAGGTGTAAGGTTGACATTCATTCGAATTGGCTTTGTTAGCTGTGCAGTAATGTTTGGCCTGCACTATATTGCGGATAATTCGTTTTACCTGCTTTTGGTGCGTTTAGGAGCTGGTGTTGCAAGCGGCATGATGGTGCCTGCAATGCTTGCATACACGTATGAATCTGGCAAGGACAAATCCAAAGTAGCATCCGTAATTTCATTTCATGCTCTTGGATGGCTTGCGGGAATTGTGGCAGCTGGTGTTGCAAACAATGAAAAGACAATATTTTTGATCAGTGCGGGCTTGTTTTTGGCAGGCCTTGCATTTTCTGCTAAAATGCCAAACTACACCATGCCAAAGGAGGTTGAATCAGGCACCACAAAAAAGGTAATTGCAAAAAACAAGTACCTGTTCTTGTCGCTTTTGTTGCGCCACATTGGTGCAACATCGGTTTGGACCATACTTCCACTGGTTCTGACACAGACATTTGGCGCCAAATTGTATGAAGTATCCATGGTGTATGTTGCAAACACTGCTACTTCGTTTATTTTGATGAATCTGATGGGAACCAAAATCCACACAAAAAATGTGACTAAATTCAAGATTGGGATTGGTCTTACTGTGTTTGTCTTTGCTGGAATGGCCGTAATGAGTGATTGGTGGATGGCAATTCCTTGCATGGCACTAGTTGGGGTAACATGGGCGTTTTTGTATATTGGTGGAAGCATTCACCTAATGGAAAATAATCCAAAGTCGACGTCTACTGGAGTGTTCAATTCCACCATATCCATTGCAAATGTGATAGGACCTGTTGTTGCTGGAAGTATAGCATTTTGGCATAATCAGGTTGCTGTGATGTATTTTGCAGTCGGGATTTGTGTTGTTGCGTTTTTGGTGTCGCTGAAGATCAGAAAATAATTTGGTTAATTTTGCCAGTTCAGGATCAAGTTTATCTCAAGCCCCATCTGGCCATGACCTTGTCTTCCAATCTCTTAAAGATCAGGCCATCAATTACAATACCAATTATCATAATTACTAGCATCATTCCTATGACCTGAGATACATCAGATAGCTGACGTCCAACGTTTAGCAAAAATCCTAGGCCCAAAAACGAAAACAATAACTCTGCACCAATAACACCTCTCCATCCAAATGCCCAGCCCTGCTTGAATCCAGTAATCAGATATGGAAATGCAGCTGGAATCAATACTTTAGTTACTAGCTGCTCGCCTTTGGCACCCATGTTCTGAGCTGCCGCAATAAAGTCAGGATTGATGCTCTTAACACCAGTGTATGTGTTTATGGTAACAGCAAACAACGCACCAGCAACGGTAACAAAGATAATTCCTGCATCAGTTAGGCCAAACCAAACTATAGCCAGTGGCGCCCATGCAACAGAAGGAATGGACTGCAAGCCCAATACAATAGAGCCCATTGTCTCATTTACCGTCTGGACGCGAGCCATGAATATTCCAAGCAATATTCCGCCTGCCACTGCAATTACAAATCCAGCTGCCAGTCTCCAAAGGCTGGTTCCTATTCCAATCCATAGTGTGCCATCCATGGCACCATATCCCAGGTCTTCTGCCACCTCATACGGAGACGGAAAGACACTGTCTGGCCAAATATTTGCATAGTCCAGCGCCTGCCATACCAAAACAATACCTACATAGAATGCAATTTTCTTGCCAAGGGATTTTGTCTTCATTGTGAATCCTCCTTTGCCTTGACTTCTGGTCGCAACAATGCAGAGATTTCCTTTTGGTATGGAATCAGTGTTTCATCTTCTGCAAGACGAGGTCGTTTATGATCAATTGGAATAATTTTCTTAATTGTGGATGGTCTGTGTGTGAATACTACAACCTTGTTGCCCAATACAGTAGATTCAGAGATACTATGTGTGACAAATATGATAGTCTTTTTTGTTTTCTGCCAGATCATTTGCATTTCAACTAGCAACAGGTCTCGTGTTTGTGCATCCAAAGCTGCAAACGGCTCATCCATTAGTAGAATTTCTGGGTCCATTACCAAAGCCCTAGCTATTGCAACTCGCTGTCTCATTCCAGTCGATAGCTGATACGTATACGAATTGGCAAACTTTGATAGCTGCATCATATCCAAATATCGGTCAGAGATTTGGTGTCGCTCTGATTCCGGAATGCCAGCAATTTTTAATCCAAATTCAACATTGTCACGAACCTTGAGCCATGGAAACAGTGCGCCTTCTTGGAACACCATTATTCTATCAGGACCTGTCTTCGTGATTGGTCGATTATCAAGTAAAATTTGGCCTTCGTCTGGTTTTTGCAATCCAGCTGCTATTCGCAAAAATGTAGATTTTCCACATCCGGATGGGCCAACCAAGCACACAAAGTCACCGTCTTCTACGGTAAAGCTGACTCCGCCTAATGCCTTGAGCGGCTTGCCATCGTGCTCAAAATACTTGACAATGTTTTTTGCCTCTAGCTTTGCCATGGTTTAGCCTCCAATGTCTGCGCATAAATGTCATCTAGGTTGTAGCCGTGCCTTCCCAAATACCCAAGAGAATAAGCTCGCTCTGCAAAAATCTTGATTGCATCAACATCTACTTCAGATGTATACACAATATTTGAGAACGAATTATGAACAATGTTTTGCTTTAGTGTTTTTCCAGTGTGTTCTTTGTAGAATTTAATGTATGTGGATTCGGTTTGATCAGGGTTTTGGTTTATCCAATCAATTGACTGTTGGTGCGCAACTAGCCATTTTTGTACAACGTCAGGATGTTTTTCGATATAGTCAGATCTTCCAATTAACACGACAGATGGGAATTTTTTTGCAGGCCACAGTTCCTCTTCTTGGAAAAGTCGCTTTCCTCCAAGATTGTCAACCAGCATTGTTGCAGTAGGCTCTGGAACCCAGGCCGCATCAATTTCTCCTTTGGCAAAGATTGTGTTGATTTCTGCATTTGCTATGTTGTATATGATGACATTGCCTCCTTTTTCTGCTGGTTTTAGTCCATTTTCTGTCAAGTAATTTCTCAGAGAAACATCCTGTGTGTTTCCAACAAACGGTGCGGCAATTTTCTTGCCGGCCAGATCAGAAGGATGAGTTATGGTAGAATCTTTTTGCACAACAAAGCTTGCGCCATTGTTTGCAGCACCAGAAATCAGCTTTATTCCTTGTCCTCCAGATTTTACATATCCATTAACAAACGGAGCAGGGCCAACATATGCCAAGTCAATAGAATTAGCAAATAATGCCTCTATTGCTTCTGGGCCGCTATCGACGATTTTGGTCTTGATTTGCGTATTGCCAAGCTGATCGCCATAATACCCATTTTCCATTCCGACTATTGGAACGGCATGAGAGATATTTGCAAAAAAGGCGACTCGGACCTCGTTTTTGTTTGAATCATTGCCTGAAACCACGCTCAAAACAACAAAAATTACAATTATTGCCGCAACCGCTGCACCGGCCAAAGGCAGAATTTTCATAAAACAGCGTTATGAAACTTTGGTTAAATAGTGATCGGATTTTAGCTGCAGCTATAGCTAATTTTTTGGCTCGATGTTTTTTCCAAGTTTTTAGAATTACAATTTTTGCAAATCAGAAATTGGATCAACAAAAAGGATAAATGCAAATCATTTAACGGAAAAGCTCTAATGAAACAAAAGGCAGTGCTTGCTTTTTCTGGAGGACTGGACACTTCAGTTGTTATCAAATATTTACAAGAAAAACATCGAATGGATGTCATCACGGTTACAGTAGATGTAGGTGAGGGAAGCGACCAGAAAAAAATTGCTGCCAAGGCAAAGAACCTAGGCGTTTTACGACATTACAATATTGATGCAAAAAAAGAATTTGTCGATGATTTCATTCATCCATCAATTAAGGCAAATGCATTATACCAAAAAAAATACTGTTTAGCAACATCACTGGCTAGGCCACTAATTGCCCAAAAGGTACTAGAGATAGCCAAAAAGGAAAAGGTAGATGCGCTAGCTCATGGCTGTACGGGCAAAGGAAATGACCAAGTCAGATTTGATGTAACGTTTGGCTCTGGCTCTAATCTGCCAATTATAGCGCCAATTCGCGACCTAAATCTAGACAGAACCACCGAACTAGAATTTGCAAACAAGCACGGAATTCCAATTGATTCAGTATCAAAGAAATTCTCCATTGATCAAAATCTTTGGGGACGTGCAATAGAAGGCGGAGACATGGAAGACCCATACAACGAGCCACCAGATGATGCATTCATCTGGGTAAAGACAAAGAATCTGCCAGACAAGCCAAAATATCTAGAAATTGAATTTGAGCAGGGAATCCCAGTTGCAGTAGACAAGAAACGACTAACACCAATCAAACTAATTGAATACGTAAACCAAGTCGCAGGCTCATGTGGGGTAGGCATAGTAGACCACATCGAAGACCGCGTAGTTGGGATAAAATCCCGCGAAGTATACGAAACACCAGCTGCCCTATGCCTAATTGAGGCTCATTCAGACCTAGAAAAAATGGTCCACACAAAACACCAAAACAAGTTCAAGGTGCTTGTAGACCAAGAGTGGACATGGCTTGCCTATTCCGGATTGTGGCAAGACCCACTAAAGCGAGACTTGGACAAATTTATCGACCAGTCCCAAAAGGTAGTGACTGGCACTGTAAAGCTAAAACTATACAAGGGAAGCTTCCGAGTGGTTGGAAGAAAATCCAAGTACTCTTTGTATAGTCATGACATTGCAACCTATGGCAAGGGCTCTGCCTTTGATCAAAGAAAGGCAACCGGATTTGTGGAGCTGTGGGGACTGCAAACAACAGAAGCTAATAAATTATCAAACAAGAGGTGAGAAGGATCGTAATGAATTGTTTAGAATGTGACGCAGGAATCAACGTCCCAGATGACGCAGCAGTGGGAGAGATAGTCTCTTGCCCAGAATGTGGTGCAGACTTTGAGATCGCAACAAAAAGCGGATCAAATGTTACACTAAAGCCAGCAGAAAGCGTAGGCGAAGACTGGGGAGAATAATTGTCCAGAGTTTGTATCGTCTTTGACAGAATAAGACTGGAAGAGAAAATGCTCCAGGATGCCTCAAGCACTCTTGGACACGATACAATAATGCTGGATGCAAAAATTACGCAGCTAAGCACAGAAAGCAAGCGTGCAGATGTTGACTTTGGCGACGTAGTCCTAGAAAGATGTGTAAGCTATTTTCGAGGCTTGCACTTTACCTCTTGTTTAGAATTTTTAGATGTTCCAGTGATTAATTCACACAAAGTAGCCGATAATTGTGGAAACAAAATGGTTACTTCATTGCTTCTAAAGAAGGCAGGTGTTCCAACACCAAAGACATACTTTGCATTTTCTTCAGAAGAGGCAATGAATTTGATCAATAAAGTCGGCTATCCAATTGTCATAAAGCCAGTAATTGGAAGCTGGGGCAGGGGTGTTATGCCATTGCGTGACAAGGATACCACTGAAGCAATAATAGAGATGCGCGACATTGAGGACGGCTCGCATGATAGAATTTACTATTTGCAAGAAATGATAGACAGGCCACCACGAGATATCAGAGCCATAACAGTAGGTGACCAAGTAGTTGCGGCAATGTATCGCAAATCCCAAGGCGATTTTAAAACAAACATTGCGCTAGGTGGAGACCCAGAATTATGTGAGATCACTCCAGAAGTAGAAGACATTTGTATCAAAGCATCCAAGGCAGTTGGCGGCGGAATTTTAGGAATTGATTTGATGGAAGACAAGGCTCGAGGTTTGGTGTGTCATGAAGTAAACAACACTGTGGAATTCAAGGGACTAGCTAGAGTGGCAAAGAAAAACATCCCACAAGAAATGGTAAAATTCGCAGTCTCGCAAATCAGAAAATAGCTAGCCTGATTTTGAAGCGTACTTTCTCCTATACTTGAGATATCGATAGTGTTCCTTTTGGTATTGTAGATAGTCTGAATGGTTTTTCTGGTGATTTTCTGATATTCTTTGTATGACGGATTTTTTGTTTTTGGCATACCATTTTCGATATGACTCCTTTAGCTTTTCTTTGAATGCTGGGTCTTTTTTGTATCGGCTTCGATTATAGTCAGCCTTTCTTTTTTTGATTAAATCGCGATCAGATTTTGCCAACAAAAACTGAACTATATGAAATTGAATAAATTTTTTTCTAGCTCAGAATACAATAAATTATACTGGTTATGGTGTAGGAACATGTTGCGAGTAGGTGTAGTCGGAGCATCCGGTTATGTCGGCGGAGAAATGCTACGACTTTTAGTCACACATCCCAAAGTAGAGATCACCCAGGTTACCTCACGCCAATATGTCGGAGAATACCTGCATCGAGTTCAACCAGCACTAAAAGGATTCACAGACTTGACATTCTCAGAACTAGACTATGACAGAATGACAGACAAGTGCGATTTGGTATTTACTGCAGTTCCACACGGAACAGCAACAGAAATTGTAAAGGCCCTATACGATAGAGGTCTCAAGGTAGTAGACCTATCAGCAGATTATCGTTTACACAATAAAGAAGCATATGGGAAATGGTATGGATGGGAGCACCCACACCCAGAGTATTTGGCAAAATCAGTCTTTGGTGTGCCAGAATTGCACAGAGAAAAGATCAGAAACGCTCAGCTGGTATCATGCCCAGGCTGCATGGCAGTAACATCAATGCTAGCAATAGCTCCTCTAGTCAAAAACAACATCATCGATACCGAACACATTGTAGTAGATTCCAAAATTGGCTCATCAGGTGCAGGGGCAGGCAGTGTTGCAGGAACACACCACGCAATGCGTTCTGGTGTAATTCGGCCATACAAGCCAGCAAAGCACAGACATACAGGTGAGATAGAACAAGAACTATCTGAAATTGCAGGAAAACCAATCAAAGTATCAATGAGTCCTCATGCAGTAGATATTGTTCGAGGAATTCTATGTACAAACCACACATTCCTCACCAGAGAGGTAACCGAAATAGAACTCTGGAAGATGTATCGTGAAATGTACAAAGACGAGAGATTCATCAGACTAATCCGAGACAAGAAAGGTCTCTATAAGTTCCCAGATCCAAAGTTCGTCGTAGGCTCTAACTTCTGCGACATTGGATTTGACATTGATGAGGACAATCACAGACTAGTCGCATTATCTGCATCAGACAACCTAATGAAGGGGGCTGCAGGCTCTGCCATACAAAACATGAACATCATGGCAGGCTTTGATGAAATGGACGGATTGAAATATTCTCCACTAACCCCAGTTTAAGAAATGATTACAATCAAAATCGGCGGAAGCGTCGTAGAAAATCTTCATCCATCAACCATTTCTGATATCAAAAAAGTCGCAGAGCAAGAAGGAGTAATTCTAGTTCACGGTGGAGGAAAAGAAGTAACCAAGACCTGTGAGTTGCTAGGCAAGGAACCAAAGTTTGTCGTATCGCCTGGAGGAATCAAATCAAGATACACCGACAAGGAGACTGCCGAGATTTTCACCATGGTAATGTCTGGTAAAATCAACAAGGCAATCGTGCAAATGCTTCAAAAACATGGAATCAATGCAATTGGATTATCAGGAATTGACGGCCAGATTTTCGTAGCAGAGCGAAAGGAAAAGCTAGTAATCGTAAATGACAAGGGTAGAAAGCAGATAATCGATGGTGGCTATACAGGCAAGGTGACCAAAGTAAATGCAGACCTGCTCAAACTATTGCTAGAAAAAGGCTACACCCCAGTCATATCCCCAATAGCAGTATCCAAAGAATTTGATATGCTAAACATCGACGGAGACCGAGCGGCGGCAAATGTCGCAGGCGCCATACAAAGTGACAAGATTTTGTTCATAACAAATGTTGATGGATTATTGATGAATGACAGACTAGTAGAAAAGATGACAAATGCAGAGGCAAAAGAGATTCGACCGAAGGTAGGCTTTGGTATGGAAAAGAAGATCTTGGCTGCAACAGAGGCACTAGATATGGGCGTAAAAGAGGCACTAATTGGCAATGGCCAGCGAGAAAACCCAGTATCATCAGCAATATCTCACACAAAATGCACGGTGATTACAAAATGACTGAAGACAGTTATCTAGGTAACATGTACCAGCGCTTTCCAGTTACCATAGAGCGCGGCGAAGGAGCAAAACTATACGACATTAACGGCAAAGAATACATCGACTGCATGGGTGGATATGGAGTAGCTCTAGTAGGCCACAGAAATCCTCGAGTAGTAGCTGCACTCAAAGCACAACTAGACAAAATCATCACAGTTCACACCTCACTATACAACAAGACAAGAGAAGAATTTTTGGACAATTTGATGAGAATTGCACCAAAGGGACTCACACAGGTGCACATGGGTAATAGTGGTACAGAGGCAGTAGAGGCAGCAATAAAATTTGCAAGAAAGTACACTGGCAAATCCGGAATGGTTGCAATGAACGGATCATACCACGGAAAATCACTTGGTTCACTATCCATAACATTTAATCCAAAATACAGAAAAGCATTCATGCCATTGGTAGAAAAAGTAACATTCTCACCGTTTGGCGATATTGAAACGCTGCGAACCAAAATTGACAGCGATACCGCATTTGTGATAATGGAGCCAATCCAGGGCGAAAGCGGAATCAATGTAGCCCCAGACGGATTTCTCCAAGATGTTCGCAAGCTTTGCGATGAGCGCGGAATCCTGCTAATCTTTGACGAAATCCAAGCTGGCCTAGGCAGAACGGGCAAGATGTGGGCGTGTGATCACTGGAATACGACACCAGACATCATATGTTTGGCAAAAGGAATTGCAGGCGGTGTCCCAATGAGTGCAACACTTACTCGACCAGATATTTTGGCCGCAATGAGTAAGGGCGAGCATTCCTCAACATTTGGCGGAAACCCACTATCATGTGCAGCAGGAATTGCAACCATCCAAGCACTAACCCAAGATGGATTAATTGAGAATGCCGCAAGAGTAGGCAAAATCTTCATGGCAGGATTAGAAAAGCTCAAAGAAAAACACAGTATCATCCGAGATCTTCGGGGCAAAGGCATGATGATCGGCGTAGAGATGAAGTTCGAAGTCAAAGACATTCTGATGGACGGCATACAAGAGGGCGTCTTGTTATTATATTCAGGCAGAAACATACTCCGATTCCTACCACCTCTAGTAATGAGCGAAGCAGAAATAACAAAAGTATTAGAAGTACTAGATAGGTTATTTACCAAGGAATCGGAGAGAAGAAAGAATGTACAAGGATAAAGTAGACGACGAAATTCTAAAAATCCTAAAAAATGATTCCAGAGAATCCTTTGTAGATATCGGCAAAAAGCTAAAGCTCTCAGAATCAGCAGTAAGGCGTCGAGTCAAAAACCTCACAGACAATCAGATTATCAAAAAATTCACAATAGAAATTGGCGAGCAAAACTCTACCAAAGCTATTGTACTCATATCAGTAGAGTCATCCATGGACACATCCAAGGTTTCTGCAAGACTCACCAAGCTGGACGGAGTAAAGACAGTCTATGAAATCACAGGCCAGTACGATATTGCAGTGGTGATTTCATCGCCAAACATTACCGAAATTAATTTGGCAATTGATGCGCTAAGAAAGGTGCCAGGCGTATCAGACACCAACACCGTAATCATACTACGCGAAGTAACGTAAAACGAAATTCGAATCAGTTTTTTCGTTTCTAGCCGAAAATCACTATGATTCGCTCTGAATTGTGACGTTTCTAGTACGAATTGTTTATAACTAGTATTACGGCTTGCTATCTCTGCAAATGAGCGACCCAAACTATTACGCGCACCTGCACAACGAATACGACAAAAAACCGCGAAGAATCCACGTACTGGACAGTACACTTCGAGAAGGCGAGCAGCACCCAGGTGTGACATTTACCAACAAGCAGAGAATCCAAATTGCATGGATGCTTGATTATTTTGGTGTAGACCAAATTGAGATTTCACCAGTAGTATCTGAAGATCATTTTGAGGCAACAAAGACGATCATAAAGCAAGGCCTCAAAGCAGACATTGTAGCACACGTTCGTGCACTAAAAGAAGACGTAGACGTTGCGCTAAAGTGTGATCCAAAGTGGACTGCAACATACCTTGGAATATCTGATATTCACATGAAGGATAAGCTTAGAATCACGCGAGAAGAGGCATTGCGCCGAGCAGTAGAGACAGTAGAATATGCAAAGTCACACGGACTAAAAATGCGATTCACAGTAGAGGACGGCTCTAGAGCGGACCCAGAGTTTTTGCTCAAAGTGTGCAAGGCAATAGAAGAAGCAGGAGTTGATAGAATCAGCCTGCCAGATACTGTAGGCATAATGAGGCCAAAAGGCATGTTCAATTTTGTTAAAATGGTAAAAGAAAAGATCAAAGTCCCACTGGATGTTCACTGTCATAATGATATAGGCCTAGCCGTTGCAAACGCATTTGCAGGAGTAGACGCCGGAGCGGACCAAATTCACACCACAATAGACGGAATTGGCGAGAGAACAGGCATCCCATCCCTAGCAGAAGTAGCAGTTGCAATGACATACCTGTACAAGTCGCCAAATGATTTCAGACTGGACATGCTAACTGACCTATCGAGATTAATCGAAGAATACACAGGCATTCCACCATATGACTCAAAACCACTGGTAGGCCCTACTGCATACAAGCACAAGGCAGGAACTCACTTGGCAGCCATACTACGAAATCCAGCAGCCTATGAGCCAATTCCACCAAGAGTCGTAGGAAATAGGCGAAGAATCGTCTTCGGAGAATTAGCTGGTAAAAGCGGTTCGGCATACTTGATGTCATTATTGGGATTGCCAAAAAATGACGACCAGGCAAAGGCAGTAGCTGCGGGTCTTAAAAACCTCAGAATGGGTGACCTGCTGGAAATTCCACTTGATAACAAGCTTGAAAGAAAGATAATTAATGACGCAAAAGACAGTAAGGATTAACCATGGCAAAATGTGCTGAATGTGATTCGGATATTTCAATTCCAAGTGATGCAGTAGAAGGCGAGCTTGTAACTTGCCCAGACTGTGGCGCAAGTTTTGAGATAACCAAAGCCTCAGGCGGATTTGGGCTAAAACCAGCTCAAAGCGTCGGAGAGGACTGGGGCCAGTGAGCCCTCCGATAACGATTCTCTACGATACTGTTCGACCTGAAGAAAAATCACTCACCGAAGCTGCAGAGAAGCTCGGCATCAAGATCGAAATGGTGGACTGTAAGAATCTTGTTTTAGATGTTGATAAAAAATCCCAATACCAAACAGTACTGCAAAGGTGTGTCAGCTATTACAGAAACTTGCACTCCACTGCAGCATTGGAAGGAATGGGTGCAAATGTCATAAATAATTTGTATTGCGGAGTTTATGCAGGCAACAAGCTATTCACTCATACTTTACTTAGAAACGCAGGAATCGAAACCCCCTATGTGAGTGTGGCATTTTCCAAAGACTCTGCACTGGATGCACTAGACAGAATAGGCTATCCAAAGGTCATAAAGCCAACCGTTGGCAGCTGGGGCAGAATGGTCCAGAGACTAAACAATAGAGAGGCAGCCGAAGGAATCATAGAAGAGCGAGAAAAAATGTATCCAATTTACCAAGTCCATTACATGGAGGAATTCGTGCAAAGACCTCCACGCGATATCAGGGCAATAGTAATTGGAGACAAAGTGGCAGGCGCCATATATCGCAATTCCACTACAGAAAACTGGAAGACAAATACACACCTAGGAGGAACAGCCGAAGTGTGTAAAGTAACCCCAGAGCTGGAAGAAATCTGCATCAAAGCCAAGGATTGCGTCAAGGGTCAAATTGTAGGAATAGATCTGATGGAAAGTAAAGAGCGCGGCCTAGTCATTCATGAAATCAACAATACCACAGAATACAGAAACGTGGCAAGAGTTACAGGAGTAAACATTGCCGCAAAGATTTTAGAATACGCAGTAAAATCAGGAAAATAAAAAATGGACTCGTCATTTACCATAACCCCAAGGTTTTCAATTAAAATGCTGGAAAAGGCATTGCGTCTGTATACACCATCGCTAGCAGAAAAGCCAATGGCGGAATTTTTGGCAGACAAGTGCGATGATTTAGGATTTGAGAACATCAAAATCGACGAGGTAGGAAACCTGATTGCAACAATTGGTACTGGCTCGCCACGAGTATTGCTCTGCGGCCATATGGACACTGTTCCAGGTAAAGTCAAGGTAAGAAAAGAAGGCGACTTTTTGTATGGTCGTGGGGCATCAGATGCCAAAGCACCACTAATGGCAATGCTTCTTGCAGCATCGACACTACAAAAAAACAATGGGACGGTGATCTTTGTTGGGGCAGTAGACGAGGAGGGAAACGCAACTGGAATTAAAAATCTAGCAAAGCAAAAGCTTGACATTGACTATGCTGTCTTTGGCGAGCCGTCAGGAATTACAAATGTCACAATAGCTTACAAAGGAAGAATTGCAATCAATCTGAAAATCAACGTAGGCGATTCTGCACACGCATCAGCCCCATGGCTTGCAAGAAACGCAATCGAAGAAGCCATGAAATTCACAACAGAGCTCAAAAAGGCACTAGAGGAAAATCAGGAGGGAAAATCAAAGGGAATGATGCTCACTGCCACCATTACAGAGATCAAAGGCGGAGACAGCCACAACGTAACTCCAAAAGAATGCAATACCATAATGGATATTAGAATTCCAGTTACCCTAAACTGCAAGTCAGTTGGCGAGAAAATATCCACCAAGGTTTCAGAGCTGGCAATAAAGCAGCAAGTAGAGGCAATCTACTCAGTAATTGATGAGACAGAGCCTTTTGAGGCACCAATGAACTCGCCACTAGTACGAGCATTTACACTAGGTGTTATGGATGTAGAGCGCAAGCGACCAGCATTGATTAGAAAAACAGGAACCGGAGACATGAATATCATCGGCACACTGTGGAATGTTCCAGTGGTAACATATGGCCCAGGTGATCCTCACGCATCTCACACCATAGATGAGCGAGTATCAATGAATGAATACTTGCGCGGAATCGAAGTAATCCGAAACACACTACATCACCTAAAACGATTGCACGACGCAAAAACCGAAAAGTAATGCTGACTTTTGTAGGCCTAGGAATTGGCGGCCCGCAGGCATTGTCAGAAAAGTCTCGCAAAATAATTTCAGAATCAGATATAGTATACTTTGAGCAGTTTACCAGCCCCATGTCGGAAACACAAACACAATTCCTCCAAGATATTACAAAGGGCCAGTTCAAGCTTGCACCAAGATGGCTAGTAGAAGAAGGCAAAGAGATCCTAGAGGCCGCAAAAACCAGCAAGGTCACATTGTTATCGTATGGTGACCCATACATTGCCACCACCCATATTGAGCTGCGTGTCCGGGCAATTCAAGACGGCACAAAGACAGACACCATACATGCATCATCTGCCATTACATCTCTGATTGGTGAGTGCGGCCTGCACTTTTACAAAGTTGGAAAAACAGTCACCATAATGAGTGGGATTCCATCATCAACTGCATATTATTCCATATTTGAAAATCTCAAGCTTGGCAACCACACCATCATATTATTAGAGTGGAACCAAAACAAGAATTTCTTTTTGGACCCAAAAGATGCCATATCCAGCCTTCTAGACCAAGAAAAAGAGCAAGGCCGCAAGGTCTTTTCTGCAGATACATATGGAATAGTAGCATCCAGAATAGGCCAAGATGACCAAAAAATAATTGCCGCAAAATTCTCTGATTTGGCAGAGCAGGACTTTGGTGCACCACCACATACTATAATCATACCCGGTATGATGCACTTTACAGAGTCTGATGCACTGAAGGCACTAGCACGGTGCATCACTCCGCCAGAAGACAATACTCCGAAAATAGAAAAAATCTCTGCACAAATGATGAAAAAATACATCCCAATGGTTAGGCGCGCACTGAACCAAATAACACCGCACTACAAGGATTCAAAAGAATTTGCTAGTGTCCTAGAAAATGCAGACTTGTACATCAAGGATGCAGAGAGATTCTATTCTCAAGGCCAAGACGAGCTTGCCATATTATCAATTGGTTATGCAGACGGCCTAGTAGATGCGCTAAGAATAGCCAAGGGAATAGAGCCAGAACTATAGAACAAATTAAAAACCACACCAGCCTAGGATCTGTGCTTTGGATGTTATTGACAAGGGAATTTTGGCATCACTGTATGTGTGTTCTTTGAGTGGAGAGGACTCAATCACACACTGCATAAGGAGAACAAACCTATCAGAGTCCTACATCAACGATAGAATCACAGTACTGAAAAAGAATCTAATGATTTCAGATTCTGGCGAGCTAACAGAGTTTGGCAGAACTGCACTGCATGTTGTACTGGCAGGAGGAGTCTTTGATATCATACATCCAGGTCACATCTACACCCTAAATGCAGCCAAAGCCCTAGGCGATGTCCTAGTTGTAGTGATTGCAACTGGCAATACCGCAGTAAAGATGAAAAAAAGAAGGCCGCTCCATGCCGAAGAGCAAAGGCAGGAATTAATCAGTTCTTTATCTATGGTGGACTTGTGCCTGATTGGCAGTGAGGGTGATATTTTCAAGACAGTGTCCAGGGTCAGGCCAGACATTATTGCTCTAGGATATGACCAAGTGCACCAGGAAAAATTCATCACAGATGGATGCAAGAATTTGGGCCTAAATGTCAGAGTGGCAAGACTCCAGTCGCCAATTCCGGAATATTCCAGCTCTAAAATAGAAAAAGAGTACGGCGAAGCACTGCATGGAATCTAGATACTAACTCTAACAGATATTGCAGATCCGTTTTTGAGGCCTAGTTTTTTGCGTATCTCGGTTTTGGATATGATTTCAATTGTAGACAGATCGTGATGAGTCCTCTCTAATAGTATTAGTTGCGCATCTACTTTGCCGTTTATCCTACAAGAAAAGCATTTGACCCAACCATAGGTTCTCTTGCCATCAGAGAAGCCATCTATTTTTGTACCATCCAGATTAGACAGCTGTCGCAGCGATTCTATTTGCTCTTTTTTGTCGAGTTTGACATTTAGTGTTCCAGGAAATGGAACGTATCCGATTTTGTCGCGAAATTGCTTTGTATAGCCTTTGAGTGACATGTAGTATTTTCCCTCGCCCATACCAGCAACCAATACACCGTTGACATCAATTGTTTGCGGCGTTGCCTGCAAGCTTGTCTTTAGCAGATTATAGATCTCAGAGATTTGTTCAAATCCCTTTTGTGTTAGTTTGACAGAGACTTTTCTTCCCGCAGTTACTCGCACAACTAGTCCGCCTTGCTCTAGTTCAAGCAAGTGTTTTGATGCAGCCTGCTGGGACTTGCCGATTTTTTTGCCCAGATTGCCTGTAGTAATTGTGATATAGTTGTGCCTGGCGCCCTTGGATAATAGCTCAGTTAGTGTGATGAGATGCTGTATTTTCAGATCTGACATGATAAAACAAAAAAGAAAAAGGATAAAGATTTTTCTTAAGCGACACCTAGTTCAGTAAATGTCTTCAAAGCAATTCCATCCTTGTTAGTCAGGTTGGCAATTCTGTGTCCTATTACACATTCGATGCCTGCTTGCTTTGCTCCATCTACTAATCTCTGTGTCACAATTCCGTCAAGTATCAGGTATTTGATTCCGGATTGAACTGAAAGTTTTGAAACAAGTTCCGATATTGGGACCTTGAAGACCTCGTTTTTGCTCGAATCCAAACCAATTGCTTCTAGTGTCTCGTTGATTTTTGAGAACATTTTTTCTGCAATTTCTGCCATTGGCTTGTCGTTTGGATCAGTCAGCGTTGGCTTTGCCTTTGGATTGTTCAGCTCCTCTATGGTTGGTCGAAGTATGTCAGCTATTTGTTGTGGTGTGAGCTCTTCTACTTCTACTCCCTCTGGTGCTCTATGAACGATGTCGATATCGACTACGCTTTTGAGCTCCTTGAGGATGAAGCCACCTGCTCTGTCTCCGTCCAAGAATGCAACTATCTTTTCTTTTTGGTCGCATAATTCCCGAATTGATTCGTCGATTCGTGCGCCATCAATAGCCAGTGAGTTGTCAATTCCAGCACGTAATAGGTTGATTACGTCTGCTCTTCCCTCAACTAGGATAATCCATGGAGACTCAAAGACGCCTTGTCCGCAAGGAAGTTTTCCCCTACCATACGTGGTGAGTTTTCCTGACGTCGAGGTTCCTTCGTGGATGTCTTTGAGCATTGTTTCGCCTTCTGAAATGGTCTTTGTAGCCCATTGCTGCTTGATCTCTTTTGCGCGTTTGATAATGTCGTCCTTTTTTGTAGCACGGACATCTTCAATTGCGGTAAGCTTGAACTTGCAGTCAAACGGACCTACCTTGTCAATACTTTCAATTGCTGCCGCTATTAGCGATGCAGTATCCACGTCTGTGGACATTGGAATTAGCGCATCACCTTTAGTGGTGTTTGTAGTGCTAGTAGCAGTTACTTCTATTCTTCCGACTTTGGATAGTCTCTGGAGCTCATTTAGGTTCATCTCTGGGCCTAGTAGACCTTCGGTCTGGCCAAAGATTGCGCCTATAATGTCTGCTCTCTCAACGAGTCCATCAACTTCAAAGGATAGCTTAACGTGATACTTGACAATTCCTGATTGTGGCAATTGAGAATATACCTCCTAAAGATCAATGGCTTCGCTTTTCAAATCTCAGATATAAGTGCTTATGATTATTCACGCACAGAAAAATTACAAAAATGAGAAAATAAAAGATTATTCGGTGCTAAAAGAGTGTCCGCAAGAGCAGGATTTTGTAACATTTGGATTGTTAATCTTAAATCCGGATCCCATCAGAGACTCGATGTAGTCGATGTTTGCTCCCTTGAGGTGTTCTTGTGAGTAGCTGTCAACTAGTAGTTTGACGCCTTGCTCTGTGATGACGGTATCATCCTCTTCTGGTTTTGCCTCAAAGCCCATTCCATAGGAAAGTCCTGAGCATCCGCCACCTTGAACATATACTCGCAGGTATTCTGGCTTGTCTGCTTCTTCTTTCATGAACTCGACAATTTTCTCCGCTGCTTTTGGAGTGATTGTTACGAGTTTTTGTGTTTGTTCAGTCGCCATGGATTGCAAAGTCGCTCCAAATTATAATAAGCTTTTCACCCTATACAGATTAGTAATAATAAAGAAAAGTTAGGTATAGCTACTTTTTGGACTTGTTCACAAACGCCGTCATGCGTTGTTCTCTGTCCGGATCGGTAAAGCAGTTTCTCCAAGCCAATAGTTCTATTCCTAGGCCTGTGTCAAGATCTGCATTGCGTCCCTTGTTGATTGCTATTTTGGACATTTTTACTCCGGAAACGGAATTTGCTGCTATTTGATTTGCCATTTTCATAGTCTCTTCCATTAGTGATGCCAATGGTACTACCTGATTGACTAGGCCGATTTTTTCTGCCTCATCAGCCTTGATCATCTTACCAGTATAGACAAGCTCCTTTGCCTTTGCAATTCCGACAATTCTCATCAGTCTTTGGGTTCCTCCCCATCCTGGTGGAATGCCGATTGTTACTTCTGGCTGGCCCATCCTGGCAGTGTCTGCTGCAATTCTAATATCGCAAGACATTGCAACTTCACATCCTCCGCCTAGTGCAAATCCATTTACTGCTGCAATTGTTGGCTTGGACACTAGTTCTATGGTATTGGTGACTAGCTGTCCGAGCTTTGCGTATTCAACTGATTCGTCTGCAGAAATTTTAGACATGTACTCAATGTCTGCTCCTGCTGAGAATGCCTTTTCGCCTTCTCCAGTCAGAATGATTACTTTGACTTCATTGTCTGTATCTAGTTGTGTAAATACAGAGACGAGTTCTTTTGCAACATCTGTATTCATTGCATTTAGCTTGTCTGGCCTGTTGATTTTGACTGTAGCAATTCCGTTTGCCTTTGATGTCGTAACTAAAGCCATGCTTTAGAAAAAATTTGTGCTTGAAATAAACCTTTAGAGGTGCTTGCCCCATTGGGCAAGTGCAGATGCAGCTGCTGTCCAGTCTCTAAGGTCATCATAGACTGGTACACCTTCTTTTTCGATTAGTGCAGAGATCTTCTTAGTGTATGGACCTCCGTTTCCTCCAACTAGCAGTGGCTTTTTCTGTTGTTTTGAGAAATTAGCCAGGTGCTGGATGATTGTCTCCTCTAGCGGATCATCTTGGAATACAAACCAAGGCATGACAACATCTACGTCGTCTTCTTCATAGAATTTCTCTATGGTATAACGATAGTCTTCTGCGTTTGCACCACCAGTGACATCTGCTGGGTTGCCTTTGCCAATCACATATGTTGGTGGGAAATGAGCTTTCATTTCGTCTAGGATTTTTGGAGAGATTGTTGCTAGTTTGAGGCCTAATCTGTCGAATTGATCGATTCCTCCAATCATTGGGCCTGCGCCGTTGCTACACATTGCAACTTTGTTGCCTTTTGCAGCTGGTTGCCATGCAAGTGCTTTGGTTACAGCCACTAGTTCTTGGTAGCTTTCAACGGATATGATTCCAGCTTGCTTGAATGCTCCCATTATGATGGCGTTAGAGCCTCCAAGGGAGCCGGTGTGAGAAGCTGCTTGCTTTGCGCCTGCCTCTGTTCTTCCGCTCTTCCAGATTACGACTGGTTTTTTCTTTTCAGCCATTACTTTTTTGGCAGTCTCGACGAACTTGCGTCCATCTCCAAAGCCCTCTACGTATAGTGCAATTACTTTGGTTTGTGGGTCTGATGCCAAATACCAGATCATGTCTGCTTCGTCTACATCAGAGCGGTTTCCATAACTGACCATTTTGGACAAACCAAATGAGTCAGCAGATTCTAGGAAGCTGATGCCCATTGTACCAGATTGTGATAGTAATGCAACATTTCCTAGTTTTGCTCGAACCATTCTTTCCTGTCCTTGGAATGCACAGTCTAGTCTGTTTGCGGCATTGAACATTCCAATGCAGTTTGGACCAATAATTCTTATTTTGTGCTTTTCTGATAATTCTTTTACTTGAGCTTCATATGCTGCGCGTTCTCCGCCCAACTCCTTTCCTCCGCCAGATACAATCACAACGTTGTGGATTCCCTTCTTTGCGCAGGATTCCAGTACAGGTGGTGTAACGGACAGGTCAACACAAACAACTACTAGGTCTACGCTTCCGGGGATTGCTTCGATTGTTGGATAGCACTTTACCCCAAGAATTTCCTCTGCCTTTGGATTAATTGGATATACAGTGCCTTTGTAGTCATGCTTTGCAAGGCTATCAAGTACAGAGTTGCCAACTTTTCCCGGTGTTGCAGATGCGCCGACTAGTGCAACTGATGCCGGTGTGAAGAATTTTTCCATAAATTCTGCGTTTGGTGCCGCCTTGGATATTACATTGTTGTTTACCTCTTTTGCCAAAATTATCTTTGCATCAACGACAAAGTAAGATTTTGGATATACCACTATTGGATTAAAGTCAATGCTGTTGACATGGGATGCATTGTCCACGCCGATTTTGCCAATCTGGACTAGCGCCTTTGCAAGCATGTTCAGGTCAATTGGTGCGCTTCCTCTGAAGCCCTTGAATAATTTGGATGACTTTAGCTCCTCAATCATTGATTTTGCATCTGCTGTTGTAATTGGTAGCATTCTCCATGCCACATCTTTGAAGACTTCGGTCATTACACCGCCTAGGCCTGCCATTATCACAGGACCAAATTGCGGGTCAACTTGGAGTCCGACAATCATTTCGACTCCTTTTGGAACCATTTTTTCCAAAAGAACACCTTTGATCTCGGCTTTTTTGTCGTATTTTTTTACATTCTTGATAATAGTATCAAATGTCTTTTTAACTTCTTTTGCATTTGCAACTCCGACTTTGACTCCACCTGCATCAGTTTTGTGCAGAATTTGTGGTGAGACAATTTTCATTACTAGTGGGAATCCAATTTTCTTGGATGCCTTGACTGCATCCTTTGCAGTTTTAGCTAGCGCATATGGCGGGACTTTGACGCCGTATGCTTTTAGAATTGATTTAGAGACATCCTCGGTGATAACCTTGTGGTCTGTCTTCATTGTTTCATCGAAAATTTTCTGAGTTGATTTCATAACGTGATCGGACACACCCCAGTTCTGTATATTAAATTTGTGTCAAAGTTTGAATTCTGACTTGAAGCTTTTGTAAAAAATTTTCATGTTTTTTTGTACCAAATCCATATGAGTGTCAATTTCTGATCGGATTCTTTGCGGATCCAAATATGGCAGGTTCAGGTTTTCTTGGGTATGATCAAGCCAGGATTTTATCATATCAGAGTTAACCTCCAAGTGAAACTGCACACCAACTGTACTTTTGTATTGAAAGGCTTGGTTGTACAAGTCAGAGTATGCTAGGCGCTGCCCTCCAGTGGGAATCTCAAATGTGTCACCATGCCAATGAAAGACAGTAAATGGATCTGACAAGCCAGAAAACAGGCTCGATTTTGCTGTCTTATCCTGTATGATATTATGGTAAAAGCCAATCTCTTTTTTTGGTCCAGGATATACTCTGGCGCCAAATGCTTTTGCGATTAGCTGCGAGCCAAGACAAATTCCAAGTGTTGGGATGTTTTTTTGCGCTGCAGTCCTGATTAGTTCTAGTTCTTCTTTGAGGTATTGTAGATCATCATTTGCGCTTTGTGGTGCGCCAAGAATAATCACCATGGAATGATCCAATGCAGGGATCTTTTGCCTTTTTGCAGAAATTATTTCCAGAAAATATCCATCAGATTCTAGCATATCTCCTATGGTGCCAGGGCCTTCTAATCCAGCGTTTTTTATGACCAGTACATTTGACATTACTTTTCACAGCTGGGCTGTTTGTTTATCATTTGCAAAAATTCCTCTCCGGAATATTCCTGTGTGATGATATGAGGGATGACCCACAATACTGGGGATTCTAGCTGTGTTACCACTTTGATTTTTTCAGCATTGATTCGCGTCACATCTGTTCCGCTTGTTTCAGTATCCAAAAACGAAAAGAACAGGCCTGCCAGTCTGTCATCCTCGGATTCAAATTTACCAAATACCATACCTGCTTTGTGCGGCTCCAGTCCACCCTTGCCAGTACTAAATGTACCAAGATCATCCCCATCATAAAATATGGTAAAGGAATATTTTGAAAATGTTGCAGGCAAAGACGAAGTATTGCATACATTAACGGTCTTGTCAGTCATAACAGAAAGAAAGTCAAATGATTGATGTGGCCAGGAAAATTCCAAACCGTGTGCAGATATTGCGTTAATTGAAGAATAGCCCAAAGAGCCCGCAATTACTATTATTGATGCAATTACTATTATGGTGTGTTTGTTTGCCACTAATCCAGCGTAATTTAGGCATAATTTTAATGATAAAATGAAAATGGGAGATTTTATGGCCAGAGGCCTTTAGCTTTGAATGCTTCTACAACTCGTCCTACTGCTAGTACCATTGCTGCGCGTCTCATGTCGATTTTGTGCTTTTTGGACAGCACCAATGTGTCTCGTAGTCCGCGTGTGATGTGGTCTTCCATTTTCTTGGCGACCTCATCAAATGACCAGTAGTATCCCATGTTATTTTGTACCCATTCCAAATATGAGATACAAACACCACCAGAGTTTGCCAAGATATCTGGTATGATCAGTATCTTTTTCTGGTAGATGATCGGGTCTGCTTCTGGCATTGTTGGACCGTTTGCAGCTTCGGCGATGATTTTGCATTGGAGTTTTTTGGCAATGGATGCGTTGATCTGGTTTTCCAGTGCTGCTGGTACCAGTACATCACATTTTGTTGTGAGTAATTGTTCTGTTGTGATTTTCTTGCTTCCAGGATAGCCAACTACAGAGCCAGTCTTGTTTTTGAATTCCAAGACTTTTTTGGAGTCTAGTCCCTTTGGATTTATGATAGAGCCTTTTGTGTCACTTACTGCAATTATTTTTGCACCCATTTTCTCTAGGTACTCTGCAGCAAATGTTCCTGCGTTACCATATCCCTGTATGACTACTTTGGCTCCCTTGAGCTTGAGGCCTATTGTCTTTGCGGCATCGCGAATACAATATGCACAGCCAAGACCCGTTGCTACGTTTCTTGCAAGCGAGCCACCAAGTGAGAGGGGCTTGCCTGTAATTACTCCTGGCTGGGATTCGTTGCCAGCAAGTTTTCCGTACACATCCATGATTTGAGCCATTTCCTTGCCTGTTGTGTATACATCAGGTGCTGGAACGTCTTTTTGTGGACCGATAATCTCAGAGATTGCGTATGCGTATCTTCTAGTCAGTCTCTCTAGTTCATCTTCGGAGAGTTTTTCCTTTTTAGGATTGACAAAGATTCCGCCTTTTCCTCCACCAAGCGGTACATCAACTACTGCACATTTCCAAGTCATCCAAGACGATAATGCCTTGACTTCTTTTTCCATGTACTCGATTCCGCCTTCTGGATCGAAAAATCTGATTCCACCCTTGTATGGGCCTCGGTCGTTGTTGTGTTGGCTTCTAAATCCAATGAATGTTCGGATTTTGCCGTTGTCCATTTTCACTGGAAGTTTTACTCGCAAAACCTTGTTGGGTTCTGCCAAATAGTCCCTGATGCCTTTTTCAATTTTTAGAATTGAGCAAGCGTCATCAAGTTGTTTTAATGCATTCTTGAATGGATCTGCCTGAACCAATTTGATCGAGATCTCCTGAAGCCAAATTCTATTTAAGTCTGTTGAGAAATCTTAACCTAAAATATCTGATCTATCCATTTTACAATGATGAGTTCCGATAGATTGGCAGCACTTGAGAAACAAAAATACATCAATTTAGAGACCTACAAAAAAAGCGGCCAAGCTGTTAGAACGCCGGTCTGGTTTATGATTTCAGATGGTCTGGTTTTTGTCCTAACAACACAGAACACCGGCAAGATAAAGCGAATCAAAAACAATCCAAAAATACGAATAATGCCTTGCGGAATGCGCGGAGAACCCAAAGGAGACTGGATTGAAGGTACAGCAAGATTTGCCACAGAATCCGAGACGCAAAATGCCATCAAAATGCGACACAAAAAGTACGGTCTTAGAGCAATGATTGTTGGAATGTTTATCAAAAAAGAAAAGCCAATAGTTATTGCAATTCAGATATAGACTATTTTGCGAGACATTTGTCTTGCTAATTTTATAATGACATCGTCTAATGCCAAAATGTTTGCCTCCAAATAATTAGACAAATGATATGTTGCGCCGTATTTTTCCCCCAATTTTGTGACTAGGTTGTTTTTGGCTAGTGCGTTTAGGTGGTGTGCAATTGCTTTGTAGTCCAAGTTCATCTCTTGCGCAAGTTGGTTTGCGTTCATTGGCTGGTCTGAGAGTATCTTGATTAGCTGTAGTCTGGTAAATCCACCGCGCGTTGCAGTAAAGACATAGAGAAGTAGTCTTTTTGCGTCACGATCTGGAATTCTTGCAGATCCAGATTTTTTTGCCACCATTTCTTTGATCTGATCTAATTGTTCTAGGCTCATTGCTTTGATCGGCACACTTTATGCTTAAAACACTATTTCCAAATCTCCTCCAATTCGCACCCAAGTTCGAGGCTCGGCACCCCAACTAACGCTTAAATTGACAACAAAAATAGTTTTGATCATTATGATGCCAGCACGCGGATACGACATGACACCTACGATGTATTCTCCGGATGGAAGAATATACCAAGTAGAGTATGCCATTGAAACAGTAAAGCGCGGAACTCTGGCAGTGGGCGTAAAAAGCAAGGACGGAGTAGTAATGGCAGTAGAAGAAATCCCAAGAAAGCTCCAAGTATCTGGAATTACGCAAAAAATCTTTCAAGTAGATGATCACATAGGAATTGCAGCAGCTGGCTATATCCCAGATGCACGAGTCCAAGTAGATGATGCAAGAACATTTTCGCAAAGCCACAAGCTAATCTATGATGAGGAAGTCGAAGTAGAGACAGTAGCAAGACACCTAGCTGATAGATGCCACCAATATACACAATATTCCGGCGTTAGGCCATTTGGCGTAGCACTAATCATATCTGGTGTAGACCAGAGCGGAAACAGAATCTATGTTACCGACCCTTCAGGAACATTTGTCTCGTATGCAGCAGTCGCAATTGGCGCTGGAGCAGACGATGTTAATGCGTTTTTGGAGAAAAACTACAAGGATGAAATGTCACTAGAGGATGCATCAGCCCTGGCAATTGCCGCAATTGAATTGCGTGCAGAGGCAAAGGATGAGAAGAGCATCAAAATGTCCCGAATCACCAAGGAAAACCGCACCCTGCAAAAGGTAAGCGATGCCGAAGTCGAAAAGTACTCTGGCATTGCCAAAACAAAATACCCCAAACCAAACTAATAGTTACTACAAATTATGTCATTTTGATACCAAACCAATGGGCCTTGGAAGCTATTGGGGCGAAGTAATCGAAGTACTCCGACAGATAATTCCCATCTATGATAAGGTAAACTCGTACATCTCACTTGGCAAAGACAAAGAACATCGAGTCCGCGGAATCACAAACAGAGTCATACCTGGCAACCACATCTTAGATGCAGGCTCTGGTTTTGGCAACATGTCCAAGACTGCAGAAAAAATTTGTGACGGAAAAATATCCATTACACTTTATGATCCTCTGGTTCCGATGCTAAAGAATACTGGCACATTTTTTGCAAAAACACCAGACATGTCGTGTGGTGTCTTTGAGCACATTCCATTCAAAGAAGAACAATTCGATGCGGTGTTGTGCGGATATTCATTGCGCGATGCAATTAATCTAAGAATTGCAATTTCAGAGATTCACCGAGTTTTAAAAAATGGCGGACGTTTTGTGATTGTGGATTTGGGAAAGCCAGATGATACAATAGCAAGAGTAGGCGTTTCGTTTTATCTCAGAGCAATATTGCCAATAATTGCATTTGCGGTTGGCGGAAAGCTGGGACTAAAATTTGGCACTTTATACGGCACATACAAGCGCTGGCCGCAAAACAAAAAATTGCAAGGCCTATTGTTGGAAAAATTCTCTCGCGTGGAATTTGACACGGACCTTATGGGCGGCGCAATAATGGTTGCAGCATACAAATGAATAGAATTATTCTGCTTCTGAATGTAACCGGTCTTTTGATTGGAGTATCATATGGAATTCACAATCCAATTGTGCCAATTTTTGCCAAAAACGAAATTGGCGCATCATATGCGGAATTGGGTCTAATCGGCCTTGCAAACTTTGTTCCATATATGCTCATTCCAGTTTTTGTCGGAATGCTGTTGCATCGATTCAACAGCGGAGTCTTGCTTTGCATAGGAGTTGGAATAAACACCGCCTCTGTGTTTTTGCTTTCTTTGGCAAAGACAGTTCCAGAGGTAATGATACTGCGTGCAGTAACTGGCGTTGCGCATGCGTTTTTTTGGCCACCTGCAGAGGCAATCATCTCTAGTGTGAGTGATCATACATCACGCGTCAAAAACATTGCAAGGTTTACGGGATTTTTTGTTGCAGGCTTTATGATTGGGCCACTAATTGGGACGTTTCTTTTGGAAGGTCTAGACGTATCATATAGGGCATTATTTGAGATTGCGACATTTGTGATGGCATCATCAATAATCTTTGCCATCCAGCTGACAAAAAGATCCATCCACAAAGAAAACGGTGTATTTTCATTTTCTGCAATAAAACAGGTGGCAAAATTCCCAGTAATCATTATGATTTTGATCTATTGCGCATCCTCATTTGGGATGATTCTGACCATTTATCCTGCGTTTCTCAACGACAGGACCATGTCGGCAACAGAAATAGAGATTCTGTATTTTGTCTTTGGCGCATCCAGAGTAATAACACTTGCCCTAACTGACAGACTGGCGCGTCATACCAGCATGACACTAGTTGCATCAACTATTACCATAGCTGCAGGCCTAGTCATTTCGTTTGCATCCCATACAATTTGGGAGTTCTCAGTTGCCATGTTGCTAATGGGATTTGGATTTTCCATAATATTCCCACTCACACTGGAAATAATATTGCGCAAAACAGCAAAGGAAAGCCAAGGAATTACAATTGGCGCATACGAGACAACATTTGGAATAGGCTGGTCTATTGGGCCAATTGCTGCTGGGTTGATTTCAGAGTTTTCTGGAAACGCCATGCCATATTTGGTGTTTTGTGTAATTGGAATTGGCATTACGGCAATCTCTACAATACGAAGAAAATCACTGCAAGCAGCCTAGAACTTCAAGTATTTTCTGACTTTGAGTATTATGATTGCAGGCGCTACAAAGTAAATTCCTGCATTGAGTATAATAATTCCAATTCCATATCCTAACATTTCTTGCTCTGAATTAATGTCGACGAATTGCAGAATTGATAGCGTTGATAGCATTGGTGTTATGGTTGCTTTGATTATTTCTTTGAAAATTGGGCTTTGCCTTTCTAGATCAGCTATTGCGGGACTAAATGAATAATAAAATTCGTTGAATCCTGCCATGAATGTAGTGCCGGAATTTGTTCCAAGCAAGGCACCATCTCTGATTTCGCGCAACATTTGCACTTGTGGGGCAAGCTCAGTTCCATATGCGGCAGTTGCAATTGCACACTGGCCCATGCCTTCCTTTTTGTCCAAAACACAGACTCCGTTTTCATCATGAGTTCCAGGACCGCAAGAGCCTGCAGGTGCTGGCTCTTCCACTCCCACTATTTCGTATATGGTGTTATCTGGGAAATTTCTATCAAACCAGGCCTTGTACTCGGATTCAGTATTGTATCTATCAATGTATGATTGTGGGTCTTTGGCGGGATCTGGAAATCCAGGAATGTGAGTTTTGTGCGGGCCTGTGACTCCTAGAATTTCATAAATAGAATCATCTGGAAAATTTCTGTCAAACCAGGCCTTGTAATCTGGCTCGTTGTTGTATCTGTCAATGTAATACTGGGGATCCTTGGTGGGATCTGGAAATCCAGGAATATGTGTAGTCTTTGGGCCGGTCGCCTCTTCTTTTTCTGGAACTGGCTCCAACTCTGGTTCGGGTTCTGCTTCTGGCTCTGGTTCTACTGCAGGTGCTACAATACATGTGTCACTTGCTTGATCAAATACAGTTCCTGTTCCACATTTTGGAGTGGATGGTGTTGGTGTAGGGGTTGTAGGTGTTGGAGTTGGGGGCGTATATGTTGGAGTAGGTGTGGTTGGAGTTGTCGGTGTAGGGGTTGGAGTTGTCGGTGTAGGGGTTGGAGTAGTTGGCTTTGGTTGTGATTGCTGTGCCATAATGTCTGCAGCCGATGGAGATACCGGTGAGCCATCCATTGAGTAATCAAATAATGTAAATTTCCAAATTTTTTGCGGTTGTGGTTCACTGCTGTAAAACGCAGTCACATTGTAGATACCTTTTATTGTAAACTTTGCAGATGTTTTATCAACTGATGTATCTACAGTAGTGCTGAACAATCCATCAGCATCAGAACGCGTCTCTTTGAATATTACACCCTTACCAGTAGAATCCACGATTCTTATTCCAACATTATTATTCGCATGAGAGGCAGCTGTTTTACCGGTGATTACGATTTGATCTCCTTTTTTATATGATGTTTTTTCTGGAGTTAACTCAATGATTACAGCATATGCAGGCATAATTGCTATCATGCCCACAAGCGCTATGAGAATAGCTAGTATTACCTTCAATTCATTTTCTCAGAGGGCGTTTGGATCTTTAATTAGATTGTGTACAATTGTATAGTGACTGCTAGACAGATCTAGACTTTCGCTAGGCTTATTTTTGCAGATGACTCAAACCAAGGCATGCTGGAATATTCGCTAAACATTGCCGGAAGCGAATGGATTATCATAATTTTGGTAGGACTCTTTGCTCTATTGGGAACAAACAAGCTTCCCGATGTTACCAAAAAACTGGGTCGCGCAATGGGTGAATACAACAAGACCAAAACAGAGCTCCAAAACCAGCTAGCAGGAATCACAAACGCCACACCAAACATTACAGCACCTGTCCAAAACGAGCGCCAAAAAATGGAGTTTATTGCAAAAACGCTAGGAATTGATTTTACAGGAAAAACAGATGAAGAGCTGCAAAAAATGATTTCAGCTAAAATGTCTGGCCCAAACCCAAAGGATAACTGACTTGGCCAGGCTAGCACTCAATCAAGTATACAACATGAATTGTATTGAAGGAATGCATCTTTTGCCGCAAGACAAAATAGATCTAATAGTAACAGATCCGCCCTTTGCAATTGATTTCAAGGCAACAAAGCAAAACTACAACAGGACTGCATCACGCGTCATGCAGGGCTATAATGAAATCAAGCAAAAAGACTATTATGATTTTACCGTAAAATGGATGGAGCAAACACATCGAATCCTAAAGGAGTCCGGAAGCATGTACGTTTTTTCTGGATGGAACAACCTCAAAGATATTCTAAGTGCGCTAGATGATGTCGGATTTATCACCATTAATCATATCATTTGGAAGTATCAGTTTGGTGTAGTAACCAAGACAAAATTTGTCACATCTCACTATCATTGTGTGTATGTATGCAAAAATGAAAAAAAGCGCAAATTCTATCCATTTGTGAGATTTGGTAAAAACGAAAAAACACAAAACGGTCGCTCATTACACTACATGGACAAAGAAGATGTCTGGGACATCAAGCGTGAATACTGGACTGGAGACCAGAAAACACCAACCAAGCTTCCAGCAGAGCTGATAAAAAAAATCCTAGAATATTCCAGTAAGGAAGGAGACGTGGTGTTTGATCCGTTTTTGGGATCTGGCCAAGTGGCAATGATTGCAAAACAGATGAAAAGGAACTATCTTGGATTTGAAATTGTCAAAAAATACCATGACTTTGCAAAAAAGCGCCTAGAGAAAAATTTGTATCGAGTCAAGGCATAAAAAGTGCGGAATTTGGGTTTTATCCCAATTCCAATTTGTCTATCTGTATTCCATTTTGCCCTTGATGCGTTTTACTTCGCCCATCTCTTCTCGAAGATGTGATGCGAGCAGGCGTTCAGATTCTTTTTTGTGCTTCCAATAAGCATTAAGAACTTGTTGTCTGCTTTTTGCGCGCTTTAGGGCAGCTTGGTATTTTCTGTGGATTGATGCTACGCCTCTAGCATAGCTTCCAGCGCTACTTCCCATGACATCGTGAAAGTACGCCAAATAGATAACTTGGTCAAGTGTATGTTGTTGCTATCGTTGATAAGCTTAGGTTGACCATTTTGATATGATAGGCATGCGATCAGCACTCTGACAGGGTTACTATACTATAACCAAGCCATAAATCCATACTGCACCTAATGGGGTGTGAGTTGAAGTATTCCTGTCCCAAGTGCGAGTTTGGCATTTCCATTCAAAAAACGTTTAACAAAAAATTCATGATTGCCTGCTCCAAGTGCGGCCTCCAAGACATTGTGGATTATGCAAAAAACATTGACGAAGTATACTTGGAGTTTTTGGCAAGATATGACCAAGGACAAACACCTGACAAAAAAGAGATGAACGAACAGCTAAAAGAGGAGGGAATTGTACGAGACAAAAAAGAAATCCAAGAAATGATCGGAAACAATACACCAGATCCAGTAACTAAAGAGATCCTATTCTCAAACAAGGATTACATCTCTTATTACAAGACAATCAAAGAACCAGAGCCAGAGTTCGGTTCCAACATTGAAGAATTAGGACTAGCAGAAGGCATCATACAATATTTGCATGAGAAAGGCATTACAAAATTTTACAAATTCCAAGAAGATTCCATACTAGAGATAATCTCTGGTGCAAATCTAGTCATAACTGCACCTACCGCATCTGGCAAAACAGAGGCCTTTGCAATACCAATCATACAAAAAATATCAAGGGATGTAAAATCAGGCTCGATTTCCGCGGTTTTTGTCTATCCCACAAAGGCACTCTCGCGAGACCAGATACCAAAGATACAGGAAATTGCAAGAAGAGTAGGCCTAACAGCTGTAGTCTTTGATGGAGATACAAAGCAAAAAGAACGCCTAGAGATTCTTGACAATCCTCCAAACATCATTGTGACAAACTTTGATGTCATACATTATCATCTAATGTATAGGACAAAGTTTGCATCGTTATTATCCACGGCCCGGTTTCTCATAGTAGACGAGGCGCACGTGTACTCTGGAATATTTGGCTCCAATGTCCACTATATCATAAAAAGACTAAAGCGAGTCTGCAAGAAAATCCAGTTTATCGCATCGTCTGCCACACTAGACAATGCACGGGAATTTTGTGAGCAATTATTTGGAGAAAAAATGCAACTAGTATCTGGCTCTGGCAAAAAAGGCGAAACAGACTTTGCAATAATATTTCCATCACTGAGAACACAAAGAGCGCTAACAGTAGATTTGTTAGAAAAACTGGTAACAAAAAAGCACAAAACCATGGTCTTTTCCAATTCGCACCTAAATTCCGAGCTTGTGGCAATGCAGGCAAAAAAGAAAAAAATCGACATTCGAGTCCATCGTGCAGGTCTGATGGCAAACTATCGCAATTTCGTTGAAAAATCATTCAAGGATGACAAAATCATGTCAATATCCTGCACACCAACACTTGAGCTTGGAATAGATGTTGGAAATGTGGATGGCGTCATATCATCTACCATTCCAGTAAATAGACTGATGCAAAGAATTGGTCGGGCAGCAAGAAAGGGCCAGCGAGGCTTTGCGTTTTTGGCGCTGGGCAACGACCCAATATCGCAATACTACAAGAACCACCCTCAAAATTATTTTGAGGATGTAGAAAAAACCTACATTGATCCAAAAAACCCCTTTGTTGAGGAATTTCATGTGCTTGCAATGGCATGTGACAAGCCAATTGTTAGGCACGAATTAACAGAGCATTCTGATACCATACAAAAACACATTGACTCTGGCAGGCTGATTTTGCAGGAAAACCGCTATGTGCCAAACTATGACGCCATCAAAGATACACTAAATGAGTATTCCATTAGGGGAATTGGCAAGTCCATTGATATTTTCTATAATGACAAAAAGCTTGGCGATAGGGTTTTGCCAATGGCACTAGAAGAACTGCATGAATCTGCAGTCTATTTTCTGGCAGGAACCAGATACAAAGTCAAAGAATTTGACTATCCGCAAAAACAATACGCAAAACTCGTTGCAATTCCAAGAGACTATCCATACTATACCAAGGCTCTAACAGAGGAATGGCCAACCATAGAGACCATATACGAAAAAAGACAAGCATTTGGAGTACAGGTGTTCTTTTGCAAGCTGCACATACAAAAACAGGTCTACGGTTATGTCAATATTGAAATGGGTCAAGAGGTAAACCAGGGACAAAAAGTCCTACTGGAAAAGCCACTTGAATATGATTTTGTAACAAAGGGAATCGTCATTCATGCACCAAAGCCCACAGTACAGATGGAGTCAGCTGAAAACCCAGAATATGTTGAAGCTAGTGGATATCATGCAACAGAGCACATCATAATAGAGGGAAGCAACATGGTAACGGGCGGAGTATCTCAGGATTTAGGCGGAATATCGCTTGGCACATCTGGTCTGATCTTCATTTATGATGGTGCAATTGGCGGAAACGGTGCAAGCCGGGCACTATACGACAGATTGGAAAAGGCATTTGAGCGAAGCCTCTCCATTGTAAAAGAATGTCCGTGCAATAATGAGGCTGGTTGCCCTCGATGCACATTCTCATACAGATGCGGAAACAATAACGAGTTTTTGCACAAAAAGGCATCGCAAGAGATTTTGCAGAAAATCAACGATGGTGAAGTCACCGAAATAATAGAGCCCACGGAAGGCGACAAACCACTTGTTTGATCATAATAAGATTTAGAAAACAAAAATCACATTTTTTCTAGTTTCTTAAAGAATCTCGGATTGTCCTCTTTTGCTTTATCCATGCCCTTCGAGAGAGTCAGGTATTGTTCTTGGATTCTGACTTTGCTGTCATGTGTAAATATTGTATTACAGTTGTAAAAAGATTTGTTGCGACAAAATGATGTATTTTTGAGCCTATTTTGTGAGTTTTTTGGAATCAATCTTTTTCTTTGCTTCCAGCGCAATCTGCTTTTTAGAGTCTTCCTTTTTTGACTTGTAGTCGTTGTGGTATTTTTCTAGTGCTTTTTTTCTCATTTCTTCTGCAAACGATTTTGCCATGTCACTGGTTTTTTTTTCTTCATTGATGTAAACAGGATTTATTTTTCCAGTCTGTGCATATGCAAAATTGCTAGACACACCTGCAATTAGTAAAACTGACAATACAATAGAAAAAGCGACGAGTGTTTTTGACATTTGAGACTAACCGCAAGATCAGACTAAAAAGGATAACGCAGAATGTGTCCGGTTTTCTTAATTATCTTGGATGATATAATTACACCAGAGAACACCACTGCAAGCACTAGTACCCACCCCAGTGGAAATTCCGGAGTCACCGCTATTGGAAACTCGATCGATTCGCCGCTTGCATCAATGTTTTGTATTACAAGTGTTACTGGCCCCTTGTTTTCTTCAAAGAATGTAAAATCCTCATAGCTTCCTCCTGCCTTTGCGGTTCCAGATTTTTGATAAATTGTTTTGTCGTTTTGAATCAGGGCAAAGTCATATTCCGCGTTTGGAACGGGCTGCAAATTCCTATCATATATGGTAAAGATAAATTCCGCTTCTCCTGGCTGGAGGTTTTCTGGGATCCAAGTCAGATCAACAAAATAACTTCCCTGTGTCCCGTCGGATGTGGCACTAGGAATTCTAATTGGAAATGTCTTTTCTTTTTGTGGTCGCACCACAATTACATAATCCACGGATGAGAGTTTTTCTCCATTAATTGCCTCAATCGAGATTATTGCAGGACCTAGGTTCTGCTCTGAGAAGGCATAGTCGTAGAAATTGGCCTTTTCCTGTGCCCCAATTAGGCCTGTAACAGATTTTCGGTACAGCTCCTCTCCTCGCTGTTTTACTACAAAGTCAAACTTGGCATCCTCCTGGATTTTGGGCGCAAAATATCTGGTAATGTCTACAAAGAATCGTGTCTGTTGGCCAGCCACAACAGGTGTTGGCTCCCAGGACAGGCCTGTCTGAAATACGGCATTATTGGTATATGCCAAGAGCGGGAACTTGTCCTGCGCGCTTGGCGAAACCGTGAATTCTATTTCGGATTTATCCTGTATCGAGTCAACAATTTCGTAAAGCTCTTTTTGGTTTAGAACAATGTGCACAATTCTGCTGTCAGTGGTAAAATCGTCTACAGTTATGGCAGACGCCGGAATTGGAACTCCATTTACCATCCCGTCGTAATTAGTGACTAACAATTCTGAAAATGTTTTTGGGATGTGGATTTCTTGGTGTATCACATTTGTCTGCGCAATGTTTTTTTGGCTCCAATCATACGGCATGACAAACGATATTGTCCTTGATTCTTCATCAAACCCAAAATGATTCACAGTGTCATAATATGACATTACACCAATGTCATAGTTTTCGCCCTCATATGATATCGGATGATTTGTCTTTTCTGCAAGGGAAATTGCAGCATCAAACTTTACCGGATTTGCCAGCTTGTTGGAATCTGCATTAATTGTTAGAATCTCAATGTGGAATTTGTACAATCCTCCGGAGAGAAATATAGGTCCTTCCACTTTGAGTGGAAACAGATCAGTGTTTTTCATCCACCCAAGCTCGCCAAAGTTACTTCCCTGGATGGTTGCCTTGTCAGTGTTTTTTGGAACAATCTTGATGGATAGATTGCTGGAATCGTCATGGAAACGCTCACTTAGCAGTTGTTGTCCATCCCTGCTAATCTCCACCAAGTATGTAATGTGTGGAATTACTGCCTGAGTGTTTGTCTCAGATGTCTTGATTAGAACCTCATATTCGCTAGTGTTTTTCTCAAATGTTGGAGGATTTACAAAGAGCGACAGGGTTACGTTTTTGCCATCAATTTGGACTGGTGGGAGTGTCTCTCCGCCAACTCCGTGCCCAAAAGACGGCTGAACATACACTGCAATAACTAAGATCATTCCAAGTAGTAAGAGTTTCACGGCCTATCCTAGACGAATCCGGCTAATAAACGAAGAATCTGATTAGTAGATTTGGCAAATCTACCAATTTTCTTAATATTCTGTTGTTACTGGTATTGTCATACCTCGGTGGGAAATCACACTTGTCGAATCAGGTCCCTTGGTATTCATTTTGGTTTCTCACCGTTTTTTTTAAAATCTAAATCTTCTAGCCAATATTGGTATGATTGCAAGACTCAGTATTAGTGGTGCCAAGAATCCAAACTCTGGTACAACTGCGGTTCCAACTATGGTAAGCGATGATGCACCTTCTGGCAAATCCATCTGTAATGTATAATGATCAGTAGTTGATGATATGATTTGGTATTCGATTTGTTCTTGTGAGGATGCAGTGACTAGAACTATGAAATTATCGCCAGTTGCATCAATTAGGCTTCTTGGTATTTGGAGTAGGGCATCTCCTCCAGAGACTTCGGATAAGAGAAACGTTACTGATTTTGATGCTTCATCTACTGATATACCAGAGATTGCTCCTGCCATCTCGTATTTGATTGGAAATTGCACATCATTGTATGACACGGTTTTTATTCCACCATCAAACTTTGTAGAATATTCTGCAGTATCTGTTTGAGAATCATTATCAAGATGATCTGAGGATTCAGAGGCCTCTGCATACCATGGAACAATCTTGCCTTTGATACCACTAATGTTTACTGTTTGAGCTAATGTGTATTTGGCATCATCTACTGAGACTCGGAAATATGTCTCATTGGGGTCTAGTGGGAATTCAAAGACATACTTGTTCAAATCACCATGGCTTTGCTGGTTGAATAGTGCAAATGGGTTGATTTTGATTGGTTTTGCGGTGTAAAAACCTGATTTTCGTGCGTGAACTTGGACCTCAATATCGTCTAGGCTGCCAGCAGTTCCAATGATGATTTGTGCAGTTCCAGTCTCTAGAGAATACTGGATTTCATAAATTACGAGCTGTTTTGTGATTTCCAGTATTGCGTGCTCTTGTGGATGCTCTTGTGATTCATGTTCTACTAGTGATGTAAGTGAATGGCTAGAATGTTCACTGTGCGACTCTGAGCTGTGTGATCCGGAATGAGAGGAACGTGAGCTATCACCATGAGTGTGAACCGAAGTGTTTCCAGTACCAACCAAATATGACGAAAAATGATCAACTGTTTTTGAATATGTGCAGGTGTGGCTGCCTGTTGAAGATGGGGATAAACTAGAGCCAACTGTACTCCAACTGCTTCCCTGTTGAAGATACAAAGTCACACCTGTTGGGCAATCAGAGCCTACTTTTTCTAGTGTGAATCTAATGGTTGGCTTTTCTGTATATACTGCAGAATTGGAAAAATCAATATCGCCACTTGCTTGAAAATCCAGATATATTTTAGCAAATCCTGATGGTATAGATGGCGAGTCGGAAGGAATAGCATCATTCACTTTAACACTAATTCCGACGTTGTTTCCCTGTGTGTTCATTGGCAGCTCAATTGATTCTAGCATTGGATGGTCTCCTCCCTGAGAAACCTTGTCTGCTCTCATCACAATGTTAGAGCCTGGAACTATTGTATCCATTACAGGGGTGAGAATAAAGTTTCCACCGTTGCTTGCAACCGGTGCCACATACACTGGCGGAATGAACACAGTACTAGCTCCAGACGAAGTATCAGTTGGCGGCGAATATGTAGGAATACCAAGTGTATTAATCAATGTAGAAGGAGTAGCCGAAGTGGAAAATGTCTGCGTGAAAACAACATGATTAGGTGGAGTTGTGGTCAATTTTTGAGAACTTGTAACAATCTTGGCTGGAGGAAGATCATCTTTGCTAGATATTACAACTCCGTTTATTTTTGCACCGCCTGTGTTTTTGAGTTTATCATATAGGGTGTCGCTGATTAGAGGAGGCTCGACGGTAGTTGATGTGGTGGTAGTAAAGTTGACAAAAGTCTGAGTCACATAGCTGAATCCAGTTGTGCCTAGAATTTCGTCTGATGCTTCGGGATGTGCCGCCAGGCCAAATCCAGGAGTTCCCTTGATCTGCATTACGCTGTATGTTCCATTGTTTACGTTTTTAATTTCTATAATTCCCGAAGTCGGATCTGAATCGAACTGTCCATTATCAGTTACCACAAAGTTAAACCAAGTGGTCAGATCTAAATAATCAGTAGAGTTTGTGGTGTGGGCAAACGGGTTTGGAGTCACACTAAAGGTAGCGTTGCCTCCAAGAGTTGGATGATCTGCAGTTTGAAAATTAAAAATGGTAAGAATTTGTGTGCTGGTATTATTTACACATCCAGAACAATTTTTAATTGTGGTTTCGGCATCAATATTTTGAAATCCATGTAACGATAAAAAAACGCCAAGCATGAATATTACTCCCCAGATGTATGAAGTAGTTTTCTCTTTACAGTAAGTATGTAAAATCCTATTCTTCAAACATTCTCAAAAATAATTTTGTATTGATAAGGTTTCTAGTAGAAATGTAAAACGACAAAAAATCTAAGTCAGCTAACGCTAACTAAAATTAAAAAAATAAAAAAATCTAATGGTTGTGTGTATCTGTTTGTACACTTCCACTTGGATTATCCAAGTCTGTTGGTGGGAATGTTGGTGTTGTCAAATACGGTGAACCTGGAGCATAGCTGCTTGCAAATCCTCCTGGACCATAGTGATTTGGTGGATTGATATCACCTAATACTTGCAACAAAGTGAAAGACATTGCATTAGCTGTTCTAAATACAACATTCTTCTTTCCTTGGTTTAGAAGTCCAATATCAGTAATTCTTGGCGCTCCCGGATTTCCTACCTCAGTTAGATCTACTGCGGGAACGTGTGAATGATAGACACATGTGTCTCCTTTTTTAGACGCGTGTGCAATGAAATTCAATTGAGCAGGAGACATCCAAGTTCTATCTGCGAATTCATCAACATGTCCAACTATAGGAGTGACTAATGGCTTGCCATTTGAGTCACATGGAATTCGGACTAGTAGATGGCCTGAGACATAGTTTGGACTATAGTCAGCTAGTGGAAAGTAATCACCAGGCCTCATGACTTGGCCTGCCAAGGGAACAGTTACAACTGAAGGTAGTGTTCCAGCAGATACACCTTGTTCAAACCCATGACTTCCTATTGCCCAATTATACGAAAACCCTGCTGAAGCTACTGCACCAGCAATTATGACAAGATATAGTATCTTGTTGTTGATTTTTTTCATTCGAAGAAATCGCTTTGTTTTTTGCTTATAATATTTCTAGTAGAAAGACAAAACAATTTTCCTTATTCTACCAATGTTGTTTAATAGATGAAATTTTTCCAGTCATCAATAATGACTTACGACGACAATACAAAACTATTATTGGTGATGGTATCTGTTGGCGTAGTTTTTCTCATTACGACTTCCGGTAGTGCATATGCGCACTTTAACTTTGACATAAAGCCAGGTGCCAATGCCAATCACACCATACGAATAAACCTTGGAGAAACTGACGAGCCAGCATTTCCTGATGATGAGCACAATCTTCAATTCACAGTGACTCACAGATTGACAAATCTTAATGTTGGTAATGCACATTTGAGTCAGACCAAGCCCACCACGCAAAAGATGTTTGTTGATACATATTTCTATCCAGCCAACGTACTAGTAACAAGTGGTGGAGCACTCTCACCTAATGGCGGAGTACCTCCAATGACAGGCGCTGGGTGTACATCATCGGGTGCAGATCCAAAAAATTGTTTGCCAGGATCTGGATATACAGATAGTAGACTCAGACAAAATCTTAGTCCCATACCTGTAGGCGATGGAGGAATAACAGGACAGTACAAACAAGCGACAAGACAGTTCTATACCGAGCAAGGCAAAACCCTTTACCACATATATGGTGAGCTTAACTATTTCAATGACACGGGTATTGGCCCAATTCCAATAAACATTTGGACAGACGGCACCAACATCAAAAAGGGTTCATGGTGCGAAGGCCTAGCTGCAAACATTGCAAATTGTAAAGCAGGAACATCTCACAACATCACAATGACTCCACCGAGTGGAGGTTTTGGTCTGAGTAATATGACAAGTATTTACTGGCCTGGCTCAGCTGCAGGAGTTACTGAGAATACGCATCCAACCAACATCAGAAAAGCAGTTGGTTCCATACGAGATAACACCTTTGACATCTGGAACACCTTAGAAGAAGTAACAGATGCGCTCAGAACAGTAACTGGCTTTGGTACAGTCCAAGACCACGTGCCAAGAAATAGTACCAATAGTGGAGCGCCAAGCTCATACACATACCCATAAGGGCAAATTCACTTTTTCTTTATTTTTTGATAGTTCTACCAGTCTCTTTAAATTTCAAAATTTGGCAATATTACTAGTTGTCACTAACGGGATTCATTGAGCACAAGAGCAACATGTTTGCAGTAAGCATACTTGCAGTAATAGGAATACTATTTTTGCCAATAATAATACCAAACATTTTCCACGGATTGCACATTGCGCATATTTCTCTGCACATCATAGGCATATCTCTTGCAACATTTCTTACAATATCAACGGCATATGCATATGCCAAAATCAGAACACGCAAGCTGGCAATAACGACAATCGCATTTTCATTATTTGTAGTATCTGAGATAATCAAAATTGTAGATGTGACATGGCCTTACACATTCTATTTGGGTACTATAACCATGGAGCAAATTAGTCACATGCTTATTATAGGAATGTTGGGCATATTCTCAATAGGAGTATTCAGGAGAGATTGAATATGGAGACTAGAGTAGAAACAATTCTAGAACTTGTAAACAAAAACCCGGGAATCAGCTTTTCTGAGATAATGAGAGAGACTGGATTCAAAAATGGCGTTCTAAGCCACCATTTATCCAAAATCGAAGAGTCTGGAAAAATTCTGATTCAGCGCAGTCCTCGAGTTGCACGAGTATATCCTTGTGGAATAGAAGAACAAGAAGCTCAAATTATCAAAAATCTTCGAAACCCAACCATGAAAAAGATCATCGTTTCACTATTGGACAAGGAATTAACATTCAAAGAGATTACAAAAAAGGCAGGAAAATCACAGGGAACCATATCTGTATACCTAAAAGAGCTAACTGAACAAGGCATCATCGATAGAAAACTGCATGAAAGCGAGCTTGTCTTTGAGCTTGTCAATCCTGTTTATGTCAGAGAAATAATTGCAAAGCACCAGACATCACTCTTTGAGAGAACTGCAGATAATATTTCGGACATTTTCAGCTCCATCTAGGATTTTGATTATTCTACCAGAATCAGAAGGGCATCCAACCGTTCACATCTATGCCAAAATAAAGAAATCAGAGATTGAAGGCTCATTCCACCCAGAAAAAGTCGAAGCCCAATAATTTTTTTATTAATTAATTAAGAACATGATGTAAAATAACATCATGGACAAAGTTGCCCTCGTCACAGGATGTTCCAGTGGAATTGGCTTTGAGACTGCTTTGGCTCTGGCAAGAGAAGGCTATCATACATACGCATCCATGAGAGACATAAAAAAAGGCTCTAAAATCCAAGAAATTGCAAAAAAGGAAAAACTGCCAATCA
>Ga0233425_10000475_pt1 | contig 104576 bp, 111 predicted proteins | sample Watercolumn_Towu_2_FD_181712 | JGI IMG/M metagenome (GOLD analysis project Ga0233425, IMG submission 181712) | Freshwater microbial communities from Lake Towuti, South Sulawesi, Indonesia - Watercolumn_Towuti2014_140_MG | ecosystem: Environmental > Aquatic > Freshwater > Lake | place...
CCGCGATCTCGTCGAACGGGTTCATCGACATCTTCACGTTCGCCAGATCGACGCCCGTCCCGTCCGCCTTCACACGCGGCTTCACATTGTAATCCAACACCCGCTTCACGGGCACGACGATCTTCATCGCGGTTCCTTCCCGGCTGAACAGCCAAATATGCCACCGTCTTTGGCGGCGTTGCGAGCGCATCGCAAGACTTCCACCCCGACCAACGAGAAAGGGACCCGGACGTTTCCGCCCGAGTCCCTTTTATCATCGATCCGTCAGGGCCGAAGGTGCGGTTTATGCGACCTTCTGAACCTCGGCGACGATCTTCTTGGCGGCGTCGCCCAGATCGTTGGCGGGGACGATGGCGAGACCCGAATTGGCGAGGATTTCCTTGCCCTTCTCGACATTCGTGCCCTCGAGGCGGACGACCAGCGGAACCTGCAGGTTCACTTCCTTGGCCGCCGCGACGATGCCGTCGGCGATGATGTCGCAGCGCATGATGCCGCCGAAGATGTTGACCAGGATGCCCTTCACGGCGGGATCGCTCAGGATGATCTTGAACGCTGCGGTGACCTTCTCCTTGTTGGCGCCGCCGCCGACGTCGAGGAAGTTGGCCGGGAACATGCCGTTCAGCTTGATGATGTCCATCGTCGCCATGGCGAGGCCGGCGCCGTTGACCATGCAGCCGATGTCACCGTCGAGCTTGATATAGGCCAGGTCGTACTTCGACGCCTCCAGCTCCATCGCGTCTTCTTCGGTGGTGTCGCGCAGTTCCATCAGGTCCTTGTGACGGAACATGGCGTTGCCGTCGAAGCCGACCTTGGCGTCGAGGACCATCAGCTTGCCGTCCTCGGTGACGGCGAGCGGGTTGATCTCGATCTGCTCGGCATCGGTGCCCAGGAACGCAGCGTACAACTTCGACGCGACATTGGCGGCCTGCTTGGCGAGGTCGCCGGTCAGCTCCAGCGCGGCGGCGACGGCGCGGCCGTGATGCGGCATGAAACCGGTCGCGGTGTCGATGTCGATCGAATGGATTTTCTCGGGCGTGTCATGCGCCACGGTCTCGATGTCCATGCCGCCTTCGGTCGAGGCGACCATCGAGACGCGGCCGGTCGCGCGGTTGACGAGCAGCGCGAGGTAGAATTCCTTCGCGATGTCGACGCCGTCGGTCACGTACAGGCGGTTGACCTGCTTGCCCGCTTCGCCGGTCTGGATGGTGACCAGCGTGTTGCCGAGCATGTCGGTGGCGGCAGCGCGCACTTCCTCGGCGGTCTTGGCCAGACGGACACCGCCCTTGGCGTCGGGGCCGAGTTCCTTGAACTTGCCCTTGCCGCGGCCGCCCGCATGGATCTGCGCCTTGACGACGTAGAGCGGTCCGGGGAGCTTGGACGATGCCTCGACGGCCTCCTCGACGGTCATCGCGGCGAAGCCGGCGGGGACGGGCACGCCGAACTTGGCGAGCAATTCCTTGGCCTGATATTCGTGGATGTTCATGCGCTAGCCTTCCGCCTCTCGGGTGGTTCTAGGGAAATTGGTTCGCGCTAAAGCACAGGCTGGCAGACAAATCCAGCCCGAAACACCGTTAATGCAATTGCATCGCAAATGCTATTTGGCGGACGGCGGATGGTTTGATCCAGGCGGTGAACGGAATCGGGAGCAAATTCCTTGCGGATGCGCTATGCCGACTCGATGAACTGGGCTTTCGGCATTCTTCTGTTTCTCGGCACGGTAATCTTCATGGAGGGATTCGCCTATGCGGCGCATCGCTGGATCATGCATGGGCCGGGCTGGTTCCTGCACGAAAGCCATCATCGCCCCCGCACCGGCAATTGGGAACTGAACGATCTCTATGCCGCCATTTTCGCGGTGCCGTCCTTCGTGATGATCCTGGGCGGCGCGCAATTGGGCTGGTGGTCGGGCTTTACCTGGATCGGCGCGGGCGTCGCCGCCTATGGCGCGATCTATTTCGGCTTTCACGACGTGATCGTGCACAAGCGGCTGCCGACGCGGTATCTGCCCAAGTCGGATTATATGAAGCGCATCATCCAGGCGCATCGCCTGCACCATGTGGTCGAGACGAAGGAAGGGACGGTCAGCTTCGGATTCCTGGTCGCCCCCAAGCCCGAGGACCTGAAGGCCGAGTTGAAGCGCCGCGCGCGTGCCGGGGTGCGCCGCCCCGCTGGCGCGCCGGTCGAGCGTGAACGGGTGTTGGCGGAAAAGTAACCTTCTTGTGGTTAAGGGGAGCGTTATGGAAAAACCGGTCTTCACACCGCCATTCGAGCCGGTCCCCGGCCAGGAACTTCGTCGCTCGCTGCGTCATGCGGTGCGGATGCGCGCGCATCTGCGCGACAAGGGCCAGACCCGGTTCGAGATCGACGTGGTCGACCTGTCGCCCGAGGGCTTTCGCGCCGAAACCAGCTTCACGCTGTGGCCCGGCACGATCGTCTGGCTGACCCTGCCGGGCCTCGCCCCGCTGGAGGCGGTGATCGCCTGGCGCGACCGGTTCAAATATGGCTGCGCCTTCTCGAAGCCGCTTCATCCGGCGGTGTTCGAGCATATCGTCGGGTTGGGGAATCGCTGAGGATTTTAGGGTGAGCCACGAGCGTCTCGCCTAGGTTCAGCCCTCCCCCATCCCAGTTTCAGGTAAACGATGCCCCGCATCGTTTAGGTCATGCCGAGGGCATGACCGACCTGAAACTCGCCTGCGGGAGGATCGTGCTTGGTTCGACTGGCTTGCGCTTCTTCTAAAGCCCCCCCTCCCGGCACGGGGAGGGGTTGGGGTGGGGGCTGAGCCACAAGCGAGACGCCCGGGGTCAGCCCAACCCAATCAATCGAACAGGCTCGACACGCTCGTCTCGTCCGCAATGCGCTTGATCGCCTCGCCCAGCAGCGGCGCGATAGGCAGGTGGCGGATCTTGCCGGTGGTGTTGATCGACTCGTGGTTGCCGATCGAGTCGGTGATGACCAGCTCGCGCAGTTCCGAGCCATCGACGCGTGCCACCGCGCCACCCGACAGCACGCCGTGCGTGACATAGGCGACCACATCCTCGGCTCCCGCCTGGCGCAGCGCGGCGGCGGCGTTGCACAGCGTACCCGCCGAGTCGACGATATCGTCGATCAGGATGCAGAAGCGGCCTTCGACGTCACCGATGATGTTCATCACCTCCGACTCGCCCGCACGCTCGCGGCGCTTGTCGACGATCGCCAGCGGCGCGTTGTTGAGGCGCTTGGCGAGTTGGCGCGCACGGACCACGCCGCCCACGTCGGGCGACACGACCATCAGATTATCGTTCTTGAAGCGCGCCAGAATGTCCGCCGACATGACCGGCGCGGCATAGAGATTGTCGGTCGGGATATCGAAGAATCCCTGGATCTGGCCGGCATGGAGATCGACCGACAGCACGCGGTCGGCGCCCGCCACGGTGATGAGGTTGGCGACCAGCTTGGCCGAGATCGGCGTGCGCGGGCCGGGTTTCCGGTCCTGGCGGGCATAGCCGAAATAGGGGATGACCGCGGTGATGCGGCGCGCCGACGCACGCTTCAGCGCGTCGATCATGATGAGCAGTTCCATGAGGTTGTCGTTGACCGGATAGCCGGTCGACTGGATCACGAACACGTCCTCGCCGCGCACATTTTCCTGGATCTCGACAAAGATCTCCTCATCGGCGAAGCGGCGCACCAGCGCCTCGGTCAGCGGCACCTCGAGATAGGAGGAGATCGCCTTCGCCAGCGGCAGGTTCGAATTGCCGGTCATCAATTTCATGCTGTACCCCGTCCCCGCAGACAGTCCGTCGTCGCGGCCCCTTTAATCGCGCTGTCACAATAGCGCAAAGGTGATTCCCCGATTATGGGCGGGGACCATGACCACGACCCGTTTCGCTCCCTCGCCCACCGGGCGGCTGCATGTCGGCAATATCCGCACCGCGCTGCACAACTGGATATATGCGCGAAAGGCCGGCGGGCGCTTCCTGCTGCGTATCGACGACACCGATGCCGAGCGGAGCGAGGAACGCTATGTCGAGGCGATCCGGGCCGATCTGGACTGGCTGGGGCTGAATCCCGATGCCGAGATGCGCCAGTCCGAGCGGTTTGAACTCTATCAAAATCGCTTCAATCTGCTGCGTCTGAGCGACCGCATCTATCCTGCCTATGAAAGTGCGCAGGAACTCGACCTGAAGCGTAAAATCCAGCTCGGGCGCGGGTTGCCGCCGGTTTATGATCGCGCCGCGCTGTCGCTGACCGACGCGGATCGCGCTCGGTTCAAGGCTGAGGGCATCCAGCCGCACTGGCGGTTCAAGCTCGACCATGATGCGCCGATCGAATGGGACGATGCGGTGCGCGGTCCTCAGCGTTTCGACCCCGCGACGATGAGCGATCCCGTGATCCGCCGGGCCGACGGGACGTGGCTCTATATGCTGCCCTCGGTCATCGACGATATCGACATGGGCGTGACCCAGGTGGTGCGCGGCGAGGATCACGTCTCCAACACCGCGCTCCAGATTCAGATGTTCCAGGCGCTGGGGGCCGAAGTGCCGCGCTTCGCCCATGCCGCCTTGCTGACCGGCAATGAGGGCAAGCTGTCCAAGCGACTCGGCTCGTTGGGCGTCGATCACTTTCGCGAGATCGGGATCGAGCCGCAGGCGGTACGCGCCTTGCTGGCGCGGATCGGGACGAGCGATCCGGTCGAGCCGGTGGCCGACATGGCCCCGCTGATCGCCGGGTTCGACTTTTCGCGCTTCGGCCGCGCGCCCGCACGGTTCGACGAGGCGGAGCTGGCGCAGCTCAATGCGCGCATCCTTCACCAGACGCCCTATATCATGGTCGCCGACCGGCTGCCGACCGGCATGGGCGAAGCGGAGTGGGAGGCGGTGCGGCCCAACCTGTCGACCGTCGCCGAGGCAGCCGATTGGTGGCAGGTGATCGAAGGACCGGTCGATGCCCCCGAGCCCGTCGAGGACGACCGCGCCTATCTGGCCCAGGCCGCGCAGGTGGCGGAGACGATCGATTGGGCCATCGATCCCTGGCACGCGCTGACCGCCGCGCTCAAGAACGCGACCGGCCGCAAGGGCAAGACGTTGTTCCTGCCGCTGCGACTGGCACTCACCGGCCGCGCGCAGGGGCCGGACATGGCCGCCCTCCTTCCGCTCATCGGGCGCGACCGCACGATCGCCCGGCTGAACGGCTGATTTACCCGCCCACCTTTCATTCGCGTCCCCCTTCGCCCACATAGGGCGGGCAACACGTAAAGGAGCGTCTTTTGGCCACGTTGGGAATGTCGCCCGCCGACAAGGAAGCCGTCACCGCCTTCCGCCGCGATGTCGTCGAGCCGTCGATGACCAAGCTGGTCATCCTCGATTTCTGGGCGGAATGGTGCGGGCCGTGCAAGGCACTGGGGCCGACCTTGGAGAAGGTGGCGGAGGCCTATGCCGACAAGGGCGTCGTGCTGGCCAAGATCGACACCGACAAGAACCAGTTCATCGCCAACCAATTCCAGATCCGCTCGATCCCGACCGTCTATGCGATGTTCCAGGGCCAGTTGGTCGCCGACCTGACCAGCGCGCGCACCGAAAGCGCGCTGCGCACGATGCTCGACCAGCTGCTCAAGCAATTGCCGATCCAGTCGGAGGCGGCGGACGCGGCGGCCGAGCTGGAACCGCTGATCGCGATGGGCGAAGAAGTGCTGGAGGCGGGCGACGCCGAACGCGCGCTGTCGATCTTCCAGCAGCTGCTCGACATGGCGCCGGAGCATCCCGCCGTCCTGTCGGGGCACATCCGCGCGCTGCTCGGTGCGGGTCGGATCGAGGAGGCGGAAGCCGCGACCGAGGCGCTTCCGCAAGGCCTGGCCAACGATCCCGCCATCCACCGCGCGATCGCGACCGTGTCGCTGGCGCGCTCGGCTCCCCCGGCGGCGGACTATGCTGGCCTGGCGGCTGAGGTCGCGGCCAGCCCCGACGATCACGAAAAGCGCTTTGTGCTCGCCAACGCACAGATGGCGGCGGGCGACCGTGACGGGGCGGCGGACAACCTCCTCCACATCGTCGCCGCCGACCGCGCCTGGAACGAGGATGCCGCGCGCCAGCAACTGCTCAAGCTGTTCGAGGTCGTAGGCTTGACCGACCCCTGGGTGTCGCAGCAGCGGCGGCGCCTGTCCGCCATCCTGTTCGGATAACGGCATGGCGCGGCTCTCGATCTTTCCGCTGGCGGGCGCGATCCTCTTTCCGGGGATGCCGATGCCGCTGCACATCTTCGAGCCGCGCTACCGGGCGCTCGTCTCCGACGCGATGGCGCGCGACCGGCGGATCGGCATGGTCCAGCCCTCGGGCGACGGCGACACGCCCAGCCTCTACCAGATGGGCTGTGTCGGCCGGATCGCCGAGGTCGAGGCGATGGAGGATGGCCGCTATAACCTCGTGCTGGAGGGCGTCTCGCTGTTCCGTATCGTCCGCGAGCTGGAGGTGACGACGCCCTTCCGCCAGGTCGAGGCGGAACTGCTGCCGGTGGTGGACGAGGATCTGTTGTCGCTCGGTCGCCGCGCCTCGCTGGAACAGGAATCGCGGCGTTTCGCCGAGCTTCAGGGCTATGCGGTCGATTGGGATGCGGTCGGGCGGCTGGATGACGAGAGCCTGGTCAACGGTATCGCCCAGATCGCGCCGTTCGACGTCGCGGCCAAACAGGCGCTGCTCGAAGCCCCCGACCTGGAACAACGCGCCGAACTGATCATCCAGTTGATGCAATTCTTCGGACGCCATGACGGCGAGGATCGGGTGACGTTACAATGAGCCTGGACCCATGGCTGCTTGAACGGCTGGTCTGCCCGGTGACGCGAACGCCCTTGCGCTATGACGAGGCGGCCCAGGAACTGGTGTCGGAGGCGGCTGGGCTGGCCTATCCGATCCGCGACGGCGTGCCCGTGATGCTGGTCGAGGAAGCGCGGGCGCTTTAATCCCGACCCTCGGTTCGCTCAGGCTGAACGGAGGGTCGGATGCGGTCTCACATCAACCGTCCGACCAGCGCCACCAGAGTGATAACCAGCGCCGCGAGGCTGGAATAAAAGGTCAACGCGAATCCGAACGCTCGTGCCGTCGCGCCGCGCGCATAGTTGGTCCAGAACAAGGTCCGACCGACCGAGAACAGCGCGGCCAGCGCCGGGATCATCGCCCCCGACGCCTCCACGACCCAGGCGAGCGCCAGATAGGCCGGGATCGCCAGTACCACCTGCTCCAGCGTGTTGCGCAACACCGCATTGGCGATCGCGACTCGCGGCGAATCGCCGCCTCCCCCCGCTGCCGCATCGATATCGACGGGCGAGTCGAAGCGAAGCGCGGCAACATGGCCGATCGTCGCCGCCAGCCAGAGTGCCGCCACCGTCGCCGCCGCCGTCGCCCGTAGCACCCGGTCGGTGGGCGAGAGCACCGGGGCGACACTCCAACTGATCGCCAGCGTCAGGACGACCACCACCAGCGCCGCACCCATGCCCCGCGCCACGACGCTCTGCCGCCGATCGCGGATCGGTCCCCGGACGGGGCGGGTGGGATAGCCGGGATAATCAGGCCCAGGGATCATAGCTGCCGAAACTCCAGACATGGCCTTCCGGATCGCGAGCGGCATAGCCACGCCCGCCATAGGGCTTGTCCTCGGGCTCCGTGAGGATCGTCGCGCCCGCGGCGCGCGCCCGGTTCGCGTGATCGTCGACATCGGCGACGACCAGATACAGCTCCATCGTCACGCCGCCCGCCTGGGTCGGCGTCTTTGCCCCCGTAACCGAGGCGTGTGGCGTAAAGAGCGCGCTCGACACCATCACCATGCGGTCCTGCCAGACCAGTTGCGCATGATGGATGACGTCCGGATCGTCCGGATCGGCGAAGACCGCCTGGCGCGCAAAGCCGAAGGCTAGGCACAGAAACTCGATGGCGCGCGGGGCATGGTCGTACCGAAGGCAGGGAATGATATCGTGCCGCATCGCCATCTCGCTTACATGGATTAGACCATTACCCCCTGCAACAGCCGGGGCAGCTGTCCGCTTTCCCCGCGCGCTTCGGCCATGAAACGGTCTTTCAGCGGCGGGATATGGTTGATCGCGGTGATGCCCAGCCGCCGGATCGCGCTGGCGGTTTTGCCGGGCACGCCGAAGATGCGGTTGAAGCTGTCGGTCGCCACCGACACCATCAGTGTGTCGAGCCCGCGCCACTGCTGATAGCGCTGCAGCAGTGCGGCATCGCCCAGGTCCATCCCGGTCCGCTTGCCCTCGACCAGCACCTCGACCAGCGCGGCGACGTCGCGATAGCCCAGATTCACGCCCTGGCCCGCGATCGGATGGATGCCATGTGCCGAGTCGCCGACCAGCACCAGCCGGTCGCCGATCATCGTCGCGGCGCGGTGGAAGCCCAGCGGATAGGCCGAACGCGCAGAGACATCGGACAGCTTGCCCAGAAATCCGCCCATATTCTTCTCCGCCTCGGCCAGGAAGGCGCGGTCGGAGAGCTTGAGCATCGCGTCGCCGTCGCGCCGCGATACCGACCAGACGATCGCCGAGCGATGCCCGATCTCGTCATCGGGCAGGGGCAGCAGCGCGAAGGGGCCGGTGGGGTAGAAGATCTCGAACGCGATATTCTCGTGCGAGGCTTCGTGGTGGAAGGCGCCGATGATCGCATTATGGTCATAGGACCAGCGCGCGACCTTGATCCCCGCCGCCTCGCGCGTCGGGGACTGACGTCCCTCCGCCGCCACCAGCAAAGGCGCGCGGACCGTCGTGCCGTCGCTCAACTGCGCGGTAACGCCCGCCGGCCCCCGCTCGACGGACATCGCACGAGTCTGCATCCGCAGGTCGACCAGTTCGGCTTCATTCGCGGTCGCGTGAATCGCGAGGCGGAGCGCCTTGTTCTCGAACATCGTGCCCAGCGCGCCGTCATCGGCGTCGGGAATGAAATCGAGCGCGCCCGGCGCCAGCCCGTCGCTGACCCGGATATGACGGATCTCGCAACCCTGTCCGGTCAGCTTCGCGCCGATGCCGATCGTGTCCAGCATCCGCCAGCTCGCCGAGGCGACGGCGGAGGCACGGCCGTCGAAACCGGGAGCCAGGATCACCGCCGGATCGGCGGGATCGACGATGATCGAAGACATGCCATGCGCGGCCAGCCCGATGCCCAGGGTCGCCCCGACCAAGCCGCCGCCGAGAATGATGACGTCGCTATCCATGCGAATGCTCCTAGACCTTCGTCACGCGCCAAACAATGCGTCCTCGATATGAGGAGGCACGCCCTGCGCCTTGACGTGCGAACCGCCAGAGGGGATGATATTTCCTGGGATTTTTCCCAGAATTTGCGACATTCCTGAAGGACAAGACCCATGGCCAGCCGCGCGCAGCCGGTTTTATGGCGCGAGACGGTAAAGGCGGGGGCGGTGCGCAGCGGTGCGCTGGTCGCCGCGCTCATTCTGTTTTCCGTGACGCTGATGCTGGTGCTGGCGCTGGCCAGTTACCGGGCAAGCGACCCCGCGCTCAACACCGCCTCGGGCGCGGCTCCGGCCAACTGGATGGGGTATCCCGGCGCCTGGATCTCCGACATCGCGCTGACCCTGTTCGGCCCCGCCGTCGCGCTGATCCTGCCGGTCGGGCCGATCATTGCCGGCCGCTTGTGGCGCGACCGCCCGGCGGGCCGCTGGGTGAAAATGCTGCGCCAGGCGGTGGTCGGCGTCGCGATGATGGCGTGTGCGCTGTCCTTCGTGTCCGACTCGGCGGTGCTGGCGCTTCCTGCCGGATGGGGCGGGGTGGTCGGGCTGTCGGCGGCGGGCTTCGTCCGCTGGGCACTGGCGTTCTCGGGCCAGGCGGCGGTCGTGACCTGGGGATCGGTGGCGATCGGGCTGGCCTTCGGGCTGGGCGGCGCGCTGATCTGGGGACGGAGCCTGGAACTCGACATTGCCGAGCGGGGCTTGGCGCGCCTGCGCCGTCGTCGCGCCGTCAGCGAGGATGGTGAGGCGCTGCCCTGGGACGATGAGGACGAGGCGCTCTATGACGAAGAGGAGGATGAGGAGCCGCTGACGCTCGCCCGCAAGGCGGTGCCGGTGCGCGAGGATCGTCCCGCCCCCGTCATCGCCGATCGCCAGGTCGCGCCCGCACCCGCCAAGCCCAAGACGGCGGCCGACCGCGACGCGCCCTATCAGCTGCCCAGCCTCGACCTGCTGACGCCCGCACCGCCCTCGCCCGCCGGGCAGATCGACAAGGCGGCACTGGAGCGCAATGCGCGGCTGCTGGAAAACGTCCTCGACGATTTCCGCGTCCAGGGCGCGATCGTCGAAGTGCGCCCCGGCCCCGTCGTCACCATGTACGAGCTGGAGCCCGCGCCGGGCATCAAGGCGAACCGCGTCATCGCGCTGGCCGATGATATCGCGCGCAACATGTCGGCGATCTCGGCGCGCGTCGCGGTGATTCCGGGGCGTAACGTCATCGGCATCGAGCTGCCCAATGCCAAGCGCGAGATGGTGTCGCTGCACGAACTGGTCGCGTCGCAGAGCTTTGCCGACCAGGCCGCCCAGCTGCCGATCATCCTGGGCAAGAATATCGCGGGCGACTCGGTGGTCGCCGACCTTGCGCCGATGCCGCACCTGCTGGTCGCGGGTACGACGGGTTCGGGTAAGTCGGTGGGTCTCAACGGCATGATCCTGTCGCTGCTCTACCGGCTGACGCCCGAGCAGTGCCGGATGATCATGATCGACCCCAAGATGCTGGAACTGTCGATGTATGACGACATCCCGCATCTGCTGTCGCCGGTTGTCACCGATCCCGCCAAGGCGGTCCGCGCGCTGAAATGGGCGGTCGAGACGATGGAGGACCGCTATCGGCAGATGTCCTCGGTCGGCGTGCGCAGTCTGGCCAGCTTCAACGACAAGGTGCGCGCGGCCAAGGCCAAGGGCCAGCCGCTCGGGCGCAAGGTCCAGACGGGCTATCACCCCGAGACCGGCCAGCCGGTCTATGAGGAGGAAAAGCTCGAATACGAACCGCTGCCGCAGATCGTGGTGATCGTCGACGAACTGGCCGACCTGATGATGACGGCGGGCAAGGAAGTCGAATTCCTGATCCAGCGCCTCGCGCAAAAGGCGCGCGCGGCGGGCATCCACCTGATCATGGCGACGCAGCGGCCGTCGGTCGACGTCATCACCGGCGTCATCAAGGCGAACCTGCCGACCCGGATCAGCTTCCACGTCACCTCGAAGATCGACTCCCGCACCATCCTGGGCGAACAGGGCGCGGAACAGCTGCTCGGGCGCGGCGACATGCTCTATATGCCGGGCGGCAAGGGCATCGTGCGCGTTCACGGACCCTTCGTCTCGGATGACGAGGTGCACCGGGTTGCCGATCACTGGCGGGCACAGGGACAGCCCGATTATATCTCCTCGGTCACCGAGGAACCGGCGGAGAGCTTCGCGCTCGACGGCGCGCCGACGGGCGAGGACTCGGCCGAGGACCAGCAATACCGCGCCGCGATCCAGTTGGTGTGCGAAAGCCAGAAGGCCTCGACCTCCTGGCTCCAGCGGCAGTTGCGGATCGGGTATAACTCGGCGGCGCGACTCATCGAGCGTATGGAGAATGACGGTATCGTCAGCCGCCCCGACCATGTCGGCCGCCGCGAGGTGCTGCGCGATACCGAGGGGCATCCGGTCTGACCGGGCCGTCCGGCGTGCCCTTCACCCCTCGCGCGGTGCGAACGGAGGTCAGGGCTTAGCCTGCCGCAGGCTTCAGCGTCGCCGAATCGATATGCCAACGCAATTGTTCGGCAGTCGCGCCGGGCACGTCATTGACCCGCCGCACGACATATTGCCCCGCGAAGCGCTGCTGCCGCCCGTCGTCGAGCTGCGCCTCGACCGTGACCGGCACCGTGGCATAGATAGACCCGGCCGCTCCCTCGCTGGGCGGCATCGTCCCGATCGATACATGGGTCGATCGGGTATGCGCAAAGCCCTTGCGGAAATCGGCGAAGCGCTGGCCAGGGCGCCCGTCCTGGCCCCATTGGGTCCAGGCGGTGGCATAATCATGCGCGTTGATCGCCGAATAATAGCGACGGATCACCTCGGCCGCCGCCGCGTCGCTGCGCGGATCGACCGAGCAGCCGGGGGTCTTGCCTGCGTCGTCGCCCATCAAAGCGCAAGACCGGGCGATCTCGTCCTCGATGATCGCGCAGCTATTGGCCATGTTGCATGGCGGATGCGTGGCGGGCGACACGGAGGTGCAGATCTTCACCAGTCGCTGCGCGGCCGCCTCTCCCCGCTCGGCGGAGCAGGACAGCACCGAATCCCCGTCGTCGGCGGCGCTGGTCCGGATCGGCGCGGGCGGGCCGAGCGGGGCGGCTTGCGCCGCGGGTGAGGGGGCGGCCGTCACCACATTGCGGGTGGGCTCGCTGCCACCGCCGCACGCGGTCAGTGGCAGGAATACCATGCCCGTCATCCAGCGCGGCATCCTGGCTGCGGAACGAATCACGGCACGGCCTCCGATACAGTTAATGTCGATCAACGCCTGCCACCGCCCACGGCTCCACGGTTCGCCGCAAGCCGGGCGGCATCTGGGAATGTCCCGGACGGACAGAATTTCAGATGGTCGGCGCGGCGACGGGAGTGTCTTGCGGCGCGGCTTGGGCGGTCGTCGTGTCAGGCGTGTCGGCGGGCGGCGTTCCGGGCACCGGCGTCGTCACGATCGGGGCCGGCGGCGGCGCGGATGGGGTGACGAGCGCGGCATTCTCGATCAGGTCGAGCGCCTGGCGCGCGCGGACATAGCGCAAAGCGGCCTGTTGCCAGGCTTGCGCGACGGCGGCACCGGGCAGACGCGCCACCTCCGCCCGCGCGGCCTCTACCTGACCGCCATCGAGCAGGCGGCGCACGCGCGCCAACCGGTCGGCGGGGTTGGAAGAGGGGGCATTGGCCTCGCGAATGACGATCAGGCGACCGAGTTCCTGGCGCAACCCTTCCCACCAGCCGCCGCTGGCATTGACGACCAAGTCCGGAGCCAGCGTGTCGAGGCCCTGGCGTAGCGTTTCCAGCGTGACCGGCTGGCGCGCCGTGACGATCAGCACGGCGACCGCGCGCGGTTCGCTGGTGCCGAAGCGGGCGCGGAGCTGTTCCTCCAGATAGCCGAGCGGCTGGCCCCGATCGACCGCGCGGCGCGCGGCGGCGGCGACCAGGATCGATTCGGCGCGGCCCGCCTGCGCGCCGGCCGCCGTCGCATCGGTGGCGAGGGTGGCGGCGCGGGTTTCCAGCGCAGCAAGCTGCGCCGCCAGTTGCGCCTCCCGCGTGGCGAGCGCCATGGGATCGGTGCGCGGCGCTTCCTTGACGGTGCCGGTGGTGCCGCCGGGTTTGGCGGTGACGGCCTGGGGCGCGGGGCCGCTGGCATTGAACCAGGACAGGTGGCGCATCGCATAGGCCATCAGCAGCAGCCCTGCGGCAAAGGCGATAAGGACCAGCGCGAGGATCGCGCCCTTACGGGGGCCGCGCGACGGCGGTCGGTCGGAAGGCGCGAAATTGTTCATGCCCCGCTTATCCCCGTGGCGACGGCTTCGGTCAACGCCCGCGCGGCGGCGACCATGGCATCGTCGCGCGGCGCCGCTGCGATGGCTAGCGCGCGCCAGCCCGTACCTGCTGCCGCCGCCGTCTTGGCGCTGATCGCAACCAGCGCGATCGCGGTACGAGGCACGCCTGCGTCGTTGGCCAGTTCCGCGAGGCGCGCAGCCGCTCGCGCGGAATGCAGCAGGATGATCTCCCCCGCCAGCGCGCGGATCGCGTCCGAATCCACGACCACGGGATCGGCGGCATAGACGATGCGGGTCATCGCATCCGTTTCCACCCGGTCGCGCCCTGCCAGATGGAGGAGCCGTTCATAGCCCTGCGCCTGCGCCGTGTCGGCGACGGCTGCGGCATCGCTGGTCCCGGTCAGCACGACCGACAGCCCGGCCTCGCGCGCCGCGGCGGCGGTGGCGGGGCCGACGGCGATGACGGGCTTGCAGCGGATCGCCTCGAGCGCCGGTCCGGCCAGCCGCACGCCCTGAGCGCTGGTGAACAGAATCGCGTCGAACCGGTCGAGCTCGGGGGCTATCCAGTCGAGGGGGCGGGCTGCGAACAGCGGCAGCGACCGGGCCTCCAGCCCCGCTTCGCGCAGGGCGGCGATCGTCGCGGCGTGGCCGGGTTCGGGCCGGACGACGACGACCCCCATGCCGGTCAGCCCCCGGCGAACAGGCGGCGCACCTCAGGCGCTGCGCGTTCGAGCAGATCGACCGCCAGCCGCGCGCCCAGTTCCTCACCCAGCGCGCCCTCGACCCAGCCAGCGACCCGTGACGCCCCGTCCTCAGCAAGCAATTCGGCGCGCAGCGTCAGCATCTCCCCCGACAGCGAGGCGAGGGCGGCGACCGGACTGTGGCAATCGGCCGCGAGCGCGGCCAGCAACGAGCGCTCGGCCATGACACAGGCATGGGTCTCGGCATGGTCGATCGAGCCGATCAGCATCGTGGCGGCCGCATCGTCGGCGCGCGTCTCGATCCCGACTGCGCCTTGGGCGGGGGCGGGCAGCATCTGGTCGGTCGGTACGGGCTGACCGACCTCGCGCCCCAGCCGGTCAAGCCCGGCGGCGGCGAGCAGGGTCGCGTCGACCTCTCCCTTCGCGACGGCGGCCAAGCGCGTGTCGACATTGCCGCGCAGCAGCGTGATGGCCAGGTCGGGGCGGTGCGACAAGAGCTGGGCGCGGCGGCGAGGACTGCTGGTGCCGACCACCGCGCCGGGGCGCAACTCGGCGATGGTCTCCGCCCCGATCAGCCGGTCGCGGACATCGGCGCGCGGCAGCATCGCGGCGATATGCAGCCAGTCGGGCCGGATCGTCTCGACATCCTTCATCGAATGGACCGAGGCGTCGATCTCGCGATCGTACAGCGCGCGGTCCAGTTCCTTGGTCCACAGCGCCTTGCCGCCGATCTCGGCGAGCGCGCGGTCCTGCACCCGGTCGCCGGTGGTCTTGATCGGCACGATCTCGATCATGTCCGGGTCCCAGCCCTGTGCATCCGCAAGCGCCGCGCGCACCATGTGCGCCTGGGTGAGGGCCAGCGGTGAACCGCGCGTACCGAGCCGAAAACGAACCATGGACCCGTCTTTGCCGCAATACGCCCCCCTTCGACAAGTTGCGAGCAGGCGGGTATGGGTGAGCCATGCTGATCCTGGGACTGGAATCCTCGTGCGACGAGACCGCCGCCGCGCTTGTCACCGATGACGGCCGCGTGCTGGCGCACCGGCTGCTGGGGCAGGAGGCGGCACATGCCCCGTTCGGCGGCGTCGTCCCCGAAATCGCGGCGCGCGCCCATGTCGAGGCGATGGAGCCGCTGGTCGCCGCCGCCTTTGCCGATGCGGGCGTGACGCTGGCGGACGTGGACGCGATCGCGGCGACCGCCGGGCCGGGGCTGATCGGCGGCGTGATGGTCGGGCTGGTGACGGGCAAGGCGCTGGCCCATGCGGCGGGCAAGCCGCTGATCGCGGTCAACCATCTGGAGGGCCATGCCCTGTCGCCGCGCCTGTCGGACCGCGAACTTGCCTATCCCTATCTGCTGCTGCTCGTCTCGGGCGGGCATTGCCAGTTGCTGCTGGTCGAGGGGGTCGGGCGGTACCGGCGGATGGCGACGACGATCGACGACGCGGCCGGCGAGGCGTTCGACAAGACCGCCAAGCTGCTCGGCCTCGGCTATCCCGGCGGTCCCCGTGTCGAGGCAGCGGCGCGCGAGGGCAATCCTTATGCGGTGCCGCTGCCTCGCCCACTGAAGGGTTCGGCGGAGCCGCATTTCTCCTTCGCAGGGCTCAAGAGCGCGGTGGCGCGGGCCATCGGGCATCATTCGCCCGCGGACATTGCCGCATCCTTCCAGCAGGCGGTGGTCGACTGCCTGCTCGACCGGACCCGTCGCGCACTGGCGAATGTGCCGCCCGTCACCGCGCTGGTCGTTGCGGGTGGGGTCGCGGCGAACGGCGTGATCCGGGGCGCGCTGGAGGAACTCGCGGCCGAGCATGGCCTGCGCTTCGTCGCGCCGCCGCTCTGGCTGTGCACCGACAATGCCGCGATGATCGCATGGGCGGGTGTCGAGCGGTTCCGCGCCGGGCTGACCGATCCGCTCGATACGCCCGCTCGGGCGCGCTGGCCGCTCGACCCGGCGGCAGAGGCAGTGCGCGGCGCTGGGGTGAAGGCATGAGGATCGGGGTCATCGGTGCTGGCGCCTGGGGCACCGCATTGGCGCAGGTTGCGGCGCATGGCGGAGGGGCGGTCCGTATCTGGGCGCGCGATCCGGCGGTGGCCGAGGCGATCAATGCGACCCGCAGCAATCCGCTCTATCTGCCGAATATCGCACTGTCGCCGAGCATCGAGGCGGTGAGCGATCCTGCCGCGATGGCGGATATGGACGCGTTGCTGGTCGTCACCCCGGCCCAGGCCGTGGGCGCGGTGCTGGCGACGATGCCGGTGGGGACCAAGCCGCTGGTCCTGTGTTCCAAGGGGATCGAGGCGGGCACGCGGCGGCTGGTCGGCGAGGTCGCGCGCGCGATCCATCCGGCCGCGCCGATCGCGGTGCTGTCCGGCCCGACCTTCGCGCATGAGGTGGCGGCGGGGCTGCCGACGGCGGTGACGCTGGCCTGTGAGGAGCCTGAACTGCGCAAAGCCCTGTCGGCGCGCATCGCTGCGCCGCATTTCCGGCCCTATGCCACCGACGATGTGACCGGCGCGGAGATCGGCGGCGCGATCAAGAACGTGCTCGCGATCGGCTGCGGCGTGGTGGAGGGGGCGGGGCTGGGCCAGAACGCCCGCGCGGCGCTGATCGCGCGGGGCTTTGCCGAGATGACGCGGTTCGGACTGGCGCGCGGCGGGCGTGCGGAAACGCTGGCGGGGTTGTCGGGGCTGGGCGATCTGGTGCTGACCTGTTCGTCGACCGCCTCACGCAACTTTTCGTTGGGCGTCGGCTTGGGGCAGGGGCGTTCGGCCGCCGAGCTGCTGGCCGACCGGCGAACCGTGGCGGAGGGGGCCTTCACCGCGCCCGTCCTACGCCAGGCGGCAATGGAGGCTGGTGTGGACATGCCGGTCTGCGATGCGGTGTGCCGGTTGCTGGAGGGCGCGGGCGTCGGCGAGGTGATCGGGGCGCTGTTGGCCCGGCCGCTCAAGGCCGAGGGTGCGTAACGAAACGCCCCAATTCCCCTGCTCCGTTACCGCAGCACCTGCCGCGCGAGCGCCCCGCATGCTGCATCCTGCGCTTTCGGCCCGGTATCTCCCGTGATCGCCCTGCCGATCGACTTGAAGATATTGCCGACCGACCTGACCTCTTTGGGAATGACCAGTTCGGGCTTCTCCAGCGTCCCGCCCACCGTCGCCGCGCCCGCCAGCCGCAGCGTGGCGCCCTGTTTCGGCGCGCCCATCAGCCGCAGGGCGAGGCGTTCGTCGGGGAAGCGGACGGTCCCGGTCCCGTCCAACCGGCTCCGCGAGGTGTCGACAATCAGCGGATCGGCGCGGCCGGTGCCGTTCTTCATGTCCACGCCCAGCACCAGGCAGCGCAACGTCGCGCTGCCGCTGTCACCCATGAACGCAGCACCCGCGTCGAAGCCCAGCGCAGTCGCATAACGCGCGGGCAAGGAGCCATTGGCGACGACCAGCCCGATCCGCCCGTCTGCCCGCCCGATCGCGGCGCGCACCGTCTCCCCCATACCCGCCAGCTTGGCGCGCGCCGCGACTTGGCCCGTGATCCGCGTCTCGCCCGACAGCGACAACACGCTGGCGCCGCGCAGGTGCAGGTCGAGTGACAGGCGCGGTACCTTCGCCCCGTTCCGCTGGTCGACCACCGCCTGACCCGTCACCACGCCTTCGCGCAAGGCCATGCGGATGTTGCCGATGGTCAGCAACTGGTGGTCCATGACCATCCGCCCGGTAAAGCCGGTGATCGGCGAGGGGCCTTGCGCGCTGACCACCCGGCCGACCCGGAATCGGATGGTGCCGTCGGTCGTGTCGATCTTGCCGATGTCGATCCGTGTATTGGGGACGAGGCGCGGCCCGATCCGGCGTTCCAGCGCGGCGGCCTCGGCGCGGCCCTCTTCCGAGGACAGGTCGTCGAAATCGAGCTGCCTCGCCGTCACCTCGCCGTCGAGCAGGGTGCGACCCGCCTTCTTGTCGACGGTCAGATGCCCGGCCAGATCGGACCGCCCGATCCGGCCCTTCAGATCGGTGATCGTCCAGCGGGGCCGCTCGTGCCGGACATGCGCGGTCAGTGCGACCGGCCGCGTCTGGAACAATCCGGCCTCGATCACCGCGTCGATCCGCTTCAGGTCGTCGGCCTTCGCGCTCATGTCCAGCGTCATCGCATCGGTGTCGAGCGGACGGTCCATCGCGCCCACCGCCTTCATGGCCAGCTGGTCGCCGGCGATCGTGGCGGTGAAGGGCCAGCGGCCGGGCTTTACCGCTGCACCGGTGAAGGCGATCCGCACCGGAGCTCCGCGGACCTTGCCCTCACCCTCGGCACGGATGCCGCGGTCGGGGTCGGCGGCGATCTTGAGCACCGCCTGACGATCCTCCTTGGCATCGCGGTAGCTGACCACGCCGTCGGTGATGGTCAGCCCTTGCAGATCGTTCGCACTGCCGCCCTCCTCGGGCTCGCCGGGGCGCGACCAGTTGGTGTTGCCCTGCTTGTCGCGGACCAGCGCCAGCCGGAGTCCCGACACGCGGATATCCTCGGGTACGAAGGCCCCGCGCAGCAGCGGCCAGACCGAGAAGCGGATTTCCGCCCGCTGCATCCGTGCAAAATCGCCCCGACCGGCCCAACCGGCCTGCGGGATACTCAGATTCTCGACCGCGATGGTGGGATGAAAGCCGATCATATCGACCCGTTGGACCGATCCGATCGTCACCGGCCGCCCGAACCGCTCGGTCGCCGCGCGACAGACGGCGCTGCGCAGCACGCCCCAAGGGAACACGGCCAAGACCAACAGGAAGAGCAGCGGCAATCCGATGAGCAGCCCCATCACGACCCGCGTCCGGCGCGGCCATCCCCTCTCTTGTGCCATGGATGTGGGACGCACGACCCGTTGGTTCGTTCCGCCTGCGTTAGGATCGCCCGCTACGATTATTGCCCCGAGGCCTGTCCTACCCTAGATACGAAGAAATCCGTATTCGGGAGCTCCCTGCGTTGGTCCTCATCCTTCAGATTCTTCAGATACTGCTCAACGTCGTCTGGTGGATCATCATCGTGCAGGCGATCCTGTCCTGGCTGATTGCCTTCAACGTCATCAACACCTCGAACGACTTCATCCGGTCGGTGTGGTACGCGCTGCAGCGGATGACCGATCCGCTCTATCGCCCGATCCGGCGCATCCTGCCCGATTTCGGCGCGCTCGACCTGTCGCCGATGGTCGTGCTGCTCGCGGTCATCATCCTGGGCAAGATCCTGGACACCGCGATCGCCAATGCGATGTACGGGGGCGCGGTCGTCGTCGGCTGATGCCTGCCTGGACACCGGGCGATGACGGCATACGGATTGCGGTCCGGGTGACGCCGCGCGGCGGCCGCGATGCGCTGACCGCCGGGACGAGCGAGCATTTCGCTGTGCGGCTGTCGGCTCCTCCGGTCGACGGCGCGGCCAATGCGGCGCTGATCCCGCTGGTCGCCAAGCATTTCGGCGTGCCCAAGCGCGCGGTGACGATCGTTGCGGGCGAGACCGCGCGATTGAAGCGCCTGCATGTCGCCGGGGACCCGCAAATGCTGGCGCGTCTGGCCCGGGCGCTTTATGGCGATATGCCATGACCCCAAATACCCCAATGACTGGCGCCACGATCATCGACGGCAAGGCCTTCGCCGCCGCTCTCCGCACCCGCATCGCCACCCAGGTTGCGACTTTCCGCGAACAGGCGGGCCGCGCGCCGGGCCTGGCGGTCGTGCTGGTCGGCGAGGACCCGGCCTCCAGCGTCTATGTCCGCTCCAAGGGCAAGGCGACGCGCGAGGCGGGCATGGAGAGCATCGAATATCGCCTGCCGGTCGATACCGATCAGGCGACGCTGCTTGCGCTGGTCGGACAGTTGAATGCCGATCCGACCGTCGACGGCATCCTGGTCCAGCTGCCGCTGCCCGGCCAGATCGATGCGCAGGCGGTGATCCAGGCGATCGACCCCGACAAGGATGTCGACGGCTTCCACCCGGTCAATGCCGGGCGGCTGGCAACGGGTGTCGAGGGCTTCGTGCCCTGTACCCCGCTCGGCTGCCTGATGCTGCTCAAGAGCATCCATCCCAGCCTGTCGGGGATGGACGCGGTGGTCGTCGGCCGCTCCAACATCGTCGGCAAGCCGATGGCGCAATTGCTGCTCGGCGAAAGCTGCACCGTGACGGTGGCGCACAGCCGTACCCGCAACCTGCCCGAGGTGGTCGGCCGCGCCGATATCGTCGTGGCGGCGGTCGGGGTGCCGGGCCTGGTCAAGGGCGAATGGATCAAGCCCGGCGCCAGCGTCATCGATGTCGGGATCAACCGGATCGAAACGGGGCTGGTCGGCGATGTCGAATATGACACGGCGGCGCAGCGGGCAGGGGCGATCACCCCGGTGCCGGGCGGCGTCGGGCCGATGACGATCGCGGTCCTGCTGCGCAACACTTTGGTCTCGGCGGGACGGCGCGATGGCGTCGCGATCGACCAGACGGCGCTGTAAGGTCGTGCTCGAACTCTATATCTCCTCGCTCATCACCTTCTTCGTGGTGATCGACCCGCCGGGCTGCGCGCCCATCTATGCCGGGCTGTCGGCGGGGGCGACGCCACAGCATCGCCGCGCGATGGCGATCCGCGCGGTCATGGTCGCCTCGGTCATCCTGTTCGTCTTCGCGCTGTTCGGCGAGGCGCTGCTCCATGGCCTGGGCATCGAGATGGCCGCGTTCCGCATCGCGGGCGGCATCATGCTGTTCCTGATCGCACTGGAGATGGTGTTCGAAAAGCGCACCCAGCGCCGCGAGGACCGCGCCGCCAAGGTCGCCGACGACCCGAACGAAGCGGAGGACGTGTCGATCTTCCCAATGGCGATGCCGATGATCGCCGGGCCGGGCTCGATCGCGACCGTCATGCTGTTGATGAGCCGCAATTCGGGGCTGCAGGCCTCGATCGTGGTGCTGGCGGCGATGGTGTCGATCCTGCTCCTGACGCTGGTCGCGCTGCTGGCGGCGGGGCCGCTGATGCGGCTGCTGGGCGCCAAGATCGAGGCGGTGATCACCCGCGTCCTGGGCGTGCTGCTGGCGGCGCTGGCGGTGCAGTTCGTGATCGACGGCGTGACCGCCAGCCTGAAGTAAACATCCTCCCCTGCAAGGGGAGGGGGACCATGCGCAGCATGGTGGAGGGGGCGTGCCGCAAGGGACATCCCGTGCGGCAGCCCCCCTCCGTCAGGCCTTGCGGCCTGCCACCTTCCCGTACCGGGGAGGATCAGTTGATCCGGTACAGCCTGAGCGGCGAACCCTTGGGCAGCGGCAGCGGGGTCAGCCAGCTTGGCGTCCAGCCGCGCGCCATCCGGTCATAGAACCCCCCCGGCGCCCGCGCGCGATAATTGGTCGACTCGGCCATGTCGGGGCAGATCAGCAGCAGCGTCGCGCCGTGCCGCTTCATGATGCTGCGCGCCTGTGCCTCGCTGCCCTGGAAAGCGTGCTGCACGTCAAGGATCGCGTCACCGTTGCGGTGGTACGGCCCCGCGATCGCGTCATGATGCGTCGTCACAATGAGGCGCGGCCCCATGTCGACAAAGGTGAACACCGTCGCCTTGGGATAGGCATTCACCCGCGTCAGCACCGAAGTGCGCACGCACTGTCCGGTCGCGCGATTGACCCGGTTGGCATAGGCGGTCGGTTGGGTGCCGGGCAGATAGCTGACGATCCAGCCTGCCGCGATTCCCGTCGGCACCAGCACCGCCAGCGCAATCGCCGGAACCCGCAACAGCGGCGAGCGCAGCCGGGCCAGCCAGGGCAGCACCATCCACAGCAGCGCCGCGATACCCGGCACCGCCAGCATCTGCGCCGCCGGGGCCGCACGCGCCTGCCACAACAGCATCAGGCAGGCGAAGGTCGTGAACAGCGCCACGGCGGTCCAGCCGATCGTCCGCCGCCGCCAGGCCGCGACGATCGCGCCGATCATCCCGATCACCGGCATGACCGCCATGGGCAGCGCGACGCGTAAGGGATGCTTGTAGATCGGCTTGGCCTCGCGGACATTGTTCAGCCAGTTGCGCTGCAACTCGGGGCTGACCTGTTCGGGGCGGGTCAGGCATTGCGGGAACAGGCTGGCGAACCCGCCCGCGATCACCGCGCCCGCGACCATTGCCAGGCCCAGGCGCGCGCCCCGCGACGCCGGATTGATCCGCGCCAGTACGAACAACAACGCCCCCGCCGCGACCGTCACCGACAGCCAGACCGGAGTCAGCGCGTCGCAGCGCATCGCGTAATTGGCGTTGGAGGCAAAGGCGGCGAAGCCCGCCGCGCTCCCCCCGCCCAGGGTCAGCGCATAGACGGCGAGCCGGTCTGCCTCCGCCCGGTCCCATACCCAGCGCAGCGTCAGGATCGCCCCCGCCATCGCGGCATAGGGCAGCATCTCCAGCCCGATCGCCAGCGACACCGCGCTGGCCAGCCCGACCAGCGCACCGCCGCGCCTGGCTTGCGGATCGCACAGCCCTGCGACCGTGACCGCCAACATGGCCAGCTGCCACCCGTGATGGTCGATCCGCATCGGCATATACATCAGCAGCGTGGCATGGGCGCACAGCAGCAGCGCCATGCCCAACGGCCAGCTCAGCACTCCGATCAGGCGGCGCAGCGTTACCGCCAGCGCGGTCATGGTGATCGACAGCGGGATCAGCGGCGCCAGGCCGCAGGCGAGTCGCTCGGCCCAGGCGGGCGTGGTGAACAGGCGGAAGAACAGGATCAGCCCTGCGATGGGCAGGTCGACGATGCGGCTCCAATGGATGTCGAAGCCGACCGGCGGGTTCATCCGATACTGGCGAAGATCATACCAGCCCTGCCCCGCCATCCAGGCGCGCACCTGCATCAACCGCATATTGTCGTCGGTGTCGCCCAGCGACCACCAGCGTATCTGGCCCCAGCGGTCATATATGTACCAGGCGGTGATCGCGGCCCACGCCACCAGCACCCAGCGTTGCCAGTTGCGGTCGATCTCACGCTGCAGACGTTCCAAAGACGCTTCCCTCATACCCGCCCGCAGCCTAAGGCGCAGGACTTCGGGACGCTCTATCGTGGGCGGCGCAAAGGGCAAGGTTGGGGGCAAGGTCGGGGTATGGCGACTCTTCAGCACCAGATCGATCGATGGCGGTCCAGCGAGATGCTGGGCCAGATCATCCGCTTCGGCATTGCGGGCGGATTGTCGACGGTCGTCTATTCGGCGGTCTATCTGCCGCTGACGTCCTGGGTCCTGCCGAAGACACAAGCCGTGCTGGCTGTCCCGCCCGCCTTTCTGGTCGCGGTGATCGTCGGCTTCTTCCTGCACAGCGCATGGAGCTTTCGCGGGCATGGCACCCGCGACTCCAGCGGCAAGCAGCATCTGAAATTCCTGGTCGTCCAGGGCTTCGGCCTGGCGCTCAACGCGCTGTTCACCTGGATCGTGACAGGGCTATTGCATCAACAACCCTGGGTCGCGCTGATCCCGGTGGTCACGATCACGCCGATCGCGACCTTCGCGCTCAACCGCCAATGGGTCTTCGGATAAGTTCATGGACCGTATCGTTTACGACCGCATGGCCGCGCATGACTCCACCCATTGGTGGTATCGCGCGCGCCGCGACATCCTGGCGGATTACCTGACCCGCTATGGCAAGCTGCCTGCCGATGCGCGCATCCTGGAGATCGGCTGCGGCACCGGGCACAATCTGCCGATGCTGGCCAGCTTCGGAACGGTCGACGCGATCGAGATCGATCCGGCGGCGCGCAAGATCGCCTCGCAGCGACTGGGCAAGCCGGTTCAGGCCGCGCCGCTGCCCGAACTGCCGGGGATCGAGCGGGGCGCCTATGACCTGATCGCGGTGCTCGATGTGGTCGAGCATATCGAGGACGACGTCGCCGCGCTCGCCGCGATGAAATCCTGCCTGAAGCCCGGCGGCAAGATCCTGATCGCGGTGCCTGCACACCAATGGATGTGGTCGGCGCATGACGTGGTGAACCACCACCATCGCCGCTATTCCAAGGGGACGCTGGTGTCGGCGATCGAGAAGGCGGGACTGAAACCCCGCAAGCTGACCTATTTCAACTCGCTGCTCTTCCCGCTGGCGGCGGCGGCGCGGATTGCGGGGCGGATCACCGGGCGCGACGACAGCGACGATTCGCCCCCGCCCGCGCCGCTGAACAAGGCGTTCGAGGCGATTTTCCGGATTGAGCGGCATCTGGTGGGGCGCGCGCCGATGACGCCGGGGGTGTCGATCGTGACGTTGGCGGAGCCCGCCTGACGCCAGACTGGGTCGGGGAAGGCCTGTCCTTTCCGGGTTCCGCTGCACCGTCCGTCCCATTAGGGAGGCGGGTATGCTGGACTTTCATCGCGCCGATCTGGCCCGACTGGCCGCGCGGGACCGATTGCGAGGGCTGGCCCCGCAAAGGGGCAAGGACTTCGCTTCCAACGACTATCTTGGGCTGGCGAACAGCCTGCGCCTCGCCGCCGCCATTGCGGACGCCGTGGCAGAGGGCGTTCCCGTCGGCTCGGGCGGATCGCGGCTGCTGCGCGGGAACCACCCGGAACATGAGGCGCTGGAAGCGGAGGCCGCCACATTCTTCGGGGCGGAGGCGAGCCTGTATTTTTCCTCCGGCTATACTGCCAACGCCACGCTGCTGGCGACGCTGCCGCAGCGGGGCGACCTGATCGTCCATGACGCGCTGGTCCATGCCAGCATGCATGAGGGGATGAAGCTGTCCCGCGCCCAGAGCGTGGCGGCGGCGCACAATGATCCGGCGGCGTTCGAGGATGCCATCGCCGCATGGCGCGCGCAGGGCGGCAAGGGGACGGTCTGGATCGCGGTCGAGAGCCTTTATTCGATGGACGGCGACACCGCGCCGCTCGCCGAGCTGACGGCAGTGGCCGAGCGGCATGACGCGATGCTGATTATCGACGAAGCGCATGCCACCGGCGTCTTCGGCGACCGCGGGCAGGGCCTCGCCACGCCCGGCGAGCGGGTCATCACCCTCCACACCTGCGGCAAGGCGATGGGGTGCGAAGGCGCGCTGGTCGCCGGGCCGCGTATTGTGCGCGATTATCTGGTCAATCGCGGGCGGGGCTTCATCTTCTCGACCGCCCCCTCACCGCTGATGGCGCGTGGGGTGCGCGAGGGCTTGCGGATCCTGGCCGATGAGCCCGAGCGCCGGTCAGCCCTCCAGGATCGGATCGCGCTGGCGGGCGAACGGCTGGCACCTCATGGCGCACTGGCGAACGGCACGCCGATCATGCCGCTGATCCTGCACGACAATGGCCGCACGATGCGCGCCGCCGAGGCTTTGCAGGCGCGCGGCTTCGACATTCGCGGCATCCGCCCGCCGACCGTGCCGGTGGGCGCGGCGCGGCTGCGGCTGTCGATCACCCTCAATGTCGAGGAGGCGGACATCCGCGCCCTCGCCGAAGCACTCCAAGAGGTTCTGGCATGAGCACCGTCATCGTCACCGGCACGGATACCGAAATCGGCAAAACCGTCTTTTCCGCCGCGCTAACCGGTGCGCTGGGGGCGAGCTATTGGAAGCCGGTCCAGGCGGGCACCGATGACGAAGGGCATGGCGATGCCGAGACGGTCGCACGGCTCAGCGGCCGTCCGGTCCTGCCCTCCGCCTATCGTCTGAAGACCCCCTGCTCGCCGCACCGTGCCGCCGAGATCGATCGCGTGACGATCGAACGCGAGCGCCTCGCCCTGCCGCAAGTCGATGGCCCGCTGGTGGCGGAAGGGGCGGGCGGCGTATTGGTGCCCGTCACCCGCCAGATGCTGTTCGCCGATCTGTTCGCGCATTGGGGGCGACCCGTGGTGCTGGTCGCGCGGACGGCGCTGGGCACGATCAACCACAGCCTGTTGTCGATCGAGGCGCTGCGGTCGCGCGGCGTGCCGATCCTGGGCGTCGCCTTTGTCGGCGAGGCGGTCGAGGACAGCGAGGCCACCATCGCCGCGATCGGCGGGGTCAAGCGGCTCGGTCGCCTGCCGCGTTTGGACGATCTGAATCGCGAGACGCTGGCGCAGGCCTTTGCCGCGAACTTCGATGTCGAGGATTTCCGATGACCTCGCCCGTCTGGCATCCCTTCACCCAGCATGGCCTGGGCGAGCCGATCCCCAAGGTCGCCACCGCCAGCGGCGCGGTCCTGACCACCGTCGATGGGCGTGAGGTGATCGATGCCATTTCCAGCTGGTGGGTGACGACGCACGGCCACAACCATCCGCGCATCAGCGCCGCCATCGCTACCCAAGCGGGCAAGCTCGACCAGATCATCTTTGCGGGCTGGACCCACGAACCCGCCGAGGAGGTGGCGGCCGAACTGGTGCGGATCACGCCGCCTGCGCTGACGCGGGTGTTCTTCTCCGACTCCGGATCGACGGCGGTCGAGGTCGCGCTGAAGATGGCGCTGGGCTATTGGCTCCACCGGGGCGAGCCGCGCCACCGCATCCTCGTCCTCGAACACAGCTATCATGGCGATACGATCGGCGCGATGTCGGTGGGCGCGCGCGGCGTGTACAATCAGGCTTACGCGCCGCTGCTCTTCGATGTCGGCACCATTCCCTTTCCCAGTGACGTGCAGGCCACGCTCGACGCACTGGAGGCGGAGTGCAGGGCGGGCGCGGCGGCGTTCATCGTCGAGCCTTTGGCGCTGGGGGCTGGCGGAATGCTGTTCTACGCGCCCGAGACGCTGGCCGCGATGCGCGAGATCTGCGCCCGCCACGGCGTCCTGTTCATCGCCGACGAGATCATGACCGGCTGGGGGCGTACCGGCACGCTGCTCGCCGGCGAGCAGGCAGGCGTCGTGCCCGACATCCTGTGTCTGTCCAAGGGGCTGACCGGCGGCGCGGTGCCCTTGGCGGTGACGCTGGCGACCGAGCCGATGTTTCAGGCGCATTGGTCGCGGACCGATCGGTCGAAGCAGTTCTTCCACTCGTCCAGCTACACCGCCAACCCCATCGCCTGTGCGGCGGCGGCGGCCAATCTGGCGATCTGGCGCGAAGAGCCGGTGCAGGCGCGGATCGATACGCTGGCCGAGCGGCAGCGCGCCCATCTGGTGACGGTTTCGAATCGGCCGGCGGTCCGCAATCCCCGCCAACTCGGCACCATCGCCGCCTTCGAGCTGGGCGCGGGGCAGGATTACCTCTCCGACCTCGCCCCCCGATTGCTGGCACATTTCCGCGAGCGCGACCTGCTCGTCCGGCCGATGGGCAACACCGTCTATGTGATGCCGCCCTATTCGATCACCCCGGAACAGCTCGGTAAAGTCTGGACCGGCATCAGCGAGGCGATCGACCGCTTCGGGCGTTAGGGTCACGCCCTTTGACTTTAGGGCTTTTCATTTGCTTTATCCCGCGGCGATCAAAAAGGAGCAGGCATGAGCGTGGCGGCGGCAAGAGCGATGGGGGCTCTGGCATCAGTGACGGCGCTGGTCTGGAGTCTGGCCGGCTCGGCGCAGACGGTCCCTGCGACGCCCTCGGCCACGCCGCTCGGGCCGATCAACGCCGATCTGCCCCCCGGCGGCGATTCCTACCGTCGGGCCATCGTGACGACGCCGGTCGCCGCGCCCAACTGGACCTTGTCCGCCTGGGTTCAGCCGCGCAGCGTCGCGGGCAAGGGCACGACGATGCTGATCGGCGGCTTTGGCGATCCCGCCTCCGGCCCGCGCCGCTATCTCGCGCTGGTCGACGGCCAGCCCGCGCTCGTCACCGAGGCGGGCGTGGTGCAGGGGGGTGGCACTGCCGATCGCAACAAATGGACCTATATCGCCGCCAGTTATGACGGAAAGATCGTGCGGCTGTTCGTGGGCGGCCGCCAGGTGGTACAGCGCGGCCTGTCGCTGGAGCCCGTCACCGGCGTCGCGACGCTGGCGCCACGCAGTTACCAGCCGGTCTTTGCGGGCAAGATTACCGACTTCCGCATGGTGCGCGAGGCGGTCGACCCGCTGACCCTCCGCGTCGCCGCGCGTCGCGTCCCTGATCCCGCGAAGATCGCGCTCCAGACCGGCAGCCCGACCTGGCCCCATCAGACCCGGCAGATGCAGGGGCAGACCGCGCCACAGGATGCCTGGACCCTGCCCCAATCCAAGGCCCCGATCCCGACCAGCGGCACGGCCAAGCCCGAGCCCAAGGACCCCGCGCTCGTCTCCACGGCGACCGGACAATGGGCGGTGAATGGCTGGCGGCTGATCGAGGCGGCCAAGGTCGGACCCGGCGGCGCCGACCTGTCGCAGGGCAATTTCGACGCGAGCAAATGGTATGCCGCGACGGTGCCCGGCACGGTGCTGACCACGCTCGTCGATCGCGGCGTCTATCCCGATCCGGCGATCGGCCTGAACAATCTGTCCATCCCCGAGACGCTGGCGCGCCAGGATTACTGGTACCGCACCGAGTTCGACACGCCCGCCGAGGCCGCTGGGCGGACCATGTGGCTGACCTTCAACGGCGTGAACTATTCCGCCGAGGTCTGGGTCAATGGCCGGATGATGGGCACGATGAAGGGTGCCTTCATTCGCGGTCGCTTCCCGGTCACGCTGGCGGCCGGGCGCAATGCGATTGCGGTGCGTGTCTCGCCGCCGCCGCACCCCGGCATCGCGCATGAGGAATCGATGGCGGCGGGCGTCGGCGAGAATGGCGGTGTCCAGATGATGGACGGCCCGACCTTCGTCGCGACCGAAGGCTGGGACTGGATTCCCTCCGTCCGCGACCGCAATACCGGGCTGTGGCAGGGCGTGACGCTGGCCGCGACCGGCCCGACGGTGATCGGCGACCCGCAGGTCGTGACGACCCTGCCCAAGCCCGACAATTCGGTCGCCGATGTCGAGATCGCGGTGCCCGTCACCAATAACGGCCAGGCGCCGGTGACGACGACGGTGCGCGCGGTGTTCGACGATGTGGTGGTCGAAAAGCCGGTGACGGTGGCGCCGGGCCAGACGATCCGCGCCGTCCTGTCCCCATCCGAGTTCCCGCAGCTCTCGGTCAAGAATCCGCGCCTCTGGTGGCCCAATGGTTACGGCGATCCGGCGCTGCACGATCTGGCGCTGACGGCGGCGGTCGACGGGGCGCTGTCCGATAGCAAGGCGCTTCGTTTCGGGATGCGGCAGGTGACCTATGACCTGTCGCTGTTCGACGATGACGGCGATCTGGAGCGGGTGACGCTCGACCTCAACCGGGTGCGCGGCGGGGCGAAGGTGGTGGACACCAGTCACAAGGGTATCCGCAAGACGGCGAACGGCTGGGCGATGAGCTTCACCCCCGGTGGCGACCAGTCGGCGGCGGTCGCCAAGCTCACCGATGATCCGCGCCTTGCCCCCTATCTCGTCCTGCGGGTCAATGGCGTGCGGATCGCGGCGCGTGGGGGCAATATCGGCATGGACGACTATATGAAGCGCGTCGACCGCGCCCATCTGGAGCCGTTCTTCCGCCTGCACCGCGACGCGCACCTCAACATCATCCGCAACTGGGTGGGCCAGAATACCGAGGACAGCTTCTTCGACCTGGCCGACGAATATGGCCTGATGGTCCTGTCCGATTTCTGGGAGTCGACCCAGGATTACAATATGGAGGCCGAGGATCCCCAGCTGTTCCTCGCCAATGCGACCGATGTAGTCCGCCGCTATCGCAACCACCCCTCGATCGTCGCCTGGTTCGGGCGGAACGAGGGGGTGCCGCAGCCGATCCTCAATACCGGGCTCGACACGCTGCTGCGCGCCGAGGACGGGACGCGGCTCTATATGCCCTCGTCCAATGCGGTGAACCTGCAGGGCTCCGGCCCCTATAACTGGCGGCCGCCGGTCGAATATTTCACCACCCACGCCAAGGGCTTCTCGGTCGAGGTCGGGAGCCCCTCGCTGCCGACGCTCGAATCCTGGAAACGGGCGATCCCGGCCGAGGCGGATCGCTGGCCGATCGGCGATGTCTGGGCCTATCATGACTGGCACCAGACCGGGAACGGCGCGGTGAAGTCCTATATGGACGTGCTCGAACGCCGCTTCGGCCCCGCGACGGGCCTCGAGGATTTCGAGCGCAAGGCGCAGATGATGGAGTATGAATCCTATCGCGCCATCTTCGAAGGGATGAATGCGGGCCTGTGGACGGAAAATTCCGGCCGGATGCTGTGGATGACGCAACCCGCCTGGCCGTCCTCGGCATGGCAGATCTTCTCGTCCGACTATGACACCCATGCCGCCTTTTACGGGGTAAAGAAGGCCGCCGAGCCGATCCATGTCCAGATGAACCTGCCCGACCACCGCGTCGTGCTGGTCAACAACACGCGCGACGCGCTGAAGGGCGTGCAGGTGCGTGCGAAGATCGTCGGGCTCGATGGCCGCAGCGAAGGCGAGCAGGAGGCGAAGGTCGTCGCGAATGCCGAGGGGGTGACGCCAGCGCTGACCCTCGACCTCGCGCCCGCCATGAAGCGCGGGGCCGTGCTCGTCCGGCTGGAGGCGACCGATGCGGGCGGGCAGGTGCTGTCGACCAACAGCTATTGGGAAGCGCCGGACGATGCGGGCTACCGCGCGCTGACCGCCATGGCGCCCGCCCCCGTCACCGCGACCGCGACGACCCAAGCGCAGGGTGACGAGACGATCGCCAGCGTCACCCTGACCAATGGCGGATCGGTGCCCGCGATCGAAACCAAGCTGACCGTGATGAACGCCGACGGCACCCAGGTGCTGCCCGCCTATTTCAGCGACAATTACGTCACCCTGATGCCCGGAGAGACCCGCGTGATCGAGATTCGCTATCCCACGGCCAAGGCGGACAAGCCGATGGTCGCCTTGCGCGGCTGGAACGTCACCGCGACCGCCACGGACCTGCGCCCGTGAGCCGGGTCGTCCTCACCGCGCTGATGGCGCTGACCCTTGCCGCGCCCGCCGTTGCGCAAACTGCGCCGAAGGAAACCGATTCTCAGCGCTGGACCCGCGAATGGGAGGAGCGGTTGCACAACGACTTCGCTTATCTGGCGCGCTATCGCGACGACAATGCCAGGCTCGCCGCGCCCGTGCCGGGGCAGCCGCGCGTGGTCTTCATGGGCGATTCGATCACCGAGGGCTGGGTCGGCAAAATGCCGCAATTCTTCACCCCCGGCCGGATCGGACGCGGGATCAGCGGGCAGACGACTGCGCAGATGCTGCTGCGCTTTCGGCAGGACGTGATCGATCTGAAGCCCACCATCGTTCAGATCATGGCGGGCACCAACGACATTGCCGGCAATACCGGCCCCACGACCGATGCGCAGGTCGAGGGCAATATCATGTCGATGGTCGAGCTGGCGCAGGCCAATGGCATCCGCGTGATCCTGGCCTCGATCCCGCCCGCCGATCATTTCGAATGGAAGCCGGGGCTGAAACCCGCTCCCCGCATCGCCGCGATGAATGCATGGTTGAAGGGCTATGCCGGGAAGGTCGGCGCGACCTATGCCGATTACTGGTCGGTCCTGCATGTCGGCGACGCGCTGAACCCCGCCTTTGGCACCGACGGGGTGCATCCCCACGCGGCGGGCTATGCCGCGATGGCGCCGGTCGCCGATGCCGCGATCAAGCAGGCCCTGGCCAAGCCTCAGCCGCGCAGGATGCGGTAATTCAGCCGGGCGGTCGCGATCGGTTGATCGCGATCCTCCTGCCACGCGACCGCCTCGACATTGGCGGTCCGCTGGCCGAGCCGCAGGATAATGCCGACCGCGCGCGTCGGATGCTGGTCGCGCCCGGTGCGGAGATAATTGGTGGTGATCGTCACCGGCTTGATCCGGGCCGTGCCTTCGCCCGCCAGCCGGTGGGTGAGCGCGGCGATCCCCGCGACCTCGAGCAGCCCGGCAATCGCGCCACCCTGAAGCAGCCCCGGCCAGCCCATCACATGCTCCCCGAACGGCATGACGAGTTGCGGAGCGTCCTCGACCCAGTCGATCGAACAGCCTAGCCATTCGGCATAAGGTGGCAGTTCCATCGCCTGCCCGATCGCCGTCCTCGGCGCGCTCATGCGGCCATTCCGATGAAGGTCCCCGCGACATGCGCGACCGGATCGTCGGGGTCGCCGTCATGTGCGATCCCCCGGACAAAGGCGATGCTGCGCGTCAGCCGGTAACATTCGCCGCGCCCGATCACGGTGCGCTCGGGCACCGCCGGACGCAGATAATCGACCCGCAGGTCCAGCGTCACATGCGCCTCGAAAGCCCCGCGCTTCAGCCAGACCGCCACGCTGGTCGCCATGTCCATCATCGCGACGATCGGCCCGGAGGCGATCACCCCGCTCACCGGGTCGCCGATCAGCCGCGTATCATAGGGCAGCGCCAGCTCGGCCCAATCCTCGCCATGCGCGCGATACGCGATGCCCAGCTGCTGGCCATGTCCGCCACCCAAGCCGCCCATCGCCACGAAGCGTTCCATATCGAACCCCATGGCGCGATGGTCTACACGAGGCGGCGAAAAGCGCAAAAGGAGAGAGACATGGAAGGCCGGGTGACGATGACGGTGACGGACGGCGTCGCCGATGTCCGGCTGGCGCGCGGGGAGAAGCTGAACGCCATCGACGGCAAGATGTTCGATGCGCTGGCCGACGCGATCGACATGCTGGCGGCGCGGGCGGACCTGCGCGTGGTGGTGCTGTCGGGGGAGGGCGACGGGTTCTGTTCCGGCCTCGACATGGCGGCGATGGCGGGGGGCGATCTGGCGGGTCTGGACCTGTCAGCGCGCGACTTTGGCCCCGCGAATCTCGTGCAGCAGGTCGCCTGGGGCTGGCGGACCCTGCCGGTGCCGGTGATCGCCGCCGTCCATGGCGTAGTGTTTGGCGGCGCGACCCAGATCATGGCGGGCGCGGACATAAGGCTGGCGCATCCCGCCACCCGTTTCGCGATTCGCGAGGTGCATTGGGGCATCGTCCCCGACATGGGCGGCTTTGCGCTGTGGCGCGGGGTGCGAGAGGATGTGTTGCGCGAATGGGTCTATACCGCGCGCGAGTTCGATGCGACCGAGGCGCAGGCGGTGGGGTTCGTCACCCGGCTGGTCGAGGACCCGCGCGCCGAGGCGCTGATGCTCGCCGCCAGGATCGCCGAGCGCAGCCCCGATGCGGTGCGCAGCGCCAAGCGGCTGTTCGGGGCGATGGGAAGTGCGCCCGACGCGATTCTGGCGATGGAGAGCGCCGAGCAGGTGGCGCTGATGCAAGGCGCGAATTTCCGCGAGGCGGTGCAGGCGAACATGGCGCGGCGGCGGCCGGAATTCCGGGACGTTTGAGGGGAGCCGTTCCCTTACCTGCAACAATAGCCCCTCCCGCAGGCGGGAGGGGTTGGGGAGGGCATGGGGTCTCACAGAGTGTATCGCTTGGGGCGTTGCCCTCCCCCATCCCCTCCCGCCTGCGGGAGGGGCGTGCTGCTTGGGAAAGGTAGAGCCCAACAAAAAGGGGGAGCCTCTCGCGAGACTCCCCCCTTCCATCCGGCTTCGCAGAAATTACTCTGCGGTCGCCTTCAAAATCTTGCCCGGATTGCGGGGCGGCTCGCCCTTGGGCAGCGCGTCGACATGTTCCATGCCGCTCTCGACCTGGCCCCAGACCGTGTACTGGCGGTCGAGGAAGCGCGCATCGTCGAAGCAGATGAAGAACTGCGAATTGGCCGAGTTCGGATCGTTGGTCCGTGCCATCGAGCAGGTGCCGCGCACATGCGGCTCGGCGTTGAACTCCTGCTTCAAGTTCGGCTTGTCCGAACCCGACATGCCGGTGCCGGTGGGGTCGCCGCCCTGTGCCATGAAGCCCGGGATCACGCGGTGGAACACGACGCCGTCGTAAAAGCCTTCATTGGCGAGGCCACCGATGCGCGCGACATGCTCGGGCGCCAGGTCGGGGCGCAGCGTGATGACGACATCGCCGCTCTCGAGCGTCAGGGTCAGCTTGGAAAAAGTCTCGGCCATAAGGGGTCTTCCTTGGTTGATGCCCCGCAGGTAGGGATTCATGCGCCCGCTGGCAAATGGCTCTGCCGCGCGATAGAGGCATGACGGCACGTTCATGATCGATCGAGGGAGGCCGAGATCAGCGACACCGAACTCCCCGAACTCGAAGCCGAGACCCAATTTTCGGAAAACCTGGCGCCCGAGACGCAGCTGGACGAGGATGACCGGCTGAAGCCCGAATATGTGCGCAGCGTGCTCGACGCGCTGGCGGCGGGTGACGACGAAGGTGCGCGCGCGCTGGTCGAGCCGCTTCACCCCGCCGACATCGCCGACCTGTTCGAGCTGGTCGGCGACGAGGAGCGCGTGGCCCTGGCGCGCGCGGTCGCGGACCTGCTGAACGGCGACGTCTTCGCCGAGATGAACGACTATGTGCGCGAGCAGCTGATCCAGGCGCTCGAACCGCATGAAGTCGCCGATATCGCTTCCGAGCTCGACACCGACGACGCGGTCGCGATCATCGAGGACATGGACGAGGACGAGCAGCGCGCGGTGCTGCGCGCGCTCGACCCCGACGACCGCGCCGCGATCGAGGAGGCGCTGTCCTTCCCCGAGGAGTCCGCCGGACGCCTGATGCAGCGCGAGCTGATCGCGGTGCCCGAACATTGGACGGTGGCCGAGACGATCGAGTTCCTGCGCGACGACGAGGAACTGACCACCGACTTCTGGGAAATCTTCGTCGTCGATCCCGGCCACCGCCCGATCGGGACGTGCCAGCTTTCCTGGATTCTGCGCGCGCCGGGGCAGATCGTCATCGGCGACGTGATGAAGCGCGAACAGACGCTGATCCCGGTCGACATGGACCAGGAAGAGGTCGCGCTGCGCTTCCAGAAATATGCGTTGATCTCCGCCGCCGTGGTCGATGCCAGCGGGCGGCTGGTCGGCATGATCACCGTCGACGACATCGTCCACATCATCCAGCAAGAGGCGGGCGAGGACGTGCTGCGCCTGTCGGGTGCGGGCGAGGGCGACATCAACGAGCCGATCTTCGACAGCTATAAGAGCCGCGTGCGCTGGCTGCTCGCCAATCTCGTCACCGCAATGGTCGCCTCGTCGGTGATCGCGGCGTTCGAGGGGACGATCGCACGGATGGTGGCGCTCGCCACCCTGATGCCGATCGTCGCGGGCGTCGGCGGCAATGCGGGGACGCAGACGCTGGCGGTGACGGTCCGCGCGCTGGCGACCAACCAGCTGACCCAGTCGAACACCGCGCGCGCGATCATGCGTGAAATTCGCGTGGCGATGATGAACGGCATCACTGTCGCGGCGGTGATCGGGGTGGGGGTGAGCCTGGTCTTCGGCAATCCGGCGCTGGGGATGGTGATCGCGGCGGCGATGATGACGAACATCCTGGTCGCCGGACTGGCGGGGGTGCTGGTGCCGGTGACGCTGGACCGGTTCGATGCCGACCCTGCGGTGGCGTCGTCGGTGTTCGTGACGATGACGACCGATTCGATCGGATTCCTGGCGTTCCTGGGCTTGGCGACGGCGTCGGGCCTGACCGGATAAGCTATTCCTCCCCTGCAAGGGGAGGGGGACCAGCGAAGCTGGTGGAGGGGGGCTTCATCATAGGACGTCCCTGGCGGCGATCCCCCTCCACCACCGCTGCGCGGCGGTCCCCCTCCCCGTGCCGGGGAGGATCAGTGGTCGTGGTCATGCCCATGGGGCACGTTGCGCAGCGCCTCCAGCACCTCGTCGGTGCGGGCGGGATCGCCGATCGCCAGTACGTGGCCCGCGCTGCCGGCGGTCAGCGGATCGCCATTCCAATCGCACATCCGGCCCCCCGCGCCCTCGACCACCGGGACCAGCGCGGCGAAGTCGTAGAGCTTCAGCCCCGATTCGCAGACGATGTCGATATGGCCGCTCGCGAGCAGCCCGTAATTATAGCAGTCACCGCCATAGACCGGACCCTGACGCGGACTGTTGCCGCTGACCGCCGCCACCAGCGCCATGAAATGGGGCACGTCTTCGTCATCGAACAGATGCGGGCTGGTGGTCGCGATCGTCGCGCCGTCCAGGTCGCGGCAGGTCCGGGTGCGCGTCGGCTGTCCGTTGAACAGGGTCGGCCGCCCCGCGACGCCCAGCCAGCGTTCGTGCGCGATCGGCTGGTCGATGATGCCCAGCACCGGCCAGCCATTGTCGACGAGCGCGATCAGCGTGCCGAAGATCGGCCGCCCGACGGTGAAGCTCCGCGTGCCGTCGATCGGGTCGAGCACCCACTGGCGCCCGGTCACGCCGTCCTTGACGCCATATTCCTCGCCATGGATGCCGTCGCCCGAGCGTTCCGCCTCCAGGATACGCCGCATCGCCGCCTCCGCCTCGCGATCGGCAAGCGTCACGGGCGAGCGGTCCTCCTTGATCTCCAGCCCCATTTCGCGACGGAAATAGGGGCGGATGGCGGCTCCGGCCGCATCTGCAAGTTGAAGGGCCAGTCGAATATCGTCGGCGTGTACGGACATATTAACCCGGATAGGATAGGACTGCACGATCAGCAATGGACGCCATGATCGTGACAGGATAGGCGTTAACTATCTTGATGTAGGGAAATGTGGCGATGAGGGCAGTGTTGGGCGTTCTCCTGGCAATGGCGGCGGCGGTACCCGCTGTGGCGGCCTTGCGTCCCGGTGCGGCCGCCCCCGACTTTACCACGCGCGGCGCGGTCGCGGGCAAGGTCTTTACGCTGCATCTCAAGGAACAGCTGCGCCACGGCCCCGTCGTCCTCTATTTCTTCCCCGCCGCGTTCACCAGCGGATGCAGTGCCGAGGCGCGGGCCTTTGCCGAGAAGATCGACGCCTTTCGCGCTGCGGGTGCGCGGGTGATCGGCATGTCGGCCGACCCGGTCGACAAGCTTGCCGCCTTTTCCAAGGCCGAATGCGCGGGCAAGTTCCCCGTCGCCAGCGCGGGGCCTGCGATCGTCAAGGGCTATGACGTCGCGCTGGGTCGTCAGATCGAGGGGCGCGACATCACCTCTCGTACCAGCTATGTCATCGGCCGCGATGGCCGCATTGCCTTCGTCCATGACGACATGAACCCGGCCGAGCATGTCGCCACGACCCTGGCGGCGGTTCGCGACCTGCAAAGCCGTCGTTGATCGGCGCATGTCATGGGGCTTTACGGGGGATGGGGGGATATGGCGGAGGCGGAGCCGGCACGAGCCATGACGACGTCTGGTAGTTTGTACAAGCGTATCGGCCAGTTTCTGGAAGATCATCGGCTCTCGCCCGATCCCGCGCATTACGCCTTCGTCCATGCCATCTTGTCCGAGCCAGACGGCACTCTGGCGCGCGCGGTCGCCTTGCTGGTCGATGGCGGCGTGCGCCTGCATCAGGACGATATCGCCCGACTGGGTGGCCCGACCATGGCATCGCCGCCCGCCCCGGAGCCGGCGTCCGAGCCCCAGGCCGTCCGCGAACCCGCCGAGCGAATCGCACTGCCGCAGGCGGAGGCGCGGTCCGATGAACTGGCCGAGCAGACCGAGGATCAAGTCGCGGCGTTCATGACGGTGATTCGCACGGTCCAGGCGGATACTTCGGCCTTTGGCGCCGATCTGGCGCGCAACGTGGCGGAGATGAAGCGCGGCGGTGGGATCGACCTGCCGACGCTCGCGACACTGACCGGCGAGATGCTGGAGCGGATCAGTGCGACCGAGCGGCGGCTGGAACAGGCCACGGCGGAAGCCGACACGCTGCGTGAAAAGCTGGCCGAGGCGCGGGCGACGGCGCGGCGCGATCCGCTGACCGGGCTGGCCAACCGCCTCGCCTTTTCCGAAGCGCTCGGCCAGTGTTTCCAGGCGTCGGAAAGCTGCCATCTGGCGCTGTGCGACGTCGATCGGTTCAAGCGGATCAACGACGATCTGGGCCATGCCACCGGCGACCGGGTGCTGCATTCGATCGGCAAGATCCTCGCCGAGGAATGCCAGGGGCATCTCGTCTGCCGTCATGGCGGCGAGGAATTCACGATCCTGATGACGGGATTGGCGGCGGACCAGGCCGCGGCGCTGGTCGAACGCGCTCGCGATGCGGTCCGCAACCGCCGTATGCGGGTGCGCGAGACAGGCGAGCCGGTGGGCGAGATCACCTTCTCCGCCGGGATCACCGCCCTGTGTCCCGAGGACACGCAGGAGACGCTGTTCGCGCGCGCCGATGCGCTGCTCTACCGCGCGAAAAAGGAAGGCCGCGACCGGGCCTATAGCGATAGCTGATTTCCCGCCACGGGATGGCGGGAAATCCCGCCCGTTGCTGGCGGAATTTCCCAAATTCGTCGGGCGCCGTTCGAAAAGGCGCGGAAAACAGCCATTTCGAAAATTGGCACGGTCTCTGCAAAGTCCCTGGCATCGCCGCTCGGATGGTCCGACCGGCGGATCACTCAGGGAGTTTCACCATGTTCGCTTCGTTCCAGGCTCGCCAGATCCTCGTCTCGGTCGTCGGCGCCCTCGTCTTCGCCGGGCTTGCCATCACCACCGCCGCACCGATTTTTCCGATCGCCTGAGCGTGACCAAGTTCCACCACTCGGGCGGCCGGGTGCTCCTCTCCTGATACCCGGCTGCCCCTCTTCCCCCGGTCAGGCGACGGCGCCTGCGCCCACCGGCCCGACCGGCGCCACCTCTTCGCGCGAATAGGTGCCCGTCAATATTCCCGCGGCGAGCACATGCCCCGCCATCGCCGCGACCAGCGCTCCGCGACCCGGCGTCTGCCCGCCGATCTCGACCACCGCATCCAATGCGAACAGTTGGAAGACATAACGATGCTCGCCATGCCCGCGCGGCGGATCGGGTGGCAGCCATCCCTCGCCCAGATAGGAGTTGCGCCCGACATCGCCGCCTTCGGGCGCGCCCGTGCCGTCTGCCATGATCGCACCCTCGGCCAGTTCGCCGCTGCCTGCCGGCAGGCCCCAGACGATGGCGTGGACCAAAGGCTGCGGCGTCGGTGCATCCGCATCCTCGACGATCAGGGCCAGCATCGCCGTGCCCTCGGGCGGTTCACCCCAGAAGAGCGGCGGCGACACCCCCGCGCCATCGGCGGTAAAGCGTTCGGGGAGCCGGGCCATGTCGCCAAAGGCCGGGCTATGCAGCGCCATCGCCGCGGCCGGCGCCAGTTCGGGGCGGACCACCGCGATCGAATCGACCCCGGCGCGCCAGCCGCTCATCGCCTTGCCCAACCAGGCGGGCAGATGTTCGAGCATCCTCTTCTCCATTATCGCGGCGCCACGGGGACGACCCGCGCGCGCCAGACGGTCAGCGTGTCGATCGCACCGCGGCATTCGGTCATCTGCCCGGCGTAGAGCAGGCGGAAGCGGGTGCCGTCCCAACCGAATTGCTGCGCATCGCCGCAATCGCCCAGCCCCCGGCCCTTGCCCCAGCTCGACAGTCGGCCGTCACGGGACCATTCGACATTGACCAGGATCTCGGGCTGGCCGGGATCGGGGGTCTCGCCGAAATGATAGGCGAAGTCGAAGGCGGCGGGGCTCAACCGGCCGTCGCGCCAGATCAACGGCTTTACCAGATAGTTATACGCCCCCGCGCCGCACGACATCAGCACCAGCGCGCTGCGCCGGTCGAGCCGGTGGGCATCGGCGCTGAACGGGCTGCCATCGTCGATCACGCAGCCATAGCGTCGTCGGGCTTCGCTGATCGCGCTGGCGGGAATGGCGGGCGGGGGGCCGGAGGGCGGGGTGACGACCTGCACCACCGGAAGGGCGGGTGCCGTGCCACGATAGCGTTTCGTCCCGCGTGCGATCAGCGCCGAGGTGGTACCCGCCCGCCCCTGTCGATCGTCGATATAACGAAGGGCCGCCGCCGCGCCCGCCAGCGCGACCGGGTGCGCGGTCGGAGTCAGCAGCACCGCGCGCTTGCCCCTGGCGATGGCGGCAACGAGCGCGCTGGCGGACGCGCCCTGCCATTCGCCCTCGCCGTCCCGGTCCAGCGGGGTCGAGGCGATGGTCCGGCCGTCGACCCGAACGCTGGCCGTCCTGGCCTTGCCGGTCATGTCGCGGATTCGCACCGTCACCCGGCCGCCACCGTCCCGCGCCACGATCAGCCCGACATCCTGCAGCATCGATTCGCCCGGGGCCAGCGAGGCCGCCGCGCAGGCCCGGCCATTGGCGCAGGCCACGATCCAGTCGCGGAACAGCTTGAGCTTGCCCGGCCGGGGCGTGTTCGGCGTGGCGGCGGTCGCCGCAGTGGCGACCAGCGCGACGCTCACGGCGAGGCTCATGCGAATCATACCCGATCAACCCCTTTGCTGGCGATCCCGTTCCGAACCGGATAGGGCGCGTTGCAACAGGCTTTGTGGCAGAGATACGGGCCGGAAGACAGGAGAGTGTCGATGAAGTCAGTGGGTGTGATCGGAGCCGGCCAGATGGGTGCGGGCATCGCGCAGGTCGCGGCGGCGGCGGGCTATGCGGTGAAGCTGGCCGATGTCTCGGCCGAGCGGGCCGAGGCTGGCAAGGCGGGCATCGCCAAGGCGCTCGACCGGCTGGTGACCAAGGAAAAGACGACACGCGAAGACGCCGATGTGCTGCTCTCGCGGATCGAGCCGGTTGGTGACCTGTCCGCCATGGCGGATTGCGAATTGGTGATCGAGGCCGCGACCGAGCGTGAGGGCGTAAAGCGCGCGATCTTCGAGGAGGTCGGCAAGGTGATGTCCGACACCGCGATCCTGGCAACCAACACCTCGTCCATCCCGATCACCCGGCTGGCGCAGGCCGCGCCCGATGCGGGGCGCTTCGTCGGCGTGCACTTCTTCAACCCCGTGCCGGTCATGGGCCTGATCGAGCTGATCCGCGGCCTCGCTACCTCGGACGAAACGGTCGCCAGGGTCGAGAGCTTCGCACAAGAGCTGGGCAAGCGCGTGGTCCATGCCAATGACGCGCCGGGCTTCATCGTCAACCGCGTGCTGATGCCGATGATCAACGAGGCGATCTTCGCGCTGGGCGAGGGCGTGGCGACGATCCCCGACATCGACGCGGCCTGCCAGCTGGGTCTCAACCACCCGATGGGGCCGCTGACGCTCGCCGATTTCATCGGGCTGGACACCTGCCTGGAGATCACCCGCGTCCTGTTCGAGGGGACCGGCGACCCCAAGTTCCGGCCTGCGCCGCTGTTGATCAAATATGTCGAGGCGGGCTGGTATGGCCGCAAGAGCAAGCGCGGCTTTTACGATTATACCGGCGCCGAGCCCGTACCGACGCGGTAACTCCCAAATCCTCCCCGGCACGGGGAGGGGGACCATGCGCAGCATGGTGGAGGGGGAGTGCCGATAGCGACGACCTGTATGGAAGCCCCCCTCCGTCAGGCCTTCGGCCCGCCACCTCCCCGCTAGCGGGGAGGATTTTAGAACGCCCCGTGGACGCGCAGCGCAAACACCTCGGCAGGCCCGCGATCGCGGTTGTATCCCGGGTTCTCCACATATTGCGCGTCCAGCGTCACCGCCAGCGCGCGGGACAGCGACACGTCATAATAGACTTCGGCGATCTCCTCCGCGCCTGCGTTGGGCAGCTTGCCGTCGCCGACCAGCACGCCCAGACCGCCCGCCGCCAGATAGCGGCGATGTTCGGCCGAAATCCCGTTGGCGATCAGCGCCAGACCGACCCGGTCCTGTGCCCGACCCCAGCCCTTGCCACCGAGCGAGCCACCGATCTGCGCCGTCCGGTCGATATCGGTGAAGTCATAAGGCTCGATCGATCCGTCGCTGACCCCGATCCGGGCGAACAGGCCGAGCGTGTCGGTCAGCGCCTGGTCCATATTCATATAGCCGCCCATCCGCGTCATTCGCCGCCGGGTGAAGGACGGATCGACTACGCTTCGGCTCGCGGCGGCATAGGCCAGCGCCTCGTCGAAGCGGCTGAAATTGCCGCGATTGCGGAACAGGCCGACGCGCACCGATCCGGGCCGCCCCGCGACCTGGTGCCGATGCTCGACCTCGGCATCGATCTGATACTGGCCGAAACCATGTTCCAGCCGCTCGCCATTGGGCACGGTCGACAGGTTGAACAGTCCGGCACGCCACGTCCAGTCGCCGCGATAGAGTTCGGCGGCTAGCCCGGTGGTATAGCCCCAGGCATCGGCAGCGTAGTCGAAGCTGCCGGTATCGATCGCCGACCAGTTGAGGAAATCGCCGCGCGGATCATGGGCATAAGGGTTGGTGTCGAAGATATCGCCGACGCCGAACTTGCCGATGGTCAGCACGATCCGGTCGACCGAACGCGATCCGCCCAGCTGGTTGGCGACCCCCGCTACCGACTCGCGCGCACCGCCCAGGCCGAAGGTCTGGCGGAAAAAGGCGCGCTGCAGCCGGAAATAGGGTTCGGCCTTGCCGACCTTATAGGCCTCGGCACTGGGGAAACCGGCGACGCCCAGCGTGTTGGACAGGCCGAAGCCCTGGTCGATCTCCGGATTCACCCACAGCTCGCCCCCGCGCCAGGGGCGTGCGCCGATAAAGGCAGTGACGTCGGTCGTCTCCTTCAGCTGGCGCGGGGTCAGGCTGTTGGTGCCGGTATAGGGCGAGGAAAAGCCGCCCACGCCCTGCGCGACCAGCGTCGCCTGGCCGTGGATCGCGAAATCCTGCGGCTGGGTGTCCTGCGCGAACGCGATGCGCGCGACGAGGAACAGGCCGCACAGCGCAGCCCGCGAAACAATACGGATCATGATGCTATTCCCGGATCAGGCCGACGGGCGGGTGCGGCGCATCGCCTGGGGCCGGGTGGTCGACAGCAGGCGCAGCAGGCGCGCGCGTTCACGGGGGACGCTCGCCATCACGATGGCAAGGGACTGGGCGCGGACATGCGCGCGGAACAGGGTACGGGTCATAGCAGACCTCCTTCGGGTTCGTGTGGTCGAGCCCGGCGGAAGGTCGGCGAGGAACGGCTCTAGCGGGCCGTCATCGGCGACCCCGTCAGGCCCGTCAGACGGTCGGCAAGAACGTGGACGCCGAAGCGTCTACTGTCCTCGTCGCCGGACAAGGGACTAGATCGGGGCATTGTGTTCCTGTGTGTGGGTCGGCCACGGTTGCGGCCGTCGGGGCGCCAATAGCGCGCTTGCGATGGGGATCAACCCCAAATTCCTCCCCGGACCGGGGAGGGGGACCATGCGCAGCATGGTGGAGGGGCCTCACCACAGAGGGCAAGCTGGGTGGATGCCCCCCTCCGTCAGCGCTATGCGCTGCCACCTCCCCGTGCCGGGGAGGATTGAAAATTCAAGCGATCAGCAGGCCTGCCAGCGCGGCCGACATCAGATTGGCCAGGCTCCCCGCGACCAGCGCACGGATGCCCAGGCGCGCGATGGTCGGGCGCTGGTTGGGGGCCAGGCTGCCGGTCACGGCCATCTGGATCGCGATCGACGAGAAATTGGCGAAGCCGCACAGCGCGAAGGTGACGACCGCGACGGTGCGCGGTGACAATTGCGCCGCCTGCTTGCCCAGATCGATATAGGCGACGAACTCGTTGAGCACGATCTTCTCGCCGAACAGGCCGCCTGCGATCCCCGCCTCGTTCCACGGCACGTTGAGCAGCGCCATGATCGGCTGGAAGACATAGCCCAGCAGCGCCTGGAAGCTGAGCCCCGGCACGCCGACCAGATTGCCCAGTCCGCCCAGCAACCCGTTGGCCAGCGCGACCAACGCGACGAAGGCCAGCACCATTGCGCCGACCGCCACGGCCAGCTTCACGCCGGTCTGCGCGCCTTGGGCGGCCGCCATGATGATGTTGGCGGGCTTTTCCTCGTCATGCGTGGCCTCGGCCAGCGCGATCTTCTCGTCCTCGATCACGTCGCCGAGCGGCAACTGGCCCGCGGGCGGCTCGATCCGGTCGGGCATGATGATCTTGGCCATCAGGATGCCGCCGGGCGCCGCCATGAAGCTGGCCGCCAGCAGATATTCGATCGAAATCCCCATCGAGGCATAGGCGGCCAGGATGGTGCCCGCCACGCCCGCCATGCCGCTGGTCATAACGGTGAACAGCTGCGCCGGGGTCAACCCGGCGAGATAGGGGCGGATGACCAGCGGCGATTCGGACTGGCCGACAAAGACGTTGGCCGCCGCGCAGAGCGATTCGACCTTCGACACGCCGATGACCTTCTCGATCGCGCCGCCCAGCCAGCGCACGACCAGCTGCATGATCCCCAGATAATAGAGGATCGAGACGAGCGCGGCGAAGAAGATGATGACGGGCAGCGCCTGGATCGCGAAGTTGCGGCCCAGCGGATCGGACGCCAGCGCGCCGAACAGAAACTTGGTCCCCTCGTTCGCATAGCCGAGCAGGCCCGCCACGCCGCCGGACAGCCATTGCAGCACCCGCTTGCCCCAGGGGACATAGAGGACGAGGATCGCGATCCCCGCCTGGAGCGCGAAGGCGGCGCCGACGACGCGCAGGCGGATGGCCCGGCGATCGGTGGACAGGGCGACCGCGATGCCCAGAATGACAAGGATACCCGCGATACCGATGGCGAAACGATTCATGCGCGCTGCTTAACTGGGCCGCTTGGGGCGGGTGGTGGAAACGACGCGGCCCCCCGGCTGCGCGGGAGCCGATCATAAGCAAGGTGCGGCACGACCGCCATAGTTTTGATCGAGAGGGAATTTCGATCCTCCCCGGCACGGGGAGGATCAGAAAATGCCAAGAAACTTCTTCCGCTGCGCCTTGGCCTCGCCCGGATTGCCCTTTCCATCTTCCGCCTTGGCGGTGGTGCCGCGCCCGACATCGTCGCGCTTGTCGCCCTTGGTGGTGCGCTGGGCATTTGCCCGTGCGCCCGACAGGACGGGACCGCACGCCGCCGCCTTTGCGTCACCGACATCGACGAACGCCAGCACCCCGGCCAGCGGCGTCGCGACCACCGCCAGCCCCAGCCCAGTGCCCGCGCGCGCCAGCAGGTCGCCGCTGATCGGATCGATCTTTGGATGCGCGAAATTGCCGGTGATCCCGACCGGCGACTGGCCGGAGAACAGGCTGAACGTCTTGGCATCGGCGCGGATCGCCAGGTCGAGCGCCTCGTTGCGGAAGCTGAAGCCGCCACGTCCGGTGATGACGTTCTTGGTCGTGTCGATCAGGATCGGGTCCGCCGCCGCCACGCCGCCGCGTACGGTGAAGGCGATCAGGCCGCAGTTGATGCGTACCGGCTCCTTCAATTCCTTTTCGAACATCTTCTGAACGAAGGTGCCGATATCGAGCTCGGCCAGCTGCGCATTGCCCGTCCAGAGTGATCCCGCCGGCAGGATGAACGCCATCCGCCCGTTGGCACTCGCCAGCGAATCATGGATGGTGTCGCCGCGCCCGGTCAGCTGGACGCGGCCCTTGACCGTGCCGGTCGTCCCCGCCTCCGCCACGCCCCATCCTGCCAGCAACCGGCCGAGCGGGGTGGGCGACAGGCGAATGTCGTAACGGACCAGGCTGGGCCGCTCGCGCGTGTCGAATATCAGGTCGGACGACACGTCCCCGCGCGCCATGGCGAAGCGCAGCGGCGACAGGGTCAATTTGCCGCGATCCAGCGCCAGCGTCAGGTCGACGTTCGAGATCGGCACCCTGCGCGACCGCACGGTACGGATCGTCCATTTCAGATCGGCATCGAACCGCTGCATCGTCGCGATCGGCAGCGCGGCGTCGGGCAGCACCCGCTGCGACCCTGCACCCGTCGCGGCGGCGGCGGCCTCCGCGCCCTTGGTCGCGACGATGTCGGGATTATAGCCGATGAAGGGGGCTGCATCGATGATGTCGAGCTTTTCGGTCGCCAGCGTCGAATCGAGGTGCAGCCGCTCGCCATGCGTGACGGTCAGCTTGCCCGCCAGATCGCTGTCGCCGAACGTCCCCTTCATCTTCGTGAAGCGATAGACGTCGCCGTCCTTTACCAGCTGCGCATGCAGGTCATAGGTGCGGGTACGCGGGATGACGACGCCGATCACCTCGAGCAGGGTGGACAGGTCCTTGCCCCGCGCGCGGGTACGCAACGGCACATTCTCGACATCGGCGATCGAGGGCAGGGTGCCCGTCACATCGACGATATTGCCCGCCGCGCGCATCCGGGCGACCAGCTCGTTCTTCCCGCGATTGGCGGTGGCGTCGGGCGAGAGAAGCTGTGCGGTGAGCGTGAAGGGCGTCTCGCGGATCACCCCCTTGCCGCGCACGCCGACCGCACGGCCGATGCGCGCGTCCTGCGATTGGAAATCGGCCAGCGCCAGGTCCGCCGTCACCCGCATCCGGGGATCGCGATAGCGCACCGTCGTGCCCTTCACCACGGCTACGTCGATGCGCGGAAACTCGAGCCGCTTGCCGCCCTTCTTGTCGCTGAAGGTCCATGTGTTGGTGCGGTGGTCGGGCGTCCATTCCAGGTCGACCGCGCCGTTGGTCAGTTCCAGCCAGGTGAAGCGCCGCTTGCCGAACAACAGCGACAGCGGCGCGATTCGCGAATCGATTCGGTCGGCGGTGAACAGATTGGGCCGCGTCGCCCAGCCGGGGTTGGAAACCGCGATCTTCTCGGCAACGAACTTGATCCGCCACGGCGCGAAATAGAGCTGGAAGTCGCCGCCGACCGTCACCGTCCGGTGGGTCAGCTTGCCGACGATCGATTCGAAGGGATGGCGCAGGAACCGCCCCTTGGTGACGAAGAGCACCAGCCAGATCGCGGCGATGACGGTGAGCAGGCCGATAGCGATGCGGATCGCCCAGTGGCGCCACCCAGGCCGGGCAGCGGAAGGAATCGCGGGATTGTCGGCCGCAGGCGCCTGATCCATGGAAACCCCAAGCGCCCGAGCGAAGCGGCGGTTCCATGGGGTTGATCGGTTGCATTCCGGCGCGGCTTCGTCTAAGCGGCCCGCTTCCCGAGCGAGGTGTCACGAACGGCCCGGCCATCAGGGCTGCCGCGGCCGTTTCTGCCTTAGCTCTAGCGAAAGGAAAAAAATGCCCAAGCTCAAGACCAAGAGCGGCGTCAAGAAGCGCTTCAAGCTCACCGCGACCGGCAAGCTCAAGCACGGCGTCGCCGGCAAGCGCCACCGCCTGATCAGCCATAACGGCAAGTATATCCGCCAGAACCGCGGCACCTCGGTCCTGTCCGATGCCGACACCAAGACCGTGAAGGCCTGGGCGCCTTACGGCCTGAACTGATTTCTGGAAGGGTAGAAAGATATGGCACGCGTCAAGCGGGGCACGACCACCAAGGCGAAGCATAAGCGGATTTTGGAACAGGCGAAGGGCTATTATGGCCGTCGCAAGAACACCATCCGCATCGCTCGCCAGGCCGTCGAAAAGGCCGGTCAATATGCGTATCGCGACCGCAAGGTTAAGAAGCGGACCTTCCGTGGTCTGTGGATCCAGCGCATCAACGCCGGTGTCCGGGCCGAGGGCCTGACCTATTCGCAGTTCATGCACGGCCTGAAGCTGGCGGGCGTCGAACTGGACCGGAAGGTCCTGGCCGACATCGCCATGCACGAGGGCGAGGCCTTCAAGGCGATCGTCGCCCAGGCGAAGGCCGCTCTGCCGCAGGCCGCTTGAACAGCGACTGACGGTTAAGCGCCGGAAATCAGGAAAGGCGTCGGTGGGGTTCCACCGGCGCCTTTTTCTTTGGTCCTGCATCGGCGCTGGCCGATCCAGTGCACGTCTATACTGCCTCATTGCTGCCAAGATGGCGCGCGATCCTTGCCCACCGATGGAAGGATAGCGCGATGCGGATGGTGTTCGGCTCGATGTTGCTCGCCCTGAGTCCTGCCGCTTCGCTGGCAGCCTCAACCTCATCCCCACCGCGACCGGTTCTGGCCGATCCCTGCGCCCCGTCGACCGATTTCCGGCCGCCTTTGACCAAAGTCTATCACCTCAAGGGCGGCGGCACGCTGGTCTTCGTGGCGGTCCGGCATGGTGATGACCCGGCGACCCGCGCGCTGCTTCAGGATGCTTTTGCGCGCGACAAACCAACCGACGCACTGGTCGAGGGCTTTGCCGCGAGCCGGAGCATGGATCCCCGCTATCAGGGGCGAATGGTGGGTTATGCCCAAAGACGGACGGCATCCGGCCATCCCGACGAACTGGCGACGACGATCAAGCTGGCATCCGATGCCGGGGCGAGCTTCGGGGGGTGGGACATGAGCGCGGCGGAGGATTATGCCGCAAGCGTCGCGCAGGGGTTCACCTTGGACGATGTCATCGGTGCCCATCTGATCCGGCGCCACGTGAATCCGTTCGCGGGGGCAGATGGCGGCGCGCTTGATTCGGAATTGCGCGACGCGCGCACGGTCCATGGCATAGAGGGTTTCGATTATGCCGCTTGGTATCGACGCCACTATGGCGACTCGTTCGATGACGCAAACGGCACCCCCTGCGGGACTGGTATCGGCGCCAGCATCGTGGCGTTCGAGACGGCCGAACGCAACCGACGGCTCATCGCGGTTCTGCAGGCACATGTCGGACCGGGTAAGACGGTCTTGATCGAAGCCGGAGCCAATCACTGGCTGGCGTTACGTCCATGGCTCCAATCCATCTCCGACCGCGTGACGTAAGAGCGGATGGCATGGTCGTTCCCGCCTTCAAGCGTATGAACGAGAAATTGTCTTGGTCCGGCGACTTTCGCACTCCCTAGCCATCCCGCCCCCGCGCCCCCACATGCCCCTGTGACATGGCGCTTCATCTGACCAAGGTCGCGTTCGGGGCGGCCAGTATCGATCATCTGGCCGAACGACTGAAGTTACGGGCGCAGGAAGGGCCGGTGTTCCTCACCACGCGCTATCTGCCCAAACGGCATGAGGAAGTGGCAGGGCAGGGTTCGCTGTTTTGGATCCTCAAGCATCAGCTGATCGCGCGCTCGCCGATCCTGTCCTTCGGCGAGGCCGAGGGTGGGCGCTGCGCGATCCATATCGATCCCGCGCTGGTGCTGGTCCAGGCGCTGCCCCGGCGCGCGCATCAGGGATGGCGCTATCTGGAGGCGGCGGATGCGCCGCCCGATCTGGGCGGGTCGGCGTCGGGCATCGATGGTATGCCGCCGGTGCTGGTGGGTAAGCTGGTGGAGCTGGGACTGATCTAAGGGGATAGGCATTCCTCGCCTTCGGCGAGGCCCCTCCACCATCGCATTCGCGATGGCCCCCCCCCCAAGCACGGCTTGGGGAGGAGTTGTGCAGGTCAGAATTTCGGACCGGCCACGGCCGCGCGGGTCTTTTTCGGGGTGTCGGCGAACAGCTTGGCGATCGCGGTATTGCGGGCGTCCTGCGACGCGTAATCGCGGGCCGAGAGCCCGGCGACACTGTCCGCCATGTCGGGGTCGGCCCCGGCCGCCAGCAGCTCGCGGACCATGCCGATGTCATGGCGCTGCACCGCGCGGATCAGCGGGGTTTCGCCCGAGGCATTGGCGATGTTCGGGTTCGCCTTGGCGGCCGCCAGGATGCGGATCATGTCGGGTTGCCCGCCCGACACCGCGAGCAGCATCGGCGTGTTGCCCCGCCCGTCCCGCAGGTTGGGATCGGCGCCCTTCTGAAGCAGGAAGCGCAGATATGTCTCGTCGCCACGCTTGATGACGATGTGCAATGCGCCCTCGCCGCTCGTCACGTCGCGGGTGTTGATGATGCTGGCGCCCGGCCGGTCCAGCATGTTGGTCACGTCGTTGCCCTTCGCCTCGCGCACCGCCTGAAGGAATTTGTAGCTTTCCGACTGCATCATCTGGGCCGTGACCGGCGTGGCGAAGGCGCCGAGCAGCGCGGCGGCGACCAAGGGGCGAAGGGACATGAAACGAGATCCTGAGCAATGGAGCATGGCTTGCGCCGAGCGATTTATCACAGCAAGGCTGTCGGCGTCATGACCCGATTGTTCCTGTCCGCTCTGGCTCTGCTGGCGCTTCCCCTGGCCGGTTGCGGCCCCTCCCAGCCCGAGGCGCAGGCCCCGTTGGCGGGTGCGAAAATCGGCGGCCCGTTCCAGCTGACCGATGCGAAAGGCAAGACCGTCACCGACCGCGAGTTTGCCGGGCGCTACCGCGTCATGTATTTCGGCTATAGCTTCTGCCCCGATGTCTGCCCCACCGATATGCAGGCGATCGCGGCGGGCCTGAAGCTGCTCGACAAGAGCGCGCCCGCCAAGGCGAAGAAGATTGCCCCCATCTTCATCACCGTCGACCCCGAACGCGACACGCCCGCCGTGGTCGGCCGCTTCGCCGCCGCCTTCGACCCGCGCATCGTCGGGCTGACCGGTACGCCCGCCCAGGTCGATGCGGTGAAAAAGGCCTATGCCGTGTGGTCGGCCAAGGGCGATGCGTCGCCCGGTGGCGGCTATCTCGTCAACCACAGCCGGCAGGTCTATCTGATGGACCCGTCGAACAAGCCGCTGGCGCTGGTCCCGACCGATGAGGGGCCGGAGGCGGTGGCCAAGACGCTCGACCAGTGGGTGCGTTGATGGAGCGTTTCTGGGAAAAGCCGATCGAAAGCCTCGACCGCGCGCAGTGGGAGGCGCTGTGCGACGGCTGCGGCAAATGCTGCATCCACAAGCTGGAGGATGAGGAAACGGGCGAGCTGGTGCCGACCAACGTCGCCTGCCGCCTGCTCGACCGGCGCAGCGGGCAATGCTCCAACTATCGCCACCGCCGCGCCTTTGTCAGCGAATGCGTGCGGCTGACCATGGGCAATGTCCGGTCGATCGACTGGCTGCCCACCACCTGCGCCTATCGCCTGCGCGCGGCGAACGAGCCGTTGCCCGACTGGCATTATCTGATCTGCGGGGACCGCGAGGCGGTGCACCGCGCCGGGCAGTCGGTGCGCGGCTGGACGATCAGCGAAGATGATGCAGGCGATTTCGAAAACCATATCGTGGACCGGGAATTGTGATCGACGAAGTCGTGCGGCACCCCACGGCCAAGACCATCCGCCTGAGCGTCGATCCCGCGACCGGCACCGCGCGGCTGGTCGTGCCCAGGCGGGCGGGACTGAAAAAGGCGCTCGCCTGGGCCGAGGACAAGAAGGATTGGATCGCCGCCCAGCGTGCGCGCCTGCCGCACCCCCGCCCCTTCGTGCCGGGGGCGTCGATCCCGTTCGGCGACACCGTGTTGACGCTGGAATGGGAAGAAGGGCGCGCCCGCGTCATCCAGCGTGACGGCGACCGTCTGATCGCCTCCGGCCCGGTCGAAACGTTGGGTCGCCGGGTCGAGGCGTGGCTGAAGCGACAGGCGCTGGAAACGCTGGCGCGCGAAACGGCGGAAGTCGCGCGGGCGGCAGGTGTCACCGTATCCAAGGTCAGCGTCGCCGATCCCAAGGCACGTTGGGGAAGCTGCGCCTCGACCGGCGCGATCCGCTATAGCTGGCGGCTGATCCTGGCGCCGGACTATGTCCGCCGCGCGACCGTGGCGCACGAAGTCGCGCACCGTGTCCATATGAACCACGCCCCCGCGTTCCACGCGCTCGTCGGCGAGCTGTTGGGCGCGGACCCAGGCCCCGCCACCGCTTGGTTGCGGCAGCATGGCGCGGGACTTCACTGGTTCGGTCGGTCGTCCTGACGCTCGCGGGGTAAGCCGCGTTGGCCGTTGGCGGGGGTACGCGGATCGCGTGACGCTCCGCCCGCGCCGCGGCCGGTCACCCGGTCGATCCACGCCTGATCCAGCCGCTGCGGCGGCACAGGGGCCTGAGCAGGCTGTTGCTGCTGGGGCGGGGCGCCCGGCTGCGGCTGCTGGATCGGCACGGGGGCGCCCGGCTCGCGGTGAGTCGGAATCTCGACCGCCTCGCTGCCATCCTCGGCCGCGCCCGCGCTGGGCGGGGGCAGCGGGTTGCCATCGGCATCGACCGCCGCAACGCCATTGTCGGGCTGGCCGAAATAGCTCTCCTCATCGGGCTCCAGCTGCCATTCGGGCAGCGTGACCTGGGTGTCGAACTGCTCGATCGGGCGGTTGGCGACCGCGACGCGCATGTAATCGGCAAAGGCCCTGGCGGGCGCGGTGCCGCCGTGCAGCCCGGCGACAGGCTTGCCATTGTCCCGGCCCATCCACACGCCGGTGGTAATCCCGCTGGAGAAGCCCAGGAACCAGCCATCCTTGGAACTGGTCGTCGTCCCCGTCTTGCCCGCGACCGGCCGCCCGATCTGGGCGGCGCGACCGGTGCCGGTGTTGACCGCGGTCTGCAGCAGGTCGGTCATTTCGGCCGCGACATAGGGCGCGACCAGCACATGGCTGCGATCCACCTCATGCGTGTAGATGGTCTGGCCGTTCGCCACGACCTTGGTGATGCCATAGGGCGTCACCTTCACCCCCTTGTTGGAAATGCTGGCAAAGGCGGCGACCATGTCGATCACATGGACCTCCGACGTGCCGAGCACCATCGAGGGGTGGGTGTTGACCGGGGTGGTGATGCCGAAGCGGCGCGCCATGTCGGCGACCGTCTGGAAGCCGACCTCCTGGCCCAGCTTCGCCGCCACCGTGTTCAGCGAATAGGCGAAGGCGGTGCGAAGCGAGACGCTGCCCGAATTGCGGCGCGAATCGTTGCGCGGGCTCCAGCCGTCGATGGTGACGGGCTCGTCGACCACCTGGTCCTCGGGCTTGTGGCCCGCCTCCAACGCGGCGAGATAGACGAACAGCTTGAACGCCGATCCCGGCTGGCGAACCGCCGTCGTCGCGCGATTATAGTTGGTGGACACGTAATCGAGGCCGCCGACCATCGCGCGCACGCCGCCGTCGCGGTCCAGGCTGACCAGCGCGCCTTGAGTCCCCGGCGGCGCGTCCTTGCGAATCGCGGCATCGGCGGCGCGCTGCATGTTCAGGTCGAGCGTCGTCCACACGTCGAGCGGCGCGCTCTGCTCGTCGATCAGCGTGTCGAGCTGAGGCAGCGCCCAGTCGGTGAAATAGCGGACCGAATTCTGCTTCGGCTCAGGTGCGAGCTTGAGCGCCTGCGGATCGGCATTGGCGGCCTGATCGGGCGTGATGAAGCCGTTGCGCTCCATCTGCCGGATGACCACGCCCGCGCGGCCGACGGCGGCCTCGGCATCGGCGGTCGGCGAATAGTTGGACGGCGCCTTGACCAGCCCGGCGATCACGGCGGCTTCCGACAGGCTCAGATGCTCGGCGCCGTGCCCGAAGAACTTGCGGGCCGCCGCGTCGATGCCATAGGCGCCGCCGCCATAATAGACCTTGTTTAGATACAGTTCGAGGATCTGGTTCTTCGAGAATTTCAGCTCCATCGCCAGCGCCAGGATCGCCTCGCGGAACTTTCGGCCGAACTTCTTCTGGTTGTTCAGGAAGATGGTGCGGGTGATCTGCTGGGTGATGGTCGAGCCGCCCTGTTTCCAGCGACCCTTTTCCAGGCGGACCTCGACCGAGCGGGCGATGCCAATCGGATCGACGCCGGGATGCTGGCGAAACCGGCGATCCTCGACCGCGATCGTCGCGTCACGCATGACGATCGGAATTCGATCATAGGACAGCCATTCGCCATAGCTCGGCCCGAGCGAGACGATCACCGTGCCGTCGGCGGCATGGACGCGGATCATCTGGCCGTTGGGCGAGGATTTCAGCTCCTCGAAGCTCGGCAGCTGTGACTTGGCCACGAAGACCGCGATGACCAGCGCACCGACCGCCAGCACGGCCAGCCCGATCAGGACCTGCAGGGTTACGACGATCCGGCGCCGCCAGGGAGAGCGGGGCTTGGAGGAGCGGGGCCGGGACGACCGGGAAGACGACGCGCGAGGCATGAGACGGCTCGCGAATTACAGGGCTTTGGAGATGACCACAAGCGGCCGATGCCGCGCCGCGGATTGCGCTGCGCTGAACCACGGCGTCGCGGCAGGGCGGATGTTATTAGTTTTTTATAGGGGATCGGTTATTACAGAAGCCGAATGCCGAATTGGGGATATCGCCTAAGGTGTCGAAATGGGCGGAAGGGGCAGGGATGGAAGAGGTCGAACAGCAGCAGAGCACGTCGGCGGAGCGCCGCGCGGGCAAGCGGCATTCGGCCGTCCTTCTGCTCGGCAAAGTCTGCGGCGATGTGCCTGGCGTATGCCTGGTCCATAATATCTCCGCCTCCGGCCTGATGGCCCGGTTCGTCCAGGTTCCGGCGGTTGGGGATCCGGTGTGCATCGAGGTGCGCGGGCTGCCGCCCGTATCGGGCGTGGTCCGCTGGGTGAACGGTCGCAAGGCGGGTGTGCAGTTCGATTCGCCCCAGCCTTATGAGCGCATCTTCCTGCATGAAAATGAGGATGGCTCGGTTCCGCGTCCTCCCCGTTTTCCCGTCACGCTGTCTGCCGATGTCCGGCTGGGAACGCATAAATTCACCTCGGCGATGCTCGACGTGTCGGCCGGTGGCGCCAAGCTGGTCGCCGAAGGACCGATCCAGCCGGGTCTGGCCGGACATATCATCGTTCGTCCGATCGGGACGGTGGTCTCGGGGACGGTCTGCTGGGTCAAGGACGGCCATTTCGGCTTTCGCTTCGTCTCGCCGCTGGCGATGGACACGCTCGCCGCGATCGTCGGCTTTCGATAAGCGCAAGGTCCCGCCGGGCGGGATGATGCCCAGGACCGTTTGACGGGTTTTTCGAAAAATCTGGTGCGGTCGAGAAGACTCGAACTTCCACGGCCTTTCGGCCACAACGACCTCAACGTTGCGCGTCTACCAATTCCGCCACGACCGCACTCGATAGTCACCACCGGCAAGCCGGAGGGCTGGTAGGCGGGTGCCCCTAGCAAAGCGATACGGGCAGCGCAATGCCTTTCGTCGGTGATGGGAATTTGTTGGATCGACCGACGGTTCTTTCTGCGCGTCCCAGGCATTAGGGACAGGGCATGACGCTTTCTCTCCGCCCCGACCGTGCCGAGGCGCGCCGCCTGTTGAGCCTGGCATGGCCCGTGATGTTGACCAGTCTCAACTGGACGATCCTGCACGTCACCGATGTGATCGTGGTCGGCCGGGTCGGCGAGCATGAGGTCGCAGCGCTCTCTGCCAGCCGTTCGCTGACCTATATCGCGATCGTTACCGGGCTGGCGTGGCTGTCTGGCGTGCTGGTCCGCGCCTCGCGCGCGGACGGGGCGGGCGATCTGCCCGCGACGGGCCAGGCGCTGCGCGACGGGATGGTGCTGGGGCTGATACTCGGCGTGGCGGCGATGCTGATCCTGGGGCTGGGCGGCGCGGCCCTGCTTGCCGGAATCGGGGTCGCGCCATCACTGGTCGAGCCGGGCGCGCGTGTCGTGGCGGTGATGGCGCTGGGCTATCCGTTCCAGATGGTCCTGATCGCCGCCAGCTTCTTCCTGGAAGGGATCAGCCGTCCGCGCCGGGTGACGGTGGTCAACCTCTCGATCCTGCCGATCAATGCCCTGCTTGCCTGGGCGCTGGCGGGGGGCGAGATGGGATTCCCGGCGTTGGGGGCGGTCGGTGCGGCGCTGGCGACGGTAATCGCTTCCGCCCTGGGCGCGGTGGCGATGGTGGCCAGCGCGATGCGCCTGCCGCGCGGGGGGCAGCGGGGCGTGCGGCGGATGGACCGCGCCGCTTGGGTGCCGACACTGGCTGGCGCGGCCGGACTGGCGCGATTCGGCCTGGTACCCGCCATCGCCTCGGGACTGGAGCTGGCCGGATTCGCCATCCTGATTGCGCTGTCGACCCGGCTGGGGGATGCGACCGCGCATGGGTTCCAGATCGTCTTTTCGGTCCACAACGTCACCTTCGCGCTGGCGATCGGGCTGGGATCGGCGGCAGGGGTGCGTGCGGGCAATGCGGTGGGAGAGGGAATGGCGCCGGCGGCGGTGTCGCGCACGGTGCTGGCGGTCGCAATGGTCGCATTGACCATGGGCGCGTGCAGCCTGGCGCTGTGGACCCTCCCTCAGGCGGTCGTCGCCCTGTTTCCCGCCTTGCCCGAGGCGCGCGCGGCGGCGGTCGCCATGCTGATGATCTGGGCACCGTTCATCCTGTTCGACGGGGTGCAGGTGGTCCTGGTCTATGCGCTACGCTCGCTGGGCGATCAGGTGGCGGCGGGGATCAACAGCATCATTGCCTATTTCCTCGTCACCGGTGGTGTCGGCTGGTGGCTGGTTGCGACCGGATGGGGCGCACCTGCGCTGGCCTGGGCCTCGGGCATGGGGATGCTGGTGGCCTCGATTCTGCACGGCGCGCGATTCGTGGTCATCGCGCGGCGGTTGCGGGCGTAATATGGGCTTGGCTTCGCTTAAGCGAAGCCTGCGCCCCAGCGCGTCAGTTCGCGCTACCCTCTCCCGCAAAGCTCAGGTCCAGTCGCTTGGAGCTGGGCGGCACGTCGAGCTTGGCGGAATTGAAGTCCATCGACGCGCCCGGCCCCAGCGTTCGCTGTTGCGGCGCGATGGCCCAGGAGAAGACCACGCGACCCTGCGCGTCCTTCAGCTCGGCGCGAAGGTCGGGCACTCGCTGCGCGGTGGCGGAGGGGTTGATGATCTGGCCCGAAATGGCGAACAGCTCCGACCCGTTTTCCAGCTCGCGCCGCTCGATCGGGTTGGAGCGCAGCTCAAGCGCCGATTCCATGCTGCCCAGCCCGAACCATCCGCCGATGCCCGGCATTCCGGTCCACAGGATCGCGCCGGTCGCGACCAGCATCAACAGCCCCGCGAGCACCGCGCCGATGGTCCAGCGGCGCACCGGATTGCGCCGCGCGCGGAAAGGCGGCCGGTGCGCGAAGGCGTCGAAGCCCGCATCCTCCTGGGCCAGGATCGGTGGTGCGGGCGGCGGTACGATGACGGGTGGCGCGGGCGGCGGCTCGGCCAGGGCCTCGCTGTCCTCCGTCGCGGACGCGACCGGGGGCAGCGGCAGCTCGGGTTCGGGCTCAAGCTCCGGCGGCGCTTGGAACCAGCTGTGCCGGCAATTGGCGCAGCGCACGGTCCGCCCCTCCGGCCCGATCGCGCTGTCGGGCACCAGATAGCGGGTGCGGCACTCAGGGCATTCGAGGATCATGCGGTGGGGCACTTCAGGACAGGACGGTTCGACGGACGGACAGGGCCATCCCTATCAGTCAGGCCCCTTTGATGATCCAGTAAGCACGCCGCCCCTAGGCGTGGCAAGCGTGAAGCGCGGAACTTGAAGCGCGGGCCGGGCCATGCCAAGGCCATGAAGGCATGGCGAACATCGTCCAGTTCGAGAATGTCGGCCTGCGCTACGGCGTCGGGGAAGAGACCTTGTGCGACGTCAGCTTCACGTTGCGGTCGGGGCAATTTTATTTCCTGACCGGGGCCAGCGGCGCGGGCAAGACCTCGTTGCTTCGCCTGCTCTACCTGTCGCAGCGGCCCAGCCGGGGCATCATCCGGCTGTTCGGCGAGGATGCGGTGATCCTGCCGCGCGGTCGCCTGCCGGGTTTCCGGCGGCGGATCGGGGTGGTGTTCCAGGATTTCCGGCTGATCCCGCATCTGTCGGCCGCCGACAATATCGCGCTGCCGCTGCGGGTGGCGGGCATGGCCGAATCGGAGATTGCGCGCGCGGTGCGCGAGATGCTGAACTGGATCGGCCTTGCCGAGCGGGCAGGCGCACGGCCCGCGACCCTGTCCGGCGGCGAACAGCAACGGGTGGCGATCGCGCGGGCCGTCATCGCGCGGCCCGAGCTGCTGGTCGCCGACGAACCGACGGGCAATGTCGACCCGGCGATGGCGGAGCGGCTGCTGCATCTGTTCCAGTCGCTCCACCGGCTGGGCACCACGGTCGTCATGGCGACGCATGACTGGCACCTGATCGAACGGGTGCCGGGCGCGCATCACCTGCATCTCGAGCACGGGCGGCTGGTCGATCCCGATCCGCCCATGCCGCCCCCTGCAGAGGCGCGCGCCTCGACGATCGTTCGGAGCGGGCTGTGACGCGCGGCGCCAAGGTCCGCGAGACGGGCGCGGAGGCACGCGCGCTGGACGATGGCGGTGGCGCTCATGTCATGAGCTGGGTGATCGCGATCATGCTGTTCCTGACCCTGTTGGCCGGGGCGGCGGGCCTCGCGACCGCGCGCGCGGCGGGCGCGCTCGACCGGCAGATGGCAGGGCGGCTGACCGTCCAGATCGTCGAGGGCGAGGCGCAGCGCCGTGACGCCGCCGCCGCGCAGGTGCTGGCGGTGTTGCGGACCCAGTCCGATGTCGCCCGCGCGACGCCGGTCGCACAGGCCGATCTGGCGCGGATGCTGCAACCCTGGCTGGGCGATGATGCAGAGGCGGCGGGCCTGCCGGTACCGGCGTTGATCGATGTCGACCTGACCAGCGACGACAGCGCCGCCATCGCCCGCGTGCGCAGCGCGGTGACGCGGGCCAGCCCGGCCGCGCGGGTCGACGCGCACGCCACCTGGCTGGGGCCGGTGGGACGGCTGCTCGACACCGCCGCGTGGCTTGCGGGTGCGATCATCCTGCTGATGCTGGCGGCGACCACGGCGGTGGTCATGCTGGCGGCCCGCGCGGGGCTGGAGGCGCATCGCGGCACGATCGAGGTCATCCACATGCTCGGCGCGACCGACCGGCAGGTCGCGCGCCTGTTCCAGCGGCGGATCGCGCTCGACGCCGGGATCGGCGCGGTGGCGGGTGGCGTGCTGGCCGGGGGCGCCATCCTGCTGATCGCGGGACAGGTCGGGGCGCTCGATTCGGAATTGTTGGGCGGGATGCGGCTGGGGCCGTTGGATATGGGCGCGCTGGTCGCGCTGCCCTTCGGCTTTGTCCTGCTCGCGGTGGTCGCGGCGCGCCTGGCGGTGCTGCGCCAGATGCGGCGGATGCTCTAGGATGCTGCGCTTGTTGGGATTGGCGGCACTCGCCTGGTGCCTGGGGTTCGCGGCCTTCATGCTGACCCTGCCGCACCCGCTGGACAACAACACGACGGATGCGATCGTGGTGCCGACCGGCGGGCCGGGGCGGATCGATCGCGGCATCGCGCTGTTGAAAGCGCATCAGGCCAAGCGGATGCTCGTCACCGGTGTCGCACCCGGCGTGCGGCCGATCGACCTGGCCCGCACCTATTACACATCGCCCGCGCTGTTTGCCTGCTGCATCGACCTGGGCGGCGAGGCGGTCGACACCCGTTCCAATGCCGAGGAGACGGCGGCCTGGGTGCGCGAACATGGCTATCGCACGGTGCGGCTCGTCACGTCCGACTGGCATCTGCCGCGCGCGCGGATGGAACTGACCGCCGCTTTGGGCAAAGAGGTGCTGGTACTGGGCGACGGCGTGCCGTCCGAGCCGCGCATCGGTACGTTGGTCAATGAATATAACAAGCTGATCCTGCGCAGGGTCGCGCTTTGGACGGGGATTGGTGCGTGATTCTTCTTCGCAACATCATCTTTGTGCTGGTCTTCTATCCGGTATCGGCGGTGATGGCGCTCTTGTCGCCGGTGATCGCGTTGGGCGGGCGACAGGCGGTCATTCACTGGGCGACGTGCTGGACGCGGTTCCACCGGCTCTGCACACGCTGGCTGCTCGGCATCCGGGTGGTGGTGGAGGGGACGCGGCCGACCACGCCCGCGCTCTACCCCGCCAAGCATCAGGCGATGTTCGAGACGATGGAGCTGCAACGGATACTGGGTGCGCCCGCCATGGTGCTGAAGCGCGAACTCGCCAACATCCCGCTCTGGGGCTGGGCGGTGCGCAAATATGGCGCGATCGTGGTGGACCGCAATGCGTCGGCCAAGGCGATGCGCGGCATGATGCGCGACGCGCAGGTCGCGGTGAACGAGGGGCGGGCGATCATGATCTTCCCCGAAGGCACGCGGGTAAAGCCCGGCGAGACGCCGCCGCTCAAGCCTGGCTTTGCGGGGCTCTACCGGATGCTGAACCTGCCGGTGGTGCCGGTAGCGACCGATTCGGGGCTGGTCTGGCCGCGCAAGGGCCTGAAGCGGCCGGGGGTGGTGACGTTGCGCTTCGGCGAGATGATCCCGCCCGGCCTGCCGCGGGCGGAAGCGGAGGCGAAGGTGCACGCAGCGATGAATGCACTGGAATCCTCCCCGGCACGGGGAGGGGGACCGCGCCCCTAGGCCGTCGTGGAGGGGTGTGCCGCGAGACACGTGCTTTTGCCGCCCTTCCCCTCTGCCACGGTTTCGCAGCGGACGTTTATTCGTCGTGCCTCCGCCCGAAATCCTCGCGCGCATCGTCCTGGCCCTGGTCGATGATCGAGCGGCGGATGGCGCGAGTGCGGCTGAACAGGTCGAACAGCTCGTCGCCCTTGCCCCAGCGGATCGCGCGTTGCAGCTGGCTCAAGTCTTCCGAGAAGCGCTGGAGCATTTCCAGCACCGCCTCGCGATTGGTCAGGAACACGTCGCGCCACATGGTCGGGTCCGACGCGGCGATGCGGGTGAAGTCGCGAAAGCCACCGGCGGAATATTTGATGACCTCGGACTGGGTCACTTCCTCCAGATCGCTGGCGGTACCGACGATCGTATAGGCGATCAGGTGCGGCAAATGGCTAGTGACGGCGAGCACCCGGTCGTGATGATCGGGGGCCATCAATTCGACATCGGCGCCCAGCCGCCGCCAGAATTCGGCCACCCGCTCGACGCTGAGCGCGTCGGCGCCTTCGGGGGGCGTGACGATGCACCAGCGTTTCTGGAACAGCGTGGCGAAGCCCGCCTCGGGGCCGCTGCGTTCTGTGCCCGCAACCGGGTGGGCGGGAATGATCGTCGCGCCGGGCAGCGCCTCGGTCAGCGCGGCCAGCACCGATCCCTTGCAGCTACCCACGTCGGAGACAATCGCGTCCTCGGGCAGGTCGTCGGCGAACTCGGTGGCGACCGCGCCCATGGCGCCGACCGGCACGCACAGGATGACCAGATCGGCATCGATCACGCTGGCGCCCGCCGTATCCGCGACATCGTCGGCCAGATCGAGCGCGCGCACCGTCTCGCGGACCTGCGGGTCCGCGTCATAGGCGGTGATCCGCGCGGTCGGCATCGCCTTGCGCGTCGCCCGCGCGACCGACGAGCCGATCAGGCCCAGCCCGATGATGGTGATCCGCGCGAAGGGGAGCATCAGTTCGCCGACACCATCTGGCGCAGCGCCGCGACGACGCCCTTCACCTCGTCTTCCGTGCCGATGGTGATCCGCAGGCCATGGCCCAGCCCCTGGCCGGGCAGCCAGCGGACGATATAGCCCGCATCCATCAGCCCGTGATAAGCGCGCTCGGCGCTGAGGTCGCCCTCGAACAGGACGAGCGAGAAATTCGCCTTGGACGGCACGCAGCGCAGTCCCGCATTGCCGAGGCTTGCGATCTGCGCTTCGAACCAGGCCAGCCACTTCGCATTGTGCGCGCGCGACGCCTCGACAAAGCTGCGGTCGCGGATCGCCTCGATCGCGGCGTTCTGCCCTGCGATGGTCACATTGAACGGGGCGCGGATGCGGTGCAGCGCGTCGATGATAGGGGCGGCGGCATAGCCCCAGCCGATCCGCTCGGCCGCCAGGCCATGGATCTTGGAGAAGGTGCGCGAGACCAGCACATTGGCGGCCTTCCCGGCCATCGCCAGCCCGCCATCATCCTCGCCCGCGTCCAGATATTCGGCATAGGCCTGGTCCAGGACCAGCAGGACATGAGGCGGTAGGCCGGCATGGAGCCGCGCGATCTCGCCCGCCCCCGCATAGGTGCCGGTCGGGTTGTTGGGATTGGCGACGAAGACGACCTTGGTCTTCGGCGTCACCGCCGCCAGGATCGCGTCGACATCGGTGGCATAGTCGTGATCGGCGACCACCACGGGCTCCGCGCCGACGCGCCGGGTCGCGATCTCATAGACCGCAAAGCCGTAGCGGACATGGATGATCTCATCCCCCGGCCCCGCGAACGCCCCCGCCGCCAGATGCAGGATCTCGTCCGAACCGGTGCCGTAGATGATCCGCGCCGGGTCCAGCCCGTGCACCTCGCCGATCGCCTCGCGCAGCGCGGTCGCACCTGCATCCGGATATCGCTCCAGATGCTGCGCGGCGGCGGCAAAGGCGGCGCGCGCCTTTTCGCTGGTGCCCAGCGGATTCTCGTTGGACGACAATTTGGCGACCTTGCGCCCGTCATCGGTCGTCGCGCGGCCGGGAACATAAGGCGCGATAGCCTTGACCCAGGATATGGGTTCGGGGGCGGTAAGCTCGGTCATGGCATCCGCCATAGCGGCCATGCCCTTGCGTTGCCAAGCATCGCGGCCTAGCGGATATCGCTCCATGGCCGCTTCCGTTTCCGCTCTATCTCATGGCGACGACCAGCGTTTCGGTCTGTCGCGGCATGTCGTGCTGCCGGGTCCGCTCCGGCTCGACGGCGGCGGCCTCTTGTCCCCCGTCGAGATCGGGTACGAGACCTATGGCACGCTGAACGCCGATGGCTCGAACGCCATCCTGATCTGCCATGCGCTGACCGGCGACCAGCATGTCGCCAGCCCTCATCCCCGCACCGGCAAGCCCGGCTGGTGGACCCGGCTGGTGGGCGAGGGCAAGCCGATCGATCCCGCGCGGCATTTCGTCATCTGTTCGAACGTGATCGGCAGCTGCATGGGATCGTCGGGGCCGGCGACCATCGACCCCTCAACCGCCGAACCCTGGGCGATGCGCTTCCCGGTCATCACCATCCGAGACATGGTGCGTGCGCAGGCCATGTTGCTCGACCATCTGGGCGTCGGCCAGTTGAAGGCGGTGGTTGGCGGATCGATGGGGGGGATGCAGGCGCTGAGCTGGGCCGCCACCTTCCCCGAACGGGTGCGCGCCTGCGTCATGGTCGCCTCGACGGCGCGGCACTCGGCGCAGAATATCGCCTTTCACGAGGTCGGGCGACAGGCGATCATGGCCGACCCGAAATGGCGCGGCGGCGCTTATTATGAGTCGAACGATCCCCCCGCCGCAGGGCTGGCGGTGGCGCGGATGGCGGCGCACATCACCTATCTGTCGGAGGCCGGGCTTACCGAGAAGTTCGGACGGCGGCTGCAAGCACGGCCCGACCGGCCGGACGGTGCCAAGAGCTTCGGCTTCGACGCCGATTTCCAGGTCGAGAGCTATTTGCGGCACCAGGGGTTGAGCTTCGTCGATCGGTTCGACGCCAATTCCTATCTCTATATCACCCGCGCGCTCGATTATTTCGATCTGGCCGAGGAGCATGGTGGGCTGCTCGCCAATGCGTTCCGAAGGACGGCCACGCGCTTCTGCATCGTCAGCTTCGATACCGATTGGCTCTACCCTACTTCCGAGTCGCGCGCCGTGGTCCAGGCGCTGAACGCGGCGGGTGCGGCGGCGAGCTTCGTCGAGCTGTCCAGCCCCTATGGCCATGACGCCTTCCTGCTGGAAGCGCCCGAGATGAACCGTGTGATCGACGGCTTCCTGCGGGCCGAGCCATGAGCGAGGCGCTGCGCCCCGATCTGGCGATCATCGCGCGGCATGTCGCGCGCGGGTCCCGCGTGCTGGATGTCGGCTGCGGCGACGGACAGTTGATGGCGGCGCTGCGCGAGGAAGCGGGCGTGGATGCGCGCGGGCTGGAGATCGATGCGGCCAATGTCGCCTCGGCGGTCGCGCGCGGGTTGGCGGTGGTGCAGGGCGATGCCGATGTCGATCTGGCGGGCTATCCGGACAAGGGGTTCGACTATGCGATTCTCAGCCAGACGCTCCAGACGGCCCGCGCACCCGACCAGGTTCTCGACCATCTGCTGCGCATCGGGCACCGCGCTTTCGTGTCCTTCCCCAATTTCGCGCATTGGCGGGTGCGGCTGTCGCTGCTGTGGGGTGGGCGGATGCCGGTGACGGGGCTGCTGCCCGAACAATGGTATGACACGCCCAATATCCACCATGTGACGATCGACGACTTCCGGGCCTTTGTTCGCCAGCGGCGGATCACCGTGGAGGGCAGCTGGTTCCTGTCGCGTGGCCGCCCGACCAGCGCGGCGGCGGCGAATTTCCGCGCGGAGCACGCGGTATTTTTATTACGTCGCTAAAACGGCGACATTTATGGAACTTTATCTGGATCAAGATTGTTGAGCCCGAAAGTGACGGGAATTTGACATGAGCCAAACTGCCCTGATCGTGGAAGACGAAATCTTCGTTGCCCTCGATCTGGAGCGCATTCTGACCGATGCCGGCTACCATGTAGCGGGAATCGCGGCGGATAGCCGCACCGCCATCGAATGCGCGCCGGGCTGCACCTTTGCCTTTGTCGACGTCAATCTGCGCGACGGTGCGACGGGTCCGGAGATTGCACGCCGGATCGCCGAGGATCATGGCGTGAAGATCGTATTCGTGACCGCCAACCCGGCGCAGATCGGTACCGGGGTCGAGGCGCTCGGCTATATCCGCAAGCCGTTCAGCGAACGCGCGATCCTGGCTGCGGCCGCGCTGGCGACCGGAGCGGCGCAGGCCGAACCGGAAGACGTCATCCCCTTGAACATCGCGATGTGACCGTCCGCCGGCGTAGCTGCGCCGGCACCGCCGACGGGCTCAGCGATAGGGACCAGCGCCCGGCGCGCGGCTGAACGCCGCCAAAGGGACCTCGATTGTCACGACCAGGCCGTCCCGCTGCCAATCGCGCCGGACCGCACCCCCCAATTGGCGCACCGCCGACAGCTCGACCAGTTGCGAGCCGAATCCGGTGCGATCGGGCAAGGCGTTGAGCTCAGGCCCACCCGATTCCTGCCAGTGGAGCGTTACCATGTCCCCGTCGCGCCGGACGGTCAGCGCAACTTGTCCGGTCAGGACCGACAGCGCGCCATATTTGGCGGCATTGGTCGCCAGTTCGTGAAACAGCAGGGCCAGCGGCGTCGCCGATCGGTCGTCGACGGGCACATCATGGCCGGTGACGACGATGCGCGGCCTATCCTTGTCCCCGCGATAGGGCTCGAACAGATCGCCGAGCAGGCCGTGAAGCGAATCCTGCCGTGCCTTGGGCTTTGACTGCGGACTGTGCGGGCGAACGAAATCATGCGCTCGGCCGAGAGCGGTGATCCGGTCGCGCAGATCGCTGGCGATTCCCGCAAATCCGGGGTGGCTGCGCGCGGCGAAGGCGATCAGGCCAGAGATCACCGCGAAGATGTTTTTGATCCGGTGGCTCAACTCCTGGCTGACGATCTCGCGCTCTTCCAACGTCAGTTTCTGCTCATGGATGTCGGTGCAGGTGCCGAACCAGCGGGTGATATTCCCTTCGGCGTCACGGATCGGCATCGCGCGGCCCAGCACCCAGCGATAGGTGCCGTCGCGGTGTCGCAGCCGATATTCGATCTGATAAGGATCTCCGGTGGTCAGGCTGTGCCGCCAGAGCGCCCAGGCCCGATCCCGGTCGTCGGCGTGGAACATCCCGTTCCAGCCTTCGCCATCGGTCGAACCGTCGGGCATCCCGGTGAATTCGTACCAGCGGGCGTTGTAATAGTCGTGAAAGCCGTCGGGCAGCGTCGACCACACCATTTGCGGCATGGCATCGGCCAGGATGCGGAACCGCCGTTCGCTGTCGGCGACGCGCGCCTCGGATGCCTCGACCGTGCGTTCATGCTCCAGCCGGGCGCGGCGATCCTGCAATCGGCCCATGACGGCGGTGGCCAGGACCTCCAGCCCGCGCTGCTGAAACGGAGTCAGCCCCTGGGGCCGAGGTTCGGGCGAGATGACGCAGATCGCGCCCAGGGGCACGCCTTCGCGCGAGAGCAGCCGCGCCCCGGCATAGAAGCGGATATGCGGCGGCCCCTTCACCAGAGAATAGTCGGCAAAGCGCACATCGCTGCGCGCGTCGGGGACCACCATCGTCTCGGCGCGCCCGACCATCACGTGCGCGCAGAAGGACGTATGGCGCGGGGTATGCGCCACATCGACGCCGACGGTCGCGAGAAATTGCTGGGTCTCCTCCTCGACCACGCTGACCAGGGCGATCGGGGTGCCGCATAGCTCGGCGGCGAAGGCGGCCAGATCGTCGAGTTCACCGCTGTCACGATAGCCGGCCAGATCATAGGCGCGGATGATGGCGGCGCGATCGTCCTCGGTCGTGGAAGCGGGGGCGGGGGCCGCCATACTCATGCCATGACTGGCCGTCGCATGGTCTTCCAGCGTCTTGTCCATCTTCGCCCCTCGGGGAAAAAGCCCCCCCGATCAGAAGGGGACGTCGTCATCCAGATCATCGGCGAAGCCGCCGCCCTGTCCGAACCCGCCACGGTTGCCGCCGTTCCCGCCCGCGCTTGCGCCGCCCGAATTGCCACCGCGCGACGAACCGCCGCCATAGCCGCTCGACCCGCCGCCAAAGTCGCCACCGCCGAAATCGTCGCCGCCGCCAAAGTCGCTGCCGCCGCGACCGCCGCCGCCCTGGCCGCCACCGGGACCGTCGAGCATGGTCAACACCGAATTGAAGCCCTGCAGCGTCACCTCGGTCGAGTAACGGTCGTTACCCTGCTGGTCCTGCCATTTGCGGGTGGTCAGCGCGCCCTCGATGTAAACCTTGGAGCCTTTCCGCAGGAAGCGCTCGGCGACATTGGCCAGACCTTCGTTGAAGATCTTGACCGTGTGCCACTCGGTCTTTTCCTTACGCTCGCCGCTGTTGCGGTCCTTCCACGATTCGGACGTGGCGATGCGCAGTTCGACCACCTTGCCGCCATTCTGGAAGGAGCGGCTCTCGGGATCGCGTCCCAGATTGCCGACGAGAATCACCTTGTTGACGCTGCCCGCCATGTATCAGTCCTGTATCTTGCCTAGAGGCCGGCGAATACGGCCAGCCAGTATGTGATGCCCGCCATGACATAGGCGGTCACGAAGAGATACCCTACCATGAAGGCTGGCCACTTCCAGCCATTGGTTTCCCTACGTGTCACCGCGATCGTGGAAATGCATTGTGGCGCGAAGACGAACCACATCAGGAAGGCGAGCGCGGTGGGCAGCGACCAGTTGCGCTTCAGCTTGTCGGTCATCGCCTTCTGGCCGCCCTCATGCTCGGTATCGTCGATGGCATAGACGGTGCCGATCGCCGCGACCGCGACTTCACGCGCGGCCATGGCGGGGACGAGGGCGAGCGCGATGTCGCGGTTGAAGCCGATCGGGCGGACCACGACTTCGATCCCGCTCGCGATCCGGCCCGCGATCGAATAATCGACCGGCGAGATGCCCGAGCCTTCCGGCGGCTTGGGGAAGGACAGCAGCGCCCAGAGGATCACGGTGGTCAGCGCGATGGTGGTCCCGGCGCGCTTCAGGAAGATCAGCGCGCGGCTCCACAGGCCGAGCAGAACGTCGCGGATATGCGGCCACTGGTACTTCGGCATCTCCATCATGAAGCCCGACGACGCGCCCTTGGTGACGGTGCGGCGGAGCAGCAGCGCGGCGACGAACGCGCCGACGATGCCCATCAGATAGAGGCCGAGCAGCACCAGCCCCTGCAACCCGACAAAGGGCAGCACTTGGCGGTCGGGAATGAAGGCGCCGATGATGATGGTATAGACCGGCAGCCGTGCCGAACAGGTCATCAGCGGCGCGATCAGGATGGTGGTCAGCCTGTCCTTCTCGTCATCGATCGTGCGTGTCGCCATGATGCCGGGCACCGCGCAGGCGAAGGACGACAGCAGCGGGATGAAGGCACGCCCCGACAGGCCCACCTGTGCCATCAGCCGGTCCATCAGGAAGGCGGCGCGGACCATATAGCCGGTCGCCTCCAGTATCAGGATGAAGAGGAAAAGGATCAGGATCTGCGGCAGGAAGACGATGACCGCGCCGACGCCGGCGATCAGGCCATCGGTGATGAGGCTGCGAAACCAGCCCTCGGGCAAGGTGGCGCCGACCTGCGCCTCCAGCCAGACGAAACCCTGCTCGATCCAGCTTATGGGGGCCTCGGACCAGGCGAAGACCGCCTGGAACATGATGAAGAGCAGCCCGACCAGCAGGATCGGCCCGGCAATGGGGTGCAGCGCAACCGAGTCGAGCATGTGCGTCCAGCGGCGGGTCGGCGTCTCGGCCACGGTCGCGGTCGATGCGATCTGGCGCGCACGGCGTTGCAGCGTGACGATATCGTCGATGCGGTCGGCGGCGGACACGGGCTGCCCGCGTCCTTCCGTGACCAGCCGGTCGATCTCGGCCTTCAGCGGGTCGAGCCCGCGACGGCGCACCGCGACGGTGGGGATGACGGTCACCCCCAACTCGCGCGCCAGGATGTCGGCGTCGAGCGTGAGGCCATCGCGCTCGGCCAGATCGACCATGTTGAGCGCGACGACCATCGGCAGGCCCAGCGCGATCAGCTGGAGCGTGAAGCGCAGATGATTGTCGAGATTGGCGGCGTCGACCACGACGACCAGCACGTCGGGGCGCCGCTCGCCCGCCTGCGATCCCATCACGACGTTGCGCGTGACCTGTTCATCCAGGCTGCCGGGATCGAGGCTATAGGCGCCGGGCAGGTCGACCAGCTCGACCGGGCGACCATCGTCCAGTACGAGTCGGCCCGAATGGCGCTCGACGGTGACGCCGGGATAATTGCCGACCTTCTGCCGCGCGCCGGTGAGGGCGTTGAACAGGGCGCTTTTGCCGGCATTGGGATTGCCGACGAGCGCAACCAGCGGTGCGGCGTTCATTATAGCTGGCGGGGCCTCAAACGCCCGGTGCGACGCGGATCGAGGCCGCGACCCGGCGACGCAGCGCCACGGTCATCCGGCCGATCCGACAGGCGATCGGCCCGCCACCCAGCGTCGCACGGTGAAGCACCTCGACCCCGACCCCTTCATCGAACCCCAGTTCGCGCAGCCGCCGCGCCTCGGGAAGCGCCAGCTGGGTCCAGTCGATCGCGGCCACGGTCGCCGGTTGCCGCCGGGGAAGGGTTTCGAGACTGCTCAGCATCACCATGCGGTCTACATAACGCCGGTGCGATTGATTATCAATTACCCGTTGATGAAATGGATGTCGGGTTTGGTTGGGGGTAGGGGCGTGGGAAGGCCAGGGACTCAAACCGCCGGATAGCGCAACCGCCCCACGAACCGCGACAGGCTGGGCATGTTCTCGCCCCGCTTGACCACCCCGGCCTTCCACTTCTCGAACCGCATGATGCCTTCGATCCGGCGCGCCAGAAAGGCACGGGTGTCGGCGTATTCCTCGCTCTCGTCGTTCAGGAACACCGCGATGGTCGAGGCATAGACCGCGAACAGCGTCGCGCGCTTGGTATAATGGTTGTAATCGGTCGCGGTATCGCCCGCCTGCGCCCAGATCGCATCGACCGTACGCCAGCCGAGTCGCGCTCCGCTCGCGGCGTTTTGCGGCATGGCAAGGATCGCCAGGGCGCGGCGCAGCGCCTCGCGATTGGGAGCGGCGGCGGCCAGCCGCGCCTCGACCAGCGCGGTGATCCGCTGGCGAATCTTCATCGCGGCCGCCTGGTCGACGGGCACCGCCTCGACCATCGCCTGATCGATCCGGGCGAACCAGGCGTCGATCATCGCGACGGGTCCATCCTTGAACGCGAGGCGTGCGATGTCGCGGTCGATGCCCGCCGCATCCGCCGCCATGTCGCGCGCCTGCTCGCCCCAGCCATCGAACGCGGCGTTGGACGCGATGCCGTCCGCCAGAGCCGCGCGCACTTCGTCGAGAGTCAGATCCTGAACATCGGTCATGGCAGCCTCGGTCATATGCTCACTCGTTGTCCCTGTCGTGCGGCGTGGCAACCGTCCTGGTCGATCCGCGCCGCACCATCACCAGTGCGATGGCGACCATCGCGACGCCGACCAGATCGGGCAGCGCCAGCGTCTCGCCATAGACGATCCACCCGATCGCCGTCGCCACCATCGGCTGGACCAGCAGCGCAAGGCCGACGACGAGCGGGCTCAGCAGCCCCAGCGCATAGATCATCAACCCCTGGCCGACAATCTGGCTTCCCAGCGCGAGCAGGATCAGCGCGCTCCAATGGTCGGGCCACACCCGCTCGCCCAGCAACGCGGCAAAGACGAACAGCGGCACGACGCTGGCCATGGTCGACCAGGCCAGCGCCGGGATCGGCGGCATGGCGACGCGCACCCGCGACATCAGGATGAAATAGACCGCGTAGAGCAGCCCGGCGAGTATGCAGAGCAGATCGCCGACCAGATGGCGCGGATCGACCTGATAGCTGCGCCCCATCAACAGCCCGGCCCCGATCGCCGCTAGGATCAGCGCGATGCCCTGGCTCCGCGAAGGCCAGGCCCGTGCGACCAGAAAGCCGTAGAGTGGAAAGATGAAGGTCGCCGAATTACCGAACAGCGTGGCGTTGGCCATCGTCGTCTGGCGAATGCCGATATGCCATGTGCCCAGATCGCCGGCAAAGGCGACCCCGCCGATCAGCAGCAGCGCCCAGAGCCCCGCCTGCCCCCTGCCCGGCATACGCGGCCGCGCAGGCCCGACGAGCGTGACGAGCGCCAGCACGGGCGCGGCCAGCGTGATCCGCCAAAAGGCCGCCGCGACCGGCCCGGTATCCGCCATGCGAACCAGAAGCGGTCCGAAGGCCAGTGCGACATTGGCGAGGATGACCGCGGCGAAAGCGAGCGGCGGCGTGGGGTTGGTTCCGCCCCGGTCCGAAAGACGATCGCTTTCAGGCCGTTCAGTTTTTCTTGGGGGGCGGGACACGGGCATGGGCTCCCATAACGCCCTATCTGCGTTGCGTCAGGCCGAAAGGCCGCAAAAGGATTGCATTTTGATGCCAACGTTGTTCGATCCCATCGATCTGGGCGCAATTCGTGCCCCCAACCGTATCCTCATGGCCCCGCTGACCCGCGGCCGCGCGACAGGCGAGGCGGTGCCGACGCCGATCATGGCGCAATATTACGCGCAGCGCGCCAGCGCGGGCCTCATCATTTCCGAGGCCACGGGAATCAGCCGCGAAGGGCTGGGCTGGCCCTATGCGCCGGGACTGTGGACCGACGAGCAGGTCGAGCATTGGAAGCCGGTGACCGACGCCGTGCATAAGGCGGGCGGCCGGATCGTCGCCCAGCTTTGGCATATGGGTCGCCAGGTGCACAGTTCGGTCACGGGAATGCAGCCGGTGTCGTCCTCGGCCACCCGGACCGAGGGGCAGGCGCACACCTTCGAGGGCAAGAAGGATTTCGAGACGGCCCGCCCGCTCGAATTGTCGGAAATCCCGCGTCTGCTCGATGATTATGAACTCGCCACCCGCAATGCGCTGGCGGCCGGGTTCGACGGTGTGCAAATCCATGCCGCCAACGGCTATCTGATCGACGAATTCCTGCGCGACAACGCCAATTTCCGCGAGGATGAATATGGCGGCTCGCCGGAAAACCGCATCCGCCTGCTCCGCGAGATCACCGAGCGGGTGATCGCGGTCGCGGGCAAGGAGCGGGTCGCCGTCCGCCTGTCGCCGAATGGCGACAGCCAGGGCGTCGATGACAGTGATCCGGCCTCGGTTTTCGTCCCCGCCGCGAAGATGCTGTCGGAGCTGGGTATCGCGTTCCTCGAACTGCGCGAGATCGGTCCGGACGGAAGCTATGGCAGCACCAACGTGCCCAAATTGTCGCCGCAAATCCGTGAGGTGTTCCAGGGACCGCTGATCCTGAACAGCGATTTCGACAATCGGGAAAAGGCGCAAGCCGCGCTTGATTCGGGTGTCGCGGACGGGATCGCGTTCGGCCGGACCTTCCTGGCTAATCCGGACCTGCCCGAACGCCTGCGCACCGGTGCGCCGCTCAACCAGAGCGACATGAAGACCTGGTACAGCCAGGGGCCGGAGGGGTATATCGACTATCCCACGCTCGACGAAGCCGCGCGGGCGGCGTGAGGAGAAAGGGGCGGGGGGGTCTCCCCGCCCTTACCACCCCGGCGAAGGCCGGGGTCCAGTTACGATGCGCTGACGAAGGCACGGGCCGCGTTGCGCAACAGGCTTGGCGGCACCTGGACCCCGGCCTCCGCCGGGGTGGCATTCTTGGGGAGCGCATTCCTTCCCCCCAACTTCCGTTTGGCCTGAGCGAAGTCGAAGGCCACGGGAAACCCTCGCGTCCATCGCGGAACGTGCGCTTCGACTTCGTTCAGCGTGAACGGAGGTAGGGCTATCCGGCCCTATCCAACCCGTCGATGAAGCCCGTCACCTGCTCCCGCACCGTTTCGCGGACCTTCGGATTGAGCAGCAGCATCGGCGCGCCCCAAACGATCGGGATCGCAAAGGCCAGCAGCGCCCAGACGATCACCACTGCGACCAATCCGGCACCCGCATAGCGCAGCCTCTGCATCGCGCCCGCGTCCAGCGTCACCGTACGCGGTCCCTTGGCGTCATAAAAACCGTCGGTGGTCCACGAGCCGCCGCCATCGAATCGAAGTTTTTCGGGGAGTTTGAACCGAGACGTCTTGCCGTCCATCGGTCGCGGCGCCTCGATCCGGCGCGCAGGCGCCGTCTTGCCCGCCTGGGTATCGATCACCTCCAGCCGCCGACCCCGTTCGACGACGCGAAAGCGGGTGGGCGGCATGTCGGTCATTGCGCGCGATCTCCTCGCCGCGCGCGCCACTGGTCGGCGCTCTGGCCCCAGGCATCGACGCGGAAACTCTCCAGTGGCGCGGGCAGGCTGACCGGCCCCTCGTTCACCGCGCCCAGCCGCTGCGCCAGCCGGATCGAGCCCGTATTCTCCGGGTCGATGGTATGGATGATATGATCCCAGCCCAGCACATCGACCGCATAGTCCATCGCTGCGCACGCCGCCTCATGGGCATAGCCGCGTCCGGCGAATTCGCGCGCCACGCCCCAGCCGATCTCGCGGCCCGGCCAGCCCTCGGGCTGCCAGGGGCCGATGCGACCGACCCAGCGGCCGGTGTCGCGCTCGATGACCGAAAACATGGCGAAACCGCGCACGCTCCACGCACCGACCATGGTGCATAGCGATCGCCACGCGGCCCCGCGCGCCTGAACGCCACCGAGGAAGCGCATCGTATCCTCTTCGGCATGGAAGGCCGCCCATGCCTCGAAATCCTCCGCCGAGGGAAGCCGCAAGGTCAACCGCTCGGTCTGGAGGACGGGGTGTGTCACCCGAACCGGCCTTTGAGCGCCAGCATGGCAAGCGCCGCCTTGGCCGCTTCGCCGCCCTTGTTCTTCTCGTCGGGCTTGGCGCGGGTCAGCGCCTGCGCCTCGTTCTCGGTGGTGATGATGCCGTTGCCTAGGGCCAAGCCGTCCATGGTCAGCGCCATCAGGCCGCGCGCGCTCTCGTTCGAGACGATCTCGAAATGATAGGTTTCCCCGCGGATGACCACGCCGATCGCGACGAAGGCATCGTAGCGCCCCGTATCCGCCGCCATCGCGACCGCGCCCGGGATTTCCAGCGCACCCGGGACGGTGATCGTCTCATGGCTGTGGCCCGCCTCCTCGATCGCGGCCCGCGCGCCCGCCAGCAGCAGGTCGTTCAGATGCTCGTAGAAACGCGCCTCGACGATCAACACATGCGCCATCAGGCGTCTCCCTCAAAATTCTCGATGCGACGTTCGCCGACGATCGACAGGCCATAGCCGTCGAGCCCGATCAGCGTGTGATGCGTATTGGTCAGCAGAACCATGTCCTGCACGCCCAGTTCGGCCAGGATCATCGCGCCGACGCCATAATCGCGCAGTTCCTCCATATCGATCTGCACTTCCTCGCCCGCCTTCAGCCGCACGGCGGTGGTGAAGGCGTCGGTGCGCGGGCGGTTGATGACGACGATCACGCCCGAGCCTTCCTCGGCGATCATCCGCATCGACTTGGCGAGAAGCGCGCCGCGCGCGCCCGCCTCGCCGAAGACATCGGCGAAGGGCGACAGCGCGTGCATGCGCACCAGCACGGGCTGCGCGGTGTCGAGCTTGCCCTTGACCAGCGCGACCTGCTCGGTGCCGGTTGCCTTGTTGCGATAGGCGCGCGCGGTCCAGGTGCCGCCCCATTCGCTCTCGAACGTGGCTTCGGACTGCAACTCGACCAGATGGTCGTAGCGGCGGCGATAGGCGATCAGGTCGCGGATCGTGCCGATCTTCAGGTTATGGAGCTGCGCGAAGGAGACGAGGTCGTCCATCCGCGCCATCGTCCCATCTTCGTTCATGATCTCGCAGATCACGCCCGAGGGGTTCAGGCCCGCCAGCCGCGCGACATCGACCGCCGCCTCGGTATGGCCGGCGCGCACCAGCACGCCGCCATCGCGCGCGACCAGCGGGAAGACATGGCCCGGCGTGACCAGCGAGTCGGCGCCGTGGCCCGAATCGATCGCCACCGCGATGGTCCGTGCGCGGTCGGCCGCCGAGATGCCGGTGGTCACGCCTTCCTTCGCCTCGATCGAGATGGTGAAGGCGGTTTCGTGCCGGGTGCCGTTCTTGGGGCTCATCAGCGGCAGGCCGAGCGTATCGACCCGTTCGCGCGTCATCGCCAGGCAGATCAGCCCGCGCCCGTGCCGCGCCATGAAGTTGACCTTCTCCGGCGTCGCCATCTGCGCGGGGATGACCAGATCGCCTTCATTTTCGCGATCCTCATCATCGACCAGGATGAACATGCGGCCGTTGCGCGCCTCGTCGATAATCTCTTCGGGGCTGGACAGGAAACCGCGCCGCAGACCGGAAAGCGCGTCGGGATCAGCGGCCACGATAATGCTCCATGCGTTGTAGATAACGGGCGAGCACGTCGATCTCGATATTGACGCGCTGGCCTTGGGCGATGCCGCCCAGCGTGGTGACGGCGGCGGTGTGGGGAATGATGTTCAGGCCGATGACGGTGCCATCCGGCCCGTCCTCGACGCTGTTGACGGTCAATGAGACGCCGTCGACCGTCACCGAACCCTTGGTCGCCATGAAAGGGGCGAGGTCGGCGGGAACGGTCACGAAGACGCGGTGCGATCCGCCTTCCTCGGTGACCGACACGACATGGCCGACGCCGTCGACATGGCCGGTGACGATATGCCCGCCCAGCTCGTCGCCGAGCTTCATCGCGCGTTCCAGGTTCAGGGGGCGGCCCTGATGCCACTGGTCGGCGGTGCGCCCGATCGTCTCGGCCGAGACGTCGACGGCGAACCAGTCGGCGCCTTTCTCTACGACGGTCAGGCAGACGCCCGAACAGGCGATCGATGCGCCCAGGTCGATGCTGGCCGTATCATAGGCGGTGGCGATGACGACTCGCGTGTCGCCGCGTGTTTCCACGGCGGTGACGGAGCCGATGTCGGTGACGATCCCGGTAAACATATCAGTCGCGCTCGTAGACCTCCAACCGGTCGCTGCCAAGCATCCGCGAGTCGGTCAGTCGCCAGCGGCCATGCGCATCGGAAAGGCGGGCGAGGCCAATGTCGCCCAGCGCCGCACGCCCTTCGCCGATCAGGATCGGCGCGCGGTAGAGCAGCAGCCGGTCGACCAGACCGGCCGCGAGGAAAGCGGAGGCGGTCTTCGCCCCGCCCTCGACCATCAGCCGGTCGACACCTGCCAGATCGCCGATGGCGGCGGGGGAGGCGATCGTTTCCCAGCCCGGCTCCGGCGTGCGGGACAGCAGGGTGCGTCGGGGCGAGCGGCTTTCCAGCCCCGGCAGGCGGATATCGAGCCGGGGGGCATCCGCCTCCAGCGTGCCGCGCCCGATCAGGATCGCCTCATGGCGGCTGCGCTCCAAATGGGTATGCGCGCGCGCCTGAGGGCCGGTGATCCAGCGACTTTCGCCATCAGGCCGCGCGATCCGGCCGTCGAGCGAGGTGGCGAGCTTCAGCGTGACGAAAGGGCGGCCCTTGGCCCGGCGGGTCAGGAAGCCCGCGATCATCGCCCGTGCCTCCGCTTCGCGAACGCCGGTCGTCACCGCAATACCGGCGGCGCGGGCGCGAGCGAAACCTTCGCCGTTCGTGCGCGGATCGGGATCGCCCATCGCCGCGACGATCCGTGCGACTCGGGCGGCGATCAGCAGGTCGGTGCAGGCCGGACCGCGGGTCGAGACATGCGCGCAGGGCTCCAGCGTGACATAGGCGGTCGCGCCCTTTGCCGCTTCGCCCGCTTGCGCCAGTGCCATCGCCTCGGCATGGGGACGGCCGCCGGGTTGCGTCCAGCCGCGCCCGACCACCCGGCCGTCCCGCACGATCACGCAACCGACATTGGGATTGGGCGCGGTCCGCCCGACGCCGCGATCCGCCAGCGCCAATGCGGCCCCCATCCAGCGATGGTCGGTCAGAAGCCCCACTTGGTCAGCGCGTCGTCGACCTTTTTAAACTCGGCCCGGCGCTGGTCCTGGGCGGCCTTTTCCTCGGCCAGCCGCTCCTTCTTCTTCACATAGTCGATCTTCTGCTGCGCCTTGATTTGCACATCGGTGCGGTCGGCGGGCCATTGCTCGACATAGATGATGTTGGGCTTGTACGGCACAGGCACATAATCGTCGCGCGCAAAGGCATAGATGAAGAAGCCGGTGATCCCGACCGCGATCATCAGGAACACCAGCTCGTAGGGCTGGCGCTGCGACAGAAAGAATCGCAGGTCGCGGATCGCGCGGACGGGGGAAAAGCGGCCGAAGAACGACATGGGGGGAAGATAGTGGGTGTGGGCTTGGGGCGCTAGTGGGCTGTTGGTCTCGGTGAGACCCCTTTCCCTCCCCCATTCCAGTTTCAGGTAAACGATACCCCGCATCGTTTAGGTCATGCCGGGGGCATGACCGACCTGAAACTCGCCTGCGGGAGGGGAGCGGCAAGAACAGAGGGTTCGATCAATCCGTGAACGCGGTTCTTGGCACGCCCCTCCCGCAAGCGGGAGGGGATGGGGGAGGGCAGGCTCTAGGCGATGCGTTCCCGAAGAACGCCCCCCAGCACGAAAAAGGGCGGCCGCATCGCGACCGCCCCTTCATGTCCGCAAAGGAAACCGTCAGCGAATTACGCGACGGTCTTCATCTTCTCGGCGGCGACCGCGACGCGGTTGCTCAGCGGCTGGGCGATCTCGCCGGCCAGCTTCATCATGTGCTCGGTCGAACGCGAGGTCTGCGCGACCATCGAGTCGAAGGCCGAGCGGGCGAAGTCCGACTGGAGCTTCATGAACTCGGTCGGCGACTTGACCGACGACAGGGTCTGCATGACCTGGGTCGCGTGCTCGAACGAGCGCTTGGCATAGTCCGCCGCGCCCTGTCCCAGCGTTTCGGCGCCCTTGGCGGCGATCTTCGACGATTCGACGACCGCTTCGAGGTTGTCCTTGTTGAAGGCGACCATGTCTTCGAACAGCTTGGCGCTCTTTTCCATGGTAGCCTGGGTGCGGGCTTGGGCGTCGCCGAAAAAGGCCTGGGTCTTGGCAGTGGCGTTCTCGATGGTGCTCGTGGCGTCCATGATGATGTCCTTGGGCTTTGAGTCCGCCGAAACCGCGGCGGTCGGGGAAGAATTTTCGGGCGTCGTCGCCTCAGCGACCGGCGGCGCGGGCTTGGCCGTCTCGACCGGCTTCGCCTCCGGCGCAGGGGCCGCCACCACCGGCTCGGCCGGAGCCTTGGGCGCCGGAGCGGGCTTCGCGGCCTTGGTGGGGGGCGGAGCCGTCACTGCAACGATCGGTGTCTCGGCGGTACCGGCCGCGGCGGTCAGCGGCAGGCCAGGGCTTGCCGGCGCAACGGGCGCGGCCGCGGGCTTGGGATCGGAGGGGAGACCGGGCAACGTCTTCGCCGCGATCGGTTTGGCATTGCGACGAGGCTTGGCCGCCGGCTTGGCGGCAGGAACGGTCGGCTTGTTCGTGTCCAACAGCACTCTCCCGATTTGTTGCGCTGCACAATAGTGATTCGCGCGAACAAAATCAAGCCCGTTGTGCAGTGCAGCAAATCGCCGTCAGCGCTGTCTGACGTAGCGTCCGGGCGCTTCGTCGAGTGCAGGAAGCGCCCCCCCACCGGGTATCCGCGCGCCCGTCACCGCGAGGGTCGCAGAGTCGCGCTGATGCAGCCATGCGGCCCAGTCGGGCCACCAGCTTCCCTTGATCTCCGTGGCGCCCGCGACGAACTCGGCCAGCGTTTTCGCGGGCTGGTCATTGGTCCAATATTGATATTTGCCCGCCGCCGGCGGGTTCACCACGCCCGCGATATGGCCCGACCCGGCCAGCACGAAACGCAAAGGCCCGGTAAAGGCGTCGGTGATCTTCCACACGCTTTCGGGCGGGGCGATATGATCCTCGCGTCCGGCCTGGACATAGGCCGGGGTCGCAACCTTGGTCAGGTCGAGCGCGACGCCGCCGACGCTCATCGCACCGGGCGTCATCAACCGATTGTCGCGGTACAGGTCGGTCAGATAGGCGAGATGCCATTTGGCGGGCAGGTTGGTGACGTCGCCATTCCAGTGGAGCAGGTCGAACGGCACATAATCGCGTCCCAGCAGATAGTTGTTGGTGACGTAGTTCCAGATCAGGTCGCGCCCGCGCAGCAGGTTGAACGTCATCGCCAGATAGCGCCCGTCGAGAAATCCCTCGGGCGAGAGCGTGCTGATCATCTTCAACTGCTCGTCGTCGACGAAGTGGAGCAGCTCGCCCGCCTGCGCAAAATCGACCTGCGCGGTGAAGAAGGTGGCGCTGGCGACCTTTGCAGCTTCATCCTTTGCGGAAAGATAGGCGAGCGTCGCCGCCAGAGTCGTGCCCGCCACGCAATAACCGACGGTGTGCACCGCCTCGACGTTCAGCAATTCGCGCGCCGTGTCGACCGCATCGACCTGCGCGGTGACATAATCGTCCCAGATCACGTCCTTCATCGTGGCGTCGGCGGACTTCCACGATACCAGGAAGACGCTGAACCCCTGATCGACCAGCCATTTGATGAGGCTTTTCTCGGGCGCGAGGTCGAGGATGTAGAAACGGTTGATCCAGGGCGGAAAGATCAGGATCGGCACCGCCGCCACCTGCTCGGTGGTGGGCGTGTACTGGATCAGTTCGTAGAGCGGCGTGCGCTTCACCACCTTGCCCGGCGTGGCGGCCAGGTTGCGACCCACTTCGAACGCGGTCGAATCGCTGTGGGTCAGCTGCCCACGCCCGATATCGGCGAGCATGTTCTGCAGACCCTTGAGCAGATTCTCACCGCGCGTCTCGACGATCTTGTCGAGCACTTCCGGGTTGGTCGCGGGGAAGTTGGTCGGGCTCATCGCATCGACAAAGGCGCGCGCGGCGAAGCGGATCTGTTCCTTCTGCTTGGGGTCGACCCCCTCCAGCGCGTCGACGCCGCGCAGCATATGGTCGGAGATCATCTGATAGCTTTGCCGGATCCAGTCGAAGAGCGGTGACTGCCACTGTTCGGCCTTGAACCGGCGGTCGGGCTTGGGGGCCACGCTCGGCTCGGCGGCGGGGTCGACGAAGCGCTGCCACAGCGCCATCGAATCGGACCAGAAGTCGCGCACCCGACCCATGGTGGCGGGGTCGTTGAAGCCCGGCACCACCGGCATGCCCTCGGGCGGCGGGGTCAGTGCGGCTTCCATCATCATCTGCTGCGCCCGGCCCATCACCCAGGTCCAGTGTTGCAACTCTTCCAGCGTGGGAAGGGTGGGGGCTGTCGCGGGGGCGGCCGTCATCGCATCCTCTCGTTCGTCTAACCCGGTCTTAGCGTCAGGATATTGCGCCGTCATGTCGGGTCGCGTTGTTCAACGAAAGGCGCTAAGCATCGGGTCCCACTTGTTTCGACCGAGGGACCCATGTCCGAAGAGTTCTACCGCATCAAGCGCCTGCCGCCCTATGTCATCGCCGAAGTCAACGCGATGCGGGCGGCGGCGCGCGCGGGCGGCGAGGACATCATCGATCTGGGCATGGGCAATCCCGACCTGCCGCCGCCGGACCATGTGCTCGACAAGCTGGTCGAGGTGGCCAAGAAGCCCGACGCGCACGGCTATTCCCAGTCCAAGGGCATTCCGGGGCTCCGCCGTGCCCAGGCGAATTATTATGGCCGCCGCTTCGGCGTCGACCTGGACCCGGAAACCGAGGTGGTCGTCACCATGGGGTCGAAGGAAGGGCTGGCGTCGCTGGCAACCGCGATCACCGCGCCGGGCGACGTGATCCTGGCGCCCAACCCCTCCTATCCGATCCACACCTTCGGTTTCATCATCGCCGGCGCGACGATCCGCGCGGTGCCGACGACGCCCGACGAGGCCTATTTCGAAAGCCTGGAGCGGGCGATGCATTTCACCGTGCCGCGCCCCTCGGTGCTGGTCGTGAATTACCCGTCCAACCCGACCGCCGAGACGGTCGACCTGGCCTTTTACGAACGGCTGGTCGCCTTTGCGAAGAAACATGAGCTGTGGGTGCTCAGCGACCTCGCTTATTCCGAGCTTTATTATGACGGCAACCCGACGCCCTCGATCCTGCAGGTCAAGGGCGGCAAGGACGTCGCGGTCGAGTTTACCTCGCTGTCCAAGACCTATTCGATGGCGGGCTGGCGGATCGGTTTCGCGGTCGGCAACAGGAAGCTGATCGCCGCCATGACGCGGGTGAAGTCCTATCTCGATTACGGGGCCTTCACCCCGATCCAGGCGGCGGCCTGCGCCGCGCTCAACGGGCCGCAGGATATCGTCGAGCGGAACCGCCAGCTCTATCACAAGCGGCGCGACGTGCTGGTCGAGAGCTTCGGCCGCGCGGGTTGGGACATTCCCTCGCCCAAGGCCTCGATGTTCGCCTGGGCACCGCTGCCCCCGGCGCTGGCGCATCTGGGCAGCCTGGAATTTTCCAAGCAACTGCTGACCGAGGCCAAGGTCGCGGTCGCGCCGGGTGTCGGCTATGGCGAGAATGGCGAGGGCTTCGTTCGTATCGCCATGGTCGAGAACGAACAGCGGCTCCGTCAGGCAGCGCGCAACATCAAGCGCTATCTTCAGTCGATGGGCGTCAACACGCCGGGATCGGCCAAGGCGGTGTGAGGACCGGGATGCGGTGGACCCCGTCCATCGCATCCGGATACCGGGGCAGAGGATGCAACCTATCACGGTGTCGTGTCCCGGCAGGCTCCGTCACGCCGCCCGCGTGGTCTTTTCCCGGGACTGACGCTGGCGCTTGACCACGTACATCGCGCCGTCCGCTTGGGCGATCAGCGCATCGAGCGATCCCGCGACCGGCCCTTGCGCCATGCCGATGCTGAGCGCGGGATAGCATGGCCCGTCGACCAGCGCCGCAACCGCGCGGTCGAACCGATCCGACAGGGCCGTGGCGATCGCCCGCGCCGCCGCCTCGCCGCAATCGGGCAGCACGCACAGAAATTCGTCGCCGCCGATCCGGACCAGCGTTCCCTGCTCGCCGATCTCGCGCTGCGCCAGGTCGGCGAGCAGCCGCAATACGGTATCGCCGGCGCCGTGACCCTGGTCGTCGTTCAACGACTTGAACCGGTCGATATCGATCAGCAGCAGCGTGACCGGACCCTGGAGGCTCGGCTCCAACCCTTTCAATCCGAAACGGTTGAGCGCGCCTGTCAGGCAGTCGCGGCTGACCTGTTCGGACAGGGCGCGCTGGACGCGCTCGGCATCGATCAGCAGCAGCGCCAGATGGCTGAGCGAGCCGAGGATGATCGCGATGCCGACGCTCCAGTCGGCGGCGATCTGGGCCGTGGCCTCCCAGACCGGATCCCCCCACGCCACCAGCAGCAGCGTGGCGCGAGTCAGGAATACCGGTGTAGAGGCGGCAAACAACAGGCCCATGACCCAGGCGGTTCGGATATTCTCCGTCCGAGCGATATGGATCAGCATCCATGCGGCGGTGAAGCTGAACAGCGTCCGCGTGCCGCCCAACATCATGACCAATAACCGCATGTCCTGATCGCCGAACAGGATGAACGGCACGGTCAGTGTGACCGTCCCCGCCAGCAAGACCAGGATCAGGGTCGGTGGGCGTCGCCGCGCGAAGATCGACACCGCATGGATGCACAGGCACAGGCCGACCAGCAGCACCACATCGGTGATCCGCTCCGCGGCGGAAAGCCGGGTACCGTCAAAACAGAGCCCGGCGCCATTGGTCACGCCGATGACGATCTTGCCCGTGCCCCACCAATAGGGCCAGCGGCCGGGCTCACGGCTGGCGATACCCGGGAAGAAATGCAGCAGTCCCGACAGGGTGCTGCCCAATGCGGCCACCACCTGTAGGCTGGCGATATCAAGTGTCATGGTTGCAGCCCCGCATTGCCGGCGGTCCCCCCGGACCGGTGCGAATCGCCTTGATATATTATAAGTTACGGGGTTGTATCAATCTGATCGCAAATGGACCCAGGGCGCTTGAACCGCGTCCATGGCCGTGCCCTTTGCGTCTCTAGGATTGATCCGGGGCGTCCCTAGCCGCTACGGCGGGCTTCAGACGCGCAACAGGCCGGGCTCCTCCTTGTCAGGGGCGCGAAGCGGCCGACGGAGTGAAGAGTGAGCAACGAAACAGACCATATGCGCGAGCATCTGCTCGCCGCCATCGCCGCGGCGCCCGCGCTGGATGCGCTGGAGACGGTGCGCGTCGATGCGCTGGGCAAGCAGGGCCGCGTCACCCAGCTGCTGAAGACGCTGGGCAAGATGAGCCCCGAGGAACGCCAGGTCGAAGGACCGCGCATCCATTCCCTGCGCGAGGCGGTGACCGAGGCGCTGGCGGCGCGCAAGGCGGCGCTGGAGCAGGCGGCGCTCGACGCCAGGCTGTCGTCGGAACGACTGGACATGACCCTGCCGGTCGACACCACCGGCTTCGGTACCGTCCACCCGGTCAGCCAGGTGATGGACGAACTGGCCGAGATCTTCGCCGACCTTGGTTTCGCCGTCGCCACCGGTCCGGAGGTCGAGACCGACTGGCATAACTTCACCGCGCTCAACATTCCGGAGACGCACCCGGCGCGCGCGATGCACGACACCTTCTATCTGGCGGGCGTCGAGCCGGGCGGCGACGAGCGTACCGTGCGCCGCGTGCTGCGCACCCACACTTCACCGGTGCAGATCCGCACCATGCTCGACCAGAAGCCGCCGATCCGCATCATCGCGCCGGGCCGCACCTATCGCTCCGACTCGGACGCGACCCACACGCCGATGTTCCATCAGGTCGAGGGGCTGGTGATCGACAAGGGCATCACGCTCGGCCATCTGAAATGGACGCTGGAGACCTTCCTGAAGGCGTTCTTCGAGCGCGACGACATCGTGCTGCGCCTGCGCCCCAGCTATTTCCCCTTCACCGAACCCTCGGCCGAGGTCGATGTCGGCTACACGATCGAGAAGGGCAAGCGCGTCATCGGGGGTTCCGGCGGCGGCTGGATGGAGGTGCTGGGCTCCGGCATGGTCCACCCCAAGGTCATCGAGGCCTGCGGGCTTGATCCGAACGAGTGGCAGGGCTTCGCCTTTGGCTGCGGCATCGACCGTCTCGCCATGCTGAAATACGGGATGGATGACCTGCGCGCCTTTTTCGACGGCGATATCCGCTGGTTGAAGCATTACGGGTTCGCGAGCCTCGACGTACCCACGCTTTCGGGAGGAGTCGGCGCATGAAGTTCACCCTGGGCTGGCTGAAGAGCCATCTGAACACCGATGCCGATCTCGACACCATCGTCGAGGGGCTGACCCGTATCGGCCTGGAGGTCGAGGGCGTCCATAATCCGGGCGAGGCGCTGGCGTCGTTCCGCGTCGCGCGCATCCTGTCGGCGGAGCGGCATCCGCAGGCGGACAAGCTGCAGGTCCTGTCGGTCGATGCCGGTGACGGAGCGATGCAGGTCGTCTGTGGCGCACCCAATGCCCGCGCCGGGCTGGTCGGCGTGTTCGGCGCGCCGGGGGCTTATGTCCCCGGCCTCGACGTGACGCTGAAGGTCGCGGCGATCCGCGGCGTCGAGTCGAACGGCATGATGTGCTCGGCGCGCGAGTTGCAGATCGGCGAGGGCCATGACGGCATCATCGAGCTGCCCGAGGATGCGACCATCGGCACGTCCTTCCCCGATTATGCGGGGCTGAACGATCCGGTCATCGACGTGTCGATCACGCCCAACCGCCAGGACTGTATGGGCGTCCATGGCATCGCGCGCGATCTCGCCGCTGCTGGCTTGGGCACGCTGATCGCCCCGACCGTGCCGCAGGTGACGGGCGAGGGCGCCGGTCCCGACGTGCGCATCGAGGACACCGAGGGCTGCCCCGCTTTCTATGCGCAGGGTGTGTCGGGCCTGACCAATGGCGAGGCGCCCGAATGGATGCGCCAGCGCCTGACCGCGATCGGGCAGAAGCCGATCTCGGCGCTGGTCGACATCACCAATTACATGACGGTCGATCTCGGTCGTCCGCTGCACGTCTATGACAAGGCCAAGCTGTCGGGCGGTCTGGTCGCCCGCAAGGCACGCGACGGCGAGACGGTCGAGGCGCTGAACGGCAAGACCTATACCCTGTCACAGGGCATGACCGTCATCGCCGACGATGCGGGCGTGCACGATATCGGCGGCATCATGGGCGGCGAGCATTCGGGCGTGTCGGAGACGACCACCGACGTCATCATCGAATGCGCCTATTTCGCGCCCGAGGCGATCGCGCGCACCGGGCAGACGCTGGGCCTGACCTCCGACGCGCGCCAGCGGTTTGAGCGTGGCGTGGACCCGGCGTTCCTCGACGACGGGCTCGCCATCGCGACCTTCCTAGTCCAGCATATCTGCGGCGGCAAGGCGAGTGCGGTCACGCGCGCGGGTCAGCCGCCGGTCGTCGGCAAGACGATCGGTTACGACCCGAATCTGGCGGAAACGCTCGGCGGTCTCGCCATTCCGCCGGAGCGGCAGTTCGAAATACTGCAGAATTTGGGTTTCACCTTTGGCGAGGGCGACCCAATGGAGGAACTCCGCCTTAGAAAGGTCGGGGGACGATTCTTCACGGCCCCCAGCTGGCGTCGCGACGTGGACGGTCCCGCCGATCTGGTCGAGGAAGTGATCCGCATTGAGGGGATCGACCATGTTCCCCCGGTCGCGCTGCCCCGCGCGCCCGGCGTCGCGCGTCCCACCGCCACCCCGCAGCAGAAGCTGGAGCGTCGCGCCCGCCGCGCCGCCGCCGCACGCGGCCTCGACGAGGCGGTGACGTGGAGCTTCATCAGTGAGGCGCAGGCTGCGCCCTTTGGCGGCGGGGCCTTCACGCTCGCCAATCCGATCAGCGAGGATCTGAAGGTCATGCGGCCTTCGCTGCTCCCCGGCCTGCTCGCCGCGACCGAGCGCAACATCAAGCGTGGCGCCACGTCGGTCCGCCTGTTCGAGATCGGCCGTCGCTATCTGCAAGACGCCGAGCGGCCGACGCTGGGCGTGGTCCTCGCGGGCGACAAACTCCAGCGCAACTGGCGCTCGGGCAAGGCGCAAGGCTACGACGCCTATGACGCCAAGGCCGAGGCGATTGCGCTCCTCGCGCAGGCCGGTGCGCCTGTGGATAACCTGCAGGTGAGGGGCGAGGCGGGCGACGCCTGGCATCCCGGCCAGTCTGGCACGTTGCGGCTCGGGCCGAAGACCGTGCTGGCGGCGTTCGGCATGGTTCATCCAACGGTTCTGAAGGCGTTCGACCTCGACGGCGCGGTGGCGGCGGTCGAGCTTTATCTCGATGCCATTCCGCCCAAGCGGGCGACGGGCTTCATGCGTCCGGCCTACACGCCGCCCGCACTACAGTCGGTCCGTCGTGACTTTGCCTTCCTGGTGCCCACCGATCTGGCGGCCGACTCCTTGATCCGCGCGGTACGCGGCGCGGACAAGGCCGCGATCACCGCCGCGCGCGTCTTCGACGTGTTCGCCGGGCAGGGTGTGCCCGAGGGCCATAAGTCGGTCGCGGTCGAGGTGCTGTTGCAACCCGCGCAGAAGAGCTTCACCGACGAGGAACTCAAGGCCATCGCCGATCGAATCGTCGCGGCGGCCGCCAAGCAGGGAGCGCAACTTCGTGGCTGATGAGCAGAACTGGGTTCGTATCGGCAACGACCGTCTGTCGGCGGCGATCAATCCGTTCGGCGCCGAGCTGTCCTCGCTGAAGGACGCCGAAGGCCGCGAGTTGATGACGAACGCGGACCCGGCCTTCTGGACCGGGCGCGCGCCGCTGCTCTTCCCGGTGATCGGCGTGACCCGCGACGGCATCCGCCTGAATGGCCAGCATTATCCGATGGCCAAGCACGGCTTTGCCCGCCACTCGACCTTCGAGCTGGTGACGCAGGAGGCCACCCGCGCCGTCTTCTCGCTGGGCGACAGCGAGGCGACGCGCACCTCCTATCCCTTCGCCTTCCGGCTGGAGGCGGAGTTCCGGCTGGAGGGGGCGACGCTGTTGATGGAAGTCCGCGTCCTCAACCGGGGCGAGGTGCCGATGCCCGCCAGCTTCGGCTTCCACCCCGCCCTCGCCTGGCCGCTGCCCTACGGCAAGGCCCGCGCCGAGCATCGTATCGTCTTCGAAAAGGACGAGCCCGCCCGTCTGCGCGAGATCGCCCCCGACGGACTGATCGCCGAGGCGCGCCGCGACAGCCCGCTCGACGGCCGCGTGCTGCATCTGGCGGACGAGCTGTTCACCAACGACGCGCTGGTCTGGGACCCGGTCGAGAGCCGCCACGTTACCTATGGCGCGGACGGCGGACCGCAATTGCGCATCGCCTTTCCCGATACCGACAAGCTGGGCATCTGGACCAAGCCGGGTGCCGCCTATGTCTGTGTCGAACCTTGGCACGGCATTGCCGACCCCGAAGGTTTCGACGGCGAGTTTACCGACAAGCCGGGCGTCTTCGTCGTGCCGGTGGGTGGTGAGAAGGTCATGCAGATGACGGTGACGCTGGCGGGGTGACACCTCTGTAGCCCCTCCCCTTCAGGAGCATCAGGTAAACCGCGTCCCACGTGGTTTAGATCAGGCTGGGAGCCTGATCGACCTGATGCTGGGTTTGGGGTGGGGCCTTGCCCCAAACCCCGCGCTTGCGGAAGCGCCCCACCCTCGGCCCCTCCCCTAAAGGGGAGGGGAGATTTGTGGGGGCCTGTCTTGTGCCACAATTTGCTGTAACAGGCGCATCATCTCGGGCGCTCGGACGCGCCATTTCCCTATTCGACAGAGCCGCCCATGACCTCCCCCCGCCGTACCTTCGCGATTATCTCGCACCCTGACGCCGGCAAGACGACACTGACCGAAAAGCTGCTCTATTTCGGCGGTGCGATCCACTTGGCGGGCGAGGTCAAGGCGCGCGGGCAGAACCGGCGCGCGCGGTCGGACTGGATGAAGATCGAGCAGCAGCGTGGCATCTCGGTCACATCCTCGGTGATGACGTTCGAGAAGGACGGCGTGACCTTCAACCTGCTCGACACGCCGGGGCACGAGGATTTCTCCGAGGATACCTATCGCACCCTGACCGCGGTCGACTCGGCGGTCATGGTCATCGACGCGGCGCGCGGTATCGAGGCGCAGACGCGCAAGCTGTTCGAGGTCTGCCGCCTGCGGTCGGTGCCGATCATCACCTTCGTCAACAAGGTCGACCGCGAGGGCCGCCCCGCGTTCGAACTGCTCGATGAGATCGCCGACATCCTGGCGCTCGACGTCGCGCCGATGAGCTGGCCGGTCGGCATGGGCGGGCTGTTCGAGGGCGTGCTGGACCTGACCACGGGCAAGGTCAGCCGCCCCGAGGGCGACAGCCGCGCCTTTCTGGGCAAGGTCGACGATGCGCCGACCCTGCCGCCCGAAGTGGCCGAAGAGGTCGAGCTGGCGCAGGCCGGCTATGCGCAATTCGATGGCGAGGCCTATCGCAATGGCGATCTGACGCCGGTCTATTTCGGCTCCGCGCTGAAGGATTTCGGCGTCGCCGAACTGATCGACGCGCTCAGCCGCCACGCGCCGCCGCCGCGCCCCCAACCCGCCGAACCCGCGCCTGTGTCGCCCGAGAACAAGGAAGTCACCGGCTTCGTCTTCAAGGTGCAGGCGAACATGGACCCGCAGCATCGCGACCGGATCGCGTTCATGCGGCTCTGCTCGGGCACCTTCAAGCGCGGCATGAAGCTGACGCCGACGGGGCATGGCAAGCCGATCGCCGTCCACTCGCCGATCCTGTTCTTCGCGCAGAACCGCGAAGTCGCGGACGAGGCGTTTCCGGGCGACATCATCGGCATTCCCAATCACGGCACGCTGCGCGTCGGCGACACCCTGTCGGAGCGGGCGGATGTCCGCTTCACCGGGCTGCCCAATTTCGCGCCCGAGATCCTGCGCCGCGTGGCGTTGAAGGACCCGACCAAGACCAAGCAGCTGCGGAAAGCCTTGGACGACATGGCCGAGGAGGGCGTGACCCAGGTCTTTTATCCCGAAATCGGGTCGAACTGGATCATCGGTGTGGTCGGGCAGTTGCAGCTCGACGTGCTGCTGTCGCGGCTCGATGCGGAATATAAGGTCGCCGCCGGGCTGGAACCCGCGCCGTTCGACACCGCGCGCTGGATCACGGCCGAGGACCCCGCCGACCTCAAGGCGTTCATGGACCTTAACCGGTCCGCCATGGCCAAGGATCGCGATGACAACCCCGTCTTCCTGGCCAAAAGCGCCTGGGAAGTGGGCTATGTCGCCGACCGCTATCCCAAGGTCCGCTTCCTCGCCACGCGCGAGCGTTGATGCGGAACCGAGGGGCCGTTTCGCGGCTTCAACGGCTTATGAACGAACAGGGACCCCTTATGGACCGCAGTGCGATCGAAGCGACTTTCGAGGCCAATGAGAAGCTGATCCGCCGCCGCGCGCTCAAGGCCGGGGCCAAGGCGCTGACCATCGGTACCGAGAGCCTGGCGGACACGATCGATGCGATCGCCGACGCCTATGGCCTGACGGGTTCGCAACGCCGCCAGCTGGAACCGGGCATGGCGATCGAGGCGCAGGAGGCAGTGGGCAAGCTCAAGGGCTTTGTCGGCCCCGCCGCGCTGCTGCGCGACCTGCGTGGCGGGTCGGGCCTGTTGTCGCAGGCCAAGGCCGCAGGGCGTCTGGCCGGAACCGCGCGCAAGATCGGCAAGGGTGGTCTGGCGGCGGGCCGAGTCGCGGCACGGGGCGGGCGTGCGGCCCGTGGGCTGCCCTGGGTGGCGCTGGGCGTCGCGGCTTGGGGCGTCGGCAATGGCGGATGGTTCTGGTGGAAGGCGCACGCCTATAACCGGGCGTGTCGGGATTTGCTGTTGGGTGAGCAGGGCGGGGTGGTTCAGCCTGCCTGATTGGGGATTGAGGCGTGGGCTTCGACGCGCCGAAGTCGAAGCCCGCGTCGCGCCCTCTACCGCTCGGCCCGGTCGTCCCAGGCCAACCCTTCGGCCAGCGAGTCTCGAATGGCGCGCAGCATCGCCGCAGGATCGTCCTTCCCCCGCGACTCGGCCTCCAAGAGCTGCTGCACGCCGCGCATCGTATAGCCCTGCCGGTTGAGCAACTGGTCGATCCGTCGGATCAGCGCCATGTCGTCAGGACGGTAATAGCGCCGATTCCCGGCGCGCTGCACCGGGCGAAGCTGTGGGAAGCGACCTTCCCAATAGCGCAGGACATGCGGTGCCACCCCCGTCTCGCGCGACACTTCCCCGATGGTACGAAGGGCACCATCGGTTTTGCCGCCATCCGAGGGCCGCTCGGGTCTATCCCGCCGCGACAATGCGATCGCGCATCATCTGGCTGGCGCGGAAGGTCAGCACGCGGCGCGGTGCGATCGGCACCTCGACCCCGGTCTTGGGGTTGCGGCCGACCCGCTCGCCCTTGTCACGCAGCACAAAGGTTCCGAACCCCGAAATCTTGACATTCTCCCCCCGCGACAGGGCGTCGCACATCTCGACGAGAATCTGCTCGACCACGTCGGCCGAGTCGGAGCGGGACAAGCCCACTTCCTGATGAAGTGATTCCGCCAGATCGGCGCGGGTTAACGTTCCGGTGTTCGTCATGGCCATCCCCCAATGGTGTCTGGTGAAACGATTATCACACCGTTTGATGGGACCGAAAGGGATTTATCTCGGTTAATGTCAATCGATTGTTCAGAACCGGATCACTGCCGCGCCCCAGGTGAAGCCACCGCCCATGGCTTCCAGCACGATGATGTCGTTTTCGCGGATGCGGCCGTCGCGAACCGCGGTGTCGAGCGCCAGCGGGACCGAGGCCGCCGAGGTGTTGGCATGGCGATCGACGGTAACGACGACCTTTTCGGGCGGCAGGTTCAATTTGCGCGCGGTCGCGTCGAGAATGCGGGCATTGGCCTGGTGCGGCACGACCCAGTCGACATCGGCCGACGTCAGCCCCGCCACGCCCAGGGACTCTTCCATCACCTGCGCCAGATTGACGACCGCGTGACGGAAGACCTCGCGTCCCTTCATCCGCAGCTTGCCGACGGTGCCCGTGGTGGACGGGCCACCATCGACATAGAGAAGGCCGTTGTGGCGGCCGTCGGCGTGGAGCCGGGTCGCCAGGATGCCGCGTCCGCCCTCATCGTCGCTCTCGCGCGCTTCCAGCACCATCGCACCCGCGCCGTCGCCGAACAGGACGCAGGTGGTGCGATCCTCCCAGTCGAGAATGCGGCTGAAGGTTTCGGCACCGATCACCAGCGCGCGGCGCTGCACGCCCGAGCGCAGCATCGCATCGGCGACCTGCACGGCATAGAGGAAACCCGAGCACACCGCCGCCACATCGAACGCGACGCAGTCGTTGATGCCCAGCATCGCCTGAACCTTGGTGGCGGTCGCCGGAAAGGTCTGATCCGGCGTGGCGGTCGCCAGGACGATCAGGTCGATATCCTGCGCCGACAGTCCGGCGGCGGCGATCGCGGCCTTGGCGGCGTCGGCGGCCAATGTCGCGGTCGTCTCCTCCGGGCCTGCGATGTGGCGGAACCGGATGCCGGTACGCTCGACGATCCACTCGTCGGACGTGTCGACCTCCTGCGCCAGTTCTTCGTTCGACACCCGCCGGGTTGGAAGTGCCGAACCCGTACCCGTGACGATCGAACGAATCATGCGGCGTCCTCGAAATTCAGGAGATCCTCGGCAATACGCCGGGTCAGGTCGGCACGCACCATCTTGGCCGCATTGCCGATCGCGGTGGCGACGCCCAGTTCGTTGGCGCTGCCATGGCTCTTCACGACCACGCCGTTCAGGCCCAGAAAGACCGCGCCATTGTGGTTGTTGGGGTCGAGGTGATCGCGCAGCAGCTGCGTCGCCGGGCGCGAGATCAGGAAGCCGATCTTCGACCGGGTCGACGAACGGAAGGCGCGCTTCAACAGGTCGCCGACGAAACGCGCCGTGCCCTCGGCGGTCTTGAGCGCGATATTCCCGGCGAAACCGTCGCACACGATGACATCGACCTCACCGCGAGCAAGCTGGTTGCCCTCGATAAAGCCGGTGAAGTTGAGTGGCAGGTGATTCTGGCCACGCAGGACCGCGGCGGCGTCGCGAATCTCGTCGGTGCCCTTCTGATCCTCGGACCCGATGTTGAGCAGCGCGACGCGCGGATTGTCGAGCTCGAGCAGGATGCGGGCATAGGCTGCGCCCATCACCGCAAACTGGACGAGATTGCGCGCATCACACTCGGTATTGGCGCCCAGGTCGAGCATGACGACATCATTGTCGCCCAGCGTCGGAAGGGGGGCGGCCAGCGCCGGCCGGTCGATGCCAGGCAGGGTGCGCAGGCTCAGTTTGGCCATCGCCATCAGCGCGCCGGTATTGCCCGACGAGACGGCGGCGGCGGCACGGCGCTGCTTCACCAGATCGATGGCGATACCCATCGATGTCGTGCGCGCGCGCCGGATCGCCTGGCTCGGCTTTTCATTCGAGCCGACGATCTCGGGCGCGTGAACGATTTCAGACGCGGCCGACAGATTGGGATGGGTCTTCAGCCCCTCCGCAATCTGTGCCTCGTCGCCGACCAGGAAGAACCGCATGCCCTCGAAACGGCGTCGCGCTCTGGCGACACCGGCGAGCATCACGGCCAGCCCGTCGTCGCCGCCCATCGCATCGACGGCGATCCAGGCGTTATCGGCCATGCGTGTCCTCTAACGGTCGTTCAGGTGAGGGTAGAGGGATCAGCCCTCGACCGACACGACCTCACGGCCGTTATAATGGCCGCAGGCGGTGCACAGATTGTGCGGGCGCTTCAGTTCGCCGCAGTTCGGGCATTCCTGGAATGCCGCGACCGTCAGCGAGTCGTGGCCACGGCGCATGCCGCGCTTGGAGGGCGAAGTCTTTCTCTTGGGGACGGCCATTGCGGCACCTTATCAATTCGAACAATGGGTGGAATACGCCACGATCAGCACCCATTGCGCGCCCGGACCTAAGGACCCGGCCGCGTGAGCACCCAGCCGGACGCATCGCGAAGCCCCGCGCCTATAGCGAGTTTTGCCGATGTTGCAAGCATTGGCGCATGATGGCACCGCTCGGACAGGCTACGCAGAGGGGAAAAGAGAGGCTTATGATCCTGCCGGTTACGCTCGGCATCGCGGCGGCGGCCGCCATCGTCAATCTATGGCTCGCCATGCGAATCGTCCTGGGACGATTGCGGGGCAAGGTGATGATGGGCGACGGCGGCGATTCGCGCCTCGCGGCAGGAATGCGGGCGCATGCCAATTTCGTCGAATATGCACCGTTCGTCCTGATCCTGATGGGGCTTATCGAACTGGGCGGAGGCTCGTCCTTCTGGCTATGGGTGCTGGGCGCTGCGTTCATCCTGGTGCGGATCGGCCATGGTTGGGGCATGATGCGCCCTGCACCCAATATCGGTCGGGCGGTTGGCGCGATGGGCACCTGGGCGATCCTGGCGCTGCTGGCCGGATGGGGCATCGGGATCGTCTATACGGGGCGGGCCGTTCCTGCACAGACCACAACCCTTGTGAGGATCGATCGTTGAAGATTCGCCTGCCCCTGATCGGCCTTGCTGCCGTTGCGCTGACCGCTGCCGCGCCCGATCCCATTTCGCCGCAACGGCTGTCGGCCGATGTGAAGACGCTGGCCTCCGACGCCTTTGAGGGCCGCGCCCCGGGTACGCCGGGCGAGGCGAAGACCATCGACTGGCTGGTCGCCCAGTTCCGGGCGATGGGGCTGCAACCTGGCGGACCGGGCGGCCAGTGGACCCAAGCCGTGCCGTTGATCCGTACCCAGATCGGGCAGGGGACGATGCGCGCGGGCGCGATGCCGCTGGTCCAGGGGCAGGGCATCTATGTCTCGACCGTGCGTCCCGTCGACCGGGTGGCGATCCGTAACGCGCCGATGGTCTTTGTCGGCTATGGCGTCGATGCACCCGAGCGCGGCTGGGACGATTTCAAGGGCATCGACCTGAAGGGCAAGATCGCCGTCTTCCTGGTCAACGATCCCGATTTCGAGGCGGCCGAAGGTGACGCCGCCAAGGGCAAATTCGGCGACCGGCGCATGACCTATTATGGCCGCTGGACCTACAAGTTCGAGGAAGCCGCACGGCAAGGCGCGGTGGGCGCGCTGATCGTCCATGACACGCCGGGCGCGGGCTATGGCTGGGCGACAGTGACGGCACCGGCGGGCGAGAATTACGATATCGTCCGCAGCGATCCGGCATCGCGTGTCCTGCTCCAGGGCTGGCTATCGGGCGAGTCGGCGACCAAGCTGTTCGCCGCCGCCGGACTGAATCTGGCGGATCAGCGCAAGGCGGCGCGCCGGGCGGATTTCCGGCCGGTGGAATTGAAGGGGCAGCGTTTTTCTGCCGAGCTGCCGGTGACGACCGTGCGCGCCGAAAGCCGCAACGTGCTGGCCAAGCTGCCCGGCAAGACACACCCAGACGAAGTCGTGATGTTCGGCGCGCATTGGGACGCCTATGGCAAGGGGGCACCGGACGCCCAGGGCCGCACGATCCGGCCCGGCGCCAATGACGATGCGCTGGGCGCGGCGGGCGTGCTGGAGCTCGCACGCGCGTTCAAGGCCGCGCCGCAGACCGATCGCAGCCTCGTCTTCGCGCTGTGGACCGGCGAGGAGCGTGGGCTGCTGGGGTCGGAGACCTATGCGGTGAAACCGGTCTATCCCCTGTCGAAGACGGTCGCGAACCTGACGCTCGACATTCTCCAGACGGCGGGACCGGCGCGGGACGTGATGCTGGTCGGCGACGGGCAGAACGACCTGGAAGACCGGCTAAAGGCCGCCGCCGCCGCGCAAGGCCGCACGGTGACGCCCGAGGCGCTGCCCGAGCGTGGGCTGTTCTATCGCGCCGATCATTTCTCGGTCGCGCGGCGCGGCGTGCCGACGCTCTTGCTGATGGCGATCAGCGGCGCGCCCGATCTGGTCGAGGGCGGGCGGCCTGCCGGGCAGACGTGGCTGGACGATTATATGCGCTGTTATCACCAGAGCTGTGACGCGTGGGACGCGAACTGGGACTTGCGCGGGGCGGCGGCGGATGTCGGGCTGCTGTACCGGATCGGGCGTGATCTGGCCGATGGGCGCGATTGGCCGGAATGGCGTTCGGGGTCCGAGTTCAAGGCGATTCGCAGCGAGACTGCCGCGGAACGGCGGTAATCCAGCCGCGCCTATTCCTCCCCTGCAAGGGGAGGGGGACCATGCGGAGCATGGTGGAGGGGTGTCACCGCCAGCGTGGATACCCCTCCGTCAGTCCGTCGGACTGCCACCTCCCCTTGCAGGGGAGGAATGACGAATGTCGAAGGCCTCTTACCCCAATCCCAAGACCCGGTCCGCGACAAACGCATTGCTCTGCCGCTCATGCCCGAAGGTGCTGGGCTGGCCATGCCCCGGGATGAAGGCGGTCTCGTTCCCCAGCGGCCACAGCTTCTCGACGATCGAGCGGATCAACGTGTCATGATCCCCGCCCGGCAGGTCCGAGCGCCCGACCGATCCCTGGAACAGCACGTCGCCGACCACCGCGAAGTGCGAAGGCGCGTGGTGGAAGATGACATGCCCGCGCGTATGCCCCGGCGTCTCATAGACATCGAGGGTCAGGTCGCCGATCGTTACCGTATCGCCCTCGGACAGCCAGCGGGTCGGCTCCAGCACCTGCGCGGGAATGCCATAGGCCTGGCCGTCCTCGTCCAGCCGCGCGAGCCAGAAGCGATCCTCTTCCTGCGGTCCTTCGACGGGGACGGACAGCGCGTCCGACAGCGCCTTGGCCCCGCCCGCATGGTCGATATGGCCATGGGTCAGCAGAATCTTCTCCACCGTCACGCCGGTCTTGGCGATGGCGTCCTGGATACGCGGCAGGTCGCCGCCGGGATCGACCACCGCCGCCTTCATCGTCGCGGTGCACCACAGGATCGAGCAATTCTGCTGCAGCGGAGTGACGGGAATGATCGCGGCCCGCAGGGGCGGGTTCTGAGCAGCGTTAGTCATGATGCGGGGATAAGAGCTTGAACAGCTTAGGCCAATCGATACTTGCAACTGCCCCCAAGGGCTGTGCATGGATCGTCACTCATGCTGCGTCCCATCCCTCCTTTCGTCCTGCTAGACGATGCCCGTGACGGGGGAGAGGCGGCGCGTCTTTATACGCAGCCGGTCGAGATCCTTACCGCGCACCGGATCGAGCAGGTTCCGACGGCGCTGGATGCCTTGCGCGAGGCAAAGGCGCGCGGGCTCGATGCGGCGGGGTATCTGGCCTATGAGGCCGGGGCGGCGTTCGAGGCCGGCGTGCCGCCCCGCGCGATCGACGGCCCGCTTTTATGGTTCGGCCTGTTCGAGGGATATGAAACCGTCGAGCCGGAGGCCATGCTCCCCGATCCAGCGGGCGGCTGGATCGGCGAGATGGAGCCCGAACTGGACGCCACCCGTCATGCCGAGCAATTCGCCGCCGTCCGGGCGCTGATCGAGGCGGGCGACCTGTATCAGGTCAACCAGACGTTTCGCGCGACCGCGCCCGTGCTCGGCGATCCGCTGGCGCTTTACGCCGGACTGCGCGCACGGTCGCGAGCAGGTTGGGGCGCGGTGGTCGCCACCGGCGAGGCGGTGATCCTGTCGCTGTCGCCCGAATTGTTCTTCGCATTTGAAGGCGGACGGCTGACCGCCCGACCGATGAAGGGCACCGCGCGGCGCGAGGATGATCCGGCGGCCGATGCGCGGGCGGCCCGGGCCTTGCGCGACGATCCCAAGCAATGCGCCGAGAATCTGATGATCGTCGACCTGATGCGCAACGACCTGTCACGGGTTGCGCGGGCGGGCAGCGTCGCGGTGCCCGAACTCTTTGCGGTCGAACCCTATCCGACGGTGCATCAGATGGTGTCGACCGTCACTGCCGATCTGGCCGAGGGGCGCGATGCGCTTGACGTGCTGGCGGCGCTCTTCCCCTGCGGCTCGATCACCGGCGCACCCAAGATCCGGGCGATGCAGGCGATTGCCGAGATCGAGGATTCGCCGCGGGGTCTCTATACCGGCGCGATCGGGCGGCTGGATGCGAATGGCGATGCGATGTTCAACGTCGCGATCCGCACCCTGACCTGGCCCGAGGGACACACCCATGCGACGCTGGGCATCGGGTCGGGGGTGGTGGCCGACTCGGTCGCGGCGGACGAATGGGAAGAATGCCTGGCCAAGGCGGCGTTCCTGGCCGGGGGGCGTCCCGGTCTGGACCTGATCGAAACCATGGCCTTCGATCCCGTCGAGGGTATCCAGCATCTGGAAGCGCATCTGGCCCGGATGAAGGCTAGTGCGGGGGCACTGGGCTTCACCTTCGACCGGCATGATGCGCGTAATGAATTGCAGGCGGCGACCTTCCGCCTGCGCGATGCACGGCGAATCCGGTTGCTGCTGGCGCGCAGCGGGACTCTGGTGGTCGAGATCGGCCCCGCGCCCGCGCCATTCGACGGGGTGATGCCGGTGCGGGTCGTGCCGTTGCCCGTCTCGCCGCTCGACCTGCGCTTGCGTCACAAGACCAGCGCGCGCGGCTTTTACGATGCGGCCCGCCAGGCGGCGGGAACGGCGGAGGTGGTGTTCGAGACGCCCGAGGGCCTGCTGACCGAGGGCAGCTATACCTCGCTGTTCGTGCCCCGTGGCGACCTTCTGGTCACGCCGCCGCTGGAGCAGGGCCTGCTGCCCGGCGTGCTGCGCGGCCATCTACTCGAAACGGGTCGCGCGGTCGAAGGGGCGCTCACACGTGCCGACCTGCGCGACGGATTCTTGCTTGGCAATGCGCTTCGCGGATTGTTTCGTGCGGAGATGGTTGCGGATTGAGGGGCGAGGCGTCTAAAGCGCCCCCGCATTTCCTGTCGTAAAGGTTTCGTTCCATGCAGCCCTCCGCCGCGCTCGGCCGTATCAGCCCGTCCCCCACGCTCGCCATCACCAGCCGCGTGATGGAGTTGAAGCGCGCCGGTGTCGACGTGATCGGGCTGGGCGCGGGCGAACCCGATTTCGACACGCCCGATTTCGTCAAAGAGGCTGCGATCCAGGCGATCCGCGACGGCAAGACCAAATATACGAACGTCGACGGCACGCCCGAACTGAAGGCGGCGATCGCGCAGAAGTTCGCCCGCGACAACGGCCTGACCTACAAGGCCGACCAGATCAGCGTGAATGTCGGCGGCAAGCACACCCTGTTCAACGCGATGGTCGCGACGATCGATGCGGGCGACGAGGTGGTGATCCCCGCGCCCTACTGGGTTAGCTACCCCGACGTCGTCCAGTTCGCGGGCGGCGTGCCGGTGATCGTGAAGGCGGGACCGGAACAGGGCTATAAGCTGACCCCCGAAGCGCTCGATGCCGCGATCACGCCCAAGACCAAGTGGGTCATCCTCAACTCTCCCTCCAACCCGACCGGTGCGGGCTATACCGCCGACGAGCTGAAGGCGCTGGGCGAAGTGATCCTTCGCCACCCGCATGTCTGGGTGTTCGCCGACGATATGTACGAGCATATCGTCTATGATGGCTTCCGCTTCGCCACCATCGCGCAGGTCTGCCCCGAGCTGTACGAGCGCACGCTGACGGTGAACGGCTGTTCCAAGGCCTATGCGATGACCGGCTGGCGCATCGGCTATGCGGGCGGCGCGCCCTGGCTCATCAAGGCGATCGCCAAGCTGCAGTCGCAGTCGACCTCCAACCCCTGTTCGGTGGCACAGGCGGCGGCGACCGCCGCGCTGACCGGCGACCAGAGCTTCCTCGCCGAGCGGAACCAGGCGTTCCAGGCGCGGCGCGACATGGTGGTGGCGATGCTGAACGCAATCGACGGCATGACCTGCCCGACGCCCGAGGGCGCCTTCTATGTCTATCCGTCCTTTGCGCCGCTGATCGGCAAGTCGACGCCCTCGGGCCGGTTGATCGACAGCGACGAGGCGTTTGTCGGCTATCTGCTCGATGATGCGAAGGTCGCGGCGGTGCAGGGCGCGGCGTTCGGCCTCTCGCCCGCGATGCGAATCAGCTATGCGACCTCGGACGCACTGCTTCGCGAGGCCTGCACCCGCATCCAGACGGCCTGCGCCGCCCTGAAATAATTCCCGCTGCTGCGCTGCGAAAGCCAGTCGGTCCGGCCAAGATGCCGGATTGGCTGGCTTTTTCATGAGCCTATATGCGCTGCGGCAATGTGGCTTAACTGTGGCATGAACGACACGATCACGTGCCGTTAATGCTGTGTTTCTATAAACGCCATTGTCGGAACGGCGTCGATCGACCAGATGGCCCCCGTAACGATCGCCGCCCATCCGGGCGGTGACCCGCAACGACAGGTGAAGACAAATGCGTGCCCTCTTCAAGTCCAGCTTCGTGTGGCAGTTCGCCGGCGGATTTGCGCTTGGCGCCTTGGGTCTCGTGGTCCTGCACCCTGGGGAAGCGCCCAGCCGCTACAATGCGGCGCCGGTCGCGGCGGTTCGCTAAGGATCGGCCTTCGACTTCGCTCAGGCGGAACGGGGGTGGGGAAATAGTCCCGTGAACGAACCACCGTTCAAGCTGAGCCCCTTGGCTGGCTGGCAGGCCAGCTGCTCAGGATAAATCCGGCGCATAGCGACGAAGTCCAAGCGACCTCAGCCACTAGCCGAACCCCGAAAACGCCCCATATCCCAGCGATGCGCAATACCCTCTGCATCGCCATGGCCGCGACCGCATTCGGAGCGGTCGCCCTGTCCTCCCTCCCCGCCAGCGCCGAGCGCGCCGTGCCGCTGCCCAAGGCGGTGGTCGATGTGCCCGCGTCGCCGCGTCCGCAGGTGGCGGTCCTCGCGGGCGGCTGTTTCTGGGGCATGGAGGCGGTGTTTGAGCGGGTGAAGGGCGTGCGCTCGGTGACGGCGGGCTATGCGGGCGGACGCCGCGAGGATGCGAACTACGCCGCCGTCTCGACCGAGCGGACCGGCCATGCCGAGGCGATCCGCATCGCCTATGATCCGGCAAAAGTGTCCTACGCGACATTGCTGCGCGTCTATTTCGCGATCGCGCATGATCCGACCCAGGTCGGCGGGCAGGGGCCGGATCGCGGTCCCAGCTATCGCTCGGCGATCTTTGCGCAGTCGCCCGAACAGGCAAAGGTGGCGCGCGACTATATCGCGCAGCTGACCCGCGCCCATGCCTTCGCCAAGCCGATCACGACCCGGATCGAGCAGGGCAATTTCTTCCCGGCCGAGGCCGAGCACCAGAATTTCTACGACCGCAACCCGACCTATCCGTACATCGTCCGCTGGGACAAACCCAAGGTCGCTGGCTTCCGCGCGGGTTTTCCTGACTTGGCGCGGGCGGGGTGAGCCTCAAATTCCTCCCCGGCACGGGGAGGGGGACCATCCGCAGGATGGTGGAGGGGGATCGCCTCAAGGGGTGTCCGTTGTGGAGGCCCCCCTCCGTCAGCGCTTCGCGCTGCCACCTCCCCGTACCGGGGAGGAGTAATCCTCAGACGCCCACGCTCCGCGTCAGCGACAGGAACACGTCTTCCAGATCGGCTTCCTTGGTCGAGACATCGACGATCCCGTAGCCGTCCGCCTGCACCGCCGCGAGCACCTGCCCGGCATTCACCTTGTCCTTGGCATAGGTGATTTCGAGGGTGCGGCTGCCCTTGAGGACGATCTTGCCGAAGCTGGCATGGTCAGGCACCGCCGCGACATCACGGTCGACCGTTACCGCGACGATCTTTTCCTGCGCCTTGCCGACCAGTTCGCGGGTCGGCTCGTTGGCGACCAGGCGGCCATGGTTGATGATCGCGATCCGGTCGCACAGCTCCTCGGCTTCCTCGAGGTAATGGGTGGTCAGCACCACCGTCACGCCTTGCTCGTTCAACTGCCGGACATAGGCCCAGAGCTGCTGGCGGAGTTCGATGTCGACGCCCGCTGTCGGCTCGTCGAGCACCAGCACGGGCGGCGAGTGGACCATCGCCTTGGCGACCATCAGGCGGCGCTTCATGCCGCCCGACAAGGTGCGCGAATAGGCGTTCGCCTTGTCCTCCAGATGCACCGCGCGCAGCAATTCCATCGAGCGGCGCTGCGCCTTGGGCACGCCATAGAGGCCGCCTTGAATCTCCAGCGTCTCCAGCGGCGTGAAGAAGGGGTCGAACAGGATTTCCTGGTTGACGATGCCGATCGACGCCTTGGCGTTGCGCGGATGCTGGTCGATGTCGAAGCCCCAGATCGACGCCGAGCCTTCGGTCTTCATGACCAGGCCCGCCAGGATGTTGATGAGCGTCGACTTGCCCGCGCCGTTCGGTCCGAGCAGCCCGAAAATCTGCCCCCTCGGCACGTCGAAGCTGACCCCATCGAGCGCGCGTTTGCCGCCTTGATAGGTCTTGGCGATGCCCTGGATCGAGATGGCGGCTTCTGTGGAGGCGGTCATATCGCCAGCGATAGGCGCGTGCGGCGGACAGGCCAAGCCGGTTTTCGGCAATTGCACGCGCGCGCCCGCCTTGCTATCGCGCGAGCCTATGTTGCCGCCGCCCGAAACCACCCGCGTCACCCAGACCCGCGTCGCTTGCGACGGTGCCACCGATATTCCGGGCGGCGCTGCGCTCGGCCATCCGCGCGTGTGGTTGCAGATTGACGAGACCGGCTATGTCGATTGCGGGTACTGCGACCGCCGCTTCGTGCTGATCGGCGGCGCGGCCGATGGTGCGGACCAGGCGAGCCTGCCGGATCACGGCGACGGCGCCGGGCGCTAAGCTCTCACCCGGACTGAGACTCACGCCCCTCCCGCAAGCGGGAGGGGATGGGGGAGGGCTTCGCCGGAGGCGCTGATCTCGGTGAGACTCCATGCCCTCCCCCGATCCCTCCCGCCTGCGGGAGGGGGGAAGAAGGAAATGCCGTCGGGCGATTTCAAACCTCGGCCGGGCATCCTATATCCCCAGGATGACCGCCACCGATCCCCGCTCGTTCCTGTACCGCGACACGCTGAACCCCGACGCCGCGCTGCGCCTCACCGCCAATGCGCTGTCGCGCGCGGACGATGGCGAGCTGTATCTGCAATATAAGCGGTCGGAGGCGTTCGGCTTCGACGATGGGCGGCTGAAGACGGCCAGTTACGATACGCATTCCGGTTTCGGCCTGCGCGCTGTGTCGGGCGAGATGACCGCCTTTGCCCACGCCAACGAGCTCTCCGAAGCCGCGATCCAGCGCGCCGCGCAGACCATGGCGCTGATCGACCCGGCCAAGGGTGCCGCCGCGCCGCCGCCGCAGGGGACGAACCGGCATCTCTATACCGCCACCGATCCGCTCGACCTGATCCCCTTCGCCGAGAAGGTGTCGCTGTGCCAGACGATCGACGCCGCCGCCCGTGCGCGCGATCCGCGCGTCGTGCAGGTGTCGGTCGGCCTGTCGGGTAGCTGGAGCGTGGTCGAGATCGTCCGCGCCGACGGCTTCGTCGCCACCGATGTCCGGCCGCTGGTGCGGCTCAACATCTCGGTCGTGGTCGAGCAGAATGGGCGGCGCGAAACGGGCAGCTTCGGGATCGGCGGACGCTATCTCTATGACCGGCTGGTCGCTCGCGAAACCTGGGAGCGCGGCATCGACGTGGCGCTGGCGCAGGCGCTGGTCAATCTGGATTCGGTTGCCGCCCCCGCGGGCGAGATGACGGTGCTGCTCGGGCCAGGCTGGCCCGGCGTGCTGCTGCACGAGGCGATCGGGCACGGGCTGGAGGGCGACTTCAACCGCAAGGGCACCTCGGCCTTTTCGGGTCGGATCGGCGAGCGGGTTGCGGCCCCCGGCGTCACGGTGGTGGATGACGGCAGCCTCGCCGACCGGCGCGGCTCGCTGTCGATCGATGATGAGGGCACACCGACGCGCGAGGTCGTGCTGATCGAGGACGGCATCCTGAAGGGCTATATGCAGGACCGGCTCAACGCGCGGCTGATGGGTGTCGCGCCCACCGGCAACGGCCGGCGCGAGAGCTTTGCCCATGCGCCCATGCCGCGCATGACCAACACCTTCATGAAGGGTGGCCAGGACGATCCCGCCGAGTTGCTGTCGCGGGTCAAGAACGGCATTTTCGCCAAGTCGTTCGGCGGTGGGCAGGTCGATATCGTGTCGGGCAAGTTCGTCTTCTCCTGCACCGAGGCCTACCGCATCGAGAACGGCCGCCTGGGCGCGCCGATCAAGGGCGCAACGCTGATCGGCGACGGGCCGAGCGTGCTGACGAAGGTCAAGGGCATCGGCAACGACTTCGCGCTGGATGAAGGCGTGGGCGTGTGCGGCAAGGGTGGGCAGAGCGTGCCTGCGGGCGTGGGCCAGCCGACCTTGCTGGTCGAAGGGCTGACCGTCGGCGGCACCGCGCTGGCAGCGTAACCAAGATTCCTCCCCCTGCAGGGGAGGAATGAGAGTTGCCCAAAAATCGGGCAGCTCGGGGCGAATGCCTAAAAACTGATGCGGGTTCGTGCGCAGTTTCTGCCGCGCCCGACTTTGCTACCCCAGTAAAAGTCACAAAAACGTAAACTGGCACACCCCTTGCGTAGCTCGTCTCCGGGTAACGCAAAGGGGGCGCGGGTGAAGCTGATCATCGCTATCATCAAGCCGTTCAAGCTCGACGAGGTGCGCGAGGCACTGACCACCTTGGGCGTGGCGGGCATGACGGTGACCGAAGTGAAGGGGTTCGGGCGGCAGAAGGGCCAGACCGAAATCTATCGCGGGGCCGAATACAGCACCAACATGGTGCCCAAGATCAAGGTCGAGGTCGTCTGCGCGTCCGAAATCGCCGACCGCGTCGTCGAATCGATCCAGTCGGCCGCCAATACCGGCGCGATCGGCGACGGCAAGATCTTCATGCTCGATGTCGGCCAGGCCGTGCGCATCCGCACCGGCGAAACCGACGAATCGGCGCTCTGAGCAAGGGGGGATTTCGATGAAGCATGTCACCAAATTGGCGACCGGCGCAGCGGGCCTTGGCCTGACGCTGTTCGTCGTGTTGCCCGCCTGGGCACAGGATGCCGCCGCGCTCCAGTCGCCCGCCAGCGCCGCTCCGGCGGCGACCGTGAACAAGGGCGACACCGCCTGGATGCTCACCTCGACCGTGCTGGTCATGATGATGATCCTGCCCGGCCTGGCGCTGTTCTATGGCGGCCTGACCCGCGCCAAGAACATGCTGTCCACCATGACCCAGATCGGCGCGGCCGCATGTCTCGCGATGCTGATCTGGGTGATGTACGGCTATAGCCTGGCTTTCGGGCCGGACGTGTCGGGGGGCGCGTCCAACTTCATCTCCGGGCTCGGCAAGGCGTTCCTGAAGGGCGTCACGCCCGCCAGCCAGTCGGCGACCTTCACAGCCGGCGTCGAGATCCCCGAATATGTCTTCATCTGTTTCCAGATGACCTTCGCTGCGATCACCGCCGCGTTGGTGCTGGGCTCGGTGGTCGAGCGGATGAAGTTCTCGGCGGTCATGGCGTTCGTCGCGGTGTGGCTGACCATCGTGTATTTCCCCATCGCACACATGGTCTGGGCGTCGTCGGGCCTGTTCTTCAAGGCGGGCGCGCTCGACTTTGCGGGCGGTACCGTGGTCCACATCAACGCCGGTGTCTCGGCGCTGGTCGCCTCGCTGATCCTGGGCAAGCGCATCGGCTATCCGACCACGCCGATGCCCCCGCACTCGCTGACGCTGACCGGCGTGGGTACGGGTCTGCTATGGGTGGGCTGGTTCGGGTTCAATGCCGGCTCGGCGCTGGAGGCCAATGGCTCGGCGGGTCTGGCGATGATCAACACCTTCGTCGCGACCGCCAGCGGCGGCCTGTTCTGGATGCTCGCCGAGCGTCTGGCGGGGCATAAGGGCTCGGCGCTGGGCTTCTGCTCGGGAATCGTGGCCGGTCTGGTCGCGGTCACTCCGGCGGCGGGCAATTCGGGGCCGTTCGGTGCGATCGTGCTGGGCGCCATCGCCAGCGTCGTCTGCTTCTACGCGGTGTCGGTCCTGAAGCCCAAACTGGGCTATGACGACGCACTCGACGCCTTCGGGGTGCACGGCATCGGCGGCATGATCGGCGCGATCGGTACCGCCGTGGTCTATGCGCCCTCGCTCGGCGGTCCGGGTGCGGCCGGCTATGTCATGAGCTCGAAGCTGCTGGTCCAGCTTGGCGCGGTCGCCACCACGATCGTCTGGGCCACCATCGGCACCGTCATCGCCATGTATGTCGCCAAGGCTCTGACCGGCCTGCGTGTCTCGAAGGAAGTCGAGCAGGAAGGCCTCGACCTCGGCGAGCACGGCGAGCGCGCCTACAACTGATCGGGAGCGGGGGCGACAAGAACCCCCGCACCCCACGACGTTCCTCCTGCGGACGACCTAAGCCCGGTGCGGCAACGCACCGGGCCTTTTTTTATGTGGGGGGAGACGAAGGCCCAACCTCCGTTCGCACTGAGCGAAGTCGAAGTGCACGGGACGCGGTTACCGAGAGGGCAGGGCGTGGCCTTCTTCGCTCAGGCTGAACGGAGTTGGGGGACAGACTAGCATTACAGTTGCGTTCTTGACTGTGTTCTGAATCAGTGTGTCACCATGACGAGGAGGTTGTGGTGACGGGGGCATCGATCGAGGCGACGCTGGAGCTTTGGACGTCATCGCTGCGCGATGTGA
>Ga0233425_10000476_pt1 | contig 104479 bp, 88 predicted proteins | sample Watercolumn_Towu_2_FD_181712 | JGI IMG/M metagenome (GOLD analysis project Ga0233425, IMG submission 181712) | Freshwater microbial communities from Lake Towuti, South Sulawesi, Indonesia - Watercolumn_Towuti2014_140_MG | ecosystem: Environmental > Aquatic > Freshwater > Lake | place...
GGCTTTCATTTGACCTTCAAGGTCCGATCGCACGGCGATCCAACGCCGGCGTGGTTACCTTACCACACCGGCACCGCGGAGCCCTCCCACACATGCCTTGTCGGTCTGAGGCGTAGCCTCGTTAGCGATAGCCCCAGAATCGCTACCGCCAGTGCTTACCATACTGCACCAGACGACCTCCGCCGAGCAAAGGCATTTGATCGGAAACCACGCAAGTTCAACCGTCGAAGCCTCGGGTGATGGGATAGCGGCGGTCGCGGCCGAAGGCGCGGCGGCTGATCTTGATGCCGGGGGGAGCCTGGCGGCGCTTGTATTCGTTGCGGTCCACCAATCGGGCGACCCGCTTGACGTCGGCCTCGGCGAATCCGGCGGCGATGATGTCCTCCACCGACTGGTCCAGCTCCACGTAGCGTTCCAGGATGGGGTCGAGCACGGCGTAGGGGGGGAGGGAGTCTTCGTCCTTCTGGTCCGGCGCCAATTCGGCCGAGGGGGGGCGGTCGATGACCCGCGGCGGGATCACCGGCGCAATAGAATTCCGGTATTCCGACAGTTGGTAGACCAGCAGTTTGGGGACGTCCTTGAGGGGGGCGAAGCCGCCGGCCATGTCGCCGTAAAGGGTGGCGTAGCCCACGCTCATTTCGCTCTTGTTGCCGGTGGTGAGGACGATCTTGCCCTTCTTGTTGGAGATCGCCATCAGCAGCACACCGCGGCAGCGGGCCTGGATGTTCTCCTCGGTGGTGTCGCGCGCCAAGCCTTCGAAGGTCTCGGCCAGCAGCTCGGTGAAGGCCTGGAAGGCCTGCTCGATGGGGATGATGTGGTGGACCACGCCCAGCGCTTCGGCTTCCGCCACCGCATCCTCCACGCTCATGTCGGCGGTGTAGCGGGACGGCATCAGCACCGCCTCCACCTTGTCGGCACTCAGGGCGTCCACCGCCAGAGCCAGGGTGAGGGCCGAATCGATGCCGCCGGACAAACCCAGCACCGCTCCTTTGAAGCCGTTCTTGGTCACATAGTCGCGGATTCCCAGCACCAGCGCCCGGTACACGCTGGCCACCGGGTCCAGGTCGGGGGCCAGTTCGCCGCGGCGAATCGCCGGAGCACCGCCGATGAGGTCGATGTCCACCGGCAGCAGGCTCTCCGCGAAGGCCGGCGCCTTGGCGACGATGTTGCCGCCGCTGTCCATGGCGAAAGACGCCCCGTCGAACACCAGTTCGTCCTGCCCCCCCACCAGGTTGGCGTAGAGCACCGGTGCCCAGCTGGCTTCGATCCGCTCCCGCACCACCTGCTCCCGCAGCTTCTCTTTGCCGGCCTGATAGGGGGAGGCGTTGAGGTTGAGGATCAGCTGGGCGCCGGCCGCCACGGCGCGCTCCACCGGTCCCGGGTTCCAGATGTCCTCGCAGATGGTGACGCCCACCGTCAGCCCGGCCAGTTCGAACACGCAGGGCTCGGAACCCGGCTTGAAGTAGCGTTTCTCGTCGAACACCCCGTAGTTGGGCAGGTCCTGCTTGCGGTAAGTGTGTTGGATGCGCCCGTCAGCAATCACCGCCGCACTGTTGTACAGGCCCTGTTCGGTTCGCTCGGGAAAGCCGATCACCGCGACGATGCCCTCGATCTGCGCGGCGGTTTCCGCCAGCGCAGCCTCCACCCGGTCCATGAAGCGCGGCCGCAGGATCAGGTCCTCCGGCGGATAACCGGTTAGGGTCAGTTCCGGAAACACCACGGCTTCGGCTTGCAACTCGTCCCGCGCCCGCTGGCAGGCGGCGAGGATGGCGCGGGCATTGCCGGCAATGTCGCCGACTAACAGGTTGATCTGGGCGATGGCGATACGCATGGGTGAGCCGTGAGGGATGGGAAAGGACGGGCCTCAGGCCCAGACAACCCTGCGGTAGAGCTCGTCCAGGCTGAAATCCAGCTCGACCGACTCCAGCCGGAAGCCGCCGCCGCGGACGATCTCCGCCTCCCATTGGCGGGAGCGGCGGAAGATTTCCACCATGGTGAAGTTCTGCTCGATCAGCACGTATTCCTGCAGGCTGGGCAGCTGGATGTAGTTGGAGAACTTCTCGAAACGGTCGAGCCGGGCGGTGGCGGCGGACAGCACTTCCACCACCAGGATGGGCTTCTCCCGGTAATGGCTGGCGCGATCGTCGCGGGCGCAGGAAACCAGCACGTCGGGGTAGTAGAAGATGTCCCTGGTCTGGTTCTGGATGCGGACCTTCATATCCGAGATGAAGGCCTGACAGGACTCCGGCAACGAAGTATTGAGCCTGGTGAAGACATTCCCCGCGATCAGCCCATGCCGGTCGCTAGCCCCCACCATCGCGTAAACCTCGCCGTCGATGTACTCGTGACGGCAATCGGCGAACTCCTCGCCGGCCAGATAATCCTCGACGCTGACGGAAAGCGGCCGGGCGGTGCTGGCGGTCATGCTTCAGGCCTGCAAGGCTTCGACCATCGCCCGCCCCATCTTGGCGGGCGAATCGACGATCCGCACCCCCGCGGCCTGCAGCGCGGCGAACTTGCCCTTGGCGGTGCCCTTGCCGCCGGTGACGATGGCGCCGGCATGGCCCATGCGCCTGCCAGGCGGCGCCGTGGTGCCGGCGATATAGCCGACCACCGGCTTGGTCACCTGGGCCTTGATGTAGTCCGCCGCCTCTTCCTCGGCGCTGCCGCCGATCTCACCCACCATGATGATGCCCTTGGTTTGCGGATCGTTCTGGAACATCTCCAGCACGTCGATGAATTCCAGGCCATGGATGGGATCGCCGCCGATCCCCACGCAGGTGCTCTGGCCCAGACCCACCTGGGTGGTCTGGTGAACCGCCTCGTAGGTCAGCGTGCCGGAACGGGAGACCACGCCGATGCAGCCGGGCTGGTGGATGAAGCCCGGCATGATGCCGATCTTGCATTCGCCGGGGGTGATGATGCCGGGACAGTTGGGGCCGATGAGGCGGGCGCCGGTGTCCTTCAACGCGGCCTTGACCCGCAGCATGTGCAGCACCGGGATACCCTCGGTGATGCAGACGATCAGCCCGATGCCGGCGGCGGCGGCCTCCAGGATGGCGTCGGCGGCGAAGGGCGGCGGCACGTAGATCATGCTGGCGGTGGCGCCGGTGGCGGCAACCGCTTCACGGACCGTATTAAAAACCGGCAGGTCCAGATGAGTCTGGCCGCCCCGACCGGGGGTGACGCCGCCCACCAGCCGGGTGCCGTAATCCAGGCATTGTTGGGAATGGAAGGTGGCCTGCTTGCCGGTGAAACCCTGGCACAGGACCTTGGTGTTGCGATCGACCAAGATGCTCATGTCTTAACCTTTCAGCGCGGCCTGCACCGCCTGTTCGGCGGCATCGTCCAGGTCCTCGGCGGCGAGGATGGCCAGCCCGGATTGCGCCAGCAGTTCTCGCCCTTCGGCGGCATTGGTGCCTTCCAGCCGCACCACCACCGGCACCTGGACGTGGACTTCCTTCACCGCCGCGATGATGCCTTCGGCAATGAGATTGCAGCGGACGATGCCGCCGAAGATGTTGACCAGAACCGCCTTGACCGCCTGATCCGAGAGGATCAGCTTGAAGGCTTCGGCCACCTTGGCCGCTGTGGTGCCGCCGCCGACGTCGAGGAAGTTGGCGGGTTGGCCGCCGTGCAGCTTGACCTGGTCCATGGTGGCCATGGCCAGCCCGGCACCGTTCACCATGCAGCCGATGTTGCCGCTCAGGGTGACGTAATTCAGGTCGTGCTCCCGCGCCGCCAGTTCCTTGGCATCCTCCTGGGAGGGATCGCGCATCTCCACCAGCTCGGGATGGGCGTAGAGCGCGTTGTCGTCCAGGTTGATCTTGCCATCCAGCGCCAACAGCCGGCCCTCGCCGGTGACGATGAGGGGGTTGATCTCGATCTGGCTGCAGTCCTTCTCCAGGAACAGCCGGTACATGCCCTGCATGGTCTTGGTCAGGGCGGCGACCTGGTCGCCCTCCAGTCCCATGGCGAAAGCCAGTTCGCGGCACTGGTAGGGCTGGAGGCCTGCGGCCGGGTCGACCTTGCAGGTGAGGATCTGCTCGGGGTGGGAGACGGCCACTTCTTCGATGTCCATGCCGCCGGCGCTCGAAGCCATGAACAGCACCCGCTCGCTGGCCCGGTCCACCAGGCAGCTCAGATACAACTCGCGAGCGATTGCGTGGACTTCCTCCACCAGCACGGCATGGACCGGCAAGCCTTCCGGACCGGTCTGGGCGGTGGCCAACCGCGAGCCCAGCAGGCGTCCCGCCACCTCGCGCGCTTCATCGGCGGCGTTCACCAGTTGCACGCCGCCGGCCTTGCCGCGTCCACCGGCATGGACCTGGGCCTTGACCACCCAGCGGCGACCACCCAGCTGAGCGGCAGCCTTGGCGGCGTCTTGTGGGGCGAAACAGGGAAGGCCGGAGGGAACGGCGATGCCGTAGGAGGCGAACAGCTGTTTCGCCTGGTATTCGTGGAGATTCATGAGGAGTCCCGTGCTGGATATAGCCGGCGGCGGGATAGGGTGCCGCGGGAGAGACGATTTTACCCGCTGCCGGCCACGATTCCACCCCTGCGACTTGCGGCTACGGTCTCTCGCCTTGCTGCATGGAGGAAGTCTGTCCGGTACGACGCGCGGAACCGCACCGGCAGAGAACCCGAGCCCCCTCACGCAAGCGACGGGGCTGACCGGTACGGCACGACCGCAGCCGCTCCGCATCGTGTATGGCCACAGAAATCCGGCCGCCCCGGCTTCGAGCGCCGGGCTGCACCGGATGAACTGCCGGCGTCCCTGCCGCAATGCCTTGGAGCTGGCGGAATCAGGCTTGATACTTTTCCATGTTCTTAAACTTTTCCAAGGCGTCCTTGACCTGCTTGGCGACGGAACCCTGCAATTCCGAATTCTTGTAGACCTTGGCCAACAACCCTTCGCTCACCAGCGCTTCCTTCACCCACTTCTTGGCGAAGCGGTAGTTGGAAGGAACCGGGGTGGTTTCGCCGTTGGCGGGATTGCGCAGAACGATGAGTTTTTCTTCGGTCGGTTCGGCTTCGGCGTCGGGTTCTTCCGATTCGGCTGCGGGCTCCTCCGCAACAGGAGCGCTCTCGGCTACGGGCGCGGCCTCAGGCTCGGCCGCGGCAGCCGGTGCGGTCTCGGCGGCTGGCGCGGCCGGACTGACGGAGGTCTGCTGGCTCACGCTATTGGTGTCGGAAACCGTCTTGTAGACGTTGTAAAGAAAGTAACCGACGAAAGCCAAAGTCAAGCCAACGAGCAATTCTTCTAACATAGCGCCTCACCATTTTTCTAGTAGTCATTGTTGATCGGTCGGCACCGAGCGACGCACCGCACGCCAGAATCCCGTCGCCGCGCCGGACTGTAAGAGTTACAGACCGCGCACAACATAGGCCCAAACGGGAAAAACCGCAATATCCGCCATCAATGGAATCCCACATGCCGCGAATAACCGGGGTATAGGGTGAAATACCCGCCGGTATTGGGAAGCTGCCGACGTGCCGGTCAGCCAATACTCGCGGCACCGACCGCGGGAGTACTCGCGGGCATACCCCACATACCCGGCGACATCCGAACCGCCATGCCCGTCGCCCCAAGCAGCGCCGGCCGGCAATGGATCGGCCACTGCACCGTTGCGGCCCTTGAGGAGGTCACCCCTGCGCAGCAACGCCAACCAACGACCGACCCAGGAGGAGAAGGTTGACTTCCCTACCGCCCATGCCGGAAAATAATGAGTTCTTGAAAGAAGATTTCCTTCGCGGAGCGTTCCACATGTATGCGGTAATTCAAACGGGCGGCAAGCAGTACCGGGTCAAAGAGGGTGAGACCCTGAAGATCGAGACGCTGGACGCCGAACCCGGCCATCAAATCGAGTTTGACAACGTCCTGCTGATCCAGTCGGACGCCGGCATCAAGGTCGGCAAGCCCTTCGTCGACGGCGGCAAGGTTACCGCGACGGTGAAGAGCCACGGCCGCCACAAGAAGGTCCATATCATCAAGTTCCGGCGCCGCAAGCACTATATGAAACGTGCCGGCCACCGCCAGAACTACACCGAGATCCAGATCACCGGCATCTCCGGCTGATCCATCCACACGCTAGGAGACAAGCATGGCTCACAAAAAAGCAGGCGGCAGTTCGCGCAACGGCCGCGATTCAGAAGCCAAACGGCTGGGCGTCAAGCGCTTCGGCGGCCAGGCCGTCAGTGCCGGCAGCATCCTCGTCCGCCAGCGCGGCACCAAGTTCCACCCCGGCGACAACGTCGGCCTGGGCAAGGACCACACCCTGTTCGCCACCGCCGACGGCAAGGTGGTGTTTCAGGTGAAGGGCCCCCTCAAGCGCAAGTACGTCAGCGTCGTTCAGGCCTGAGCCGAGAGGCGGGCACTGACCGTATCCTCAGGAACCGCGACACACCCGGAAAGCCTCGTCTTTGACGGGGCTTTTTTGTTACTCCCATGAAATTTATCGACGAAGCGGAAATTCGCGTAGAGGCCGGTGACGGCGGCAACGGCTGCATCAGCTTCCGGCGCGAGAAATACGTCCCCCTGGGCGGCCCCGACGGCGGCGACGGCGGCGACGGCGGCAGCGTGTTCCTCACCGCCAGCAACAGCCTCAACACTTTGGTGGACTTCCGCTACATCCCCACCCACCGGGCCGAGCGCGGCAAGAACGGCTCCGGCGGCAACTGCACCGGCCGCAAGGGGGAAGACTGCGTCCTGCGGGTGCCCACCGGCACCCTGGTGTTCGATGCCGACACCGAGGAGCAGCTGGGCGACCTGGTGCGCGAGGGCCAATCCCTGCTGGTCGCCCAGGGCGGCTTTCACGGCCTCGGCAACACCCGCTTCAAGAGCAGCACCAACCGGGCGCCGGAGAAGGCCACCAAGGGCACGCCGGGCGAACACCGCAGCCTGCGGCTGGAACTCAAGCTGCTGGCGGACGTGGGCTTGCTGGGCCTGCCCAATGCCGGCAAGTCCAGCCTGATCCGCAGCGTATCCTCGGCCCGCCCCAAGGTCGCCGATTACCCCTTCACCACGCTCCACCCCAATCTCGGCGTGGTGCGGGTGGACACCAACCGCAGCTTCGTGATGGCCGACATACCCGGCCTCATCGAAGGCGCCGCCGACGGTGCCGGCCTCGGCATCCAGTTCCTCAAGCACCTGGCGCGCACCCGGCTGCTGCTCCATGTGCTCGACGCCTGCCCGTTCGAGGGCGAACCGGAGCCGGCGGAAGCCGCCCGCACCATCATCGACGAACTGACTCGCTGGGACGAGGAGCTGGAACTGAAGCCGCGCTGGCTGCTGTTGAACAAGATCGACCAGCTGCCGCCCGAGGAAGCCGACGCCCGTTGCCAAGCCATCGTCGACGAACTCGGCTGGGAGGGCCCGGTCTATCCCATCTCGGCGCTGAGCGGAGAGGGCTTACGCCCGCTCACCTTCGCCATCATGGACTTCCTCGATCAACAGCACGCCGACCATGCAGACCCGGACTGATTTTCCGCGCGCCAGCCGCATCATCGTCAAGATCGGCAGCGCCCTGTTGACCGGAGGCGGACGCGGCCTGGACCAAGCCGCCATCGCCGGCTGGGTCGGCCAGATCGCCGAACTGAAGCGCAGCGGCAGGGAGATCGTACTGGTGTCCTCCGGCTCGGTGGCCGAAGGCATGTCGCGGCTGGGCTGGAAGGCTCGCCCCAAGGCCCTGCACGAACTGCAGGCGGCAGCCTCGGTCGGCCAGATGGGACTGGTGCAGACCTACGAATCCCTGTTCCAGCGACACCGGCTCCACACTGCCCAGATCCTGCTCACCCACGACGACCTGTCGGCCCGCGAGCGCTACCTGAATTCCCGCAGCACCTTGATGACCTTGCTGCAACTGGGCGTGGTGCCGGTCATCAACGAGAACGACACGGTCGCCACCGAGGAAATCCGCTTCGGCGACAACGACACCCTGGGCGCCCTGGTCGCCAACCTGCTGGAAGCGGACCTGCTGGTGATCCTGACCGACCAGACCGGCCTCTACGACAGCGATCCCAGCGTCAACCCCACCGCGCAACTGGTGGTGGAAGCCAGCATCAACGACCGCCGGCTCGGCGACATGGTGGGCGAGAGCCGCAGCGGCCTGGGCCGCGGCGGCATGATCACCAAGCTGCGGGCGGCGCGGCTGGCGGCCCGCTCGGGAACGGCGACGGTGATCGCTTCCGGCCGCGAGACCGGGGTGCTGACCCGCGTCGCCGCCGGCGAATGCGTCGGCACCTTCCTGATCCCCGACACCTCGCCCCTGATGGCCCGCAAGCGCTGGCTGGCGGGACAGCTCAAGCTCAAGGGAAGCCTGACGGTGGACGACGGCGCGGCGCGGGCGTTGCGGGAAGCGGGCAAGAGCCTGCTGCCCATCGGCGTCACCGGGGTAACCGGCGATTTCCTGCGGGGAGACCTGGTGTCCTGCGTCGACGCGCAGGGCCTGGAGGTGGCACGGGGACTGGCGAACTATTCCGCCGAAGAAACCCGCAAGATCATGCGCCAGCCGAGCGCCCTGATCGAGGGCCTACTGGGGTATGTGGACGAGCCGGAGTTGATTCACCGCGACAATCTGGTGCTGATGAATCCGTAGAACGGGGATGGGCGGCCGGGGATGACAGCCGCCCGGAAAACCGCCGATCAGGCGGTCTTGGCGGCCAGGGCCTTGATGCGGGCGTTGAGGCGGCTCTTGCTGCGGGCGGCCTTGTTCTTGTGGATCAGGCCCTTCCCGGCGGACGAATCGATGACGGGTACGGCTTCCTGGTAAGCGGCGCGGGCTTTCTCCAGATCGCCGGAGGCCACGGCCAGCACGACCTTCTTGACGAAGGTGCGCAGCCGGCTGCGGGCGGATGCGTTCTGGGCGCGGTGTTTTTCTGACTGTTTGGCGCGTTTTTTAGCGGAAGCGATGTTAGCCAAGGCGGATCCCCGTAAAGCTGGTCAAGACAAAGAGCGCGGGATTTTCCGCTAATCCGCACTGCGCGTCAACCGCGGCGACGCCAAATCCGGTAACGTTGGCCGGACGCATGATACCCGTCCGGCATCTGCTGCATCCAAATCCCTCTTCCCTGCGTAAAGCCGATCGAGCGGGTGACGACCGTCATCCGCCGCCCATCGACCGACTCAGAGGAAGACACCATGAAAACCACCTTGAACCTCATCGCCGCCGGCTGCCTGTTGGCCGGAACGGCCTCGACCCACGCCGCCAGCCACCGGGAGGCGCCGCTCATCGCCCTCGACCCGGCCGCCGATCTCACCGACGTCTACGCCTTCGTCAGCTACGACCAGGCCAACCTGGAACGCGCCCCGGAAGACCGCCGGGTGACCTTCGTGATGAACGTCAACCCCGGCCAGAACCCGGCGGACGGTCCCAACTACTTCAATTTCGCCGACGACGTGGTCTACCGCTTCAACCTGGACAACGACCGCGACGGCAAGGCCGACGACGTCCGCTACGAGTTTCGCTTCAAGACCGAGGACCGCCCGGTGGGTGGCCCCGACGGACTGACTTCGCCGGTACCCTACCTGGGCAACCCGGCGATTCCCGCCAGTGTGCCGCTGCAGGGCATCACCGCCCTGGACGGAGCCGGTTCGGAAGGCCTGACCCGGCGCCAGACCTATACCGTCACCGAAGTCCGCGGCCATCGCAAGACCGTGCTGTTGCGCGGTGCCATCGCGGTACCCTCCAATGCCGGAACGGCCACCATGCCCCAGTACGAGAATCTGGCCCAGCAAGGCATCTACGCCGACCCGGCCAACGGCATCCGGGTGTTTGCGGGGCAGCGGGCGGAGACCTTCTACATCGACCTCGGAGCCACCTTCGATACCCTCAACCTGCGCCGCTCACCGCCCCTGCTGAGCGGCGCCGACGACGGTGACGCGGTCAATCCCTTCGGCATCAACCGGTTTGCCGGCACCAACATCAGCACCATCGCCCTGGAAGTGCCGATCCGCCGGGTGACCCGCGACGGCCAGGCCGCCGGCGACGACAATAAGTATTTGGGGCTGTACGCCAGTACCAGCCGCAGCAAGCTGCGGGTCCTGCGCAGCCGGGGCGGCAGCAGGGGAGCCGGAGAACTGGTGCAGGTGGCGCGGCTGGCCAATCCCCTGGTCAACGAGCTGATCATCAACACCCCGTTCAAGGACGGCTGGAACGCACGGGAGCCGGAGGACGAGGCGAAATTCCAGGAGTTCTACAAGGCCCCGGTGATTGCCACCGCCTTCGACCTGGTGTTCGGCGGCTTCGGCGTCAAGGTTCCGGCCACCCCGCGGGCCGACCTGATGCAGGTGTTCCTCAAGTATCCCGGCCAGACGGTGGCCGGCAGCGACTGTGGCAAGCCCTGTTCCGAACTGCTGCGGCTCGACCTGACGGTGCCGCCGCGGGCTCCCGCCGCGCAAAGCCGGCTGGGCGCCGCCCTGGGCGGCGACCCGGCGGGCTTTCCCAACGGCCGCCGGCCCAACGACGACGTCACCGACATCGCCATCCGGGTGGTGGGCGGCACCGACTACATCAGCGTCAAGGCCGGCGACGGGGTCAACTTCCTCGACGGCGCGCCGGGCGCGGGCCTGCCCCAGGGTAGCGGCAACCTGATGGGAACCACTGCGACCGGCATCGCCAGCGAGTTTCCCTTCCTCCCCACACCCTACCCTGGCCGGGGCTGAGGTGGGCCATGGCGGACCCCATGCACCTGATCGCCTGGAGTCTCCTGCTGATCGCCGGCCTGGTGCCGGCGATCGGCGCCGCGCCCCTGAACGCGCGGGCGTCAATCCGCGAAACCGCCGCTGGGCCGCAGGCAATGGCATCCTCCCCGAACAATGGCATGAAATTCAGCCCCTCTCCCGGCGGGGAGAGCGAAGCGAGGGGGGCGAAGCCGGTTGGGGTGAGGGCCAAGGCGCCTTTCGCTTGCGACAGACTCATTGAAACATCAGAGGCTTCTGCCCTCACCCTGCCCTCTCCCGCAGGGAGAGGGTTCAACAGTTCAACAGCATTGTCCTCCCCCTCAGGGATCGAAGCGACGCTGAACCTGGCGCAAGACCTGCTGCAGCGTAACCGCACGAGTCGCGAGCCGGCCGAGGCCGAACGGGTGCGTGGCCTGATCCGCCAAGCCCTGGCCTCATCGCCTTTGAACGCCCAGGCCTGGACGTTGAGCGCCTGGGACGAGATGAACCGCCACCGCTTCCGCACCGCCCTGGACGCGGCGGAGCGCGCCCACCGGCTCGCTGCCCCGACCGCCCTGAGCTTAGGCCTGCAGGCCGACGCGCTGGTGGAACTGGGCCGTTACCGGGAGGCGGTGGCGGTGACCCAGCAAATGGTGGACCGCTTCCCCGGCCTGCCGGCCGTGAGCCGCGCCGCCCACCTGCGCTGGCTGCACGGCGACGCCGACGGCGCCATCGCCCTGCTGGAACCGGCCCTGCGCGCACCGCCGACCGGCTCGGAACCCCACGCCTGGGCCTTGCTGCAAAAGACGGAAATCGAATTGAACGGGGGACGGATCGAACCGGCTGAGCGGTCTCTTCAACGTGCCGAAACTCTGTTTCCCGGCAAGCCGGAAGCCACTGCGCTGCGGGCGCGCCTGCTGGAAGCCCGCGGCGACGGCCATCGGGCGCTGCTGCAATGGCAGGACAGCCTCGCCGGCTATCCCAGCCCGGACTCCGCCGTGGCCGCCTGGCGACTGGCTCGGCGCATCGGCGATGGCGCAGCGGCGCAGCGGCTGGAGCGCCTGCTGGAAGGACTGGCACAGCTGGATGCCCGCGGCGATCCGCTGTTCCGCCGCAGCCTGGCCGAATACTACGCCATCAAGGAGCCCGCCGGCAGCCGCGCCGAGTCCCTGGCCCGGCAGGAACTGGCGCAGCGGCCGGACATCTACGGCCACGGTCTGCTGGCTTTCGTCCTGCGCCAATCCGGCCAGGCCGCCCAAGCCGGCCGCCACGCCCGCCTGGCCCTGCGGCTCGGCACCCCCGACCCGCGACTGCGGCACTGGGCTGCGGGGACGGATTCCGACACGATTGCCACGGCACGCCAACTGGCCGGGAGGCTGCCATGATCCGGCGGCTGGCGGGTCTGGTGTTGCTCGGATTCTGCGCCACGTCGGGTGCCCATCCCCTCGGCAACAACACGGTCAACCGCCAAACCAGCGTTTCCGTATCTCCCCATGGGGTACAAATCGACTATCTGCTCGACCTGGCGGAAATCCCCGCGCTGGCCGCCGCCATCGAAGCCGACGGGGACGGCGACGGCCGAACCACCGAAACAGAGTGGGATGGGTGGGCGGCCGCGCGTCAGGAAGAGATCCGCCAAGCGCTGTCGCTCGACATCAATCGACGCTCCTCGGAGCTGACGTCGGGCAGGCGCCATTGGCGGCTGGTACCGGGCCAGGCAGGGCTGGACACCCTCAGACTGCGGTTTGGCTTTCAGTCCGAAACGGGCGATGCCGCAGCCGATCCGGAACTGGCCTATCGGGACGGCTATCAGGAGAACCGTTCCGGATGGCAGGAAATCCGGATCGTCGGCCTCGAAGGGATGGTGGTGGCGACCGCCGACGTTCCGCAACGGGACCGCAGCAAGGGACTCACCGACTTCACGCTGGCCGACGGCGATTCTGCACCCAGGGAACTCACCGCAACCGCCCGGTTGCGGTTCGATCCTTTGGCGGCGAGCCCGCCCGACGCGGCAGCGCAATCCGCCACCGAATCCGACGATTCAGGGCAAAACGCCGATCGAACGAGCGCCGCAGCCGGGCGTTGGGCCGAGGCCTGGCATTTCTACCGGCTGGGCCTGCATCACATCGCCGTGGGTCTTGACCACCTGGCTTTTCTGCTGGGCCTGCTGCTGGCGGCGCGGCGCCTGGCCGAACTGGTCCAGGTGATCACCGCCTTCACCGTCGCCCACAGTCTGACCCTGGCCCTGGCCGCCAACGGCTGGGTCGCCGCGCCGGGCGAACTGGTGGAGCCGGCCATCGCCGCCAGCATCGTCTACGTGGGAGCACGGGGGTTGGCCGGGGCGGATCGCGGCGAAGGCGTCTACCTGGCTTTCGGCTTCGGCCTGATCCATGGGCTGGGGTTCGCCGGCGCGCTGGCGGAATCCCTCGCCGGAGGGATTCACAGCGGGCGTTACTGGATCAGCGATCTGGCGGCATTCAACCTGGGGATCGAGAGCCTGCAACTGGTGGTCGCCGGCATCGCCTTTGCCCTGTTGGAACGGTGCCGCCAGCAGCCTTGGGCGGGTCCGGCCACGGCGACGGCGTCCTTCGCCGTGATGGCGGCGGGGCTGGGCTGGCTGGCGGTGCGGGTCGCCACCCCGTAGGTGGGGCTTCAGCGGCATGCCCCCGGAAATCGTGAGCGACGCCGCGGCCGCCACCCATAGGTGGGGCTTCAGCCCCGCCGGAGACGGCCATGTTCCGAAGCCGGGGCTTCAGCCCCGCCGCCGCAGGCTACGGCGCCACCTCCCGTTCGCCGCGCACGAACAGCAGCGCGCCGGCATCGGTGGTCAGTTCCCGGTGCCGGCTGCCGGGCGGGGCCACCTGGTAGTCCCCCGCCAGCAGCAGGATGTCGCCGAGATAGATCTCTCCCTCCAGCACCATGCACTCCTCGTCCTGGCGATGGCCGTGTTCCGGCAGCCGGGCGCCGGGCTGCAGCCGGTAGTAGCGGGACCACCGGCCGCCTTCCTCCCACAGTTCGCGGACCGTCACGCCCGGTGCAATCTCAACCCAACCGTCGTCGGCACCGCGCACGGTCGTGCTTTCCGGGCCGGCCAGGGGCAGGATTCCGCCCAACAGTTCCCGCCACACGGAAGCGGAGTGGCCCAGCGAAGTGCCCCTCAGAAACGCCAGAGCCCCGCCACGCGATTCGATGCCGCCGTGGCGGCTGCCGGCCGGGGACAGCTGGTAATCACCGGGCCCTAATTCCACCTCGGGGGTACACAGATCGCCCCGCAGCACCATGCCTTCCTCCGCCCAGTTGTGGCGGTGGGCTGGCAGGGCGGCACCGGGTGCGAACTCGATCAGCACCGAAGCCCCTTCCGGGCCGTTCCACAGGGGTTTGAAGCGAACGCCCTGTTTCAGCGTCTGCCAACTGCCCCGCGTGAGCCGCACCGTCAGCAGGCCGGTTTCGCCGGCGCGGCCGTCGGCGGCCCGCGCCAGCAATCGGGAACGCAGGGCCTCGCGCCGCGGCGGATCGATGGGCGTCTGGCCTTCCGCCAGCAGCCGGTTCAACCGCTCCTGGTCGGGGTCACCGGACGATTCCTGGGTTGACTGCGGCGTGGTCATGGAAGCTTTACCTCGTAATCGGTCGGAGCCAACAGTTCCTTCAAGCTGGCCAGCGCCCTGCGGATATGGGACTTCACCGTGCCCAGAGGCAGACCGGCGTGGAGCGCGATTTCGTCGTGGCTGAGGCCCCGGAAGAAAGCCAGGGACAGCAGCTGGCGCGGCACCGGATCGAGCCGGGCCAAAGCCGCGTGCAAGGCCTGGCCTTGCTGCAGCGCGCTGAGCAAATCCAGCGGCCCAGCCCCTTCCGGGGCTTGCTGCAATTCCAGGGTTTCCGGCTCCAGCTCGCATTCCTCGGGATCGACGCGGCGCAGCGCGTCCAGCGACCGGCTGCGGGCGATGGTCATGACCCAGGCCAGCGCGCTGCCGCGCTCCCCGTCGAACCGGGGAGCCTGGCGCCACACTTGCCAGAACACGTCCTGCACCACCTCCTCGGCCATGGGCACCCGCCGGGTGATCCGCAGCGCCAAACCATAGACCCGGCCGACCAGCCGGTCATAGAGTTCCGCCAAGGCCGGTTCGTCGTGATCGGCGATCCGGTCGATGAGGCTCTGCAGCAGTTCCTCGTCCAATGGCCCGGTTTCCGGACCCACGCTGGACGAAGCGGCTTCAGTCTCCTCTTCAGCCGGCTCGGACTCCGGCCAGGCATCGGCTTCCCGTTCGCCTTCCGACGCTGTGTTCATCGCGCTCCCGTTGACTATTAGTACGCCAAAACCGGCCAGTTGGATGCTCGATGGCGATGATACCGGATTGCACACCGGGACTCCCATGGCGAAACCCCGAAGGCTCGGGTTCCGCAGGTTTCCGTCCAGTAGAGGGTGTCGTAAAAGTCCCCTCTCCCCGCGGGAGAGGGTTAGGGCGAGGGCCAAAGGTGTCGTTAAGCCAATGATTGTTTGGTGTTTTGAACGGCAGCAATTCAGAGTCACGGCCATCTTCGAACCTTTTACGACACCCTCCAGTACCGGGCGAGCCGCGCGCAGCCGGCCAAGCCGAATGCCAGCTTGGCAGCAAGATCACTTGCCGGGGAACTTGGATCAGGCTGAAATTTCCAACAATTGTCCCCTCAGACCACATGAGCCCGATATCGTGAGCCGCGAAAACCAACCTCAGCGCCAAAAGACCGTCCCCATCCTCATCGTCGCGATCCTGGGAATCCTGTCGGCCCATTTGATTTCCCGAAGCGTCAGCCCGGAAGAGCCCATGGAAGAGCAGGATGTCGCCGAGGCGCCGCCGCCGGCGACTTTTCAATTGACCGAGGAAGGCATCCAGGCGCTGTCGCCCTTCATCCGTTCGGCTCAGCTAACCCCGAACTCGGATCCATCGGGTAAGGGGAAGCCGTTCGGCTATCAGGCCAGCATCACCATCGAAAAGGATCCCAATACCCAAGGTGCCGGCGACTGGAACGTGATCGCCCATGACGTGCATAGCCTCTCGGAACTGCTGCTCCGGACCCCGGAAACCAGCCGCATCCGGTTTACCTTCGCCGCCCCGGAACGGCACGACCTGGAATGGGCGCGGGCCACCGTGAGCCGCGACCGGCTGCCGGGCGACTGGGAGGAACTGAGCTACCTGAAGTTCTTCGGCCGCATCGAACCGGAAGCCACGACGCGGGAATCGGAAACCTGGCTGTGCGAGTTCTACCGCCAATACGCCAGCGCCCGCCCCGGCGGCAATCTGCCGGAGACTTGCGCCGGGCTTTAGAGGATCAGAAAAGCGAGATCGTGCGACCCTACCTTTCCCTCTCGGATCGGATCAATGGGTGGGTTGGGCCTTAGCGAAGCGTTGTCCACCTGATGTAGCGCACCAACACGTTGGTATCCAGGCCGATCATTTCGCGGAAGCGCCCTGCGCCGCGATGGCCGCATCCATTTCCTTGACCGTTACCGTTTTCTTGGGCTTGCCGAACATGCCTTTGAGCGTCGTCACCGGGCGCGATGCCGCAACGAATTCATATCGGCCGGGCTCGATCTCCACGAACTCCACCCGGTCGCCACTCTTCACCTGCAACGCTTCCAGCACCGAGGCTGGAATCGTGATCTGTCCCTTGCTACTGACGGTCGCTGTGGTCATGGCACTACCTCGCTCTAAACTTGCCTTACCTCATTGTAAGGCACTTGTCGGGACCAATTGGAGCCCAGAGAGACCGCCGGCCCCGGTTATTCCGCCAACAGGCCGACCGCACCGCGCCGCGCCACCGACATCCGATAAGTCAGAACACCCGCGATAAATCGAGTTTGATGCTTATAACCCGCCTAACACGGCTGACATTACCAGATACATGACGCAATATATTTCAGCTGATTCTGAATTTTCGCTACCGATGGATTAACCGTAGTTTTAACACGATTTATTGTCACCGAATCCCCTGGATTCAATAACAGGATAGGCTTTGACTGCGCCGTCGACATTCTTCCACTTCCAAGAAAATCATCTAGCAGCATTATATGATTATCTGCATTGCTCGTAGTAAAATTAGTTATACTCCTATTTACTATGTCTCTTACTTTCTCCAGAAAAACCTTTGTCTGCTGATTTGGCTCATTTCTCGCACCAGCTCTTGTAGACCAACCACAGTGGGTCAATACTACGAGCTGAATTTTTGGGGAGTGGTTATTTGACGGCAAATTCCGCCTAAATTCACTTGACGGATTTGAGAGAGTAACCAGCAAAAGGTTAAGAGAGTTTATAGACTGCTGATCAGTGCGCACAGGAACAATTAGCGCGTCACTTGCATGCCACGCCAAATGTGTAGCACCCGAAAAAAACGGTGAGGTATCAATTAAACAACGCTTTGTATTACTTTCAGACATCTCTCGCTGAATTTCAGTCTTTAGCGAGAACAATATGTTGTCAATTACTCTAGTTTGATTTGCCCCCCCATGGTTTTTGCTTGCACAAGAGCATTGGCCATCTGAAATGGCAGCATGTAAAGCTCATTAGATGATTGAATAAAATAACTATCTTTTCCTCTAAAATGAGAATTCGTCGCACGGATCAATTTTGCGACCCGACTGGCATTGCCTAGGCCCGGGACAAAATATGGAAGCAAGAGGTCATTTACAGAAGTCGTATTGTTTTGATAGTAGGCTGTATCATAGAAATACGAAAGATTACCCTGTGGGCATGTATCAACAACAAGCAACTTGTCGGTGTCGTATGATAGATTAAACACCAAGGATGTCTTACCAATACCTCCTCTAAGGTTGCAGACAGCATATGTATCAAACTTGGGAAGTTTTATCGGTCTGGCTCGACCATTAGCTATTTCGTTCTGCCGATCAACTATTACGTCAATATTGCTTTTCATGAAAAACCTCCACCGCCAACTAGATTTCATCGAAACAAACAAATGTTGAAATCTAGTTTATAAATTAGCGCAAATCAAGCCCAGCGTTGTTGAGACAAGGACTCAACGCCCGAGGTGAGGCGGGTCGGCGCCAAGAGGTGAGCCCTCCTCTGACGACAACAGAAAAAGAAAAAAGGGTTGGCAGACACGTATTTTCGGACCCGGTTCGCCCCGCCTGGATCGAAACCTATGCTTCCCCCGACCCAGTCCCTATACTACCCCGTTTTGACATTTTCCAAGGGGTTAGGGCTCTGAGCAGGCAACTGATGCGGTCGACGGCGGTGGTGGGCGCCATGACGCTGCTGTCGCGCATCCTCGGGTTCGTGCGGGACATGGTGATCGCCCGCAGCTTCGGCGCCGACGGGGCTACCGACGCCTTCTTCGCGGCATTCCGCATTCCCAACTTCCTGCGCCGGCTGTTTGCCGAAGGATCCTTCGCCCAAGCCCTGATGCCTGCCTTGGCCGGCTTTCACGAAGCGGGCGACCGTGACGGGCTGAAATCCTTCCTTGATCGCGCCGCCGGCTCCCTGGCGGTGTTGCTGGCGGCCATCACGGCGGTCGGCACCCTGGCGGCGCCGCTTTTGATCCTGGCCTTCGCTCCCGGCTTCATCGGCCAGCCGGACCAGGCCGACCTGGGGGGGCGGCTGCTGGCCCTGCTGCTGCCTTATCTGTTCTTCGTGACCCTGACGGCCTTTGCCGGCGGGGTGCTGAACACCCTCGGCCGCTTCGCGATTCCCGCCGTCACCCCGGCCGTGCTCAACCTCACCATGATCGCCGCCGCCTGGTGGCTGGCGCCGCGGCTGGCCGAGCCCATCACCGCACTGGCTTACGGGGTGCTGCTGGCGGGGCTGCTGCAACTGGCGATCCAGCTCACGGCGCTGGCCAGTGCCGGGTTGCTGCCCCAGCCCCGCCTGGGGTTTCGCGATCCCGACGTGCAGCGCCTGCTGCGCCACATGGCCCCTGCCGTGTTCGGCCTGTCGGTGACCCAGGTCAACCTGCTGGTGGACACCCTGGCCGCCAGTTTCCTGGTCTCCGGCAGCGTGTCCTGGCTATATTACTCCGACCGGCTGGTGGAGTTCCCGCTGGGAATTTTCGGCGTGGCCATCGGCACCGCGGTGTCACCGCAACTGGCCAAGCACCACGCACGCCAGGACGCGCAAGGGTTTTCCGACGCCATCGACTGGGCGTTGCGCTGGACGCTGGCGATCGGGCTGCCGGCGACTCTAGGGCTGATGCTGCTGGCCCGCCCCTTGATGGCAGCGCTGTTCCAGTACGACGAATTCGGTGAGCACGACGCCCTGATGGCCAGCCGCAGCCTGATGACCTACGCGGTCGGGCTGGTCGGATTCATCGCGGTGAAGGTGTTGGCTCCCGGCTTCACCGCCGGCCACGACGTGGCGACCCCGGTGCGCTGCGGACTGGAAGCCATGGCCTGCAACGCCCTGCTGGCCCCGCTGTTGGCTTTCTGGCTGGCGCCGCAGGACTGGTCCCACGCCGCCCTGACCCTGGCCACCGCCACCGCCGCCCTGGTCAACGCCGCCCTGCTCTATGGGCGGCTGCGCGCCGCCGGCATCTACCGGCCGCGACCGGGCTGGACCGGCTTCGCTTCACGGATGCTGGCGGCCAACCTGGCCATGGCGGCCTTCCTGCTGGCGCCAGCGATCGCCGATCGGGAACTGGCTACGCCGGTGCAACGGCTGGAACATCTGGCCCTGGCCATCACGGGCGCGATGGCGGTCTACGGCACCTGTCTATGGCTGAGCGGACTCAAAGTTCGCCACCTGCTGCTGGCGGAGCGGAACTGACCCCATGCGCCTGGCCCGCTCGCCCGCATCGCTCCCACCCTTGCCGCAAGGCTGCGTCGCCACCATCGGCAACTTCGACGGCGTCCATCGGGGCCACCGCGGGATGATCGAAAACCTGGCCCGGCACGGCAAGCGGTTGAATCTGCCGGTCACGGTGATCCTGTTCGAACCCCAGCCGCGGGAATATTTCTTTCCCGAGCAGTGCCCACCGCGCCTCACCCGGCTACGGGAGAAGCTGATCGAGCTGGGTGGCCTGCCGGTGGACCGGGTGCTGCTGTTGCGCTTCAACCGGAACCTGGCCGACCTGCCGGCGGCGGACTTCATCCGCGACATCCTGATCGACCGCCTTGGGGTGAGATACCTGGTAGTGGGCGACGACTTCCGCTTCGGGCGCGGCCGCCAGGGCGACTTCGCGCTCCTGAAGCGGGCCGGGGAAGACCACGGCTTCCAGGTGAGCGACACCCCACCCATCCTGGTGGACGGGCTTCGGGTAAGCAGCACCCTGGTGCGGCGGGCGTTGGCGGAGGGCGACATGGCGGCGGCGGCGCGCTTCCTGGGGCGGCCCTACGCCATCTGCGGCCGCATCGGACACGGCTCCAAGGTCGGCCGCCAGCTGGGTTTTCCTACCGCAAACATCGCCTTGCTGCGCAAATCCACTCCGTTGTCGGGCGTGTTTGCCGTTACAATGACCGGCATCGCCGGCCACCCGCTAGAGGGAGTGGCCAACGTGGGCGCCCGCCCCACCCTGGACCGGGAACCGCGGGTCTTGCTGGAAACCCATCTGTTCGACTTCGACGGCGACCTGTACGGGCGCCGGGTCGAAGTGCATTTCCACCGCAAGCTGCGCGACGAGCGCCGCTTCGCCGATGTGCACGCCCTGCAAGAACAGATTGCCAGGGATGCCCAGGACGCCCGCGCGTTTTTCGCCTCCGAACCGAAGAAGAACTGAACCTGCACTGCCATGACCACGGATTACAAAGCCACGCTCAACCTTCCCACCACCGATTTCCCCATGAAGGGCAACCTGCCCCAGCGCGAGCCGGAGCAATTGCAGAGCTGGCGTGAACGCGACCTCTACCGGCAGATCCGCGCCGCCTGCGCCGGCCGGCCGGCCTTCATCCTGCACGACGGCCCGCCCTATGCGAACGGCGAGATCCACATCGGCCACGCGGTCAACAAGGTGCTCAAGGACATCATCGTCAAGTCCAAGACCTTGGCGGGCTTCGATGCCCCCTATGTGCCGGGCTGGGACTGCCACGGCCTGCCCATCGAACTGCAGGTGGAGAAGAAGATCGGCAAGGCCGGCGTGCAAGTTCCACCCGCCGAGTTCCGCCAGGCCTGCCGCCAGTATGCCGGGGAACAGGTGAACATCCAGCGCGAGGAGTTCATCCGGCTGGGGGTGCTGGGGGACTGGGACCACCCCTACCTCACTATGGACTACCGGTTCGAGGCAGACATCGTCCGCGCACTGGGCCGCATCTGGGCCAACGGCCATCTGGCCAAGGGCTCCAAGCCGGTGCACTGGTGCACCGACTGCGGCTCGGCCCTGGCGGAAGCCGAGGTGGAATACGAGAACAAGCGCTCCCTGGCCATCGACGTCAAGTTCCGGGTGGTGGACGAGCACGATGCCCTGAAGCGCTGCCACGGCGTGCCCGACCATGCCGGCTCCGGCCCCCTCTCGGTGGTGATCTGGACCACCACCCCCTGGACCCTCCCCGCCAACCAGGCAGTCGCCCTCAATCCGCAGCTGGAATATGCCGTGGTGCAGGTGGGCGAGGGCGACGAGAGACTGATTTTGGCCGAAGCCCTGATGAAGGACGCCATGGGCCGATGCGGCATCGAAAACTACCGGGTAGTTGCCTACTGCACCGGCACCGCGCTGGAAGGTTTGATGCTGCACCACCCCTTCCTCGACCGCCAGGTACCGGTCATCGTGGGCGACCACGTCACCCTGGATGCCGGCACCGGCTGCGTCCACACCGCCCCCGGCCACGGCCAGGAAGACTATGCGGTAGGCCTCAAGTACAAGCTGCCGGTGGACAACCCGGTAGGCGACGACGGCAAGTTCCTGCCCAGCACCCTGCATTTCGCCGGCCAGCACGTGATGACCGCCAATCCCCAGGTGGTGGAACTGCTCAAGGACAACGGCGCCCTGCTGCACCAGACCAGCATCGAGCACAGCTATCCCCATTGCTGGCGCCACAAGACCCCGGTGATCTTCCGCGCCACCCCGCAGTGGTTCATCGCCATGGACCAGGCCAAGCTGCGCGCCGAGGCTCTGGAAGAGATCCAGCAGGTGCAGTGGATCCCCGACTGGGGCCAGGCTCGCATCGAGGGCATGGTGGAGAACCGCCCGGACTGGTGCATCTCGCGCCAGCGCAACTGGGGCGTGCCCATCGCCCTGTTCGTCCACAGGGAAACCGGCGAGATCCACCCCCGCAGCGCCGAGCTGATCGAACAGGTAGCCCTGCGCATCGAGCAGCAGGGCATCGACGGCTGGTTCGGCCTCGATCCCAAGGAGCTGCTGGGCGAGGCTGCGGAGAATTACGGCAAGATGAGCGACACCCTGGACGTGTGGTTCGACTCCGGCGTGACCCACTACTGCGTGCTAGGGCCGCGGGAGGACTTGCACTTCCCCGCCGATCTGTACCTGGAAGGCTCCGACCAGCACCGCGGCTGGTTCCAGTCCTCGCTGCTGGCCTCCGTCGCCATCAGCGGCCAGGCTCCCTACCGGCAGGTGCTGACCCACGGTTTCACCGTCGACGCCCAAGGCAAGAAGATGTCCAAGTCCAAGGGCAACGTGGTGGCGCCGCAGAAAGTCATGAAGACCCTGGGCGCCGACGTGCTGCGGCTGTGGGTGGCGGCCACCGACTACCGCTCGGAGATGAGCGTCTCCGACGAGATCCTCAAGCGCACCGCCGACGTCTACCGGCGGCTGCGCAACACCGCCCGTTATCTCCTGGCCAATCTCAACGGCTTCGACCCCGCCAAGGACCTGGTGGCGGCGGCGGACCTGCTGTCCCTGGACCGCTGGGTGGTGGACCGCGCCTTCCAGTTGCAGCAGGAAGTCATCGAGGCCTATGAGAGCTACCAGTTCCACCTGATCTACCAGAAGGTCCACCAGTTCTGCGCCGTCGACCTGGGCGCCTTCTACCTGGATGTCACCAAGGACCGCAACTACACCGGCAAGAGCGACGGCCTGCCACGCCGCTCCTCCCAGACCGCATGCTACCACATCGTCGAGGCCCTGGCGCGCTGGCTGGCGCCCATCACCAGCTTCACCGCCGACGAGATCTGGCGCTACATTCCGGGCCAGCGGGCCGAGTCGGTGTTTCTCGCCACCTGGTATGACGGGCTGTTCGCCCTCGATCCCGCCGAGCCCAAGAACCGCGAGTTCTGGGACTCGCTGCTGGCGGTGCGGGAAGCTGTGAGCAAGGAATTGGAAGTGCTGCGGGTGAGGGAAGCCATCGGTTCGTCGCTGGACGCCGAGGTCGACCTGTACTGCTCACCCGCCGTGCTGGTACGGCTTGCGCTGCTGGAAGGCGAACTGCGCTTTCTGTTCATCACCTCGGATGCCCGCCTCCACCCGGCCGCCGAAAAGCCCTCCGATGCCCTGCCCACCGGTATCGACGGTCTGGAGCTGAAAGTGTCGCCGTCGACCCACACCAAGTGCGTGCGCTGCTGGCACCACCGGGAGGACGTGGGTGCCGACGCGGAACACCCGGAGCTGTGCGGGCGCTGCGTGGACAACGTGAGCGGCGGCGGCGAAACCCGCCGCCACGCCTGAGGCTTGCACCATGCTGCGCTGGCTCTGGCTGTCGGCCCTGGTGATCGTCCTGGATCAGCTCACCAAGCAGGTGGTGGACCGTTCCATGGAACTCTATGAGTCCATCCAGTGGCTGCCCTTTCTGCACATGACCTATCTGCGCAACGAGGGCGCCGCCTTCAGCATGCTGGCCCAGGCCGGCGGTTGGCAGCGCTGGTTCTTCATCGCCCTGGCCGGCGGCGCCAGCATCGGCATCACTTTCTGGCTCAAACGCATGCCCGCCGATAACCGGCGTGAAGCCTGCGGCTGGTCCCTGGTGCTGGCCGGGGCGCTGGGCAACCTCATCGACCGCATCAGTTACGGCTACGTGATCGACTTCATCGACTTCTTCTGGCCCGGCTCCGACCTGCCCCACTTCCCCGCCTTCAACGTCGCAGACATCGCCATCAACATCGGCGTGGCGCTGCTGCTGATCGACGCCTTTTTGCAATCGCGGCGGGCGGGGGCGCCGGATCGTAGGTTGGGTTAGGCGGACATCGATGGGACGGTTCATTGTTGCCGGACGACTTTGCGTCCGCCGTAACCCAACACCCACCCTCGGTGGGTTACGGCGCGCCCCATGGGCATGCCCAGCCGAATGGCCTTTCGGTTTGCGCGCCTAACCCACCCTACGAGTTTCACGAATTCCGACCTGCAGATCGTAGGTTGGGTTAGGCGGACATTGAAGAGGCGGTTCATTGTTGCTGGGCAATTTGGCGTCCGCCGTAACCCAACGTTTCCCCCGGCAGGTTCCACGAGTTCTGACCCGCAGTCGATTTCGGCACAATTAGGAGGTCTTATGGGTGTATGCATGTATGCCAAGGCGGTAAAGGATGAAAAGATTTCCGCCATCCTTGCCAATCCGCCGCTGGTTTGGCGGTTACTCGCGCCGGAAGACGACGCGGCCTACCTCGAGGCGATCGGCCAGAATGATCCTCCCGGATTTCTCGCCCGGTTGTTCGGCGACAAACGCAAGTGGCCGCCCGATATCCCTCGGTTCAACTTTTCCGACGAGGAATGCCGCGACCTTGATCTGGACAAGTCCTGGGACGGCATCAATTTCTGCCTCAAGAGCATCCTTAACCCGGAGGACGGCCTGAACATCTTCGAAGACGGCAAGAACGTCGGGACCGTGGAGGTCGGTTACGCACCGGCCAAGTGCTTCACCAGCGACGACATTTCCCGAATCGCCGATCGATATTCCCATATCTCCGAGGCCGATCTTCGCAGCCGGTTTGTACCGGACGAGATGAGCGAGGTTTATCCGACGGGTTTCTGGTCGAGAAATGACGACGACTGTTGGGAGTATCTGAGTGATAGCTTCGCCGCGCTCAAGGAGTTTCTTGAGTATGCGAAGCTGCATGCCCTGGGCATCGTCATCGAGTTTACGTGATTGTTGGTAGGTTGGGTTAGGCGGGCATCGATGGGGCGGTTCATTGTTACCCGGCAGCTTGGCGTCCGCCGTAACCCAACGGGCTTCGCGAGCGGCGGGTTACGGCGCGCCCAGCGGGCATCCCCGGCCGATTGGCCTTCCGGCTTGCGCGCCTAACCCAACCTACGGTTTATGGACATCACAGAAGGCTGGCTGAGGGGCGTCGAGCGGGCGATTTCGCCCAACTGCGACGAACGGCCCGACCCGGACGACGTTTCCCTCATCGTGCTCCACGGCATCAGCCTGCCGCCGGGGGAGTTCGGCGGCGGCTGGATCGACCGGCTGTTCAGCAACACCCTGCCGGCCGACGGCCATCCCTATTTCGCCCAAATCCAGGGACTGAAGGTCTCGGCCCACGTCCTGATCGGACGCGACGGACGCATCGTGCAATACGTGCCGTTCCATCGCCGCGCCTGGCATGCGGGCGTCTCGTCGTTTCAGGGCCGGGAGCGCTGCAACGACTACGCCATCGGCATCGAGCTGGAAGGCACCGACTCCACGCCCTACGAGGCCACCCAATATCAGGCCCTGGCCGGACTGATCCGAGTGCTGCTGCGGCATTACCCCAGGCTCAGCCCCCGCGCCATCGTCGGCCACAGCGACATCGCGCCGGGGCGCAAGACCGATCCGGGGGTAAGTTTCGATTGGGGGAGGCTGGGGGCGCTGCTGCGATCCGAAGGCGCCTTGTCGGGTTGAAACCCGACCTACGTTGTGGCGCATCCGCCGTAACCCGACACCCGCCGTCGGTGGGTTACGGCGCGCGCAAGGACAGCGTGGTCCGGAGTGCGTTCTGTGTCGGGTTGCAACCCGACGGGCTTTCCGCCAGAAACATCCCGCGCCGCGGCGCCGGCAGGCCTTCGCAGGTGCGGGAGGGATCGGCGGGATCGAGGAAATCCGCCAGTGACTGGAATGTCATCCAGCCGGTCTGGCGTTGTTCCTCACCGGTGGTGAGGCTGACGTCGATCAGCCTGGGGTTGCGGAAGCCGCAGCGCTTCAGCCAGGCCAGCAAGGTGGGAGGCGAAGGCAGGAACCACACGTTGCGCATGCGGGCGTAGCGGTCTTCCGGTACCAACACCTCGCCTTCCCTGCCTTCGATCACCAGGGTCTCAAGCACCAGCTCGCCCCCCGGCCGCAACAGCCCGCGCAGTTCCAGCAGGTGATCCAGCGGCGAGCGGCGGTGATGGAACACGCCCATGGAAAACACCGTGTCGAAGGCGCGGAGGCCTTCGGGCAGGTCTTCGATGCCGAGCGGCAGCACATGAACCGGCCAGGAGCCGGCGAAGTGCTTGACGGCACGGAACTGCATGACGCTGATCAGGGTCGGGTCGATGCCCAACACCAGCCGGGCGCCGGCCCCCAGCATGCGCCAGCAGTGGTAGCCGTTGCCGCAACCGACATCCAGCACCAGACGGCCGGCCAGAGGCTGGATATGGCCGGCCAGCCGGTTCCATTTGAGGTCGGAACGCCATTCGGTATCGATGGGAATGTCGTGGACCCGGAACGGCCCCTTGCGCCAGGGATGCAGTTCCCGCAACAGCGTTTCGATCCGCCGGCGGGTCGCTTCATCGCAATCCCCGTCTCCGCCGATTCGAACCGCATCGCGGCCGAAATCGACCAGCGAGGGTGTGATCGCGGGAAGCTGGCGCAGCAGTTCCTGCCAACGGGCGAGATCGCCGTGGCGATCCGGATCGAGGGCACGCTCCAGCTGCGCCGGCAGATCGGCGAACCACGGCTGCAGCGGCGGCGGGATCGGCTCCCGGAACAGCTCGGCGTAATCGGTCATGGGCCCGATTATACCGGCCGGCAGGGGCAAGCCGGCGTGATAGAATCGCTGCGCCCCGATACATTGATTCACCTTTCCCGAACTCTCCCGAGGTGTTGGCCGATGAGCGCCCCCGACCTAGCGCGCGTGAAACAGTATTTGATGGAGTTGCAGGACCGGATTTGTGCCTCCCTGGAAGGCGAGGAACCGCAGGCACGGTTTCTCGAGGATAACTGGCAATATGCCAGCGGGGTCGGCGGGGGGCGGACCCGGGTGTTGAGCGGCGGCGAGACCTTTGAGCAGGGCGGCGTCAATTTTTCCCACGTGGTGGGCCTCAATCTGCCACCATCCGCCACCGCTTCACGCCCCGGTTTGGCCGGCCGGGGGTTCCAGGCGGTGGGCGTATCCCTGGTGATCCATCCCCACAACCCTTACGTGCCCACCTCCCACGCCAACGTGCGCTTCTTCATCGCCGAGAAGGAGGGCGAGGCGCCGATCTGGTGGTTCGGCGGCGGTTTCGACCTAACGCCGTTCTATCCCTTCCAGGAAGACGTCATTGCCTGGCACCGCACCGCCAAGGCCGCCTGCGACCCGTTCGGCCCGGAAGTCTACCCGCGCTACAAGAAATGGTGCGACGACTACTTCTTCCTCAAGCACCGCAACGAGACCCGCGGCGTGGGCGGGCTGTTCTTCGACGACCTCAACGAAGGGGGGTTCGAACGTTGCTTCGAGTTCATGCGCAGCGTGGGCGATCATTACACCCGCGGCTATTTGCCGATCGTGCAGAAGCGCAAGAGCACCCCCTTCGGCGAACGCGAACGGCAGTTCCAGCTGTATCGGCGCGGCCGCTACGTGGAATTCAACCTGGTGTACGACCGGGGCACCATCTTCGGCCTGCAATCGGGGGGAAGGACCGAGTCGATCCTGATGTCGCTGCCGCCGGTGGTGAACTGGCGCTATAACTGGAAGCCGGAACCGGGCAGCGCCGAGGAGAATCTGTACCAGAACTATCTGAAGCCGAGGGACTGGCTGAAACCGGAAAGCCTCTGACGGACAGAGGCTTTCGGCACAGCGAGGGAGGGCGTGTCAGGAGGCCGTCGCAGGGCGGTTGGCGTGGCTCAGCGGTTCCCGGTGCGCGGAGCTGTTGCGTTGCTGCAGTTCGCCGATCAACTGGTCGAGGGAACCGGTGCGCGCCACTTCGTTGGTGAAGCTGGTGCGGTAGTTCTGGATCAGGCTGATGCCCTCGATCAGCACATCGATCACCTTCCAGTTGCCCTTGTCGTTGATCATCCGGTAGTTGACCGCCACCGGCTGGGCGCCGGCCTGCAGGATCTCGGTACGGACCACGGTCTTGTTGTCGGTCGCAGCCAGCTTCAAGGGCAGGTAGCGGATGGTCCAGTTGGCGTACTCGGTGAACGCCGTCGTGTAGGTACGCACCAGCAGGGTACGGAACTCCCTCTTGAATTTCTGCTTCTGGTCCGGGCTGGCGGTTTTCCAGTACTTGCCCAGGATCAGCATGGAGACCCGGTCGAAATCGACGTGGGGATCGATGATCTCTTCGACCAGATGCGACGCCTTGACGAAATCTTTCTTGTATTCGGGCTTTTGCAGACTCTTCTGCAGGGTTTCGGAGGTGTGCTGGATCACCTGCTGGGGAGGAAGGAGGCCTTCCTCCGCGCGAATCGCGACCGAGACCAGGCTGAGCAGTGCTGCCAGCATGCCGGCCCAACTCGCCAAGCCGAAGGAAGATTTGGTAAATTTCATCTAATGTCACTCCTGCAATAACATTTAATGTTCTTATCATAACGCGCCGGCAACCAAGAAACTACCGACTCCACGCTGCCGGGGTTCCCTGTCAACGCCCGTTCGAACGCCATGTTTCGAGACCCCAATCATAGCACTACTCCACTCTTGCTTCGTCCCCGCCGCATGCGCCGGGACGCCTTCAGCCGCCGCTTGATGCGGGAGAATCTCCTCACGGTGGACGACCTGATCTACCCGCTGTTCGTGCTGGAAGGCGAGGGGCGCCGCGAACCGGTCGGCTCGATGCCGGGCGTCGAGCGGCTCAGCCTGGACCTGCTGCTGGAAGAGGCGGCCTCGGCCTTCGCCTTGGGAATCCCGGCCATCGCCCTGTTTCCGGTCACGCCGTCTGAACTCAAGTCGGAGGACGCCGCCGAGGCCTACAATCCCGAAGGTCTGGCCCAACGGGCCGTGCGGGCGCTGAAGCGGGCACTGCCGGAACTGGGGGTGATCACCGACGTGGCCCTGGACCCCTTCACCACCCACGGCCAGGACGGGCTGATCGATGCCGGCGGCTATGTGGTCAACGACGAGACCGTGGCGGTCCTGGTCAAGCAGGCCCTGTCCCATGCCCGCGCCGGTGCCGACGTGGTGGCGCCGTCGGACATGATGGACGGCCGGGTCGGCGCGATCCGCCGCGCGCTCGAGGCCGGCGGCTTCGTCAACACCCGCATCCTGGCCTACTCCGTCAAGTACGCTTCCAGCTTCTACGGACCGTTTCGCGACGCGGTGGGTTCCGGCGCCAACCTGGGCTCCGGCAACAAGTACAGCTATCAGATGGACCCGGCCAACGGCGACGAGGCTCTGCGGGAAGTGGAGCTGGATTTGGCGGAAGGCGCCGACATGGTGATGGTCAAGCCCGGCATGCCTTACCTGGACATCGTGCGGCGCGTGAAGGAGCGCTTCGGCGCGCCGACTTACGCCTATCAGGTCAGCGGCGAATACGCCATGCTCATGGCGGCGGCGCAGAACGGCTGGCTGGACGAACGCAAGGCCGTGCTGGAATCGTTGCTTGCGTTCAAGCGCGCCGGTGCCGATGGCATCCTCACCTATTTCGCGCCGCGGGTGGCGCGCTGGCTGCAAAGCCCGGACAACTGACGGGAGACTAGCCGCGGAGCCGGCCTCCGGCGACAATTAACCCTCCTATCACTGCGCCTTTGAGTCAGCCCCCATGCCCAAGCCAGCAGCCCCGCGCCACAACTCCGCCGTCGAAGAGGTCGTGCTCATCATCGTGATCATCCTGTGTTTGGTGGGTATCGCGGTGACCGACTTCTCGCCCCAGGACGCCTTCGTCTATTGGATGTCGATGATCTTCGTGTTCGGCATCTGCGCCATGGTCACCGGCTGGTTCAACGCCAAGCTGATCCACGATCCGGAAGAAGAGGGACACAAGATCAAGGAGATGTTCGTCGACCAGTTCCTCCACTGGCTGGGTGCCCTGGTGGCGGTGGGCTGTTTGTTCAGCTTCATCGAGGCCGAACGCATCGACCAGGAAACCACCAGCCTGATGGTCTTGCTGATCCTGGCGCTGGCCACCTATCTGGACGGCATCCGGATCGGCTGGCGCTTCAGCGTGGCCGGCATCTATCTGGCGCTGACCGCGGTGGCCGCCAACTTCATCGACACCTTCATGCCGTGGCTGGTCGTGCTGGCCTTGGTCATCATCGGAGTCACCGTGTATTTCGAGAAACGGCGGCGGCTCCAGTGAGCCCGGAGACACGGCGCCCATGATCGACCGCTACGCCGTGTTCGGCCACCCCATCGGCCACAGCAAGTCCCCGCGCATTCACCGGCTGTTCGCCGAGCAGACCGGCCAGGCGCTGGAATACGACGCGCGGGACGTTCCGGCCGAGCGCTTCGAGGCGGCGCTGGCGGATTTTCTGGCGGCGGGTGGACGCGGAGTAAACTGCACCGTTCCCCTCAAGGAACTGGCGTTTCGCGCGGCCTCGCAGCTCAGCGAGCGGGCGCGGCGGGCCGGTGCGGTGAACACCCTGGCGGTGCAGTCCGGCGGCAAGCTGCTGGGCGACAACACCGACGGCATCGGCCTGTTGCGGGACCTGCGGGACAACCTGGGTCTCGACCTGGAAGGCCGCTCCATCCTGATACTCGGTGCCGGCGGGGCCGTGCGGGGAATACTCCAGCCCCTGCTGGAAAGCCGGCCCAAGCGCCTGCTCATCGCCAACCGCACGGTGGAACGGGCCGACCGACTGGCGTCCGAATTCGCCGATCTGGGTTCGGTCGAAGCCTGCGGCTATGAAGGCCTGCACGCCGAACACGGGTTCGACCTGATCGTCAACGCCACCGCCGCCAGCCTGAGCGGCGAATTGCCGCCGCTGGGCGACGGACTGCTGGCGCCGAACGGCGGCTGCTACGACCTGGCTTACGGAACCGCGCCGACTCCCTTCGTCGATTGGGGCCGGAGCCACGCGGCAGCCTGCAGCGTGGACGGCATCGGCATGCTGGTGGAGCAGGCCGCCGAGGCCTTCCGGCTGTGGCGCGGCGTGCGCCCGGCTACCGGCGCGGTGATCCGCCTGCTGAACGCCGAGCGGGGCTGGACCTGAAGCGGCTCAGCCGACCCTCGTCGCGATCAGCAAATCGTTGGCGAAGGGCGTCCCTTCACTCATGGGACGGGCTTCCACGCTGAATCCCAGTCCCTCCAGCAACCGTTTCCAGTCGCCCGCGCGACGGTAATGGCGCCGGCGGAACGGCTTTCCCCGTCCCAGGCCGCGGAGCCATTCCGCCAGCCAGGTGATGGCGAAGCGCCACCCGGCGGCGGCATCCGCTTCCCGCAGGATCAGCCTGCCGCCCGGTTCGAGCGCATCCCGCACCTTGGCCAGCAAGGCCTCCTGGGCGGCCGGTTCCAGGTGGTACAGCAGGTCGATCAGCAGTACCACCCGGCAGCGCGGCAGCTCGGCGGAACAGACATCGCCGGTAACGATCTCGCCACAACCGGCCAGCGCTTTGCGGGCGGCAACGGCGGCGGCGGCATCGCGTTCCAGCCCCCACACTCCCGGAACCAGGGCTCTTCCGCCAGGCAACAGGTTCAGGGCGGCGGCGGTAGTCAGCAGGACCGGCACGATGCCCTGGCCGCACCCCAAATCCACGATCAGCCCCGCCCCGCCCCAGCAGGGAAGCTCGAGCAGCGCCCGGTAGACCGGGTCGTACCTGAGCTTGCCGAGGACGAAGCCATGCACGAAGCGGCCACAGGCGCGATACCGCCAGGCGGTGGCTTCCGCCAGGAACAGGAAGCGCTGATGGGTGATGACCGGGCGCACGAAGTCCGCCCCGTGATCAGGAGGTGGCGGCCGCCGGACCGCGGCGCCTTGCCCGGTCCGGCGGAGATTCGGGAGCCCTGCTCCTAGAGCCCGGCCAGTGGTTGGCGGATTGCATCGTCGAGGTTCTCGTCAAGCCGTTGTGGTCGCCGTTCCCACCGGCCCGACGACAGGCGGTCGAGGTGCCCTGGATGGCGTATGCCCAGGAATGGGATGGAAGGAGCAGTTTAGAAGAAAGTGGCACCGTGGCCCATGGGGTAGTGAGTAATCGGGCGCCGAACCGATGGTTCCATGGAAAGTCGATCCTGGACCTGCTTCCTTCATGGCCCGATCTCGAATCGCCTCAATCCGCGGAACACCGGCGCAGGATTGACGCCGAAAGTGGCGCGGAAGCTGTGGCTGAAGTGGGTGGAATCGGCAAAGCCGGCCTCCAGGGCTGCGCGGGTGAGGCTATCGCCGGAATTGAGGCGGACGAAGGCAGCCATCATCCGGTTCCAGGCCCTGAACCGCCGGTAAGGCAAGCCGGTCTCCTGTCGGAACAAATGCAGAAAACGGGAGGGCGACAGGCCCACCAGCCGCGCCAGTTCCTCCTGGGAAAAGTTGCGGTCGGGTTCGCTCGCCAGCAATTCGGTGATGCGGAGGATACGGGCGTCGATGGGCGGCTGCAGCCGTTCCGCACTCCCCAGCAGCCGCTCCAGCCGTCGATCCAGCTCGCGGCGTTCGATCCGATGACGTATGCGCTCAGTCAGTATCCGCGCATCGTTTCTCTGAAATAAACGAAACTCGGCGAGGCATTGGTTTCGATGTCCATGTGGCGAGAAATTTTTTCCGCCCAAACCGATTTCTCCGCACCGATGGCCTGCCAGCCTTTGACTTTGAGAGCCTTGGAACCTCCAGGGTAAACCGCATCGGCCAGACATTCCCAGGTGCCGCAAATGGCGTCGTTGATATAACGGTTTAGCACAGTCTCCCTGGCTTTCGGATAGGCCTTCTTGATCGCTGCCAGATCGCCCAAAAACCAAGCCTCCCCCTCTTCGATAGCCAGACAGAACCTGGCATGCGGCTTGGGGTCGCAGCCATCCAGGATCGCGAGCAATTCTGCTCGAAAGGTTTTCAAGCATTTATCGTCGAGATCGCATACCACGATCACAGCCGCCGTGGTCTCCTCCGGATAGGCTTTGAAAGTTTTTCCGTAGCCTTGCAACAAGCGGGGAAGTTGATCGAGCAGAATGCGCTTATCCGCGTCCGTGCTACTGCGGAGATTTTTCGGAATCCGGCCAATACCTTTGTAATGATGAACCATATAGGTATGCCTGTCGCCAACGATTCCGGGAAGTAAATTTTCCAGCATGCGCTTGCCGGATTGATCTTCCACTAAGATTTCGAAATGCATAGGACTACCTCGCATCCAGGTAGTCGCTGTACCACAAACCGCCTAGCGGTAAACCTTCTGCAACCATGTTCTTGACGAGCGCATCGTCACTCGCTCTGCGTATGGTCGAGCAGCCGTCCGGGCCTTTTTCAAGTATCCAAACCTCCTCGGGTTCCAGTGCGTCGACGAAATACGGCTGGTGCGTGGTGATGAATACCTGCGATCCTCCCTTGCGGCCGGTGGCATGTTCGCGGAACTCTTTCGCCAGTGTTTCCAGGAGTTTGTGATACAAGCCGTTTTCCGGCTCCTCGATGCACAGGAAAGGGGGTGGAGTGGGGTCCTCAAGTAACAGCAAATAGATGAATACCTTGAGGGTGCCGTCGGACATTTGCTGGGCATAGAAAGGATCCTTGAATCCCTTGTCGTTGAACCGGAGCAGCAGGCGGTTGTCGGCGGTTTTCTCCGTGTCGATGTTATCTATTCCAGGAATTTTCTCCGCGATCCGGCCGAGGATGGAGCGGAAACGTGCGGAATGTTCGCGCTCCATGAATTGGACCACGTTGCCAAGATTATCGCCATGTATGTTGAGGTGCTTCTGCGGTCCGGCCAAAGGCAGGCTCCGTGCCGCATCCGGGGTGAAATAACTGAGATACCAGCCTTCGATGAAGCGGCGGAAATTGGAGATGCGAGGATGCTGCTTTAATGATCCTAGGGTGGCGATTCCCAACCTGCGTTTATCGTCCAACTCCACGACTTCCGTTTCGCGGGATTCTTCTTCGGCTCGCCCCGACTTGATGGCTTCCATCAAGCCGAAAACGTCGAATTCACCGCCTTGTTCGTCGATTTTCTGGCCTTCCTGATCGCCCCGCCATACGACTCCTCTGCCGCTGTTCAAGATCAGGAAAGAAAACGGCCGCCCGGTGCTTTGTCCTCGCCGCCGCTGGCGCAGACGCTCCCTCAACACCGTAGGCCGGCCGGTTTCGTCCAGATCGATGGCCAATTCATAGGTAATGGGCCGGGCGTTGCCTTCTTCCTTGTAGTAGACCTCGAACTCGATGGGTCCTTGCCTGCCTTGGGTGCGCAAGCGTTCAAAACCGCCGGGGCCGCGGGAATCACAGGCTTCCTCGACGCCGGATTTCAACGCGTCGGCCAGAAAACCGAAGGCGTCGAACAAGGTGCTTTTTCCCACGCCATTCTTGCCGATGACCGCCGTCATCGGGGTCAGCGGCTGAGCACTTTGCAGGTTCCATAACTTGCCCAGCGTTATGTCTTTCAGCGTCTTGAAATTCTTGACTCTGATTCCTTCGATCTTAGCCATGCCGCTGGCCTCCAATTTTGTTGGATACTTGCCGAAAGTTTGTCACGAGCCCTCCAATCCATTGAACAACCGAACTGCATCCGTCGCAGCCTGCCGGATCAATACTTCCGGCAGACTGCTGGCGAGACTGAGGGAGACCACCTGAATCACCTCTGATACCTGCTCCTGGCGGAGGACGCCGCGGGGGAGGATGTCGGCGTAGAGCCAACCCGCGGCATCGGTGGCCGCCGGAGCCTGGCTCTGGCCGTGGAGGGCGGCGATCTTCAGTAACAAGGCCGAGGCCAAAAGATCCATGACGCCGGCGGTGCATTGCTGCTGCAGCAAGACCTCGGCGGAGCGCAGCTTCTCCGCCGCCAGGGCATGGAGCGGGTTTTCCTTCGGAACCTCGGGCTCGGCCGGCTCGAACAGGGTGCGGGTCTCCGCCAGGGGCGAGGCGCCCCCCAAGCGCTGCAGGCTGCGCCAGGTGCGGCCGTCGATCACCGCCACCGGCAGTTCGCTCGACAGCTCTTCGGCACTCTGCTCATCGCCTTCCCGCCACTGCTCGACCACCACCAAAAGGCCCCCGGCCTTGGCCAGGATGCGTTCGATACGGGCTCCAAAAGCGGATTGGATGGCGGCAACGGTGTGGCGGATGGTGCCATCTTCCTCGGCTTCGGGCCCAGTGGCAGTGGGCTTGATTTGCCGATCGACCGGCTCCGGCTCGATCTCCGGCAGGGCTGCAGATCCGGCCGGTTCGGACCTTTCCGCGGGCTCCGTGGGAGCCAGGTCGTCCACCAGGGCTTCCAGCATCTTCTTGGAGATGCCCACCACGTCTTCGGTGGCCTCCGGGTCGATGACGTTGTCGAACAGGTCGCGCTTGCCCTTCACCAGCTGGGCCACCCGCTGCTCGTAGGAATCTTCAGCCAGCAGCAGGAAGATCTGCACCTTCTGCTTCTGCCCCAGCCGGTGGATACGGGCGACGCGTTGGTCCAGGATGGCAGGGTTCCAGGGCATGTCCAGGTTGATGAGCACTGTGGCGGCCTGCAGATTGAGGCCGGTGCCGCCGGCGTCAGTGGAGATGAACACCTGCACGGCGTCGTCGGTCAGGAACTTCTCCATCAGCTCGCCGCGCTTGGCGCTGGGCACGCCGCCGTGGAGCCGCACGCAACCCAGCCCCATCCCCCGCACCAGGGATTCCACCATCTCCGTCATCAGCGCCCACTGGGAAAACACCACGGCCTTGCGGTTGCTCTGCAGGCACAGTTCCTCCAGCAGCCGGGCCAGTTCCTCCAATTTGGGCGAGCCCTCGGTTTCCTTGTCCACCAGCCCGGCGGCGTTGCAGGCCATGCGGGCTTGCTGCAGGGAAGCCATCAGGCGGTTGTGCTCGCCGGGGGTGAGGGGGCGGCGCTTAGCGATCTGGGCCAGCTGGCCGGCGCTTTGCATCGCGCTGCCGTGCAGTTCGATCTGTTTGGCCGAGAGGGGAATGTCCAGGGTCACCTCGGTGCGGTCCGGCAGCTGGTCGCTCACCAGGCTGCGGTCGCGCCGCAGCAACACCGGGGCGATGCGCCGGCGCAATTCCGACAGGTTGCGGTAGCCGATTACCTTGCCGCGCTGGTCGGTGATGTGGAAATCCAGCAGGCATCGCCACAAGGGGCCCAGCACCCGCGCATCGACCATCTGCAGCAGGCTATACAAGTCCTCCAGCCGGTTCTCCAGGGGCGTGCCACTCAACACGAACACGTAGCGGCTGGGAATCAGCTTGACGGTGGAGGCCAGCTTGGTGCGCCAGTTCTTGATGCGCTGGGCCTCGTCCAGAATCAGCAGGTCCGGCTTGAGGGTCTCGCTGATGACCGAAAGGTCGCGCAGCACCAGTTCGTAGTTGGCGATGAAGAACAGGGCATCGGCCCGGTATTGGACGCCGCGTTCGGCGGCCCCACCCTGGATGATCTGCGCCGGCCGGCCGGTGAACTTGGCGATCTCCCGCGCCCACTGGTGCTTGAGGGAGGCGGGGCACACCACCAGACAGCGGCGGACCCCGGCGTGGTCCGCCAGCCAGGTGGCGGCGGCGATGGCCTGCAGGGTCTTGCCCAGGCCCATGTCGTCGGCCAACAGAGCCCGGCCGCGGGAGGCCAGGAAGGCGACGCCCTCCACCTGGTAGGGGAACAGCCGCACCTTGACCCCCGGCAGGCTGCCGTGACTTTGCCGGATGGCCTGCTCGACCTCCCGGCCCCGCTGCGCCCAGGCGGCATCCTCGGCGCATTGTTGGGCGTAGCGCGCGGCATCCTCCCCCAACAGGAAATCGTCCCGGCCGTAGACCGCCTGGGACAGGCGGAAGAAGTCTTCCGGCAAACGCCCTTTGAACACCCCGCCGACATCGAAGAATTCATCCAGCACCAGGGCCAGATCGGGTGCCGCATCAGCCCGCCGCTGCAGCCGGATCACCGGTCGGGTGGCCGATTCCCAGGCCAGATGGACGAAGGACACCGGACAACCCTGGTCCTTGAGGCGCTGGTAGTCGGGCCGGCCGCGGGCGAAGTGCAGCACCGCCTCGATGTGCTTGCAGGTGCCGAGCCGGTTACTGGCCAGGTCCGGGCAGGTGCAGTAGTTGACCCGCTGGTCCAGGGAGCGAATCTGCACCTGGTAAGAGCGCTGCCAATGGGTGGCGGAGACCAGCGAGGTGGCCTGCCAGGTGCCGAATCCCAGGTTGCCGCTCAGCAGCTTCACCTTCACCTCGTTGCGCCCCTTTTTCACCCGCTCCTGGATCGCTTCGTCCACCGCGCTGCCCAGACCCTCCTGGTCCTGGCCGTACTGGTCGGCATAGGCGTAGAGGGCGGCGATGGCGTGGACGCAGGCCGGCAGCTCGGAGCCGCAGTCGCAGGAGGCCACCAGTCCGCTCTCGTCGCCGGTGGTAAGTTCCAGCCAATAGACCTCCTCGTCTTCGTCCTCCACCTGGGCGATGAGCCGGCGATCCTGCCGCTCCACCGAGATCACCCGGTTGTCGCAGAAGTAGCGCAGACCCTGCCTGACCAGGTCTTCGGCGGCCAGGTCGTGCAGGCGTTCTGTGTCGTAGAGGAAGAGGTCGTGGTCCATGGTTGTCCGCCGCGGTGGTGTAGTGCGCGGTATGGTAAGCGGTCGGAGCAGCCGGGAAAACCGGGGCCGACCGAGATTGCGGGCGGGGAAGGGACTGAAGCCCCGCCTACGCGACCAGGCTCCCCGTAGGGTGGGCAGGCTCTATCTGCCCACCGCCGCGGTGGGCAAACCGAGAGCCGTTTGCCCACCCTACACCTCGGTTATGACTTCGCCCGCAGCCGGGCCACGAGTTCCTCCAGCGCCTCGCGGGTCAGCTTGCCGGTCTCGGCGCGGGGCAGGCTATCCACCAGGTACAAGGGCCTCGGCAGGAACACCGGGTCGACCCGCGCCTGCAGTTCCTGCAGCAGCTGTTCCCGGCTCATGCCCGGCGCCACCGCCAGAGCCCCCAACCGGCCGTGCTCATCATCCACCGGCTGGAAGAAGGCCCCGTCCGTCACCCCTTCGATCTCCAGCAGCGCGTGGGTCAAGGCGCCCAGGGACGAGCGCTTGCCGGCGATGTTCACCAGGTCCGCGTTGCGGCCCAACAGACGAAATCCGGCTGGCTCCACGGGTTCGATGACATCGCCGATGGCGACGGGGCCGGGCAAATGGTCGGCGGTCAGCTCGCCGGTGCTGAACCGCACGCCGGGAAAGGGCTGCCACACCTCGGTTTCGGTGGTGCGCCGGCGCGCCACGGAACCGGCCTCGGAGCAACCGTAGATTTCCTGCACCGGGCAGTGCAGCAGGGCTTCGGCCCGCCCTGCCAAGTCCACCGGCAGCGGTGCCGTGGCCGAAACCGCGCCTTCGATGCCCGGGAAAGACTCGCCGGATTCCACGCAGGCTCGCAGATGCACCGGCGTCGTCACCAGCTGGCGCGGCGCCGGCACCGTTTCCAGCACCGCACGGATGTCGGCGGGAAAGAACGGCTTGGCATCCACCAACACGCCGCCGTGACACATGGGCAGCAACACCGACAGTTCCAGCCCATACATGTGCTGAGGCGGCACCGTAGCCACCAGGGCATCCGGCGCCAAGGGCGCTACCCCTAAGCTGCCGGCGATGAGGCGCGCGCTGTCGGAGAAGATCTGCCAGGTCTTGTGGTGGGCCTGCGGCTCGCCGGTGCTGCCGGAGGTGAACACGATGGCGACGGTTTGGTCTTCGGGTATCAAATCCCGCGAGGGAGGTGGCGCAGCGCCACTAAGCCCCTCTCCCTCTGGGGAGAGCGAAGCGAGGGGGGCGGAGCCGGTTGGGGTGAGGGCCTGGGAGCCTTGTGCTTGCGACAAACTCTTTGAAGCATCAGGCGACTTTGCCCTCACCCTGCCCTCTCCCAAAGGGAGAGGGTTTGAGAATTCGTCCACCAACCAGGCCAGATCGTCATCGCCAAGCTGGTAAGCGCCGGGATAGCGCTCCGCCAGCCGGTCCAGCGCCAGCGGAGCTCGGTTGGAGGGCAGCAGGCTGATCTGGCCGCGGAGGATGGCGGCAGCGAAGCTCAGCGCGAAGCCGTAGCGGTTCTCGCACAGATTGATGACATAGGGCCGCTCCGGCAGGCGGGACGCCAACCGGCCGGCGGCAGCCTGGAACTCGCCCACGGAGATTTGCCGCTCGCCGCACCGGGCGAAGATCCGGTCGGGACCGCCGACAACCAGTGGCCGCGCCGTGGGAAACGTGGAGGAAGGGACTGTTGACAAGGGGATGAACGGGAGACCGGCGGGAACCATCGCCCCGCCGGCTTGAACGAAGAAAAATCAGAGGAAGGGTGCGCCCTTCTTGCCGGCGATGCGCATGCGCAGGGCGTTGAGCTTGATGAAGCCCTCGGCGTCCTTCTGGTTGTAGGCGCCCTTGTCGTCCTCGAAAGTGGCAATGTTCATGTCGAACAGGCTGTCGGCGGACTTGCGGCCCACCACGCTGACGCCGCCCTTGTACAGCTTGACCCGCACCTCGCCATTCACATTGGCCTGGGAGGCGTCGATCATCTGCTGCAGCATCCTGCGTTCCGGGCTCCACCAGTAGCCGTTGTAGATCAGGCTGGCGTAGCGCGGCATCAGCTCGTCCTTGAGGTGGGCGACCTCGCGGTCCAGGGTCAGCGACTCGATGGCGCGGTGGGCCTTGAGCATGATGGTACCGCCGGGGGTCTCGTAACAGCCGCGGGACTTCATGCCCACGTAGCGGTTCTCCACGATGTCCAGCCGGCCGATGCCGTTGGCGCCGCCCAGCTGGTTCAGTCTGGCCAGCACCTGGGCCGGGGTCATGGCAACGCCATCCACGGCCACGATGTCGCCGCGCTGATATCGCAGTTCCACATAGGCCGGTTTGTCCGGCGCCGCTTCCGGGGACACCGTCCAGCGCCACATGTCTTCCTCCGGCTCCGACCAGGGATCTTCCAGCACGGCGCCTTCGTAAGAGATGTGCAGCAGATTGGCGTCCATGGAGTAGGGCGAGGCCTTGCCGCGCTTCATCTCGATGGGGATACCGTGCTTTTCGGCGTAGGCCAGCAGGGTCTCGCGGGAGGTCAGGTCCCATTCCCGCCAGGGAGCAATGACCTTGACGTCCGGCTTGAGGGCGTAGGCGCCCAGTTCGAAGCGCACCTGGTCGTTGCCCTTGCCGGTGGCGCCGTGGCAGATGGCGTCGCAGCCGGTCTCGTTGACGATCTCGATCAGCCGCTTGGCGATCAGCGGCCGGGCGATGGAGGTGCCCAGCAGGTATTCGCCTTCGTAGATGGTGTTGGCGCGGAACATGGGGAACACGAAATCCCGCGCAAACTCCTCGGTGAGGTCGTCGATGTAGATTTCCCGGATGCCCATGGCCTGGGCCTTGGCGCGGGCCGGCTCGACCTCTTCCCCCTGGCCGATGTCGGCGGTGAAGGTGACGACTTCGCAGCCGTAGGTTTCTTCCAGCCATTTGAGGATGACGGAGGTGTCGAGGCCTCCGGAATAGGCCAGGGCGACTTTCTTGACGGTGGATTGGGACATGCGGGTCACGAGGTTGGCGGTGGTAAAAATGGCGGGCATTATACCCGAGATGGGCGGGTTCTCGGCCGGGCGGATCGTCCGCCAGCGCCGCGCCTAGCGATACCTCACAGGGCCTCGTTTGATTCGACATCCGAACGACGCCCTCACCGCTTCGGACCTGAGGCAAGGCCGCGGCGCCGATTCCTTGACAGCAGCCCGTCCCCAACTAGGCTTGGGGAGCATCGCTTCATCCCCCTATCCATTCGAGGTTTTTCCCATGTACAAGCGGATTGTATTTCCCCTGGTTTTGCTGATGGTAGGTGCCAATGCTGCGGCCTCGGTGACCGAAATAGAGCCGAACGACGACCCCGCTGTGGCTTTTCCGCTACCTTCAAAGGACGCGGCCGTCGGGCAGTTGCAGGCCGCCGAGGACATGGATGTCTATTCAATTACCGTCACTGATGAGGAAGCGACCAATAGACCGTCGACCCCCGTCTATTTTGGCTGCAGCGTGGTCATCAATGATTGGATATCGCAGGACGGAGGAGTAACCGAAGCCGATGAAAGCAACTGGTCGATAACCACTTGGGGGCCTGGGACAACCTCCGACGACGTACATAATTACTCCATAGGCAAAGAGGATTGCCGGCAAGGATTAGCCGATATAACAGGGCCGTTACGCTTCCAGATGAACACCTCGAGACCCGGAACTTACTATATCGCGGTTTGGGGTCGCTATATTGGTAAACGGGTCGTGAGCAAGATTCAGCCTGATGGAACGACGAAGAACGAAGAGGTTGACGCATGGATCGCCAACTCCGGCGATTACACCCTCCGCGCCGTAAGAGAGCGGGAGAATGGGGAAATGGAGCCCAACGATGGGGTCACCGACGCGTTTCCCTTACCCGCCGACAGTTCCGTCACGGGCCAGCTTTCCTCCATGTGGGACGAAGACTGGTTTTATATCCGCACTGGCGGCGCCAGCGAGGGTCGCGTGACTTCGGTCTACATGAGCTGCTCCGCCGGCAGCCCCGGTTCCAATGGCTTGAACGACCCGCTGTTCCTGGTATCGACTTATGCGCCGAACGGAAACCTGCAAAGCAGCTATCAGGTCGGCGCGGCCCGCTGCATCACCGACGGTGGATTCAAGTTCAGCATCAATACCCCGGCCGATGGCGACTACTATGTTGCGGTCACCGCACCGACCTACAACGAAAACGCCCGCTACAGCGACCTCGACTATAAACTGAGCCAGTTTTTCCAAATCAACGAGGGTGGCGGCAGTTCGGGGAGCTTCACCGGCACCATTCGCAAGGCGACCATTACGGACAATGCGGCAGCCGGCAAGGACCGGTTCAACGTCGTCCTCAACAACTGCAACAGCGGCGGGGTCGGCAACCTGACCCTCAGCGGCAACAAGCTGGACTTCTCCAACCTTGCCGAAACCATGCAGATCAAGGTCCAGGTCGGCGGCTGGTCCTGTCTGTCCGACACGACCACCTTCATCAAGGACGCCACTAACGCCAGCAAGACCATTTACAAATACCCGGCTCCTTAACGGGTAGCCACCGTTTCGCCGCCAATATCCGGCGGAACAGCAGTGCCGCGGAGCGGGCCGTCAGTTCTGACGCCCGCTCTTTTCTTGTTCGGCTAGTTGCGATGCGTCGATCAGGCGAGTCCATGTCCGGCCACCATCGTTGAAGCATACAACCATTCCCAAAGCTGCCCCCGACAACGAACACTCTACCCTACCGTTCGTATCACAAGTTTCGTCAAATTTTGTATTCACTCAGGAACGAGCCCATATGCAAAAAATCTTCCTCTCAACCTTGCTTGCCATGACTGGACTGCTGCTGGCGAATACGGGTACGGCATCGCCGCCGGGCTACAAGTTCACCCGTAACAACCATTCCTATACCGTCAATCCGGACGGCTCGTTTTCCCTGTTGATGGATATCGAGATGAAACTGCTCAAGGACGATGCGGTTAAAGAGAGCAGGCAACAAGAAATTACCTACAGCACCAGCGTAGAAAAGGTCGATATCCTGGAAGCCTATACCCGGAAACAGGACGGTAAGCGGATAGACGTCCCCAAGGCAAACTTCCAGCTCGAAGTGAATAGCGGCAAGGACAATGCTTCGCCGGCCTTTTCCGACCGCACCACCCTCACGCTCATATTTCCTGATCTGGCCGTAGGCGACAGCATCCGCTGGGTCTATAAGATCGACCAAACCGAACCGCTGTTTCCCGGCCATTTTTCGGAATGGCGCGTCTTTTCAAGATACTATGTATATGACGAGGTTCAGATCAAGATCGACCTGCCTGCGTCGATGCCGGCTCGTTACGAACTGTCGGGATTTGTCGAACGTCCCGTCGTTCAAGACCAAGGCAGAAAAATCCTGCAATGGACTTACCGAAACGAAAAATCCGATCCGGAGAAGGACGACTGGGGAGGCATCGACTATTTCGGCAAGGAACCGGGCTACATCGTTTCCACTTTTCGATCCCACGCCGAGATTGCCGAAGCCTACGGCGTTCGCGCCAAGCAGAAAGCCTTCGTCACCGACCGCATTCGAGTCTTGGCCGACGAAATTACCAAAGGAAAGACTACCCCGTACGATCAGGCCCATGCGCTCTATGACTGGGTAGCCAAGAACATCGGCTATGCCGGAAACTGCATCGGTGTCGGCGCCGTGGTGCCACGGGACACGGATTTCGTCCTGGACAATCACATGGGCGATTGCAAGGATCACGCTACTCTGCTGGAAGCCCTGCTCACCGCCAAGAATATTCCCAGCACCCAGGCGTTGATCAACTCCGGCTCCATGTACACCCTGCCAAAAATACCGGTGGTCGCCATGGTCAACCATGTCTTGAATTATTTGCCGAGCCTGAATATGTTTGCGGACTCGACGTCCGAACATACTCCCTTCGGACTGCTGCCGGATAGGGAGCTCGGCAAGCCGATCCTGCTGGTAGACGGCCATCAGGAAGGATTGAAAACCCCCAACCCTTCCGACGACAACGACGCCGCCAGAACCTCTGCGGAGATCAATATCGACAAGGATGGAGCCGCGAAGGGACAGGTCAGCTGGGTCAGCAAGGGCAGGCCGGGGTTGTACTCGAACACGCCGGAGGCCCTGGAAAAATATCGTGAATTCAAGGCGGACAAGGAAAGAGTCGAGGACTACTCCAAATCCATCGTCAACAAATACGGCTACGAAAGCGGAACCGTCCGCTACAGTCTGGACGAGCACCCGAAAACTCCCGATATCTCGACGGCATTACTGGACTTTGATATCAAAGGATTTCTGAATGCCGGCAGCCTGGGCGCGTTCGACATCAGCCCGGCCTTCTCTCCCAGCAAGATATTTTCGACGCTGCGATCCGTTCGCACCCGAGAGGTTCCCAGCTCGGACTTCTACTGTAAAGGCGACCACATCGAAGAAACCTATGTCTACCGGTTTCCCGAGAACCTCAAGATTTTGGCCATCCCCGACAACATGGAATTCACCAGCGCGCTGGTATCGGTTAGCGCCAGCTACGCCCTGAATGGCAACACATTGAAAGTCGTGCGGCGGATGGACGACTTTACCGAAGGCCCGGTATGCAAGCCGAGCGTGTATCAAACCTACCGGGAGGTGGCGGAAAAGGTCATGCCGAATCTGAAGTCGCAGGTCGTGTACAAATACGCACAACCCTGAGTTCCGCCACTGAATTCTGTATCGTCCGCCCTCGCCGACTTTTCCCGGCAATCAATTTGGACACGCCGGTGTCGCCGGCGTCCGATCAGGCGGGTCGGACGCCCTTCCGCCTCAACCGCCGCACCGCGCGCCGCAAGGCGGGGAGACAGCGGGGATCGGCGCTCGGGCCGTAGCGAAGCTGCAGGTAGAGTTCGGTAATGTGGCTGACCGGAACGGCCAGATCGGGCAAAGCCATGGCGGCGCGCCTGGCGAAGTCGGCGGGGCCTTCGGTGGACTGTTTGACCAGGCCGCGGCGTGCCATGTCGGCGAGAAACTTCAGGTAAGCCGACTGAACCGGATCGGCGGTTCGTCTGCGCCGCGGCAGGATCAGCCAGGCTGCCAGCGCGACGGTCACCGCCAGACCGCCCCCCAGCCAGCGCAACATGCCGCGCCAATCCACCACACCCAGCCGTTCCAGCAGGCGCCGTTGGGAATCCGTACCGTAGCTCAGCACCCACCAGTTCCAGGCATGGTCGATACTCGCCCACATCTGGCGGGCCTGACGCAGGTAATCGGCCAAAAGGCGGCCGCCGGTGACGGCGGCTCCTTCCGGCAGGTTGAAACTGACCTCGCCGAGGGCAATCTGGGTCTCCACATCCAGGCCTCGTTCGATCCGCTCCGGCGCCACCGCGGCCGTGGGATCGACCCGGGTCCAGCCACCGTCGTCGAACCAGACTTCGGCCCAGGCATGGGCGTCGGCCTGTTTCACTTCCAGAAACCGCCCCAGGGGATTCCAGGTTCCTCCCTGATAACCGGTCACCACCCGCGCCGGAATACCGGCCAGCCGCATGAGGATCACGAAGCTGGTGGCATAGTGCTCGCAGAAACCGCGACGGGTCTCGAACAGAAAGCCGTCGACGGGATCGCCACCGGCGGCGGGCGGAGTCAGGGTGTAATAGAAGACCTCCTCGCGAAAATGCCGTAGCGCCCGCTGCACCACCGCACGCGGCGCCGGATCGCCGGCCTGCCAGGAGCGGACCAGCTCGCGAACCCGATCCGAAACCTGCTTCGGGAGCTGCAGGCCGCGTTTGCGCTGACCCGGATCGATGCCGGCGAAGCGGTAGTCGGTGGCGGAGGCCAGTTGGAACTGGCGGCGCTCGCCGATGGGTTGCTTGCTGAGCAACATTAAATCGCCGGTCTGGCTGAGCTCGCCGGGGAATTCGGTGGGGAGATCCAGGGCGAACACCCAGAGTTGATTGTGGGGTTCCAGGGTCACCGTGTAGCGCCGCCAGGCACCGCGGAACTGGGGATGACCTTCTTTGGTTAACGGACGTTGCGGGACCAGTTCCCAGCGCCGTCCGTCGGTGTGCCAGAAAACCGGCCCGCGCCAGTAGCGCAATTTGGAAGGCGGCAGGGGACCTTCGAAATCGACCCGAAAGGCCGGCTCCTGGGACAACCCCAATTCGGTGATGGATCCCGGCTCGATGGTGTCGCTCAACCCCGTTTTGGCCTTGGTCCGGTCGTCCGGCAATTGCCATAAGTGCCCCGCCACACGCGGGAAAAACACGAACAGCACCACCATCACGGGCAGGGCCTGAGCGGTCAGCACCAGGGCCAGCCGCAACCGGGCCCAGGGAGCGAATCGCTCGCCGCTGTTGAAACCGATCAGGGCCATCACCAGCAAAACGACCACCGCCAGGGTATAGGCGGCCATGGGGATGCTCTGGGAGAACAAATACTGGGTGACGGCGACGAAGAATGCGAGGAACACCACCAGATAGGTATCCCGCTCGGTGCGCAGCTCCAGCAGCTTGAGCCCCAGTCCCACCACGAACAAACTGGAACCGCCTTCCATGCCGTAGAACCGGCGGTATTCGCCGAACACCAGGCCGGCTCCGGCCAGGGTCAGCACAAACAACGGCAAGCGTCCCGGAAACCGCACCACACCCCGTCCGGCGGCAAAGCTCCACAGGATGGTCAGCAGGCAGAAGGCGACGATGGTATTGGCCAGATTGGCGAAATGGGGCAGCACCACCAGGACCACCGAGGCCAGCAACAGCTCCAGCCGATGGCGCTGGGTCTCGGGGTGGAACGGGGCGTAATCGGAGTTCATGAGCCGAACAGCGCCAGGGCTTCCAGACAGCGGGTGCCATGGGCAGGACCCAAAGCCGGCTGCAGGTCCAGCCCCGGCAGCCGCAGCCCGAACCGCAGGCCGGCCCGTTCGGCGTCGAGCACCCAGCGGCACAACTGGCTCAAACGGGCTTCCACGTCGTTGCCGGGGGTGCGGTCCCAGTCGAAATAGAGCTCGGACTGGCGCTCGCCCCGGTACTCCTTCACCTGCACTGGTTGCCCCTTGGCCACCCCCTTCCAGTGGATGCGGCGCAACGGATCGCCCGGCTGATAGTTCTGGAATCCCCGGAAATCATCCGCATGGAACAGCTGCCCCTGGCCCGAACCGGCGTGCTCGGGAAACGGCAGCGCATCGGGAGCCGGGGCCGGATAGACCAGGGCCTTGAGCGGGAGGTTGATCAGCGACCAGGCGCGAAACAGCCCGAGCGGGAAGGTGGATGCCAGCACGACGGTGGGAATGGGCATCCAGCCGCGCCGGGCAGCCGCCACCGGCAGCCGAAGCAGGCGGTCGCTGCCGGGGGGAATGTCCAAAGTGAGCGGCTGAGTCCCACGGGGACCGAGCCGCAGCGCGATGCGGGCGACCCGCGAGGGATTGTCCAGATGCAGTTCGAAGATGGCGTCATCGCCCGCAAAGACCGGCTCCGCCCGGCCCGGCCGGATCACGATGCCGGCCAGATTGCGAAAGCCGTGGAGGATGCCCACCAGGGCGATGCTGCCGATCAGGAAACACAGGATGAAGGCCAGGTTGTTGCTGTAGTTGGTGGCGACCAGCAGCTGCACCGCCAACACCAGGGCCAGCATCCACCCGTAACGGTTCGGCAGGATGAAGATGCGCCGGTGGCCGAGCACCACCGGGCCCTCGACAGCCTTTTCCCCCCGGAAGAAACGGCGGAGGTCGAATTGTTCGCGCCAGGGGAGGGAGGACACGAGAATTACCGTTCAGCCCCGATGGGGGCCGTTCCGCGTAGGTTGGAATGAGCGGCAGCGAATTCCGCCATACCGCCCGGAAGGTCGCAATTCCTTTAGATCATTCCGTCCTACGGTCTTCATTTGAAATGTCCATCCTCGCTGTCACCGCCTAACCTGCTTGAAACGCAGCACCAAAATAAACGTCTGCATCATCATCGGAACCCAGATGGAGATGAAGACAGCCAATAACCATTCCAGCGTGAAATAGGACTCTGGCTTAGCAGAAATTTCGACGTTTCGTTTGAGCAGATCGTCGATCAAGTGCGGATCTGCGGGGCGATAGGTCGCAAACCGCCCACCGTTGTGAAAGCTGCCGATTACTAGGTTTCCACTATCCAATTCCACTTGTTTTACACCGCCCTCGTTCACGGCTTGGATGAACTGCGAGTAACTCAACTGGGCAACATTGGATTTCTGACCCAGAGGATTTTGCAAGGCAAACAATAAAGCAGCCATGACGATGCCCGTTACCGCGGCGAAAACGAATAGAAAGGCAACTTTCTTAAGCATATTTCATTTCTTGTTCAACAAAGGGTTAAAAAGAATTTCGCTGATATCGGCCTTAAAAAGGCTTGAGCATCGGATCAAAAAACGCTTCAGGGAATGGCGACCTTCTTCAGCATCGGCGCCACCACCGCATCGGCCCCCAGTGCGCCGCTGGCGGCCGGGCGCAGCCGATGCCCCGCCACCGACGGCAGTACCGCCCGGACGTCTTCCGGCAACACCGCTCCGCGACGGTCGATCAGCGCCCAGGCCTTGGAGGCGTGCAGCACGGCCAGGCCGGCGCGCGGCGACAGGCCGCAGTGAAATTCCGCCGATTCCCGGCTGTAGCGGACCAGTGCCTGTAAATAATCCAGCAGCGCCTCCGACGCATGGACCTGCCCCACCGCCCCCTGGAGTTGCTGCAATTGGGCCGGTGGCAGGCAGACCGGCAGCCTCTCCACCAAGCCGTGGCGCTCCTCGCCCTTGAGCAGGGCGCGTTCCGAACGCTGATCCGGATATCCCAGCTCGATGCGCATCAGGAACCGGTCCAGCTGGGATTCCGGCAAGGGAAAGGTACCGATCTGGTGGCTGGGATTCTGGGTGGCTATGACGAAAAACGGCTCGGGCAACGGCCGGGTCTCGCCTTCCACCGTCACCTGCCGCTCCTCCATGGCTTCCAGCAGCGCACTCTGCGCCTTGGGGGTGGCACGGTTGATCTCGTCGGCGAGGATGACCTGGTGAAAGATGGGGCCGGGATGAAATCGGAAACTGTGGCTGTGGCCATCGTAGATCGACGAGCCCAGGATATCGGCCGGCAACAGGTCGCTGGTGAACTGGACGCGGCGGTACTCCAGCCCCAGCAGCTTGGCCAGGGTATGGGACAGGATGGTCTTGCCGACTCCAGGCACATCCTCGATCAGCAGATGGCCCCGTGCCAGCAGACAGCAGACCGCCAGGCGGATTTGCCGCTGTTTGCCGAGGATGACGGAAGCGGCGGTTTGCAGCAGGGTGTCGAGGGCGTCGTGCATCGTGGCAAATGCTGGGAATGGGGATGGTCGAAGTATAGTGGGAGCCGGTGGCGCCTTGAGGTCATCCGGCCACGCCGTGAGTTTCCGCCATTTTCTATTAGACTTCGCTAAACGTGTAGCGGCACAGCCCCTTACTGACCCAGACGACCGGAGTGACCGATGAATACCGTCGAAATCCCAGTGCCCTCGGTGGTACCGAGATCCATCCTCTCCAAATCCCAGAAACATGCCATCATCACCATGTTGAACCGGCGCTGGCACGGAGAAGCGGCCAAGATCGAACGCTCGGCGGACGACATGAATGACATCATCGTCGTCACCGCCGATGCCGACCCGTCGGCCATCGAAGGCAGCATCAAGACCATTCTGCTGCGCAGCGTCAGCTGAAGCAGGCCATCGGCGCCGCCTTCCGGCAGAAACCGCCATGAAATCGTCGAAAGGCGGGCTGGTTTATTCCACCGAGCACGGCCGCATGTGCCCCGAGTGTCGCCAGCCGATCGTCCAGTGCCGCTGCCGAATCGCCAAGGCACCGCCTAAAACCGACGGGGTGGTGCGCATCCGGCTGGAGACCAAGGGCCGCAAGGGCAAGGGCGTGACCGTGATCAGCGGCGTACCGCTACCCGAACCCGAACTGGAAGCGCTCGGCAAACGGCTCAAACAGCGCTGCGGCAGCGGCGGGACGGTAAAGGAGGGGGTGATCGAAATCCAGGGGGACCACCGCACGACGCTGGTGGAAACCATCGAGAAGCTCGGCTGGACGGTGAAGCTGGCCGGCGGCTGAGGATCGCTGTTTTGTTCGGCGCTCGCTGTGGCGCAGGGCCGCACCGTCAAAATTGGTGTCTGCAAACCACTGATGAACCGCCGGGAAAGCGCTTTTCCCGGTGATGGCCGCTGAAATGTTCAGCATGGATTTTTTTCGCGCTTGCTCAGGGGGATGTAGCGGTTCCGTTACCCCCGCGAGCCTCCCTAAGGATATGGCCGAAAACAACTTCCCGGATTCTTGGCAGTTTGCTGGTGGGAGGGGGCTTTAGCCCGCGACTAGACGTCGGTCGCGGGCTAAAGCCCCCTCCCACAGGAAAGGATCGGGAAGTTATCGGAGGCCAAGTCCTAAGGTTCCAGTCCCGCCGGCCGCTAACCGGGACAAGCCCTCCGAGGGGAATTCACGGCCATGCGTATCCAGTCCTCCGCCATCCAGTCCCAGGTTACCCATCAGTTGCACCAAACCCGCACGGAGCGGCAATCGCTGCAATTCTGGAGCGGCCGCAGGCCCAATGCGCCGGCATCGCCTGAACCGGCCAAGCCCGCACCCGCAAGCATCCCAGGTTTGGCGGTTACGGAGCCGAAACCGTCAACGTCCGCCGAGCCTATGTCGGTCGAACTGTCGCCCAAGGACCAGCTCATTGCCGAAATCATCCGCCGCATGATCAAGAGCATCACGGGGCGGGACTGGAGCGTGCAGGTTCCGCAGTCATTGGAGGGAAACCCGGACTTCAAGGCCGCCGCCGCCCAGCCGGCTGCCGCCGCGGTCGCGTCCCCGGGAGAATCGGCCGGCTTCGGCCTCATCATCGACCGTTACCTGTCATTCGAGGAATCGGAGACCCTCAGCGTCCAGGCCGAAGGCAGCGTCACCACCGCCGATGGCCGGGAGATTGCCGTCTCGATGAATCTGACGATGAGCCGCTCGTTCTATGCCGAACAGCGCGACACCCTGCGGCTGGGGGATGCGGCGCGCATCGACCCGCTGGTGGTCAACCTGGGAGAAGGCGGTGCGGTTCTGGACGGTACCGACCGCTTCGAGTTCGACCTCAATGCCGACGGCAACCCGGAGAGCCTGGCGACGCTGAGCTCCGCCAGTGGCTTGCTGGCATTGGACGGCAACGGTGACGGCCGCATCAACGATGGGCGGGAACTGTTCGGCGCCATCAGCGGAAATGGCTTCGCCGAACTGGCGGGCTATGACCAGGATGGCAACGGCTTCATTGACGAGGGCGACCCGGTCTTCGCGAAGCTACGGATCTGGCAGCGGGGGAGCGGGACCGAGCGTCTGCTGGAGCTCGGCGAAGCCGGCATCGGTGCCCTTTACCTGGGCCGCCAGGACGGCGGATTCCGCCTGACCGACAGCGCCAATCTGGGGCTCGGCGAGGTGAGGTCCACCGGCCTGTATCTGCGCGAGGACGGCAGCAGCGGCACGCTGCAGCAGATCGACTACCTGGCGTGAAGAATCACCCTACCGAGCGCACCGGATAGCCGCTCCTCCAGGTCGGCGAAACCGCAGGCGTCGCCGTTTGCCAGATGCGGGATGGCCTGCGTACAATCCCTTCCGCACCTGCGATACCGCCTCCCCGAGTAGCCTGAACAACCGCGTTTGGGCGGATTCGAGGGATTTTTCCGAAGATTGCAGTTTTGTTTATCAGTACCGCTGGACATTTCGTGGTTCTGCATCTAAAACTTGCGGCAGCCCTGTCCGATCCAGGCTTCGGCAGGTCGCTGAACCCCATACTTCATATTTCAATTCAACAAGGAACCCCCTATGCGAACGAAGAAAGAACTGATCGATACCTTAGCGGACCGGACCCAGCAACCCAAGAAAGTCACCGAGGCGTTCATCGATGCTCTGGGTGATTCCTTGCGGGAAGCACTCGCCAAAGGAGACGAAGTTGTATTGCCCGGGGTGGGGAAGTTCACCGTGAAAGAGCGCCCGGAAAGAACCGGCAGAAATCCGCAGACTGGCGCGACGATCAAGATTGCAGCCCGGAAGGCTCCTGCATTCAGTGCCTTGAAGGTGCTGAAGGACGCGGTCGAAGGCAAGTAACCGCCGGAACGAAGGCCGACGCATTGCTGCGCAGGGGGGATGCGGGGGTTCCGCGTCCCTCCGCGTTTCCCCAACCCTTCCTTTCACGCCGGTATCCGGCAGGCCTCAGGGACTCTCGTCACCGCCCCGGTTTACCTTGCCGGGCTCGGCCACGGCAAAGCTGGCGGTGACCGTGTTGCCGGTTCCCAAATATTCCAACTGGTCAAAGCCGAACATTCTCGCCATGGCGATACCCCGCCCGTGGAGATCGAAGGCCCGCTCCGGATCGAGCATTTGGTAGGGCATCCAGTCGAAACCCTCGCCCTCGTCCCGGATCACGAAGCGAATCGCCCCGCCACCCCGTTCCAGCGAGATCTGCGCATGGCGGTCGCGCAACTCCGGTAATCGATAGCGGCGCTCGATCTCCTGAACCCAGCGACCCTCCCGAACCAGCATGTTCTTGGTCTGGTAACCGATGCCCAGATTGCCGTGCTCGATCGCGTTGACCAGCAGTTCCGACAGCCCCAGCATGGCCCGTTGCGGGTCCGGACAGAGCATGGCCAGCCCCGTCGCCAATGCGCGCGCCTGATCGAGGGTGCGGAACCGAAATTCCCCGACCGTCACCAGCGACAGGGTGGTTCGCAGCATTTCCTCGCAACGGCAGGACTCCAAGAGCCGCCGCCGTTCCGCCACATCCTCCAGCACCGTCCGCACCAGGATGCGCAATGCCGGTTCGAAAGGCTTGGTCAGGTAGTAGTAAGCTCCCGCTTCCAGCCCTTCCTTGACCTGGTCCGGCCGCGTCGCGGCAGTTTGCATGATCACCGGAATCCGCCGCCACTGATCGTATTGCTTGATCTGCCGGAGCAAGGTCAGGCCATCCACCGCAGGCATCATGCGGTCCAGCAGAATCAGGTCGTAATTCTCGGCCCTCAGTTTGTCGAGCACCAGCCGGCCGTCCCCCACCAGATCCACGGTGCAATCGATGCTCTCCAGGGTGGAGCGCAGCAACTCCAGGTTGATCGGTTCGTCGTCGACGGCCAGAAGCCTAAACATGCGGCCGCTCCAGCGTGTCGAGAATATTGCGCGGAACCTGGAAAGCGACCACCGCACCGCCTTCCGGCCGATTGGCCGCACTGATGTTGCCGTGGTGCAGCTGGATGATTTCCCGGCAAATGGCCAGACCGAGTCCGGTACCACCGGCCTGGGTCCGGGTCCTGGAGGACTGGTAAAACTTGTCGAAGATGGATTCCAGCTCCGCATCCGGGATGCCGGGCCCGCCATCCAGCACGGACAGTTTCAGGCCGGGCACCTTGGCCCGGTCATTCTTGCGGCGGCCATGGACCATGCGGGTCGCTTCCAGCTGAAGGCAGATCGATCCCTGCTCCGGGGTAAACCGGAACGCATTCGCCAGCACGTTGCGAATCACCTGGCCGATGCGCTTGCCGTCCAGCTCGGCAAAGGCATCCCGGGCGCTGCACTGGAACTGGACCCGGAGATGCTTTGCCTGTGCCAGCGGCATCAGCTCGTGTATCACGGATTCAGTCAAGGCGCGCAAATCGGTCGGGCGGGTATCCAGCTCCATCTTTCCCGCTTCCAGCTTGGACAGGTCGAGGAGATCATCCAGCAACGCCAACAAACGCTCCCCGCTGTCGACGATGCGGGAAAAATGGCTCCTCGCCGTCTCAGGCCGAAGCTCGGGATCTTCCAGCGCCAGCTTGGAAAACCCCAGGATGGCGTGGAGCGGCGTCCGCAACTCATGGCTCATGTTGGCCAGAAACAGCGATTTGGCCTGGTTGGCCCGCTCCGCCTCCTGCTTGGCTGCGACCACGTCCTTGACCTGGGCTGCCACCAATTCGGCCAAATGGTCTCGATGCAGCAGCAATTCGGTCTCCATGCGCTTGCGCTGGGTGATGTCGCGGGCGATCTTGGAAGCGCCAATCACACTGTCGTCGATTCCGCGGAGGGGCGAGATGGTCAGCGACACGTCGATTTCGACGCCATCCTTGCGCAATCGCCGGGTCTCGTAATGATCCACCTGCTCGCCGCCGGCGACCCGAGCCATGATGGCGGTCTGGTGGGCGATCTCGTCAGCCGGGATCAGCCGTGCGATCGGCCGGCCGACGACCTCATCGGCGCGGTAACCGAACAAGGCCTCGGCTCCCAGATTCCAGCTGGTGGTCATACCCTGGCGATCGACCGTGATGATCGCATCTTCCGTGCCTTCGACCACGGCCGCCAACAAGGCCTTGTGACGCTCCGCCTGTTTGCGCTCGCTGATATCCAGGACCGTCGCCAACATCGCCGGTCCCTCTTCGATATCGATGCAGCTCAAACCGATTTCCACCGGAAACTCGGTACCGTCGGAACGCAAGCCGATGATCTTCCGCCCCGCCGAGATGGTCCGGGCCGCCGCAGACCAGTCGGCGTTCTCGACCAGATGGCGATGGCGCTCGCGGAACCGTTCCGGCAGCAACATGTCGAGCGGATGGCCAACCATCTGCTGGCGGGTATATCCGAACAGGCTCTCCGCCTGGCCATTGACCAAGAGAATCACGCCCCCCCGATCGACCAGCACGGTGCCGGCAGGTATCGCCTCCACCACCTTTTGGAAAGTCTCCTCCAGCCGCCTGCGGATTTTGACTTCCTGTTCGAGGTTCGCGTTGATCGCCATCAGACGGGAGGAGCTAGGCAAGGACAGCAAACTGGGGATGACCGGCCAGAATAACAGTGCCGCGGCGGCGGAAAACACCGCGGTCATGGCCTTGGCACCGGCATCGACCCAATAGATGGGGTTCCAAATGGTGACAATGCCGAGAATATGGGTAGTGCCGCAGGCGACGATGAACAAACTGAACATGATCAGCAGCCATTTGAATTCCATGTCACGCCGCCAAACCGCGAAATAAAGCAGACCCAGAGGAATCGAAAAGTAGGAAACGACGATGACCGCATCGGCGATGACATACGTCCACAGCAACGGGCTGGTCCATAGGAAGCAATAACCGTGGCCCACGAACTGCGAACCGTCCGTCGCGAAATCCATCGTATTCCCCCCGTGACGGACTAATCCGAAGCGACTCCCGTGAACAGTCCTACCAGGATACCCTCCGTGAGAGACCCGGTTTCCTCCCTGAAGTGTGTCCCCGTCAGAGCATCCGCGGCGGAGTCCCGGTACCGGGGCACCGCCGCCACAGGCCAGCCGCTCCGGGGAACCATCACCAAACCTTGGCACCGACCGAAGCCCTCCGGGGCCGCCGACCACCCCAAACAGGCTAGCCCATCGCCCAAACCTGTCAAATACGCATCTGCCCGTACCCCACCGAAACCCGCCACTCCGAAGACTTGAAAAACCGCTTTCCGCCCATATGTCTCCGCGCCGGACTATCGAGCAAATCACAACCCACAGGAGGTCTTACCCATGTTTGCTAGTCTGCTTTACCGTTACCAAGAAAGTCGCGAAGCGAACACCCTGGTCTCCCTCTTCCTCCGGGAGAGGGCCGGGGTGAGGGAAACCGGTCGTGGCGCGAGTGCTTTCATGATCCAGGGTGGCACGAGTGCCATGACCGGTTACATCCAATCCGCGAGGTTTTGGCCATGATCGAAACCTCAGCTCTCACCAAACGCTACGGCGCACTCACCGCCGTCGACCACGTCTCCTTCAGGGTCGAACCCGGTCAGGTCTTGGGGTTCCTGGGTCCCAACGGCGCCGGCAAATCCACCACCATGAAGATGATCGCGGGCTTTCTGGCCCCCACCGAAGGCCGCGCCACGGTGTGCGGCTTCGACGTGGAAGACCGGCCGCTGGAGGCCAAGCGGTCCCTCGGCTACCTGCCGGAAGGTGCGCCCAGCTATGGCGAAATGACTCCCCAGACCTTCCTCGACTTCGTCGCCGGCATCCGTGGCCTGGAAGGCGAGCGCAAGCACAAGCGGCTGGACGATGTGATCGGCCGGTTGCAGCTGGAAGGCGTGCTGAAGCAGTCCATCGAGACCCTGTCCAAGGGCTTCAAGCGCCGGGTCGGGCTGGCCCAGGCGATCCTCCACGATCCGCCGGTACTGATCCTGGACGAGCCCACCGATGGCCTCGACCCCAACCAGAAACACCAGGTACGGGAGCTGATCAACGCCATGGCCAAGGACAAGGTCATCGTCATCTCCACCCACATCCTGGAGGAGGTCCACGCGGTCTGTAACCGGGCGATCATCATCGCCGACGGCAAGCTGCTGGCCGACGCCACCCCGGCCGAACTGGAGGCGCGCTCCCGCTACCACCTGGCAGTGTCGCTAACCACCACGGAAACCGCCGCGGCCCAATCGGCATTGAACGGAATCACCGACATCGAGAGCATCGAAGTCGACCCGCAGGACCACCGGCTGACCGCCTTCCCCATGAAGGGCAAGCAAATCCTCACGGCGGTGGCCGACACCCTCAAGGCCCGGGACATTCCGGTGACCGAACTGCAGCTGGAAACCGGCCGGCTGGACGAGGTGTTCCGCACCATCACCCAACCCCACACACGGGAGGCGCGCGCATGAACCCGACCCTGATCCTGTTCCGGCGCGAGCTGCACAGCTATTTCGCCACGCCGGTGGCCTATGTGTTCATTGTCATCTTCCTGCTGCTGTCGGGTTCCTTCACGTTTTATCTGGGGGGATTCTTCGAACGCGGCCAGGCCGACCTGGAACCTTTCTTCCACTTCCACCCCTGGCTCTACCTGTTCCTGGTGCCGGCGGTGGCCATGCGGCTGTGGGCCGACGAGCGCAAGAGCGGCACCATCGAGCTGCTTTTGACCCTGCCCATCACCATGTGGCAGGCGGTGTTCGCCAAGTTCCTGGCGGCCTGGTGTTTCATCGCCATCGCCCTGGCTTTGACCTTCCCCATCTGGATCACCGTCAACTACCTGGGCGATCCGGACAACGGCGTGATCGTCACCAGCTATCTGGGGAGCCTCTTGATGGCCGGCGCCTTCCTGGCCATCGGCGCGTGCCTCTCGGCGGCCAGCCGCAGCCAGGTGGTGGCCTTCATCCTCAGCGTGGTGGTGTGCTTTTTGTTCCTGCTGGCCGGCTTTCCCCTGGTGCTGGACGTGTTCCGCGCCGTCGCGCCGCAAGGCCTGGTGGACGCCATCTCGGGCCTGAGCTTTTTGACCCATTTCAACGCAATCTCCAACGGGGTGATCGACCTGCGCGACCTGGTCTACTTCATCCTCACCATCGGTTTCTGGCTCTATGCCAATGCCGTCGTCATCGATCTCAAGAAGGCCGAATAGGAGGGGCCCATGACGCTGAATCGCAAGACCTTGACCGGCAGCGCACTGGCCATCCTGGCGGTGCTGTTCGTGGCCGTGGTGCTGATCTCCAACCTGCTGTTCCGGGGCGTCCGGCTGGACCTGACCGAGGGCTCGCTCTACACCCTGTCGGACGGCACCCGCAACATCCTCGACCAGATCGACGAACCCATCCACCTCACCCTGTACTTCTCCGACAAGGCCACCGCCGACAGCAACCGCGCCGACGTGCGGAGCCTGCGCACCTATTTCGAGCGGGTGCGGGAACTGCTGGACGAAATGGGGTCGCGCGCCGGCAGCAAGATCCGGCTGGAAGTGGTGGACCCCATCGCCTATTCGGAAGCCGAGGACCGCGCCGCGGCGGCCGGGGTGCAAGGCATTCCCCTGGGACCCTCGGGCGAGAAGATCTTCCTGGGGCTGGTGGGCACCAACTCCACCGACGGCCAGGCCGCCATCCCCTTCTTCGAGCCGGACAAGGAATCCCTGCTGGAATACGACGTGGCCAAGCTGATCCACGACCTCACCACAGTCAAGAAGCCGGTGGTAGGATTCCTCTCGGGGCTCGACATGGGCGCCGGCTTCGATCCCGAGACCCGGCAGATGCGCGAGCCCTGGGCGGCCTACCAGCAGCTGGCCCAGCTGTTCGACATCAAGCCGGTCAACGCTGCGGGTTTGAAATCCATCGATGCTGCCATCAACCTGCTGATCGTGGTTCACCCCAAGCAGCTCAACGAGGACGCCCAGTACGCCATCGACCAATTCGTGCTGCGCGGCGGCCATCTGATGGTGTTCGTCGACCCCAACGCCGAGCTGGACGAAGGCGGTGCCGATCCCTCCAACCCCATGGCGGCGATGATGGCCTCCAAGGCTTCCGACCTGCCGGCCCTGTTCAAGGCCTGGGGGGTGGAATACAGCCCCAACGACGTGGTGCTGGACCGCGGCCATGCCCTCACCATCAACGCCCGCGGCGGCGCGCCCATGCGCCACCCGGCGATGCTGCGGTTCGGCCAGGCGGACCTGAAGCAGGACGACGTGGTGACCGCCAACCTGGACACCCTCCACCTGGCGACCGCCGGCTATTTCAAGCAGGCCAAGGACAGCCCCGCCAAGCTGACGGCGCTGATCCAGACCGGCGACCAGGCCATGACCGTGCCGACGGAAAAGATCAAGTTCCTGGCCGACCCTGGGAGCCTGTTGAGCGACTACAAGCCGACCGGCGAGCGTTACGTGCTGGCCGGACGCCTGCAGGGCAAGTTCAAGACCGCCTTCCCGCAGCGCAACGATGCCGGCCATCTGGCGGAAGCCAAGGAGGACGGTGAGATCCTGCTGGTGGCGGACACCGACATCCTCAGCGACCGGCTGTGGGTCCGGGTGCAGAACTTCTTCGGGCAGAAGCTGATGGACGCCTTCGCCAGCAACGGCGATCTGTTCATCAACGCGGTGGACAACCTGAGCGGGTCTTCCGACCTGATCTCGATCCGCGGCCGCGGCACCTCGACCCGTCCCTTCACCAAGGTGGAGCAACTGAAGCTGGCGGCCGACGACCGCTACCGCGTCAAGGAGCAGGAACTGCAGCAGGAGTTGACCGACACCGAGCGCAAGCTGGCGGAACTGCAGAGCGGCAAATCCAAGGACGACAAGTTCGTGCTGAGCCCGGAACAGCAGAAGGAGCTGGAGAACTTCCTCAAGCGCAAGCTGGAAATCCGCAAGGAGTTGCGCGAAGTGCGGCGTCAGCTGGATGCCGACATCGACAACCTGGGCTCCCGCCTCAAGTTCGTCAACATCGCCCTGATTCCCCTGCTGCTGACCCTGGGCAGCCTGGGTTATCTGGGCTGGAAATCCCGGCAGCGCGCGGCTTGAAGAGGTGATGCCATGAACCATGTCAACAGCAAAGTCGTTCTCGGGCTCGGTGCCGCCGCGCTGGTGGCCATCGTCGCCGCCTCGCTCCTCTCCAGCCAGCGCAAGCCGGCGGCAGAAACCGTCCAGAGCGGCGGCTACGCCGTTCCGGCCCTGCGCGACCACGTCAACGACGTCACAGGCGTGACCGTGACGGCTGCGGAAAACAAACCGCTGCTGAGCCTGGCCCGCACCGACCGGGGCTGGACGGTGAAGGAAAAAGGCGGCTACCCGGCCGACAGCGGCAAGCTGCGGGAACTGCTGCTCAAGCTGGCCGACGCCAGCCTGCTGGAGCAGAAGACCGCCAGCGAGCAGCGCTATCCGGAACTCGGTGTGGAAGACACCCGGGGCAAGGAGGCCAAGGGCCTGAAGATCTCCCTGGAAGGACTGGCCAAGCCGGAAGCCCTGATCGTCGGCAACTTCAACGCCAAGTCGGGCGGAACGTTCGTGCGCCGCCCCGACGACAAGCAGAGCTGGCTGGCCAAGGGCAATTTGACGGTTGACCGCGACCCGTCCCACTGGCTCGACAAAACCATCACCGACATCGGCTCCAACCGCATCGCCGAAGTCGTGCTCTCCAGGCCAGGCGGCAAGAGCCTGCGGGTCTACAGGGATCATCTGGGCGATGCCGATTTCAAGGTGGCCGACCTGTCCACCGGCAAGGAACTCAGCTCGGCGGGAGCGGCCAACGGCCTGGCTTCCACTCTTGGCGACCTGACCCTGCAGGACGTGGTGCCGGCAGCGGAAGCCAAGGCCCCCGCCGACGGCCAGCAGCGCAAGGCCAGCTACCGGACTTTCGACGGGATCAAGGTGGATGTCACTGCCTGGAAGGATGGCGACAAGCACTATGCCCGCTTCACCGCCGTGCTGGAACAGGCCAAGGCCGAGGCTCACATTCAGGAGACCCAGGCCAAGGCCAAAACGGATTTCGAGGCCAAGCTAAAGGACGACCCCAAGCTCACCCCGCCGCCGGAAGTGGCCGATCCCGCCAAGGACCGGGAAGGGCGATTGGGCACCCTGGCTTCCGAAGCGGCTGACCTCACCCGCCGGTTCGAAGGCTGGATCTTCGTCATCCCGCCGTTCAAGTACGTCAACATGGATAAAACCATGGACGACCTGGTGAAAGCGCCGACACCGGCCAAACCGGAAGCCGCCAAGGCCGAGCCCGCAAAACGGGCCGCCAAAGCGCCCGAAGCCAAGAAACCGGAACCGAAGAAACCTTCAGCCGGGAAGCCTTGAGGACAGCGACGGCTTAGGGAAAGCCGACAGAAAAATCCCACCGGTCATGGACGGCCGGTGGGATTTTTTCTTTCGGGAAGTCGGCGTAGGATGTTTCAAGCCTGGAGGAGCATCGGTCGCGAACGATGTGCTTCACATCGTGAAGCACATCCTATTCGGGCTCAATAACTTGTTAGACACTCGGAGCCCGTCCATGGCTGACGCATGCTATTTCTGTGGAAATACGGCCACATCAACCGAGCACGTTCCGCCCGCTTGTCTGTTCCCGGAGAAAAAGGACTTGGACGGCGACACTGACTATCGAAAGAACCTATTTACTGTTCCTTCTTGTGATGAACACAACTCGCGTAAATCCACGGACGATGAGTACATTCAGCTAATTCTTGTCCACGGATACTTCAACAACAAAGCAGGACACAACCACTTCAATTCAAAAATTGTCCGCGCAATGACACGTCGCCCCGCTCTGTTGGCCGCTCTGTACAACAATGCTGATCAGGTGACAGTTGATGGTGAGCCTACCGTTGCAGTTACTGTCGACCGTGAGCGTTTCAACCGCGCTCTTGAACGGGTTGTCCAGGGCCTATGCGTTAAATTCTTTGCCGAACGTTGGTCGAAGGAACTCGAGATACATACTCCCGTATTGCTGGCGATGGATGAGCCCGACGCAGACAAAGTTAACTCTCTTGTGTCTGGCTTGAGTAAGTCCATCATTGGGTGCCTTGATGGCGTAGAAAGGCGAGGCGACAACCCGGATATCTTCTGGTGCCAACTCTTGAAAGACAAAGCAAAGGACCGTCTCCTTTGTCGCATGGTCTTCTACGGAGGCTTCGATGTGTTCGCTGTCTCGGACCCTCGCCTGCGAGGTGAGCGTGTCTAACCCTGCGCTCAACACAGACCGCTTGCAAGCTGCGCTTGCAGGTTCCCTCCGCGCTTCGCGCTCCGGCGGCCGGTTAGCTCCACGTTGAACTAACCCGTAACCCGTAATCGATGGAGGAGGTAAACGGAACCTTTCTACGGGTAGTGGGATTTGGCGGATTGCCTACGAGCTACGAGCTACGAGCTAGATAGTTACCACAAGATTTTTAAATAAAAATAAACACCCTTAACCAGGCAGGAGAGATCCTAAAAATAATCGGCCTGTTCCTTGGCTTCATTTTTGGTTGCGCTTATGTCCACCACAATAACAAGGGAAATGGACCATTCAAAATATTGTTTATGATTATTTCAGGCCTGTTTTTTGGTGTCCTAGGAATGGTCATTGTGCCCCTAGGCGTTATGCTTGCGGCAAGCACTTATTTATATATTTTAATATTTGGCGCCCTTGGTTATTCTTGTATTTCTATATTTCAATACCTAAACAAGAAATAGTCAGTCGTGGGGCGCAATAGAAAAGGGCCACATTTGATTTATTGCCGGCTCACTACCCCCTAGAATGGCGATGGCGCAGTCACGAACGATGCGTTTCGCTTCGTTCAACACCCTTTGGGTTGGTTGAACGGCTTTTTTCTCTGCTTTTCTACTATGCCGAGACTTTCTCCAACACGTAAAGGAACCAAGACCATGAATGCACCCTTATCCAAAATATTGCTGTTGTCACCTTTATTTCTTGCCAGCCCGCGTAGGATGCGCTGAGGAACGAAGCGCATCGGTCGAGTTTTTCGCTGATTGCAGGCGGGTAATGAACGGGCAAGAACCTTAAGGAAATGGCCTTGTCTTCATAGGCCTTGCCGCAGTTGCGAGACACCCGTCCGTCGCGAGCGATGCGCTTCACTTCGTTCAGCACATCCTACGTGGGTTGATGGCATTGCCCCACGAGGCAGGGGGGAGGATGATGGAGGTTCCGGCGTACGGTCGATCGGCACCGGGAGGCCGGAGCGTTTCCCGACCCCAGCATCACAGGAGGTTTCCATGTTGTCCTTCGATACCCTCTGGCAGGAACACCCCTATATCAAGGATGGCGGTGCGCCACCCTGCACCGACGAAGACGGCAACCCGCACTTCGAGAACCAGTGTGCCATCCGCATGGGCGTCGCGCTGGACCGCGCCGGTATGGAACTGCGTGGTTTTCGCGGCGCCCGCTGCTGGTTCGGCCATCGCGGCCACACCCTGCGGGCCGAGGAACTGGCCAACTGGCTGCGAACCCAATCCCGAATTCTGAGCCGTGTCGCCAAGACCAAAAATGCCGTTCATACCCAGTTCGCAGGGAAGAAGGGCATCGCCTTTTTCAAGGATGGCTGGCCCCGCGGCGGCGATCATATCGACGTGTGGAACGGCGAGCGACTGGGGGGCGGGCAGTTGGATTATTTCAGCCGGGCCAAAGAGGTCTGGTTTTGGGAACTGCCGTGATACCGGGCCGCTTCGTCCCGTGGTTGGGCTTGCTGGCCGTCCACGGCAACTTGGCCGCCGCCCCCGAGGCGCTGCTCGCGGCGCGTTTGTACGAAGTGACGCTGAGCTTGGACATTGCGGACGGAAGCTGCCGATTGAGCCACCGGGGGCCGCTCGGCGAGAGGAATCTCACGCTTCCGCTCCGGCCGCCCTGCGCCTTCGTTCAGGACAGCAAGGGCGAAATCAAGGCACCGGAGTACCGCGACCTGGGGCCGGCTCGCATAGCCGTGGTGATCGGCACCCCGATCTTGGCCAACGACCCGGCCTACGCCGCCCTGCGAACCCGTTCGGACTGCGGCGCTCAAATCCAGCCCATCCTGGTCCGCAAGGGCGGTGCCGTCGATTTGCTGCAGTTGCATGATTCCATACGTTGCGCGCGGAATGGCATGGACGAAAAGGAATTCTGGTTTCTCGCCCATGAGCATTGACGGCGGGGATGCCGGAAGCGGCGAGCGGCTGCGAAAGCCCGTCACCGTGGAGTGGTTCGTGGACGGCGATTGGGCAGAATCCGAAGATCGGAGAATATTCTCGAAGGAATAATCTGGCCTCAATAAGGACGTACCACACGTGCGATAACCGCCGGTCGCGAACGCGGTTCTTGCCGTAGACTGAAACCGAAGGGGAATTCCAGAGCTTCCGGTCTAATAGCCAAGATTCCTACAATCCCCCAACCCGCTACACCGCTAGACACCTGCGTCTCTCCCATCGAACCACCCGACTCCGCATGCCGACGACCTGGACCACCCGTAAGCGCCTGCGCCACATCGGCGGGGAATCTGGTGGAGTGGTACGACTGGTACGTTTATTCGGCGTTCTCCCTGTATTTCGCGCCGGTGTTTTTCCCCAAGGGCGACACCACGGCGCAGTTGCTGAATACCGCGGCGATCTTCGCGGTGGGTTTCCTCATGCGGCCGATTGGCGCCTGGCTGATGGGGATGTATTCGGACCGCCGCGGCCGCAAGGCCGGGCTCACCCTGTCGGTGACCTTGATGTGCGGCGGCTCGCTGATCATCGCGGCGACGCCCGGCCACGCCGAAATCGGCAACTGGGCACCCGCCATCCTGCTGATCGCCCGGATGCTGCAGGGATTGAGCGTGGGCGGCGAATACGGCGCCAGCGCCACCTATCTGAGCGAGATCGCCGGCCAGCGCCGGCGCGGGTTCTATTCCAGCTTCCAGTACGTCACCCTGATTGCCGGCCAGCTGCTGGCGCTGGGCACCCTGCTGGGACTGCAAACGGGCCTGTCCGATGCCGAACTGGAAAACTGGGGCTGGCGGATTCCGTTTGCTATCGGTGCTGGGTTGGCACTGCTGGTGTTCTGGCTGCGGCGGGGACTGGCGGAAACCGAGAGCTTCGAAAACCTGAAACAGGGCGAAACCCCGTACTCCGGTGCCTGGATTCTGGTGACCGGCTATCCCCGCCAGGCGCTGCTGGTGATGGCGCTCACCGCAGGCGGCACCCTGGCCTTCTATGCCTACACCACCTACATGCAGAAATTCCTGGTCAATACTTCCGGGTTCGATCGTCGGCTCGCCACCCAGCTGAGCGCTGCCGCCCTGTTCCTCTACATGCTGCTGCGGCCGGCCGCCGGCGCCCTGTCGGACCGCATCGGCAGGAAGGCGCTGATGGTGGGGTTCGGGACACTGGGCGTGCTGTTTACCTATCCCATCTTCAGCCGGCTGGACATGCCGTCAGCCCGCTCGCCGCGTTCCTGCTGATGCTGGCCGCGCTCGCCATCGTCAGCGGCTATACCTCCATCAACCCGTAACCCGTAAGGCGGATTTGCGCAGCAATCCGCCATCAATGGAATAGGTGGACGGGAATCTTATACCGACCGCCGGATTTGGCGGATTGCCGCTTCGCGTCGAATCCGCCCTACGAACTGATCGGGAAGTATCGGCGGTAACCGGTCCGGCATGGTTTGATCTTTCGTCCTTCAGGGCGGATACTTTGTTGAAATCTTCAACAATCGAGGTGGGTCATGGCAACCGTCAATTTCAGTGTCCCGGATGACGTGAAAGAAGCCTTTAACGAAGCCTTCAAGGACCAAAACAAGAGCGCCGTTATTGCCGATTTGATGCGGGAGGCGGTTGAACGGCAAGAGCGTCGCAAGCGCCATGTGGACGCGATCGATCGCATTCTGGCTCGCCGCAAGCTTGCACCTTCCATGTCCGAGGAGGAGTTCCGCCTGGCGCGGGAGGAAGGCCGCTCTTGATCTGCGTCGTCGATGCTTCCGTCGCCGTAAAGTGGTTCGTGGAAGGCGATTGGGCCGAGTCCGAAGACCACATCGACCATGCCTTGGAATTGCTGTTGGCGGTCCGCAATGGCGCGGCGAACATGTACCAACCTCCCCACTTTCTGGCTGAAGTGATGGCCGTCCTGGCCAGGAAAAAGGCCGCCGGAGCGGCACAGGACCTGAACGATCTTCTCAACATGGAAATGCGCTATGTCGAGAGTGCCGGCATTTACAACACGGCCCTTGATTTGGCCGTCCGCAGCCAACACCACCTGTTCGACACCCTCTACCACGCGGTTGCGCTCAATACGCCCGGGGCGATTCTGGTCACGGCCGACCGTCGTTATTACGACAAAGCCGTGCCTTTCGGCCAAATTGCATGGCTGACGGAACTCAAGCTCGCGCCGCCATAACGCGCTTTTCGGGATCTACGTCGTTTTGAGTGGGAGCCAGAGCCCGCTTCGTCCCTGAATACCCCCATCTCTCCAATCAAACCGCCAAACACCGCACGCCGATGATCTGGACCACCCGCAAGCGCCTGCGCCATATCGCCGGGGGATCGGCGGGGAATCTGGTGGAGAAGGAGGATAAGGGGTCAGACTCCTTTTTGCTTTTTGTGCCCCGTTTCGCGTTTCGCTCCGCCGTTTCGTAGACGTTAAGCGGCTGAAAGCGCGACTGCGTACGTTGGGAAGGCCTTAAGGAGCTTGGCGTCCATCGTTACAAGCTTCACACCAAGCGTCATGGCCAGCGCCACGAACTCGCAGTCGTAGGCAGGGCAATCGCTGTCGCGCACCAGTTCCAGGACCAAGCGCGAGTCAAGTTCGTGCTCGGCTCCGGCCAACAGACTCTCAGCCTCCAGTTGCAGGTCGCGCGCAGCTTCAAAGGTGAGAGTCTTGCGGCGCATATAGCCTGCCAGAATGTTGCGGAACTCGCTTCTCCACAGCAACGGGGCAGCCCAGTCAGCGTCGTGTTCCAGCAGAGCTTCCGCTTTCTCGGTGTAGTCGCCCGGCAGGTACAGGTACGCGACAATGTTGCTGTCCACAACAATCACTGCCGCCCCTCGCGCTTGTAGGCGTCGATGTCCTTTGCCGAGAAGCTCCCCTTCGGCAAGGCCGCGCGCAAAGCCCGAGCCCTTGCCAAGCGCTCACTCACTGCAACGCGCCCCGGGATCAACACCGACTCAAGGCACACGATCGCCTCGCTGTTCAAGCTACGCCGGTGGGTCCTGGCGGAAGCCTTGAGTCGCTCGTACACCTCGTCCGGGATGTTCTTCAAAGTCAGAGTCGTCGGCATTGCTGAATCTCCTGAAACGGTTGCATTATGGTGTCGTTGCGGTTTTAGGGCAAACCACTTCCGGCTAACCAAACTTCTTTTTGCGGCTCCTCGCTTTCCGTGCCGGCGGGTTTGGTCGTGAGCGTCAAAACGCTGCGAGCCATGTAGTGGTGGGCGCGGCGTCATCGTGCCGACCACTGCCGACAGTCTGGCTGAAGGTGGGCAAACGAAAGAATGTTTGCCCCCCCTTCAGGGATTTTGCTATAGGCTGGAATGACCGAAGGGAATTCCTTCTCTTCCGCCCCAATGGCCGGAACTAACCGTGCTCCACCAGCCTACTTGTCCCCTGGATGACGTCCGGACGAACCATTCGCCATGTTGACCGCCTACCTCTACACCTGCGCGGCGCTGGCATTTCTGTTCATCCTGCTGGAAGACCTGTCGGGGGTCAGCAAGGCCAAGAGCACGCTGTTTTTCGGCTCCATCGCCTGGATCGGGATTTATGTGGATGCCGTGCAGTCGGATTCTGCGGCCATCGGCGCGGCGTTTCACACCAACATCATGGAGATCGCCACGCTGTGGCTGTTTCTGATGTCTTCCATGACCTTCGTCGCCTACATCAATCGCCGCGGGCTGATCGACGCCTTCATGCGCTCGGTGCTGCCGGCGCGGATGGCGACGAAAAACCTGTTCTACGCCATTATTCTGTTCGCCTTCCTGTTTTCCCTGCTATGCGACAACGCCACGACCGCCCTGGTGGTTTCCTCGGTCATCGCTCCGCTCAATCTGGATGCTCGCCAGCGCCTCAATTTCGCCACGGCCATCGTGTTCGCGGTCACTGCCGCCGGCGTCGCCCTCATCACCGGCGACGTCACCACCATCATGATCTTTCTAGCCGGCAAGGTGCAGATCACCCATTTGCTGTTGCTGGGGCTGGCTTCCTTCCTCGCCACCTGCCTGCTCGCTGTTCTCCTGGCGAAGGATATGAACGGGCAGGTCGACCTGTCGGAGTCCTATAACCGCGACTCCGTCTACAACCCGGTGGATCTGCTGATCGCCGCCCTGTTCCTGGTCACCGTCACCACCACCATGCTGCTCAATGTCTATTACTCGGTGCCGCCGGTGCTGACCTTTTTGTGCGGCCTGTCCATCATGCTGATCGTCGGGAGCTACCGGGGCGGCGATCAGGTCGTACACATGCTGGATTATGTCCGGGAAATCGAGTTCGACTCCCTGCTGTTTTTCTTAGGCGTCATGCTAATCGTGGGCATGCTGGCCCGTATCCACGGTCTGGAACCCATCACCGAACTCTACCGGATGCTGCCGGTGAGCCTGACCAACTACCTCATCGGTCTGCTGGCCGCGGGGATCGGCAACGTCCCCCTGATCACCGCGGTGCTCAAGGCCGATATCGCCATGCCGGAACGGGAGTGGCTGCAACTGGTGTACGCCGTGGTGATGGGCGGAACGCTGATCGTCACCGGCTCGGCCGCCGGCATCATCACCATGGGCAAGATACCCGGCGTCACCGTGCTGTCGTATCTGCGGAATTTGGGTTACCTCCTGCTGGCCTACAGCGCCGGTTTCGGGCTGGTGATGGTGCTGGGACCGCTGGTCGATTAAATCCGCGGGCTTGGTTATCCTCGAAAGCTTCCGCACCCCGCCAACCTTCCAACCTGAACCCATGCCGAATACCTGGACCACCCCCAAGCGCCTGCGCCACGTTGCCGGGGGATCGGCGGGAAATCTGGTGGAGTGGTACGACTGGTACGTGTATTCGGCGTTTTCCCTGTATTTCGCGCCGGTGTTTTTCCCCAAGGGCGATACCACGGCCCAATTGCTGAATACTGCGGCGATCTTCGCGGTGGGCTTCGTCATGCGGCCGATCGGCGCCTGGCTGATGGGGGTGTATTCGGACCGCCACGGCCGCAAGGCCGGCCTCACCCTGTCGGTGACCTTGATGTGCGGCGGTTCGCTGATCATCGCGGCGACGCCCGGCCACGCCGAAATCGGCAACTGGGCACCCGCCATCCTGCTGATCGCCCGGATGCTGCAGGGTTTCAGCGTGGGAGGCGAGTACGGCGCCAGCGCCACCTATCTCAGCGAGATCGCCGGCCGGCGCCGGCGCGGGTTCTATTCCAGCTTCCAGTACGTCACGCTCATCGCCGGCCAGTTGCTGGCGCTGGCCACCCTGCTCGGCCTGCAGGCGGGCCTTTCCGACACCGAACTGGAGAGCTGGGGCTGGCGTATCCCGTTTGCATTAGGCGCCGCCTTGGCGCTGTTGGTGTTCTGGCTGCGGCGGGGACTGGCGGAAACCGAGAGCTTCGAGAACCTGCAGCAGGGCGAAACCCCGAACTCCGGTGCCTGGATTCTGGTGACCGGCTATCCCCGCCAGGCGCTGCTGGTGATGGCGCTCACCGCAGGCGGCACCCTGGCCTTCTATGCCTACACCACCTACATGCAGAAATTCCTGGTCAACACTTCCGGGTTCGATCGTCGGCTCGCCACCCAGCTGAGCGCTGCGGCCCTGTTCCTCTACATGTTGCTGCAGCCGGCCGCTGGCGCCCTGTCCGACCGGATCGGCCGGAAACCCTTGATGGTCGGCTTCGGAATTCTGGGCGTGCTGTTCACCTATCCCATCTTCAGCCGGCTGGAGCATGCCGTCAGCCCGCTCGCCGCGTTCCTGCTGATGTTCGCCGCGCTCACCATCGTCAGCGGCTATACCGCCATCAATGCCGTCGTGAAGGCGGAACTGTTCCCGGCCCACATCCGCACGCTGGGCGTGGCGCTGCCCTATTCCCTCGCCAATACCCTATTCGGCGGCACGGCGGAATACATCGCCCTGTGGTTCAAATCGACCGGGCGCGAGAACGGCTTCTACTGGTATGTGACGGCCATGATCGGGATCTCCCTGATGGTCTATGTCCGCATGCGGGATACCCGCCGGCATAGCTTGATTGTGGAGGACTGAAGTACCGCCGGCGGCCTTCCCGGCGCGCGGTCAGCGCTGCAAGACAATCGACGGCTGCTGCAGAGTAGCCTTCACCGTGGCAGCCGGCGGCACCTTCTTCCATGAAATGACAACTGCCACCCCGGCCACCGCACACAGTAGAATGGCGCACCGCCCCGCGCCTTCGTCCCCAACTCTCCGCATCCACGCTCGTGAAATTGTCCACCTTGTTCTATTCCCTCGCCATTGCCGCTCTCTTGATCTTCAACCTCGACGCCCTGGCCGAACCGGACCCGCCTCGCTACAACCTGGCGGAGTTCCAGGGCTTGCCGAGCGAGTCGCTGGCCGCGAGTTGGCAATCCCTGGTGGACGCCAAGCCCGGTGACGCCGTCCGGCTGAGTATCGAAACCATCGCCCGCGACGGCAGCCCGCGCCAGGTGCTGCGATTGCAATACCACATGCCGCCGACCGTCCCCGGTGAGGACGCCGCCCACGCCGTCGAGGCCCGGCTGGCCCTGAGCGGGCTGGACGCCGGGGGCTACGACCATCTCACCCTGCTGATCAAGGGCGACGATACGATCGGCTATTCGCCCCGAATCGAGGTGGGCTTCCGCAATCTGAACCCGGCCCGGCCGGGCCTCGAAATCGTCGGCAGGGCGCCGGTGGCGCAGATCGGCAACAGCTGGACCCGGATCAACGTCCCCCTGCACCAAATGCAGGGCATCGTCGACTGGCATCATCTGACCGACTTCCACATCGCCCTGCTGAGCCGCGACCTGCGGGTGAGCGAAGGCGCCTACCTGATCGACGAGATCGCCCTGATCAAGACCGGCGATCCCGGCCCTGCCGCGGACGATCAGGTGGTGGCCCGCGAAAAGGAGGGATGGGAACAAGCCCACGGCGGCCCGCTGGCGGCCCGCCAAGCCCTGAAGGAGCGGCTGGTCGGCTGGCCGCGCCAGGCCGTGATCGACGCCAAGACCCTGCCGGCCGATGAGGATGCCTTCCTGCGGCGGCTGGCCTGGGACACCTGGCGCGGCATCGATGCCTTCACCGACCGGGAACACGGCCTGCCGCTGGACCGTGTCCACCTGGCCGCCGATTCGGTTGCGGCCGAGCGCAGCTTCATCGGCGATTACACCAGCACCACCAACATCGGCTTCCACCTGCTGGCGGTGACCGCCGCCCGCGAACTGGGCCTCATCAGCCGCGACGACGCCCTGCGCAGGCTGCAGGACACCCTGGCGTCGCTGCAGAAGATGGAGACCCACGAGGGCTTCTATTACAACTACTACAACACCACGACTTTGGAACGAACCAGCAACTTCGTGTCCTTCGTCGATTCCAGCTGGCTCACCGCCGGGCTGATGACGGCACGCCAGGCCTTCCCGGAACTGGCCGATCTGATCGGTTCGCTGCTGGACCGGGGCGACTACCGGTTCTTCTACGATCCCCAATGGAAGCTCATGTCCCATGGCTACTACGTCAACCTGGGAAGCCGCGCCACCTATCACTACGGCTCGCTCTACTCGGAGGCGCGGCTCGGCAGCCTGATCGCCATCGGCCGCGGCGAGATTCCGGAGGAGCATTGGTTCGCCATGGCCCGGACCTTCCCGCCGGAATTCGGCTGGCAGTCGCGCCAGCCGGTCAATCGCCAGGAGAAGGGCGAGCGCGGCTTTCACTGGACCGGCGGCTATTACAAATGGCGCGAATACCGCTACGTGCCGTCCTGGGGCGGCAGCCTGTTCGAAGCGCTGATGCCGGCACTGCTGCTGGACGAGGCCCGCCACGCCCCCCTGAGCCTGGGCCGCAACGACCAGGTACACAGCGAGATTCAGCGCCGCTATGCATTGGAAGACCTGCGTTACCCGGTGTGGGGCATGTCCCCCAGTTCCGAACCCGGTTCCGAACGCTACGCCGAATACGGCATTCATTTCCTCGGCTCGCTGGGCTACAAGGAAGGCGCGGTCACCCCCCACGCGGCGGCACTGGCGCTGGTCGCCGAACCGGAACCGGCCCGCGCCAACCTGCGCCAGCTGGCGGAGCATTATCCGGTGTACGGCGATTTCGGCTTCTACGATGCGGTCGATCCCAAGTCCGGGGCGGTCTCCTACAACTATTTGTGCCTCAACCAGGCCATGATCCTGGTGGCCCTGGCCGATCACCTGGCGGACCATGCCCTGCAAAAGCATTTCGCCAACGACCCGGCGATCCGCAAGGTGCTGCCTTTGATCGGCTTCGAGAACTTCCTGGACTAGCCGGCCGTGGCCGAGGTCGAATTCCGCGGGGTCGGCAAGACCTTTCCCAACGGCCACCGGGCGCTGTCGGACCTGAACCTGACGGTCGCGAACGGCGAACTGCTGGTGGTGGTGGGGCCTTCCGGTTGCGGCAAGTCCACCCTGTTGCGGCTGCTGGCGGGATTGGAGGACATCGGCGAAGGCGAGATTTGGATCGGCGGGCGGCTGGCCAATCCCCTGACACCCCAGCAGCGCAACATCGCCATGGTGTTCCAGGATTACGCCCTCTACCCCAACATGACGGTGCGGGAGAACCTGGCCTTCCCCCTCAAGATGCGCAAGCTCGACCGAACCGCCATCGCCCGCCGGGTGGCGGATACCGCCGCGATGCTGGAGCTGGGCGAGTTGCTGGAGCGCTATCCCAAGCAGCTGTCCGGCGGCCAGCGCCAGCGGGTCGCCATGGGCCGTGCCCTGGTGCGGGAACCCTCGGTATTCCTGATGGACGAGCCGCTGTCCAACCTGGACGCCAAGCTGCGGGTGCAGGTCCGCTCGGAAATCGCCGAACTGCAGCAGCGGCTCGGCACCACCATGGTGTACGTCACCCACGACCAGGTGGAGGCGATGACCCTGGGCCGGCGCATCGCGGTGCTGCACCAGGGCAAGTTGCAGCAAGTGGCGGACCCGCAGCATCTCTACGACTCGCCCGCCACACCCTTCGTCGCCGGCTTCATCGGCAATCCGCCGATGAATCTGCTGCACAGCCGGCTGGTCCGGCAGGACGATGGCAGCGCCTCAGTGCTCTGGGGCGGGCAGCGCATCGCGGTCGCCGCCCAGCGGATGCCGGCGGGGATAGTGGATGGGGAAGCGACCTGGGGCGTGCGCCCGGAAGCGATTCAACTGACCGGGACGGCGAGCGTGCAAGCCACGATCAAGCTGGTGGAATACCTGGGCCACGAGACCCTGGTCCACCTCGTCCCGCCGGATACCTCCGATGCCCCGGTCCTGATCGCCCGCATCGCGGGGATGTGCGCGATCCAACCCGGCGACCGCGTGAACCTGGATATCCCCGGCGGCGCCGTGACGGTGTTCGCGGGATAAGCGGCCCGCGGGTCTGAACCCGCGCTCAGAAGAACCGGGCGTTGACCCAGAAGTGCACGGCGATGCTGGCGAAATAGCCCAGCAGGATCACCGGGAACCAACGCAAGTGGTAGCCGAAGGTGTAAGCCCCACCCTTCATCTGGCCGAGCAGACCCACCCCCGGCGCCGAACCGATGGCCAGCAGGCTGCCGCCGACGCCCAGGGTCAAGGTCAGCAGCAGCCACTGCCCCATGGGCAGATCGGGATGCATGCCCAGCACTGCGAACATCAGGGTGCCGTTGTCGATGAAGGCCGACGACAACCCGATCCAGATGTTTGCCTGGGTCGGGCTGATCTGGCCGAACAGGAAGTGAGCGATGGCCTCCAGGTAGCCGAGGAAGCCCAGGGCGCCGATCATCATCATGGCGCCGTAGAAGAACAGCAGGGTGTCCCACTCGAGATTGCCGATTTTCTGGAAGATGTCGTAGTCGCGGTCGTCGATCTCATCCATCTCCGGCCGCTCCCGCACCACTGGGCGCGGCTGCAGCTGCAACGAACTGGCGTTACTGAGCTGACCGAAAATTTCGGGGACTTCCGGTTCCCGCGTCGACCGCGCCAGATAAAAGCTGAACATCTGCAGCAGCGCCAGGCCGGCCATCATGCCCGCGGCCGGCGGCAGCTTGAGGAAGATGTCGGAGCACACGGTGATGACCAGGGTGATGGCGAACAACGCCAGCATCTGCCAACCGCCCCGCCGCAACGACGCGCTGCGCCGCGCCGGAGTGGGGCGCTCGCGCGGCACGAAGAAATTCATCACCAGCGCCGGCACCAGGAAGTTGACCAGGCAAGGCAGGGCCAGGCTGAGAAAATCGACGAATTTGACCATGCCGCTCTGCCACACGAACAGGGTGGAGATGCCGCCGAGCGGACTGAACGACCCGCCGGCATTGGTGGCGATCACGATACTGACGCAGGACAGGCTCACGAAACGGGGCTGGTTCTTCCCCACCGACGCCGCCACAGCCCCCATCAACAATCCGACGGCCAAGCCGCTGACTACGGTGGAAATGACGAAAGCCAGCCCGCCGGTAATCCAGAACAGCTGGCGGTAGCTGAAACCGCGGTTGAGCAGCCAGACCCGCAGCACATTGAAGATGCCCCGGTCCTCCATGGCATTCAGATAAGTCATGGATACCAGGATGAACAACAGCAGTTCGGCGTAAGCGAGCAGATTGCTCTCGAAGGCGGCAACCGCGGCGTGAGTATCGCCCTGCCATGCCGCATGGATGCAGATAACGAACCATACCAGCGCCGCCCCCACCATCATCGGCTTCGATTTCTTGAGCTCGATGACTTCCTCCGACATGGCCACGATATAGGCCAGAACGGTAATCGCGACGGAAATGTAGCCAACGATGTGATGGGTCAGGTTCATTCTCGGGGCAGGCGAACAGCGGTCTCGGGAGCATTCTAACAATCGCCCCGTTAAATATCCGTAAACAGCGAATTGCGGAGTCTTCGCCGATCCGAAGCTCGGCAGGTCCTTGAGGCAGGTCGCATGCAGGTCGATACTGGTCGCGAAGGACGGAATATCACTGCCCTGGAACACTTCATAGAGACCCCGCCGCTGGTCATGCTCCAGATCGATCCTGTGCACTGCCTGCCTCCCTTGTCGCTGAGCTCCCGTCAACATACCGGCAGCGGAGCCCGCCCATGAAATACCTCCCCCTGCTTTGGGCCGGCCTGTTCCGCAAGAAGGTGCGCACCCTGCTGACCCTGCTGTCGGTGATCGTCGCCTTTCTGCTGTTCGGCCTGCTGCAGGGAGTCAAGGTGGCCTTCGAATCCGGCGCCGACGCGGCCGACGCCAAGCGGCTGCTGACCACGGCCCGCTATTCCATCATCGAGCCGCTGCCCCTGGCCCATCTCCGGCAGATCCAGAGCGTCGAAGGGGTGGAAACAGTCGCCCACGCCAACTGGTTCGGCGCCAAGTATCAGGACCAGGCCAACGCCTTCGCGGTGCTGACCGTGGACCCGGCCAGCTATCTGGACCTGTACCGGGAATTCGACATCGCCACCGAGCAGCGCCAGGCCTTCATCGACACCCGTACCGGCGCGGTGGCCGGCCAGCGCCTGATGGACCGCTACGGCTGGAAGCTGGGCCAGAAGCTGCCGATCCAGTCCATGATCCACGCCAAGAAAGACGGCAGCCTCAACTGGGAATTCGACCTGGTGGGCATCATCGATTCCAGGGACCCCGCCATCCGCGGCAACACCGACATGGTGCTGATCCACCACGACTATTTCGACGAGGCCCGGCAGATGGAACAGGGCACCACCGGCTGGTATGTGGTGCGGGTGAAGGACGCGAACCGGGCCAGGGAGATCAGCGCCGCCATCGATCGGCTGTTCCTGAATTCGCCGGACGAGACCAAGACCCAGCCGGAAAAGGAATTCGCCGTGGGCTTCGCCAAGCAGATCGGCGACATCGGCGCCCTCATCACCCGCATCCTGGCGGCGGTGTTTTTCAGCCTGCTGATCCTCACCGGCAATACCATGGCCCAATCCATCCGCGAACGCATCCCGGAATTCGCCATCCTCAAGACCCTGGGATTCGCCGACACCAAAGTCGCCGCCCTGGTGCTGGCGGAAGCGCTGATGATGCTGATGCTGGGCGGCGGACTGGGCATGGGGCTGGCGACTGCCGCCATGACGCCGCTCAACGCCGCCACCGGCGGCCGCTTCCCTCCCCTGTTCGTGCACGGCGTCACCTGGCTCACCGCCGCCGGCATCATCGCAGGACTGGCCCTTGCCGTAGGCCTGCCGCCGGCGCTGCGGGTACGCCGGCTGCAGATCACCGAGGCGTTGCGGGAAGGCTGACGGCGCCGCGCCGGTGAGCCGGTTGCGCCGGCCGAGCGAACGGCGAACGGGAGCGTCCCGCGAAGTCCGATTGACAGCCGCGGAAGGCGCGTTCATTCTTCAGCGGGCTGACGCGTCCGGTTTCCGGGAGTCTCCAGGTTCGCGCCCGATCAGGGGCGGCCCTGGCTTCCGGCAACCTCCGCGCAGGGGGGAAATATTCCATTCACACCAACTATAAGAAATCCGAAGGTGACGCCCGTGTCCGAGCAACTCTGTTCTCAAGTCGTTTCGTTCTTCCGCAATCTGTTTTCCGGTGGGCAGACTCAAGCAGCCGATACCGCGCCGGCCGCTGCTCCGGAGCAGGGCGGCCTGGTGCTGCCCCCGGCCAAGCCCGGTGAAACCGGCGTGGCCCGCTATCTCCGTGCCCTCGAAGAAGCCGAGGCGTCGGCGCCCCCGGCCGGCGGCGAATAGCGCTTCCCGGACAGCCAGGGCTGAACCGCAACGCGGTTGACGCAAGGAACCCTCTCCCCGCGGGAGAGGGCAGGGTGAGGGCTAAAGCGCCCAATGCTTCAATGCGTTTATCGCAAGCACGAAGCGCCCGGGCCTCACCCCAACCGGCTCCGCCCCCCTCGCTTCGCTCTCCCCGCAGGGAAGGGTCGCGCCTAAGGATGTGGCCGAAAACAACTTCCTGGATTTTTTCGGCCGATCATTGGCGGGAGGGGCTTCAGCCCGCGACCAAACGCCGAGTCGCGGGCTGAAGCCCCCTCCCACAGAAACTTACAGGAAGTTAATTCCGGCCAAGTCCTAAGCGACCGTTGGCGATTGGAAGGTCGCGATTGAAGCGACGTTTGCGATTGGAAGGTCGCGCTTGAAGCGACGTTTGCGATTGGAGAGGGGCTAAATTCAACACCATTGCCGATGACCGAAAGGCGGTGTGCACGACCCGGCGTGTGTCGGGTTAGAATCGCTCCATGAACCGCATCGAGATCGTCAAGGGCGATATCACCCAACTCAAGGTCGACGCCATCGTCAACGCCGCCAACCGTTCGCTGCTGGGCGGCGGCGGGGTCGATGGAGCGATCCACCGGGCGGCGGGGCCGGCACTGCTGGAGGAATGCCGCGGCCTGGGTGGCTGCGAGACCGGCCAATCCAAGCTCACCGGCGGCTACCGGCTGCCGGCGCGCCATGTGATCCACACCGTCGGCCCGGTCTGGCAGGGCGGCAGCCGGGGCGAACCGGACCTGCTGGCCTCCTGCTACCGTAGCGCCATGGAACTGGCGGACCGGCACGGCATCTGCTCCATCGCCTTCCCCGCCATCTCCTGCGGCATCTTCGGCTATCCCCTGCAAGCGGCGGCGGAGATTGCCGTCGCCACCCTGGTGGAATTCCTCAAGTCCAGCCGGGAAGTCGAGAAGGTCGTCCTTTGCGGCTTTTCCGACGAGGTGGTGACCGCCTTCCGGTCCGCCCTGCAGCGGCATCGTCCCGCTCCATCCTGATCCCTGCCATGGCCATTTCCGCCGAAACCCGCTCCGCGGCGCTGGACCTCATCGACTTCATCGACGCCAGTCCCAGTCCCTGGCACGCCGTCGCCAGCGTGGAGCGGCGCCTGCAGGCCCAAGGTTATCGCAGCCTGCCGGAAACCGAACGCTGGCAGCTGCAACCCGGCGGGCGCTACCTGGTGGTGCGGGGCGGCTCCGTGGTGGCCTTCGCCCTGGGAACGGAACCGCTTGAACGCAGCGGTTTCCGCATCGTCGGCGCCCACACCGATTCGCCGGGTCTGCGGCTCAAGCCGAAGGCGGCCCACTGCTCGGAGGGCCTGGCCAGGCTGGGCGTCGAGGTCTACGGTGGCCCCATCCTGGCGACCTTTACCGACCGCGACCTGAGCCTGGCCGGCCGGGTCAGCGTCCGCACCGCCGACGGGATCGCCACCCGCTTGCTGCACCTGGAAGACCCGCTGGTGCGGCTGCCCAATCTGGCCATCCACATGAACCGCAACGTCAACGAAGACGGGCTGAAGCTGAACAAGCAGACCGAGCTGCCGCTGATCCTGGGCGTGGCCGGCGAAGGCGAAGACCCGGACAGCCGCTTCCGCGGCCTGCTGGCGGCGGAACTACAAGTGGATGCCAAGGATGTCCTCAACTGGGAACTGGCGGTCTGCGACACCCAGAAAGGCCGGCTGTGGGGGGCAGAACAGGAATTTATCGCCGACAGCCAGCTGGACAACCTGGCCTCCTGCCACGCAGGGTTGACGGCGCTGCTCAAGACCGAGACCCCGCAAGCTACCTGCGTGTGTGCCCTGTTCGACCACGAGGAAGTAGGCAGCGAGAGCGCCGCCGGCGCCGGCGGCAGCCTGGTGGCCGACGTGCTGGCGCGGATCGCCGCCGGTCTGGCTTGCGACGGCGAAGGCTTGCGCTGTGCCCTTGCCCGCAGCTTCTTCGTCAGCGCCGACATGGCCCATGCCTGGAATCCCAACTTTCCTGCCGCCTACGAACCCAACCACCGGGTCCTGGTCAACGCCGGCCCGGTCATCAAGACCAACGCCAACCAGCGCTACAGCACCGGCGCCGACAGCGCGGCCCGCTTCATCGAACTCTGCGAGACGGCCGGGGTGAGCTGTCAGCACTACGCCCACCGCACCGACCTGGGCTGCGGCAGCACCATCGGCCCCATCGTCGCATCCCGTCTGGGCATCCCCAGCGTCGACGTGGGCTCGCCCATGTGGGCCATGCACAGCCTGCGGGAAAGCGCGGGGGTGGCCGACCATGCCGCCATGATCAAGGTGCTTTGCGCTTTCTTTGGGCAAGCCGGCTGAATTTCCACCAGCCGTAATTCGGTCCGACCTGGTTGTCGGGTTACGGCTGCGCCTAACCCGACCTACACGGTCCTCCCGCAGGCCGACCGAATCGAAGAAATCGTCCGCCGCCTGTAGGTCGGGTTTCAACCCGCCCAAGAAAGCCCCAAGGCGGGCGTAGGTCGGGTGTAGGTCGGGCTTCAGCCCGACATCGCGCAGCCGCCGGTGCGTCTCCCCCAGCCTGTCGATTTCCCGCGTGCCTCCAATCAAGCCCCGACCGCTGGACGTACGCAGGGATCTGCCTCTACAGTAGAGCCTTCCCAACGGACCGGAGGACTACGGACATGCCGGCTGCCCTGCGCCTGACCCTGACGGATTACCTCGACCCTACCCGCTGGCGCTGGCTGCTCAGCGATGCCCGGGGCGGTTTCCTGGCCGACCACATGGTCCGGCTCGACCCGAGTTCGCGGGACTATAAGGGGTTCGTGGACCTGGCCGGTTATCTGGATTTCTACCGGGAAGCCTACCCTCCCGAAAACCAGCTGAAGGATCTGGGCCACTGGGTCGGGGAGCAGGTGTTCGGCGGCTTGCGGGACAAGCTTTGGGCCAGGCGCGCCCAGCCGGCGGCGCCGGTCCAGCTGATCGTTCCGGATCAGGCCCAGGAACTGCTGTTCCGCCCCTTCGAGCTGGCCCGCTTCGGCAACGGCCAAAGCCTGCGCCAGGCCGGCATCCGCTTCATCTACCGGCGGGCAGAGGCCGACCCGGCTTCCGATCACAAGCAGCCGGCCGAGGACAGGTTGCGCATCCTCGCCGTGTTCAGCCTGCCGGTCAGTCAAAACCCCCTCAACCTGCGGCGCGAGCGCTACCACCTGCAGCGCTTCGTGCGCGATCTGAACCAGACCCAAGGGCGCGCGGTGGAGCTGCGCATCCTGCAGTACGGCGCCACCCGCAAGATACTCGAAGATGCTCTGCAGGAAGGCGAAGGCTGGGACCTGGTGCACCTGTCCGGCCACGGCGAGCGGGGCGGCTTGCTGCTGGAGGATGATCGGGGCGGCACCGACACCATCGACGCGGAGGAGTTGGGCGGCCTGCTGGCGAATACCGCCGAGCGGCTCAAGCTGCTGATCCTGGATGCCTGCTACAGCGGTGCCGGCAGCCATGCGGCGGCGCGGGTCCAGCTGGGGCTGGACAAGATGCCGGTGCGGGAAACCGGGGCGCAGGGCGAGGCGGTGGCCGAGACCACCCGCACCGTGCTGCCCAGCCTGGCCCAGAGCCTGGCCGAGCGGCTCGACTGCGCGGCCCTGGCGATGCGCTATCCGGTGGGCGATGCCTTCGCAACCGAGCTGATGCTATCGCTTTACGACAAGCTGCTGGACCGCAGGCAGCCGCTGCCGGCGGCGCTGCACCTGGCCCTGGACGAAGCGCTCAACAGCGATGTCCCCCAGCCGCCCCTGTCCTTCGCCACCCCCATCCTGCTCGGCGAACGGGCGGCGGAGCTCAAGCTGCCACCCCCGCAGCGGCCGTTCGGGGTCAGCGGGCTGGAGTCCCCCGGACTCGAGGTGTTTTTCCCCAAGGAGCCGCCACGCTTCGTCGGCCGCCTGCAGCCCATGCTGCGGGCCAGCCAGGCCCTGGCCAGCCGCAGCCCCGAGCGCGGCGTGCTGTTCCACGGCATGCCCGGCGCCGGCAAGACCGCCTGCGCCCTGGAGCTGGCCTACCGCCACGCGGAAAACCGCTTCGCCGCCCATGTCTGGTACCCGGCGCCGCAGGCCGGCAGCGACATCGCCACGGCGCTGTCCGAGCTGCTGCTCGAAATCCAGCGGCAGTTGAACGCCCCCGGCCTGGGGCTGACCACCGATCTGGCCGATCCGGCGCGATTCCGCCACTACACCCTGCTGAAGCTGCGGGCCTTGCTGCAACAGAACTCCTTGCTGCTGGTGCTGGACAACCTGGAGAACCTCTTGACCGAGACCGGCCAGTGGCGCGATCCGCTGTGGGGCGAGGTGATCGCGACCCTGTTGGGGCACACCGGCGCCTCGCGGGCGATGCTGACCTCCCGGCGGGTACCGGCCGACCTGGAACACCATCCCCAACTGCAGCGGGAAGCCATCCACGCCCTGAGCTTCGCCGAGAGCGTGCTGCTGGCGCGCGAACTCCCCCACCTGAACGCCCTGTTCGGCGACGATGAGGGTCTCGAGCTCCTGCAGCAGACCCTGGCGGCGGTGCAGGGCCATCCCAAGCTGCTGGAACTGGCCGACGGCCTGGCCGCGGACCGCCAGGCTCTGCGGCAACGGGTGGCGGCGGCAACCGCCGAATCGGCCCGGCGGGGCGAGAACCTGGACGCCTTCTTCCGCGCCGGCGTGCCCAGGGAGGGCGAGACCCGCCGCAGCGACCGGGACTTCGTCCGGGAACTGCAGGGCTGGACCGCGGGGGTGGCGGCGGGACTGCCCGCCACTGCCCGGCTGCTGTTCCAGGTGCTCGCAGGCCTCGAACCGGAAGACCGGCGGCGGGACATCCTCGATGCCAACTGGAAGGACATCCTCACCCGGCTGGGCGAAGACAACCCCGTGGCCAAAGCCGCCTTGGCGGAGCCGGAACTCGGTCTGCCGCAAGTCCTGGACGCCCTGGCGAAGGCCGGCCTGGCAGGCGTCGAACCACCCGCCGAGCTCAGTTCCGAGCAGCAAGCCCGACTGGAAGCCTACCTCGCCCGGCAATCCCCTCCCCAATCCCTGGCCTCCTGGCTGGCCGAGTACCGGCAGGACCACACCGCCTACCCCCTCCACCCCGGTGTCTCGGAGGCGGGCCGCGCCGCGGCGGAAGCAGTGGTGATTGCCGCCACCGACATCGAGCTGGGCAACTACCACATCGCCATGTATCGGCACGGCCTGGAGACCGAGCAGGAAGGCGGCGGCGAGACCGTGGTCGGCTCCGCCCGCCGCGCCGCCCCCTATCTGATGCGGCAGGAGCGCTGGGAAAAAGCCTCTGAGCTGTTGGAAAACTTGCTGCTCCGGGACCAGAGCCCGGAAGCGGTGGCCTTTGTGCTGCCACTGTTGCGCCATATCGCCGAGGCGACGCGGGGGAGCGAACGGGAAGGGATCGATGCCGGCCTCCTGGCCAAGGCACTGGCGGCGGCCGGCCAGGTGGACGCCGCCGAAATGCAGCTGCGAGAGGTCATTCAGCACAGCGTCGCGGGGGGGCACTACCGCACCGCCGGTGCGGCGGCGGGTGAATTGATGAACCTGTTGGGGGACAGCGGCCGGCTGCCGCAGGCGCTGGAACTGGCCGGGGAGAAGGCCGGTTACACCCGCCAGGCGGGACTTGGACCCTGGACGCAACTGAACGATGAAGGCCGGCGCCTGCAGGTCCTCGTCGCAATGGGGCGACATGCAGAAGTGCTGGCAGCCGTGCAAGCCTTGCGGCCCCGGATGGCCGCGCTGCCGGAAACCGGCGAGGCTAACGAGATGGCCATCCCTTGGAACGTGCGCGAGGGGATGCTCGACGTAGGCCGCGAGGCCGCGATGCGCTGCGGCCAACATGATCAGGCCCGGGAACTGAACGCCGAGCAAGTCCAATCCAAGTGGCAAAGGCGCGCGCAGCCGCTGGAGCTGGCGCGAACCCGCTTCAACGACTATGGTCCACTGCTGAGCCTCAAACGTTACGATCCGGCCCGCAATCTGCTGCAGGACTGCCGGGCGGTGTACGAGGCGGAGCATGCGATTCCAGAGTTGGGCGCGGTGTGGACTGCTCTGGCGGACCTGGAAGATGAGACCGGTCGCACCGGCGACGCGGTGCGTTTCGAGGAGATCGCCTTGGGATACAAATATCAGGCGGGCCAGCCCGAAGGTTGCGCCGTCAGCCACCACAACCTGGCCAATTACCTGGAGCGCCAGGGGGTAGAGGCCGCGACGGTGCTGGCCCACCGCCTGGCGTCTGCGGCCATTCGGTTGCAGAGCCAGTCGGGCCAGTGGCGAGCCACCGTGGGAGCGCTGGCGGGGATGGACTTGCCAGTTCAACCGCCCAGCTTCGCCGCCGTGGCCGAGGCGGTGGAAAGTATCGATGGCGTGCGCTTCCGCGCCCTTTTCGAGCGCCTGCCGCGCACCGCGCCCGACGGCGATGCCGCCATCGCCGCCGTCTGGCAGCTGGCCGCGCAGCAGCGGCAAGGACGTATTGCCGATGGGGAACGCAAGCGGGCGGTGCTGGCCGCCATGCCGGACTCGATCCGCGCTGCCTTCGAGCTGGACGGCGAGGACTTTACCGCCGCCCTGCGCGCAGCCCTCACCGCCTTGCCCGAGGACGAAGCGCAGGCACGGTTTCAGGAACTCCGCGAGGCCGGCCTGATCGGCGGCGGTCCCACGTCAGCCCCGGATGCGGTCCCGGAGCACTTCGAGCCCCTGCTGCAGGCCATCGCCGCCGTGGCGCAAGGCGACGAAACCCACCGCGCCGAGATCGAGTCGGTGCTGGCCGACCTGAACGAAAACGGCTGGAAACTGGCCGAACCGGTCCGACGCCTATGGTCCGGCGAACGCGACCCCCAGTCCCTCACCGCCAACCTCGACGCCCAGGACAGCGCGATCCTTCGCCGCATCCTGGAACTGATGGCAAGCTGATGACCGCATAGCGACGCAGCGAAATGGCAAAACGTGCGGTAATCTCGATCGGCGCCGACCGGGCCGGGTCCGATGCCGCGTATCGCTCCGGGCAGCCGAGCTCGACGTCCGCGTCCGCCGGATGCCGCAGGCCCGGGTCGAAACGGCTGTTTCGGCAACGTCGATCACTCGCGGGTGCGGGGGCTTTGGCCGACGGCGCCGCTGCTTCGCTCGAATCTTCGCAGCGGATCGAAGTGCCGCGGCTCGGCGCCTGTAACACGAAGGATCAGAAGGTTCTCGGCTTCCATCTGTGTGGCTCACAGTTGGGGCTCAGGTCGTCATCAGTCGCGCTCGCCGGCCCAGAGGCGCTGGACTGGTTCGGCCAGCTCCAGCCCTACGTCCAGCGGTCGGACCTCGGGGCTCGGGGAAATCGGCAGGCTGGGGGAGGCACACCGGCGGGTGCGCATCGGCGACCGCGCGATGTCGGGCTGAAGCCCGACCTACGGCCGACCTGCGCCCGCCTTGGGGCTTTCTCGGGCGGGTTGAAACCCGACCTACAGGCTGCGGACGATTTCTTCGATCAACGCCGGGCCGCGGTAGATGAAGCCGCTGTAGATCTGTACCAGGCTGGCGCCGGCCTGGAACTTGGCGCGGGCGTCTTCGGCAGAGAAGATGCCGCCGCAGGCGATGATGGGGATCGCGCCTTGCAGGGTTTCCGCCAGGCTGGCGACCACCGCCGTGGATTTTTCGAACAGCGGCTTCCCGCTCAGGCCACCGGCCTGGGCGGACAGCAGATTGTCTTCGACTCCGGCACGGGACAGGGTGGTGTTGGTGGCGATGACGCCATCGACCCCGTGGCGCATCAGCATCTCCGCCAAGGGGCCGATCTCCTCCGGCTCCAGGTCGGGGGCGATCTTCACCGCCAGCGGCACCCGCCGGCCCTGCTGGTCGGCCAGCCGCGCCCGTTCCTCCGCCAGCCCGCCCAGCAACTCCGCCAGTTGCTCGCCCAGCTGGAGGCTGCGCAGGCCCGGCGTGTTGGGCGAGGAGATGTTGACGGCGATGTAATCGGCGTGGGCATGGGCCTTGCGCAACCCGATGCGGTAATCGTCCAGGGCCGCAGCCACCGCCGTGGTGAGGTTCTTGCCGATGTTGATGCCGACCACGCCCCCGCCACGGCGGGCCTGGACCCGCTCGATGAGGTAATCGACCCCCTTGTTGTTGAAGCCCAGCCGATTGATCAAAGCCTGCTGCTCCACCAGCCGGAACAGCCGGGGCTTGGGATTGCCCGGCTGGGGCTTGGGAGTCACCGTGCCGACCTCGACGAAACCGAATCCCAACGCCAGCAGACCGTCGATGCAGTCGCCATTCTTGTCGAGGCCGGCCGCGAGACCCACCGGATTGGGAAACTCGATCCCCATCACCTTCCGCGGCTGGGCCGGCAGCTGCCGGCGCAACGGATTGAGCGGCCCCAGCCGTGCCAGGACGGCGAGCCCCGTGAGGCTCAACTGATGGGCAAGCTCGGGATCGAGACGGAACAGCCAGGGGCGGAGCACATCGTAGACCATGGGGCAGCTTCACGAACAAGGGAGGGGAAGATCCGGAACCTGTGTGCCGGACTGGGCGGCGCCATCACATCCCTGTGTTCTGGATGCCGGCAATCCATGCCGGCATGACGAGCTGAAACACCTTTCCAATCAGGAGCCCCTTGGCTCCGCGCCGGCCATTTCCGGAGTGACCCGGCCGGGATGCGGCATTGTAAATAATTTGACGGCTGGAAACCGCTCGGCCTCAACGGCCTCGTTCCATAGCGGCAATGCCACTCCCGGACGACCGCATCCTGCCGATGCCCACCGCTTGACGATGACTCATCCGAAGAACAGACTTTGGCCAGCCCAAGACCGGGTCCACTGAATTTCGCAGTCAACGATTAAGGAGGAATGATGGCGTCGCAACTGCTCAAGTCGCACTTGTTCGAGGCCGCCTACAAGGCGACCGCGGATGGCATAAAGGCCAAAGACTACGCCCGGTCCGATCCCTGGATCGCCCTGGTCCCGCGGCTGGGAACCCTGTGTGGGGTCAGTTTCGAGATGACCCATGCGTCGTCCCTCGAGGAATTGCGCAAGGCGGTCGCCGAACGCGCCCTTAAGGCGGGATCCTATGGTGCGTTTCTGCTGACTGCGAGCGGCCTGGCCGCGGATACGACCACCCTGCCGAACGCCGCGCAAACCGCGCGTGTAGCGGCACTGGAGCTGCTTTTCCACACCTATTTCCATACGACCAAGGGTCAGGAGGCGGTCTGGATCGTCTCGATCCCGTCCAACTACACGACCTGGCCCCATCTCCAGATGGCTGGCGCGACGGTGGCGAACATCCTCTCCAGCCTCAACGCTGGCGGCACCGAAAGATTTTCGGACACCGACCGCAAGCACATCGCCACCGCGGCCCAGACTGGGCTCGCCTGGACCCTCAAGGCCCTGATCGTTCTCGACGACCTCCAAACGGGTTCCAAGGCGATGACGCTGCTCAAGTATTGGTTTGGAAACGATACGACCACCGACACCGAATTGACCAGCTTTGCCGAAAAGATGCGTGCGGCTCTGCGCAAGATCGCCAACAAGCTGAACGGCGGCACCGCCGTGGTCACCGACTTCGTCCCGATCCGCACCTCATCCGATCCGAAAGACCTGGGTGCGCGCAGTTCCAATGCCTTCGTGGTCGGGGCCGAGGCGCAGGACGTGATTTACATCGAGGAGGGCTTTTTCTCCAAGAATTCCGGCAACGTGTTCCAGAATGACGGCCGGCACTGGGCACGCATCATGGTTCACGAAATGACCCACCGGGAAGCGGCGACCGTCGACAAGCGCTATGGCTGGGCGGGCATCGCGCCATCGACGGGAAAGATCTCGCCCGCCGATGCCATGGTCAATGCCGACAACTGGGCGATCTTCGTTGCCGATGCCGCCGGGGTGATGACCGCAACCGATATCGCGCGGGCGACCAACGGCGTATGACGCGAGTGGCGACCCTGGGCGGCCTGCTGGTGTCCGCCATGCTGCTCGCCTGCGCCACCCGGCAAGGCAGCGCCGAAACCACCCGACCAACAACCAAGGAGACTCCAATGTCCGACTCTGATCTTTTGATGGGATCGTTCGACCGGTCGCCGCCGCCCGAAGTGCCGCCGGTGGTCCGCGACGGGCTACGCTATGTCCAGCATATCGGTACCCACGACGACAGCATCGGCCAAAGCGGCGGACTGCTCGACATCATGGACGATGCGACGGGAAAGCTGCTCGCGACCCTCAAGGTCTACGACAACACCCGCAGCCCTGACGTGGAGGGCGACGTTCAGGATATCTTCTTCGAGTCGATGGCCTTCGACGCTGCCGGCAAACTGATCATTACCGACGAAGTCGGCCGGCGCTTTGCGGTCGATGTCGTCAAACGTGAAGCGGTGCCGTTGCCCTGACCTTGCCTTCCCCGACGGATCCCGTCCGTGACGGCCGCGAGCTAGCGACGGCCGCAGACCGGCCCACCGCCGATCCAGCGGTACAGCCGGTCACGCGAATGGATGCTGCAGTACGATGGTCTCGGCGCGGTCGGGACCGGTCGACAGGATGTTCACAGGCACTTCCAGCAATTCCGAAATGCGCTCGATGTAGGCGCGCGCATGGGCCGGCAGCGCTTCCAGGCTGGAGACCCCCAGGGTGGATTCGCTCCAGCCGGGCAGGAATTCGATCACCGGCTCGCAAGCCGCATACTGTTCCGCAGCCATGGGCACGTGGTCGATCAGCTGGCCGCCGAGCCGGTAGCCGGTGCAGATGCCGATCCGCTCCAGGCCGTCGAGCACGTCGAGCTTGGTCAGGCACAGGCCCGACAGGCTGTTGAGGCGGGCCGACTTGGCCATCAACACCGCGTCGAACCAGCCGCAGCGGCGCGCCCGTCCGGTGGTGGCGCCGAACTCCACCCCCTTGGCCGACAGATGCTTGCCGACTTCGTCGTGCAGCTCGGTCGGGAACGGCCCGTTGCCGACCCGGGTGGAATAGACCTTGGTGATGCCCAGCACGTAATCGAAATCCAGCAACCCCAGGCCGGTGCCGCTGGCGGCGCCGCCGGCGGTGGTATTGGACGAGGTGACGAAGGGGTAGGTGCCGTGGTCGATGTCCAGCATGGCGCCCTGGGCGCCTTCGAACAGGATGTTCTTGCCGTCGCGCCGGTAGCGGTGGAGCAGGCCGGTGACATCGTCGACCATGGGCAGGATCTGCTCTCCCAGACGCAGGCTCTGGTCCAGCTCGGCGGCGAAATCCAGCGGCTCGGCGTGGTAATACCGGCTCAGGACGAAGTTGTGGTACTCCAGCAATTCCTTGAGCCGCTCGCCGAAACTCTGGGCGTTGCGCAGATCGCCGACCCGAAGCCCGCGCCGCGCCACCTTGTCCTCGTAGGCAGGGCCGATGCCCCGTCCGGTGGTGCCGATGGCCTTGGCGCCGCGCGCCGCCTCGCGGGCACGATCCAGCGCCACGTGGATGGGCAGGATGAGGGCGCAGGATTCGCTGATGGTCAGCCGGCTGCGCACCGGAATGCCGGCCTGTTCCAGCACCCCGATCTCTTCCAGCAGCGCCTGCGGCGACAACACCACACCGTTGCCGATCAGGCAGTGCACCCCATCTCGCAGGATGCCGGAAGGGATCAGATGCAGCACGGTCTTGCTGCCGTCGATCACCAGGGTATGCCCGGCGTTGTGGCCGCCCTGGAACCGCACCACGGCATCCGCCCGGTCGGTAAGCAGATCGACCACCTTGCCCTTGCCTTCGTCGCCCCACTGGGTCCCGATTACGACGACATTTCTCGCCATTCTCTGTTTCCGCTAACTGGTTTGTTCGTAATGTGTTGTGAAAGGCAGAGGGATCAATCCCCTGCCAAAGGCTGGATGCGCCATTCGCCGTCTTGCCGGACCAGCGCGTAGCGGCAGCCCATGGCGTCGGCGGTCGCCGCCTGCCCCGCCAGTTCCTGAATGACGATGCGGCCTTGCCGGCGCAGCTGGGCGATGGCTGCCCGAAGCTCTGCCCCGTCATCCGCCGGCGCGTAGATGGCTCCGTCATCCGCCGCCGGATCGGAGCGGGCGCCGAGACGGGCCAAGGTCTTCAAGTCGGCGCTGAAACCGGTGGCCGGCCTGGCGCGGCCGAAAGCCTTGCCGATCTCGTCGTAGCGGCCGCCGCGCGCCACCTCCTTGCCGTAGCCGTCGACGAAGGCCGCGAATACCGCGCCGGTCTTGTAATGATATCCGCGCAATTCCGCCAGGTCGAAATGGATGTTCAAGTCCGGCAGCTCGCTGCGCAGGGATTCGCCGATGGCGGCGATTTGCTCCAGTGCCGCCAGCACCTTCGGGCCGGCGCCGGCGAGCCGGCTGCGGGCCTGCCCCAGCATCTCGAAATCGCCGTGGAGTTCTTCCAGCGCCGCCAGCATATCGGCTTCGCGCCGGGCCACGCCGTTGTCCCGCAAGTATTCCTGCAATTCCGCCGCCGCCTTGCGCTGCAGGATCTCGAACAACTCGGTCTCCTGCCGCTCATCCAGCCCGGCCTGATCGGCCAATCCGCGGTAGATGCCCACGTGGCCCAGATCCAGGTGCGGTTCCGGCAGCCCGGCGACACGCAACAGCTCCAGCATCAGCCGGATGACTTCCAGGTCGCTGGCGGTGCCGGCGTGACCGTAGAGCTCCGCCCCCACCTGCAGCGGATCGCGCGACCGCGACAGCCGGTCGGCGTGGGTGTGCAGCACGGTGCCCAGATAACAAAGCCGGCTCGGCACGTCGCCGCCCCGGGTGCGGGCATCGATGCGGGCCACCTGGGGCGTGAGGTCGGCCCGCACCCCGAGGAGCCGGCCGCTCTGCTGGTCGATCAGCTTGAAGGTCTGCAGGTCCAGGTCGCTGCCCGCACCGGTGAGCAGGGGCTCGATGAATTCGATCAAGGGCGGCATGACGAACCGGTAGCCCCAGCTGAAAAACAAGTCCAGGACTTTGCGCCTCAAGGCTTCGAGGTGGGCGGCGTCGGCCGGCAACACTTCCTCGATCCCGTCGGGCAAGATCCAACGATCCTGGGACAACATGAAACGCTCGCTCGTAGGTGATGGCTGAAACGATAGCGGGGCGTGGCGCAACGAGCGCCACACCCCGGCGGCAGATGGCCGTGGCTGGCTTACTTGGACTTCTTGAAGTACTGGAAGAATTCCGACTCCGGATCCAGCACGATGCTGTTGCCGTCGCGCTTGAAGGCCTGCTTGTAAGCCGCGAGGCTGCGGTAGAAGGCATAGAAGTCCTTGTTCTTGCCGTAGGTCTGGGCGGAGATGTCCGCCGCCGTGGCATCGCCTTCGCCGCGCTTCAGTTCGGCGTCGCGATAGGCTTCGCCGAGGATCACGTCGCGCTGGCGGTCGGCATCGGCGCGGATGCGTTCGGCCATTTCGGCGCCGCGCGAGCGGAACTCCCGCGCCACCCGCGCCCGTTCCGCCTCCATGCGGCGGTACACCGACGAACTCACCTCGCTGGGCAAATCCACCCGCATGACCCGGATGTCGATGATGTCGATGCCCATCTCGTCGGCGACCGGATTGGCCGCCCGGATCAGGATGTCGCGGATCTGGCCGCGCTCCGAGGACACCAGCTCGCGGATGGTGCGTTTGCTGAACTCGCCGCGCATGGCGTCCTTGACGATCTGGTCGAGCCGGATATTGGCCTGCGCGATGTCGCCCGCCACGGTCTTGTAGTACTTGGCGACGTCCTTGATCTTCCATTTGGCGAAGGAATCGACGATGACGTTCTTCTTCTCCGAAGTCAGGAAGCGCTCCGGCTTGGACTCCAGGGTCAGCACCCGTGCATCGAATTTCTTGACGTTGTTGATGAACGGAATCTTGAAATACAGGCCGGGACTGTAGCTGGTCTCGACGATTTCACCCACCTGGAACTTGATGGCCCGCTGGGTCTGGCCCACGGTGAACACCGACATGGAACCCAGCAGCACCGCCGCCACCACCAGCAACAACACACGATTCAGTTGAGTCATCTCAGGGAGCCCTCGTATCACGTCCACGACCGGCAGCCCGCACACCGCCACGGCTGACCGGGTCGGGCGCCTCGACAGGCGCTTGCACCGTCTCCGGCTCCTTGCCGGCCGGCGCCCGGCCGGCAGGCGTGGCGAGCCTGTCCAGGGGCAGATACAGGATGTTGTTGCCACCCTTCACATCCACCATCACCGTGTTGGTCTTCTCGAACACCGTCTCCATCGCGTCCAGGTACAGACGCTGGCGGGTCACTTCCGGAGCCTTGTCGTACTCGGTCAGCAGCTCGCGGAATCGTCCGGCCTCACCTTGGGCCTTGGCGATGGTCTGCTGTTTGTAAGCCTCGGCTTCCTCCAGCATGCGGGCGCCGGCGCCACGGGCCTTGGGCACCACCTCGTTGGCATAGGCTTCCGCCTCGTTCTTCAGGCGCTGCTCGTCCTCGCGGGCCTTGATGGCATCCTCGAAGGCGTTCTGCACTTCCTCCGGCGGCTGGGCGTCGACGAAGTTGACGGTGATGATGCGAATACCGGCGTGGTACTGGTCCAGGATGTTCTGGATCTCGGTCTTGATCTCGTCGGCGATCCCGCTGCGGCCCTCGGTCAGCACGAAGTCCATGGTGCTCTTGCCGATGATGCCGCGCTGGGCGCTCTCGGTGACCTGTTTGAGGGTGACGTCCGGCTCGAACACGTTGAACAGATAGGCCTGGGCATCCTTGATCTGGTATTGCACCGCCAGACGGATGTCGACGATGTTCTCGTCCTGGGTCAGCATCAGGGCTTCCCGCGGCACCGAGCCGGAGGCCTGCTGGCGTCCGCCGGAACGGTAGCCCACCTCGATGAAGCGCTGCTGCTCCACGTTGACGATCTCCCTGCTCTCGATCGGCGCCGGCCAATGCCAGTGCAAACCGGAGGTGGTGGTTTCCACGTAGCGGCCGAAACGGGTGACGACGCCGCGGTTCCCTTCGTCGACGATGTAGAACCCCGTGAGCACCCACACCACGACGGGCACGAGCAAAATCAGCCCCAACAACTTGCCGGCATCGGCTCCGCCGCCCGACCCGCCGCCGCCAAACAGCTTGCCGAGCCGGTCTTGCATCGAGCGCAGCACCTCCTCCAGATCCGGTGGCGGATCCTGTTGGTCGCGCCCGCTCCAGGGGTCTTTCTTGTTACCTCCCGGTTCGTTCCAGGACATGGGTCACTCCGTCAGTTCTAGTTATTCAGGTCACGGGCACGCCCCCAACGACACCCTACGGTGCCGGCCGGCGCGTCCTCAGCACGGTTTAAGAACCGGAAAACACTTGCTCGGTTCCATCGGGACCGTCAGCGGCGGCGGCATCCACAGCGCCGTCGGTCTCCGGCGATATCAGTTCAATACCCTGGCGGCGCAGGCCGCCGGCCTCCTTGGGCGACAGTTCCGCCTCCATCAGCCAGCCGCCGGCGCCGTCTTCGTCATCGGAAAGGACCGCGCCCAGGCCGAACAGCTGCGCGCGAACCTTGCCTTGATCCGCCTCCAGGTGCAGCCGGTAACGCGACTTGGCGGCGCGCAGGAATTCCATGACGGCAGTGCCGATGAGTTCCAGACCGGCGCCGGTGCGGGCCGAAACCCATACCCGCCTTACCTGGCCGGCGCTGTTTCGTTCCAGCCGCGGACCGCCATCCTCCAGGCTGTCGATCTTGTTGTAAACCTGCAGGATCGGCAACTGGTCCGCTCCCAGCTCAGCCAGCACGCGCTCCACCTGATCCACATGCACCGCCAGGGCCTCGTCGTCGGCGTCCACCACATGCAGCAGCAGGTCGGCTTCCGACACCTCGCTCAAGGTGGAACGAAACGCCGCAATCAGCTCATGAGGCAGGTCGCGGATGAATCCGACCGTATCCACCAGCAGCACGTCCCGATTGGGAGCGACCGCCGCCCGCCGCATGGTGGGGTCCAGGGTCGCGAACAGCTGATCGGCCGCATAGACCTCGGACCGGGTCATCGCATTGAACAGGGTGGACTTGCCGGCATTGGTGTAACCCACCAGCGCGATCGTCGGCAATTCGGCCTTCTTGCGCGCCTTGCGCCCCTGGTTGCGGCGGCTCTCCACCGCGTGCAAGCGGTGCTGCAGCACGTCGATCCGCTTCGCCAGCAAGCGCCGGTCGGTTTCCAGCTGGGTTTCGCCGGGACCCCGCAGACCGATGCCGCCCTTTTGCCGTTCCAGATGGGTCCAGCCCCGCACCAGACGGGTCGCCAGATGCTTCAGCTGGGCCAGCTCCACTTGCAGCTTGCCCTCGAAGGAACGCGCCCGTTGCGCGAAGATGTCGAGGATCAGGCCGGTCCGGTCGATGACCCGCGCCGACAGCGCCCGCTCCAGATTTCGCTCCTGGCTGGGCGTGAGAAAATGGTTGACCAGGATCAGGTCGGCGGACGATTCCCGCACCAACTGCGCCAGCTCCTCGACCTTGCCCTGGCCCAGGTAATAACGCGGATCGGGCCGCTGCTTGCGCCCCCGCAAAACTGCAACTACCTGCAAAGCGGCGGATTCGGCGAGTTTGCCGAGTTCTGCCAACTCCTCTTCGACACGGCCGTCCGCCAGCTGAACCAGGATGGCATGGGTCGGGGGGCCTAAGGATTCACCCTCGCCGCCGTCTACTTCCGGAAACACTATTTCCGCGGCAGCGCCCGCGGCCAGTTCGGGGCTACCGCCCATCGGCATCCGCCAACCGGATCGTCAACCCTATTCCTCGGTTTCCTGATCGTCCGACATATGGGGAACCCGGACCTGCCGAGCGGGAACGATCGTGGAGATGGCATGCTTGTAGACCATCTGGCTGACGGTATTTTTCAGCATGATGACATATTGATCGAATGAGTCGATCTTGCCCTGAAGCTTGATCCCATTCACCAGGTAGATCGAAACGGGTACATGCTCCTTTCGCAACGCATTCAAGAAGGGGTCTTGGAGATTCTGCCCTTTTGACATCCTATTTCTCCTTATTCTGTATGATGTTTATAAATACCAGAGTATGGCCAACATGGCCCGAAAATTTCCGAATCTTAGCCCATCCCGTTTTCACTTTCCCAGCAATTCGATCTTGTATCCGTCCGGGTCCTCGACGAACGCCAGCAGGGTGGTTCCATGCATCATGGGCCCCGGCTCCCGTACCACCTTGCCGCCGGCGCCGCGTATCTGCTCCACCGCCCGGTAGACGTCATTGACTTCGATGGCGATATGGCCGAAACCGTTCCCCAGTTGGTAGCTCGGGGTTTCCCAGTTGTGGGTCAGTTCCAGGACCGTATTCGCCTGCTCGTTGCCGTAGCCGACGAACGCCAAAGTGAACTTGCCGTCGGGATAATCCTGCCGGCGCAGCAAGGTCATACCCAGAACACCGGTATAAAAAGCCAGGGAGCGATCGAGGTCGCCGACCCGGATCATCGTATGTAATAGCCTCATGGTCGTGTCGTCGGACTTGAAGGTTGCGACAAGAATCCGGTAACCGGCTGCGGTCAACCCCCGACGGCGGCCGTGACCGCGCCGGCCAGCTTGGTGGCGACCGCCTGCACCAGGGCCGAATCCTCGCCTTCCACCATCACCCGAACCAGCGGCTCGGTGCCGGAGGCACGCAGCAGCAGCCGGCCGCGGTCGGCCAGTTCCCGCTCCGCTTCCAGCTTGGCATTGCGGATCGGCTCCAACTCGTCCAGGTTGCAGCGCTGTTGCAGCTTGACGTTGATCAGGGTCTGGGGATATTTGGCCATTCCCTTCTTGAGTTCGTTCAGGCTCTTGCCGGAAGTCCACAGCTCGGCCATCACCTGCAGCGCCGACACGATGCCGTCACCGGTGGTGGTGCGGTCCCGGCAGATGATGTGGCCGGAGCTTTCGCCGCCCAGCAGGCTGTCGTACCTCTGCATCATCTCGACCACGTAGCGGTCGCCCACCGGCGCCCGCTTGAGCACCAGACCCAGCTGGTTGAGCGCGTGCTCCATGCCGAGGTTGGTCATCACGGTACCGACCACAGGCCCGCGCAGCCCGCCGGAATAAAGCCTGGACCTGGCGATGATGTAGAGCAGTTCGTCGCCATCCACGATCTCGCCCAGATGGTCGACCATGATCAAGCGGTCGCCGTCGCCGTCCAAAGCGATACCGAAATCGGCCCGCTCCCGCAGCACGGCTTCCTGCAGCAACGCCGGCTTGGTAGCGCCGACGCCGTCGTTGATGTTGACCCCGTCCGGATCGGCTCCGATGCAGACGACGGTCGCACCGACCTCCTCGAACACCGGCGGCGCTACGTGGTAGGTGGCACCGTTGGCGCAATCCACCACGATCTTGGTCTCGGAGAAATCCATCCGGGACGGGATGGTGCCCTTGCAGAATTCGATGTAGCGTCCGGCCGCGTCGCCGATGCGGGAAGCCTTGCCGAGCCGGGCCGAGTCGACGGTGGTCATCGGCTGATCCAGATACTCCTCGATCCTTTGCTCGATCTCGTCGTCCAGCTTCACGCCGCTGGAGGAAAAAAACTTGATGCCGTTGTCGCCGTGGGGATTGTGGGACGCACTGATGACGATGCCGGCCTGGGCGCGGAAGGTGCGGGTCAGGTAAGCCACCGCCGGGGTCGGCATGGGGCCCAGCAGCTGGATGTTGACGCCCGCCGCCGCCAGCCCGGCCTCCAGGGCGGATTCGAACATGTAGCCGGAAATGCGGGTGTCCTTGCCGATCAGGACCGAAGGGCTGTGGCCGCCTTCGCACAACACCTTGCCCACGGCCCAGCCCAGCTTGAGCATGAAATCCGGAGTGATCGGATATTCCCCGACCTTGCCACGGATGCCGTCGGTACCGAAATATTTGTTCTTCTGTTCCATCGTCGAATGACTAGCCTTCAATAAAACGAACCCTTGCCCCTGGCCGGGGCAAGGGCGGCAACGATCCTGTCGAATTAGAGCTGCTCCGCCGTCTTGCCGATGGTGCCCGAATTCTCGGTCTCCTCGCCGCGGCCGCTGGCACCCCGCGATCCACCGCCACCGGGCGGGGTAGCGTCTTCCCAGCCCTGCGGCGGGCGCGGCTGCCTGCCCTCCATGATGTCGTCGATCTGCATCCGGTCGATGGTCTCGTATTTGATCAGGGCATCCGCCATGGTGTGCATCTTGTCCATGTGCTCCCGCAGGATTTGCTCCGCCCGGTCGTAATTGCGGTCGATCACCGAGCGAATCTCCTCGTCGATCAAATGGGCGGTCTCTTCCGACACCGACTTGTGCTTGGTCACCGAACGCCCCAGGAACACTTCGCCTTCCTCTTCCATGTAGGCCAGAGGACCGAGCCGCTCCGACAGGCCCCAGCGCGTCACCATGTTGCGGGCCAGGTTGGTGGCCCGTTCGATGTCGTTGGAGGCACCGGTGGTCACCATGTCCTTGCCGAACACGACCTCTTCCGCGATACGGCCGCCGAACAGGCTGGAAATCATGCTTTCCAGCTTCTGCCTGCTGGCGCTCAACTGGTCGCGTTCCGGCAGGAACATGGTGATCCCTAAGGCTCGGCCGCGCGGCATGATGCTCACCTTGTACACCGGATCGTGCTCCGGAACCAGCCGGCCGACGATGGCGTGGCCCGCCTCGTGGTAAGCGGTCAGCTTCTTTTCCTCGTCGCTCATCACCATGGACTTGCGCTCGGCTCCCATGAGGATCTTGTCCTTGGCCTTCTCGAAGTCGTCCATCTCGACGACCCGCTTGTTCTTGCGAGCCGCGAACAGAGCCGCCTCGTTCACCAGGTTGGCCAGGTCGGCGCCGGAGAATCCCGGGGTGCCGCGAGCCAGGTACTTGATTTCGACGTTCTCGGAGCAGGGTACGCGCTTGGTATGCACCTTGAGGATCTGTTCACGCCCGCGGATGTCCGGCAGTCCCACCACGATCTGGCGGTCGAACCGGCCCGGCCGCAGCAGCGCCGGATCGAGCACATCGGGACGGTTGGTGGCGGCGATGACGATGATGCCCTCGTTGCCTTCGAAACCGTCCATCTCCACCAGCAGCTGGTTCAGGGTCTGCTCGCGCTCGTCGTGCCCACCGCCCAGCCCGGCGCCGCGATGGCGGCCGACCGCGTCGATTTCGTCGATGAAGATGATGCAGGGCGCATGCTTCTTGGCCTGCTCGAACATGTCGCGCACCCGCGAAGCGCCGACACCGACGAACATCTCCACGAAATCCGAACCGGAGATGGTGAAAAACGGCACCTTCGCCTCGCCGGCAATGGCCCTGGCCAGCAGGGTCTTGCCGGTACCCGGCGGGCCGACCATCAGGGCGCCGCGGGGAATCTTGCCGCCCAGTTTCTGAAACTTGCTGGGATCCTTGAGGAAGTCCACCATTTCGGCGACGTCTTCCTTGGCTTCCTCGACCCCCGCCACGTCGGCGAAGGTGACCTTGACCTGGTCTTCCTCCAACAGCCGCGCGCGGCTCTTGCCGAACGACATGGCGCCACGGCCGCCGCCGCCACCCTGCATCTGGCGCATGAAGAAGATCCACACGGCGATCAAAAGCAGCATGGGGAACCAGGAGATGAAGATCGTCATGAGCATGGACTGCTGCTCGGGCGGCTGCGCCTTGATCTCCACATGATTCTTCAGAAGATCATCCACCAGATGGGGGTCTTCCGGACTATAGGTGGTGAATTTCTCGCCGGTACTCAGCATCCCGCGTATCACCGGGCCATCGATGACCACCTGCTTGATCTGCCCGTCGTTCACTGCGGAAACGAACTGGGAGTAGGACATGGACGAATCCGCGGTCTTCCGTGAGCTGAAATTGTTGAACACCGACATCAGTACGACGGCGATGACGACCCACAGGATGATGTTCTTTAGCATGTCGTTCACTAATCACTTCCCAGCCGGAGTTCAGATTCCGGCTTCAAAATTTGCGACCCCGACCGTCGCCCGTGTCACCGGGCACTGCACCATCCCTCGCGGGATCGCTCAGCGGATGCCACCGGACCGGTTGCCCCGGCGGCTCGAAAAAAACCTGGCCCATCGAGGCCCCATCGGCTCAGCCTGAAATTCGACCTAGCCCCGATCGGCTTGGTTCCGGCGGCCGCTCACTGCGGCTTGGGGTTCCTGGCCAGCAGATACACTTCCCGGCTGCGGCTGCGGGACGCCTTGGGCTTGAGCACCACCACGCTGGAAAAGGCGGCGCGCACCTGGCGCTGGTAGGCATCGATGCCTTCTCCCTGAAACAGCTTCACCACAAAGCTGCCGGTCGGCTTCAACATGTGAGCCGCCATGTCCAGCGCCAATTCCGCCAGATACATGGCGCGCGGCTGGTCCACCGCATTCATCCCGCTCATGTTGGGCGCCATGTCCGACAGCACCAGATCGACCAGTTCGCCTTCCAGGGCCTCGTTCAACTGTTCCAGCACCGCCTCTTCGCGGAAATCGCCCTGGATGAAGCTTACACCGGGCAACGCTTCCATGGGCAAAACGTCGAGGGCTATAATCTTGCCCCGCCGCCCGATGCGCTGCGCCGCATACTGCGACCATCCCCCCGGCGCCGCCCCCAGATCGACCACTATCATACCCGGTTTGAACAATCTGTCTCGTTCATCGATCTCGGCCAGCTTGAAAACGGCCCGGGACCGGTAGCCCTGTTGCTGGGCAAGCTTCACATACTCATCGGAAAAGTGCTCCCGAAGCCAACCGCGGCTGGAGCTACTGCTTTTCGCCATATTCAATCATTGCCGCGAGGTCTTTCATGAATTCCGAACAAATCCGCAAACTACGCACCCGCGCCCACCCGCTCAAGCCGGTGGTGATCGTGGGCCAGGCCGGCGTCACCGAGCCGGTGCTGAAGGAAATCGACCTCGCGCTGGAACATCATGAACTGATCAAGGTACGCGTCAACGGGGAAGACCGCGACAGCCGCAAGGCCCTGTGCGCCGCCATCGTCGAGGCGACCGGCGCGATCCTGGTACAGCACATCGGCCACGTGGTGAGCCTGTATCGGAAACGGCCTGTCGGCTAGATGTATTTGATTTCGCGGATTTCGTACTCGCGCTGGCCGCCGGGAGCCTGGACCACGGCAACGTCTTCCACGCTCTTGCCGATCAGCGCCCGGGCGATCGGCGAGGTGACGGAAATCCGGGACGCCTTGATGTCGGCCTCGTCCTCGCCGACGATCTGATAGGTCACCACCTGGCCGCTGTCCAGGTCTTCCAGCTCCACGGTGGCGCCGAACACCACCCGTCCGTCGGCGTTGACCTGGGTCACGTCGATGATCTGGCAATTGGCCAGCTTGCTCTCGATCTCCTTGATCCGCCCTTCGGCAAAACCCTGCTCTTCGCGGGCCGCGTGATACTCGGCATTCTCCTTGAGGTCGCCGTGCGCGCGAGCCTCGGCGATGGCCTTGATGATGCGGGGCCGGGCCACGGTCTTGAGATGGCTCAGTTCTTCGCGCAGCTTCTCCGCTCCGCGGACGGTGATGGGTATCTTGTTCATGGTTGTGTATCGCTAAAGCCTCACCAACGGCTGTGGAGATCCTGCAGCCGGTTCACCTCGCGGTCCGCCAGCGCACCCAGCGCATGGCAGGTGGCACGGGCACCGGACAGGGTGGTGGTATAGGTTACCTGATGCTGCAGCGCCTGGCGTCGGATCGTGAACGAATCGGCGATGGCCTTCTTGCCTTCGGTGGTGTTGATGATGAACTGGACCCCGCCGTTCTTGATCATGTCGACCACGTGGGGGCGGCCTTCGCTGACCTTGAACACCCGGGTGCAGGGAATCCCGGCCTCCTGCAGGATCTTGGCGGTGCCGCCGGTGGCCACCAGCTGGAAACCCCGCGCCAGCAGGTCCTGGGCGATGGGCTTGAGCTTGGGCTTGTCGGCATCGCGGATGCTGATGAACACCACGCCGCCCTCCGGCAGCTTGGTGCTGGCGGCCCGCTGGGCCTTGCCGTAGGCCTCGCCGAAGCTGGCCCCCACCCCCATCACCTCGCCGGTGGATTTCATCTCCGGCCCCAGCAAGGGGTCGACGCCGGGGAACTTGATGAAGGGGAACACCGCCTCCTTCACCGAATAGTAATCCGGCACCCGCTCCTCGGTGACCCCCTGCTGCGCCAGAGTCATGCCCACCATGCAGCGCGCCGCGATCTTGGCCAGGGGATGGCCGGTGGCCTTGGACACGAAGGGCACGGTGCGGGAGGCCCTGGGGTTCACCTCCAGGATGAAGATCTCCTCCCCCTGGATGGCGAACTGGGTGTTCATCAGCCCGATCACCCCGAGCGCTTCCGCCAGCTGCTTGACCTGGGCCCGCACCCGGTCCTGGAGCTCGGCGGACAGATCGTAGGGCGGGATGGAGCAGGCCGAATCGCCGGAATGCACGCCGGCCTGCTCGATGTGCTGCATCAGCCCGCCGATCACCACCCGCTCGCCGTCGCACACGGCATCCACGTCCATCTCGATGGCGTCGTCCAGGAACCGGTCCAGCAGCACCGGCGACTCGTTGGAGACGCTCACCGCCTCGCGCATGTAGCGGCGCAGTTCCTCGTCGTTGAACACGATCTCCATGGCGCGCCCGCCCAGCACGTAGGACGGCCGCACCACCAGCGGATAGCCGATCTGCTGGGCCGCCTGCACCGCCTCTTCCTGGGAGCGGGCGGTCTTGTTGGGGGGCTGGCGCAGGTTCAGCCGGTCCACCAGCTTCTGGAACCGCTCCCGATCTTCCGCCAAGTCGATGGAATCCGGTGAGGTGCCGATGATGGGGGCACCGGCCGCTTCCAGGGCGCGCGCCAGCTTGAGGGGGGTCTGGCCGCCGTACTGCACGATGATGCCGTAGGGTTTCTCCAGATGCACCACCTCCAGCACTTCCTCCAGGGTCAGCGGTTCGAAATACAGCCGATCGGAGGTATCGAAATCCGTCGACACCGTCTCCGGATTGCAGTTGATCATGATGGTCTCGAAGCCGTCTTCCCGCAGCGCCATGGCCGCATGGACGCAGCAGTAGTCGAATTCGATACCCTGGCCGATGCGGTTGGGACCGCCGCCCAGCACGATGACCTTGCGCTTGTCGGTCGGTGCGCCTTCGCATTCTTCCTCATAGCAGGAGTACATGTAGGCGGTCGCGGAGGCAAACTCGGCGGCGCAGGAATCGATGCGCTTGTAGACCGGGCGGATGCCGTGCTTGTGGCGCACCGCCCTCACCTCGGTCTCGCTGCTGTCCAAGAGACGCGCCAGGCGCGAATCGGAAAAGCCCTTGCGCTTCAGGCAGAACAGCTCCTCGGCGCTGAGGGTAGCCAGGGTGCGCCTGGCCAAGGCCGCCTCGTGGGTCACCAGGTCTTCCAGCTGGGCCAGGAACCAGGGATCGATGCGGCTGTAGTCGTGGACCTGCTCCAGGGACCAGCCGGCGCGGAAGGCGTCGGCCAGATAGAAGATGCGGTGGGGGCCGGGGTGGCGCAGTTCGCGCCGCAGGATCTCGGTGGCCTCCTCGGAACCGGCGTCGATCGCGGGAGTGAGCCCGTCCACCCCGGTCTCCAGGCTGCGCAGGGCCTTCTGCAGCGACTCCTGGAAGCTGCGGCCGATAGCCATGGCCTCGCCCACCGACTTCATCTGGGTGGTCAGCCGATCGTCGGCCTGGGGGAATTTCTCGAAGGCGAAGCGGGGGACCTTGGTCACCACGTAGTCGATGGCGGGCTCGAAAGAAGCCGGCGTGGCGCCGCCGGTGATCTCGTTGCGCAGCTCGTCCAGGGTGTAGCCCACCGCCAGCTTGGCCGCCACCTTGGCGATCGGAAAGCCGGTGGCCTTGGAAGCCAGGGCCGAGGAACGGGACACGCGGGGGTTCATCTCGATGACGATGAGCCGGCCGTTGTCCGGATTCACCGCGAACTGGACGTTGGAACCGCCGGTATCGACGCCGATCTCCCTCAGCACGGCGATGGAGGCGTCCCGCATGATCTGGTATTCCTTGTCGGTGAGGGTCTGGGCCGGCGCCACGGTGATGGAATCGCCGGTGTGGACCCCCATGGGATCGAAGTTTTCGATGGAACAGACGATGATGCAGTTGTCCTTGCGGTCCCGCACCACCTCCATCTCGAATTCCTTCCAGCCCAAGATGGACTCCTCGATCAACAGCTCGTGGGTGGGCGACAGCTCCAGGCCGCGCTCGCAGATCTCCACGAACTCCTGGCGGTTGTAAGCGATGCCACCGCCGGACCCGCCCAGGGTGAAAGACGGCCGGATGATGGCCGGATACCCCACCTCATCCAGCACCGCGACGGCTTCCTCGATGCTATGAGCAATGCCGGAACGGGCCGATCCCAGGCCGATCCGGGTCATCGCCTGCTTGAATTTTTGGCGATCCTCCGCCATGTCGATGGCGTCCTTGCTGGCGCCGATCAGCTCGACGCCGAACTTGGCCAGCACCCCTTCCCGATCCAGGTCGAGGGCGCAATTCAGGGCGGTCTGCCCTCCCATGGTGGGCAGCAGGGCGTCGGGACGCTCCTTCTCGATGATGCGCGCCACGGTCTGCCAGTCGATAGACTCGATGTAGGTAGCATCGGCCATCTCCGGGTCGGTCATGATGGTGGCCGGATTGGAGTTGACCAGGATGACGCGGTAACCCTCTTCCTTCAGCGCCTTGCAGGCCTGGGCGCCGGAATAGTCGAACTCGCAGGCCTGGCCGATGACGATGGGGCCGGCGCCCAGCAGCAGGATGGATTGAAGGTCGGTTCTCTTGGGCATAACGAGGCAGAATTAGTGGGATGCGCCGCTCATGGCGTCGATGAAGCGGTCGAACAGAGGCGCCAGGTCATGGGGACCGGGACTGGCCTCGGGGTGCCCCTGGAAGCTGAAGGCGACGCAGTCGGTACGCTCGACTCCCTGCAACGAGCCGTCGAACAACGAGCGGTAGGTGGGCCGCAGGCTGTCCGGAAGACTGGACTCGTCTACGGCAAAGCCGTGATTCTGGCTGGTGATCAGCACCCGGCCGGTGGCCAGTTCCTGCACCGGATGGTTGGCGCCGTGGTGGCCGAACTTCATCTTGACGGTCTTGGCACCGCTGGCCAGGCCCAGCAGCTGATGGCCTAGGCAGATGCCGAACACCGGGACGCGCGCCGCGAGGATCTCGCGGATGGCGGCGATGGCGTAATCGCAAGGCTCCGGATCGCCGGGACCGTTGGACAAGAACACCCCGTCCGGCTTCATGGCCAGCACCTCCGCGGCGGAGGTCTGGGCCGGCACCACCGTCAGCCGGCAGCCGCGCTGGGCCAGCATCCGCAGGATGTTGCGCTTGATGCCGAAATCGTAGGCCACCACGTTGTAGCGCCCGGATTGCTGAGCACCGTAGCCGGAACCCAGTACCCATTCGGTCTCGGCCCAGGTATACGACTGAGCGACGCTCACCACCTTGGCCAGATCCATGCCCTGCAACCCCGGAAACGCCTGCGCCTGAGCCACCGCCGCCTCGGCATCGAGGCCCTCACCGGCCATCAGGCAGCCGCGCTGCGCGCCTTTATCCCTCAGTATCCGGGTCAGTTTCCGGGTGTCGATGCCGGCAATGCCCACCACATTGTGGCGACGAAGGTAATCGGTCAGGCTGCTCTTGGAGCGCCAGTTGCTCAGCAACGCCGGCACGTCGCGCACTACCAGCCCGCTGGCGAAGATCCGGGTCGCCTCGATGTCCTCGTCGTTGACGCCGGTGTTGCCGATGTGGGGATAGGTCAGGGTCACGATCTGGCGGGCATAGGAGGGATCGCTGAGGATCTCCTGATAGCCGGTCATCGCGGTGTTGAACACCACCTCGCCGGTGGCCGAGCCCTCGGCACCGATGGCGAGACCCCGGAACAGGGTGCCGTCTTCGAGCGCCAGTAGTGCGGGAATTTTCAAGATTTAGATCACCCTATACATGCAAAACGGGAGGGACCGTCACGGTCCGTCCCGTTTCAATTTCTGAATTCGCTGGGGGGTATTTTACGGGAAGCCGCCGTGGGGTGTCCATTGGAACGAACGCGCTTGGCTCACGGAGAGGGCTTGATGACCCTCACCAGCTCCACGTCGAACACCAGGGCGGCATTGGGGCCGATGGAACCGCTGCCGGCTTCCTTGTAGGCCAGCTCCGAGGGAATGTAAAAGCGGTATTTTGAACCCGGCCGCATCAATTGCAGACCCTCGGTCCAGCCGGCGATGACCTGGTTGACGCCGAAGTTGGCCAACGTCCCCGCATCGAAAATCAAGCCGTTGGGGAAAAACCCCCGGTAATTGACGATCACCTGGTCGGTGGCGGCCGGCGGATCGCCGCTGCCTTCCTGCAGCGGCAGCACCAGCAGCCCGCTTGCGGTCCGGCCGATGCCGGACTCCTGCTCGGTGGCGGCAAGAAAATCCGCGCTGTCAGCCAAATTCTGGGCGGCGTTGGCGGCATTTTCCTCGGCGTCGGACGACTTGGGCTTGCAGCATTGGGAAGTGACCTTGTACGGCTTGCCGGTGTATTTCACCGTCACATCGACCAGCGCCTGAAGCTGCTTGGAGGCTTCCACCGGGTCGTTCCAGAAGGCATAAAACTGGGTCTTCTTCGTGCCCTGGACCGCCTTGCCGCCGTTTTTCAGAGTACCGTTGTCGGTGGACGTCACCAGCAGGGTCCCGGTGAGGGTGGGCAGATACCCCAGAGACTTCTGCAGCACCGCCTCCGCCGACGAGCGCAGCAGGAAAGGAGCGTTGAACTTGACGCCGTTGCGGTCGCTGAAATCCAGCACGAACCGGTCGAAATCCACCACATAGCGGCCCGGAGCCTTGTATTTCCATTGGCCGCGGATGTCGAAGAACCGCAGGTAGGCCGTCGCCCCGTCCTGGAGATAGATCTGCACCCGGTTGATCCAATCGGTGCCCGAATAGGAGAAGTCCCCGTTGAAGGTGGCAAACTCGACGCCCTTGACCACGGGGTTCTTCGCGCCGGGAAATCCCAAGGCCTTGTCCAGCACCGTCGCCTTGACCTGGGTGGATGTGGCGAGGCGCCAAGTCCCGAAGACCGAGGCGGCCGGCCAGGCGGCGCCTGCGAAGGTCATCAGAACGGCGAGCAGCACGGCGGATTTGATCATTTCAGCTTCCTCGCTCCTCGGCGCGAATGGGAACACCCCGGGCGGGGTGGTGGTGGCCGGCGATTTTCCCACGGCGATGCCGGAGCGGCCAGCACGAACTACGTACCGGCGGCAACCCGACCTCGACGATCCGGCAGCACCCTATAGACGGGGCTTGCCCGGAGCTGGTTCCGGCGCGGCGGGAGCCGGTTCGGCCGGGGACGCTGCGGGTTTGGCAGCGCCCTGCTGGGCCGTCCGGGAGCGGTGGGTGGCACTGGCCACGATCTCCTGCTTGACCGCCTCGGCCAGCCCGCTCAGGTCACCGCCCTTCATCCCGATTTCCCCGAGCAGGGCGTCGATGATGGGCTGCTGGGCACGATAAGCCAGCGCCGCCGCCACCGCCTGTTCGGCCAGGTTGCCGCCGCCGGCGGACGGTGCCGAGCCCTCCGACCCCGATGATCCGCCTCGGGTGAGCCCCTCGACCTGCACGATCTTGATGCCGTCGATCTTCTCCATGGGCTTGACCGAGGCGGCGATGATGGCGGGCAGGGATTCCAGCAGCTTCATCTTGATCTGCATGGCGATCTGCTCGCCGTCCAGGGTATTGAGGGCGGCGTTGCGCATTTCGATGCCCTTGGCATCCACCTGGTACTGCACCTGCTGGGCCTCGGCCCGGATCTTGATCGCTTGGGCGTGGTTCTCCGCGGCATCCTTCTCCGCCTCGGCGGCGATGCGCACGCCGATGGCCTGCTGCTGGGCCTCCTGATCGGCCACCACCAGGGCCACCTGCTTCTCCCTCTCGGCAATGGCCACCTCGCGGGCGGTCTTGACCTGCTCCTCGGCCCGCGCCGACAGGGCCCGCGCCTCGTTGGCCTGCTTCTCCGCCTCCGACTGGGCCTTGGACTTCTCCGCGATGGAGATCAGCTTGTCCTGATCCGCCAGGGTGGTGCGCTTCTCCTGCTCGATCTTGGCCACCTGCACTTCCCGGTCGGCCTCGATCTGGCGCTGGCGGATGGCGCGGCCCTTCTCCACTTCCGCCTCCTGGATCAACCGTTCGGCGTCGATCTTGGCCTGCTGCGCCTCCCGCTCCCGCTGCGCGGTGATGCTGGCCACTTCGGCGGACTGCTGAGCCCTTCGCGTCGCCACCTCCTGCTGCTGCTGGAGGGTGGCGAAGGTCTGGTCCTTCTCGATGGTGAGCTTGAGCTGGGTGGCCTCGAAGTTCTTCTTGGCGATGGCCACCGAGGTATCCTGCTCGATCTCGTTGCGCTCCTTGGCGCGCTGCTGGGTCTGCTGGGTCAGCTTGGTCAGGCCCTCGGCGTCGAAGGCGTTCTGGGCATCGAAGAACTTGATGGGGGTCTGGTCGA